>JAABUQ010002367.1_pt1 | contig 37509 bp, 31 predicted proteins | sample 5560001 | NCBI WGS metagenome assembly JAABUQ01 (sample SAMN10711888, study PRJNA513371) | rock metagenome | isolation source: Antarctica rocks | place: Antarctica: Victoria Land, Finger Mt nord | collected 2015-12-18 | reverse complement strand
CAGCTTGGGCATCCCCCAATAGCCGTCGTAGGCCGCGTAGTTGGGCGGCGATTGCGCATGTACGGGATAGGACTTGATAAAGTACCAGTCTTTGTAGGCCGAAGCCGCGCCTTTTTGGACAACATCGGCGAACGGCGGGAACGCTGCCGCCGTGTGATTGAAGACAAAGTCCATGACGGTGCGGATGCCCTTCGCCTGAAGCGCGCGCGTGAGGGACACGAACTCGGCATTGGTGCCGAACTGCGGGTCGATCACTTTGTAGTCCGCCACGTCATAACGGTGGCTGGAGGGCGACTTGAACACAGGGTTGAAGTACACGGCGGAGATGCCTAAACTCGCCAGGTAGGGCAGATGCTCGCGCACCCCCTGCACATCGCCTCCCAGCCTGCTGCTTCCCGTCGGCGTCGCATTCCAGGGCTGCACCTCAGCCGGATCGTTGGCCTTGTCGCCGTTCGCAAAGCGATCTGGGAATATCTGGTAGATGACTGTTCGCTCGACCCAGTCCGGCACGATGAACGGCTTGAACTCGCTCGCTTTCAACTGAAAAGGCCGGACTTGACCGGGCGCGCCCAGCCCATCCCTGCCAAACTCTTCGGTCTTCAGCCCATCGGTCAGCACAAAGCGATAACTCAAATCCTGCTTGCGATCCCAGTTCAGACGCGCGGAATAGCGCGCATAAAGGTCATCAGCGGCAGCAACTGTCATGGCATAACGCCGACTGCCGAGCTTGAGCCACGCCTGCTTGAGATCGTTGGGCCGTGCCCGGAGCGAAATCGTCAGCCGCCCGCGGTCATAATTGAGATAAGAAACGGAACTGTCGTGAAGCAGGGCGCTGTGCGCTGTGACGCCGTCATGCGGGCTGGCAGGCTGTGAGTAATCGGAGGGTGTTAGGAACAGCACGGAATTGCCGTCAGCATCCTTCGCGCTGACGCGGGGATCGGCGACCCACGTATTGCCATTCACGACAAACTTGTAGGAGTGCTTGCCAAACGGCAGGGTGAGCGTCGTGCGCCATGTCTTTCCCGCGTCGCTGGACGTCAGTGGGTCAGCCTGAGTGTTCCACTGGTTGAAGGAGCCTGCAACTGTGACAGAAGTCAGCCGGGTGGCGGAGCTGTACACAAAGCTTTGCTGCACTGCCGCCTCAGATGCCTTGGCGCTTTGCGAGGACGCGGTCTGCGCCCTTCCGCCGGCAGCGCCTGCCAGGGCAAAGAGACAGACGCCGATATTCCATGTCAGCAGGCGGGCGGCACGCCTACCGGCATTAATCACCGTGGGGTATGGCATAAATGCGGCATTAATCACTGTGGGGTATGACATAACTGATGTTACGCAGTGGAAGTATGCTTCCCTGGAAAGAGCGGCAAGCCGGGGACATAAAGCGGCAAGCCGGGGACATCAAGCCGTTGGCAGCCGCTGATGCCGGGGGTGTAAAACCCCCGGCAGGGACGAAGCCATGCCCTCACGGGCATAAGACATCGGCAACATACATAAGACATCGGTAACATCGCTCTTTCTTACGTCCGAAGGACGTGCCTTGACTCTCTGCCGGGGGTTTTATACCCCCGGCATCAGTCGCTGCCAATGGTTTGATACCCCCGGCACTCTGCGTAACATCAGTGACATAAATAAAGTATACCAATCCGTCGCCTCATTTTACCGCAGGCTTTGTTCGGCGAGGAACAGTGATACTATCGGCGAGGAACAGCGATACTAAAGGATGAACACAGAGGAAACTTGAGCGGGGACGAACGCGGAGCCGACGGCGTCGTCCGCGTCAACACTCATTTGCAACCACTGCTCGGATTGGAACTGCAGTTGTGCTGTTTTTTCGGCGACGGCGGCGCATTCGTGACCTGGCACGACATGACTGCGCGGCCTGCGCACCAAACTCCTGCCCTGTTGGAAGGCGTCTCAGACCAGCCATGATGGAAGCTCAAATTGTACGCGGCCCTTTCCTAAACCCGCGCCCCGACGGCACAGTGGAGTTTGTTTCAGACGGCGCTTTGATGGCCGACGAGCAGGGCCGCATTTCTTTTGTCGGGACAGGGGCGGCTTTAGAACATCAAATCGACCGCGCGCACGCCCCCGTCACCCGCAGGGCGGGCCTGATCCTTCCCCCCCTGCTGGACTGCCACACGCATATCCCGCAGCACCCCATCCGGGGCCGCTTCACCGAAGGCATTGAAGCAGCCCCGCCCGAAGGCCGTCTGCTGGCCGGCCTGGAGCGCAACGTTTTCCCCTGCGAGGCCCGCGCCTCCGACACGGAATACGCCGCCCATGTTGTTGAAGCCTTCCACCACGACACACTGGCGCAGGGCGTGGTCGGCGGCGCGGCCTTTATGACAGTCCACGCCGGGGCAACGCGGGCCGCGCTTGCCATGCTGCCCCATTTCTGGTCGGTCGGCCTGGTGCTGATGAACCAAAACTGCCCCCGCATCCTGCGCACCGACGAGGATGCCCTGGAGCGGGACGTGACCGCTCTCGCCGCTGACTTTGGGCGGCGCTTCATTGTCACCGACCGGTTCGCCGTCAGCACAGACACTGCGCTGCGCCGCCGCGCCGCCGCCCTCGCCAAGCGTCTGAACCTACGCATGCAGACCCACCTCAACGAGCAGCGGGCGGAAAAGGCGTTTGTGGAGCAGTCGCTTTATCCCGGCTATGCCAGTTACACCGACGTTTACCGCCGGGATGGACTGCTGGCGCGCGAGGCAATCCTCGCCCACTGCATTCAAATGACCGGCGACGAGTGGGCGATGGCGGCGGAAGCCGGCGCGGCTGTCGCGCACTGCCCCACGTCCAACACGCTCCTGGGGTCGGGCACGATGCCGCTGGACACCCTGCGTGCGCACAACCTGCCTTATGCCATCTGCACTGATGTCGGCGCATCCCCCACAACGTCCTTGCTGGCCGAGATGGCGCAGTTTCTCACCGTCCACGCCGGACGCTCCCGCTTCGTCACCCCCCAGCAAGCGCTGTGGCGGGCAACACTCGGCCCCGCCCAAATCTTAGGCTTTGCCGACCAAATTGGCTCGTTTGACGTGGGCAAGCCCTTATCCTACATCACCGCCGACTGTGGCTTAGCCTTCTTGCCCGGCCAACCCGTGGACGCCGTGATTGCCGACGGCCTGCTGGCAATGCCGCCCCTCTCGCCGCTTCAACCCGCCCTGGACCAACTCGCCGCCGTTGGCCTGCCTTTCGGAGAAGAATCAGCCCAGCTCACCGCCGACGTGCGCGCCACGGCAGCCCGACTGGAAGGCAGAATCCAACACGTCGTCCTGAGCGGCAGGCTTCTCTGGGAGCGCCCGTGACCCATCAACGTCAAAAGTATGCCTTTCTGGGGCAAGGCGCTTGGCATCACGGCTCCAGTGTATCCAGCCCATTTGGGCGGGGTCTCCGGGGCAGCGGAACCAGCCTTGATACCCGCACATCGCTTTGCCTCGCAGTGATGTGGCCGTCACGAGGGGAGCAGGAGCCGGCCGGGCCGACAGGGGCGCGAGGGATGCCGCGAGGAAGCACCCTATAAGCACTACCATCCTCAGCAAGGAACGACCTCTCAAGAAACACATCGCAGGCGCTGAAATACGCAATGCACTCGTCCCCCTTAGCTTCCTCCGAGGGTCTGTCACCCCCGCGTCCGCAGTCTTCTGATGGGATTACCCAGAAACGCTTTGCCATTAAAATCTTGGTTCCACGAAGAGAGGCCGCGCGTACAGCACGCTTTACCGCAGCCCCCTCATATGGCAGGCCGCTGTTCCCACGGCACGATCAAGTCAGCGCTGTCAGGGCGCTTTCCAGTTCGGCACGGCAGCGCGCATCAATCTGGCCGACCTGCGCCGCGCTTGCCTCGCCGGGCATGAAGCGCGGCGGGACGCCCAGTTCCAGCAGGGCACGCAGCGGCGGAACCGCTTCGGCCAGATGCAGATCGGCGCAGGTGCGGGCGGCAAGAAGCTGAAGCCAGCGGTCATTGGCCGTGAGCAGCCGGAGGAGAGCACGCCGCATGGTCGCCTGCGGCGCAGAGCGCAAAGTGGGGTACAAAGCCGTGAGCTGGGCGTGCAGGCCCCAAAACTCTTCTGCATAAGCCTGGCGGTTCAGATGGAGCAAGGTGTCCCGCATTTCGGCCAGCAGGTCGGGGTCATCGCCCGCGCGAGGGGCAAAGACGGCTTCCAGGAGAGCGGCATCCACCAGGGGCGTGGTCAAAGCCGCACGCGCACGGCGGGCCGTGCGCCACTGCGCCCAAACGCGGCTGCCGAACAGCAGGGCAAGCAGGATGCCGCCCCGCTCAAAAAGTATCGGGTTCATCACAGTGTGTTAGGGATCGGCATCAGGAGCGCCGTAGGCGGCGTCAAATTCGCGCAGGCGGGTCTTCATCGCCATCGGCAGGGGCGAGCGGAACGCGAACGGATTGGAATAGTTGTATTTCAGAACGAGGTCGTTGGTCTGCTGCAAGTGCCGGGCATACGCCTCGCGAGCGGCAGCGCGGGCGCGGGCATAGTCGGGCGTGTTTTGCAGGTCGGGTTCGGCGGCCTGCCAGCGCGCCAGCACGCCGAGGGCCAGGGCGCGGGACGATTCAATTTCCTTTTCCAGCAGCAGCCACGGCGGCAGCACTTTGTTGTGGCGCAGCATGCGGTTGATCGCCCCCATGCCGGGCGGCTCAAACGGGTTGACGCTCAGGTCGAGGGGCTTGCCCCGGCCCGGCAGGTTGTCAAACAGGCCATCGTCAATCGCATCCTGAATCTTGCGCTCGGCAATGCCCGCCGTCCAGTCGGGCATGTCGCTCCAGTCTTCGGTTGCCGCCATCGCGTGCTCTCCTTTTCACCACAATTGTACCCCACGCTTTTGCACGCGAACCTCGCGCGGCAGGCTCAACAGTGACAGACACCTGCCTGCAAAGCCTGTCCCAGCAGACCGGCTGCCGCGTGCTGCCCAGGCGCCCTCAGGGAAGCAAAGGCGTTGCAGCGGCGTATCAACGGCGTACCAACGACGGAAGAAACTGTTCCGTCGTCGCAACGCGCTAGGTAAGGCGCTGCAGCGAGGGGGAGACGCCGAAGGTGTACCGGCGTGGGCAGGAAAACACTTTTTTGGGAGGGAAAATACTCTGCTTTGCTGCCGGGGCAAATCGCAGGGGAACATGACAGGCGGGTATAACGTCCATAGGATAACAAGCAAGTAAGTTGATGTCTGTTCAATAGTTTCAAGAAGGGATATGCTTCCATGACTGATTTGAGAGAAACGCCCAAGACCGACCTTTCCCGCCGCCGCTTTCTGCGCCATGCCGCGTGGGCCGGGGCGGGGGTGATGGCGGCCCCGCTGCTGCTGACCCCGCAGGCGGCGGAAGCGGCAGGCCTGCTGAACTTTACCCCCAGCATTGCCGACCAAAAGAAGATGGGCGACCAGGCCGCGCAGCAAGTCACCCAAAAGTACAAAGAAGTGTTTGATGGGCGTGCGCGCCACTTCAACCAGCTTGGGCAAAGGCTGGTCGCCGCCCTGCCTCCGCAGGACCGCAATACGTGGGATTACAAGTTTCATGTGCTGGACAGCAAAGAAGTGAACGCCTTTGCGCTGCCGGGCGGCAACATGTTTATGTTCACGGGCTTGTATGAAAAGCTGACCAGCGACGATGCCCTGGCCGGAGTGACCGGGCACGAAATGACCCACGTGCGCATGCAGCACTGGGCAAGAGCCTATGCGCAGCAGCAGCAGCGCTCCCTGGTGCTGGGGGGGCTGCTGTCCATCTTCAAGGGCGGGCAGCTTGCGCACACGGCGGCAGACTTGTACAACAATTTCACGGGCTTGAAATACTCGCGGGGCGAGGAGGATGCCGCCGATGCCGGGGGTTTGCAGAACATGGTGGCGGCGGGGTACAACCCGCAGGGCATGATCGACCTGTTCCAGACACTCAACCGAGTTTCAGGCAGCGGCGGCGGCATGCCGGCGTTTTTGTCCGACCACCCGCTCACCAATGACCGGATCAAGGCTACGCAGCAGCGGATTGCGGCCTACCAGGGACGCTATCGTTTTCCCGCGGAAACGCCGATCAACTACCGCTCGCTGTAGCAATCAAGAATACGAGAACAGCCCGTTCCCTAGCGTTTCGCGCCGGGGGAGGGGCTGTTTGTTTGGCTGAATGCGTCGATTGCGTCCCCGTAGATGGCGGAAACGCGCGCGGCGAGAATGTGCCAATTGTGGTGCGTTTCCACGTAGCGGCGCGCGGCCTGCCCCATCTGACGGGCGTCATCAGGGCGGCCAAGAAGGTCAACGACGGCCTGCGCAAACTGGGCGGGGGTCTGGGCCGTGCGCAGAAGCCGGCCCGGCGCATCCGGCGGCAGGGCGCGGGCGGCCAGCGGGGTGGCGACGACCGGCAGGCCCATCGCCATCGCTTCCAGGGCTTTGTTTTGGATGCCAACCCCGATGCGCAGAGGGCAGACAGCGACGGAAGCCCGCGCCAGAAACGGACGCAGATCGGGCACATGTCCGGTGACATGAATGCCCCCTGCCGGGGAGGTGCCCAGGGCGCGCAGGTCGGCGCGCGGGCCGCTGCCTGCCAGGGTCAGGGTGGCATCGGGGCAGGCCGCGCGAACGTGGGGCCAAATCTCGCGGGCGAAGTAGAGGGCGGCGTCATGGTTGGCGGCGTAGCTCATCTTACCTGAAAAGACAACGCTGCGCGGCGTGCGCACCGCGCCGGGCGGAAACTGAAAGTAGTCCAAATCCACGCCATTAGGCACCACGGAAATGAACGGGGACACACGGACGGCGCGCGCCAGCGACTGAAGAGCATCAGCATCGTGCGTGGATGTTATCAGCGTGCGATGGAACCAAGCGGCAGCACGCGGCTCATAGCGGCGCAGCTTGAGTTGTTCTTCCCACGACACCAGACGCGCCGGCAGGGAGCGGCCCGGCGCGCGTCGCATCTGCTGCTGCAAATCAGCAAGGCAGTCCACGGCATCAAAGACCAAGGGCAGCCTGGCTTTCAGGACGCGGGCGAAGTGGGCGGCGCGCAGGTGCTCAACGTGGGCGACATCAAACGCTTGGGTACGGAGCAGGCGGCGCAGGACACGCTCCAGGGCTGGGGAATGGCAGTAGGCGGCCCACAAGGGCGTCGGCGTGGGCAGAGCCAGCGCGCATTGCAGCGCGGCCTGCGGCTTGGAGTGAGCGACGACATGAACCGCCTCGCACACGCCCAGCAGGGCCGTGCGCGCTTCTTCATCCCGCTCCGTGCCGTCCATGCCCAATGCCACCACGGTGACCGCGTGGCCCAGCGCGGTCAGGGACTTGATCCATTGGTACGGGCGCACCCGGATGAGCGATGGAACGTAGGGCGCGATAAACAAAATACGCATGGTTGACTTGCTTTGGGGCCGGCTGCGGGGGAGGCTGCCTAATCAGCCAGCGCCTTTTGATACGTGTCCAGCAGCAGGCGCCCAATGGCGCTCCAGGCATAGCGCGCTTCCACCAGATCGCGGCCGGCATTGCCCAGTTTGTCGCGCAGGGCGGGGTCACGAATGAGTCGCACGCAGGCGCGGGCGAAGTTCTCTGGATTGTTGGCAATCAGTATGTCTTTTTCGTGGGTGACGGCGATGCCCTCCGCGCCGATATGGGTGGACACGACGGGCAGGGCCATAGACAGGGCATTGACAATCTTCACCCGCATGCCGCCGCCCGACAGCAGGGGCACAATAAAGGCGGCGCAGTCTTCGGCGGTTTCCCGCACATCGTCCACATAGCCCGGTACGGAGATGCTGGGGTCGGCGAGGGCGAGGCTGCGCACTTTCCCCGTTGGCGAGGCCCCGACAACGCTGAGCTTCACACCCGGTTCCTGGGCTTTAATCAGGGGATAAATGGCCTCGGTGAACCAGAAGATGGCGTCAATGTTGGGCTGCCAGGACATGGTGCCGATAGACAGCAGGGTCTTGGAGTCGCGGACGCGCGGCAGCGGGCAAAAGTACTCGCCGTCCACGCCGATGGGGATGGCCGTCACGCTTTTGACTTCCGGCGACAGCAGGCGCACCGTGATGGCGTCCTCTTCCGTCACCGTCAGCACGGCATCGCACTGCTTGCAGATATTGGCCTCGTAGCGCTCCAGCTTCGGCCACTCCTGCGCGGCATACAAACGCATCGCGCGGGACGGGGTCGTTTCGGCCAGGCGCTTGATAATCATGCTTTCTATGTTGTGATGGTCTAAGATGAGCCGCGCGCCTGTCCGGCGGGGCAGGACATACTGCGCCATCTGCAAGTGGTCAATATGCACGGCGGCAAAGCGATGCCCGTCCAGACGCGCCCGCACAGCCTTCTGCATGGCGGGCACATGGTCGCGCGAGACAATAAACGACTGCCGCAGCAGCAGGGACGCGGCGGCATCCGCCACATTGCGCACGCCGGAGCGGGCAATCGGCACGGTCTGGATGCCGCCCGTGCAGAAGGGCTTGAGGTCTTTCAGGTACTGGTTCTCGTCATCGGTGCGGATCAAGGCCAGCAGGGTGATGTCATACGCCGACGCCAGGGCACGGAGCGTATGGTACGACTTGATCTTTGCCCCGCCGTCCAGGGGAAACGGCAGCAAGTGCGCCAGAAACAACAGGCGCGGACGCACAATGTCCATAAGTTCTTCTTTCTTTACACGACAAAAAACAACGGGTGCCGGCTGTCGGTTGGCCGTTTGGTTTTGACGTTCCCAGCGTGTCGCCGTGCCGTTTCCCCGGCGTTCCCGGCGCAGACCAACGACGGACGGTTTTGTTCCGTCGTTGGAACACGGGGGTTCCGCGCTTGCCACGACGAGGCAATGAGGTCAGAGCGTCGTCAATGCGAAGGCGGTCACTCTCCAAACTAGGGCATAACAGAGCGCACAATGTGAGACACGCGCTCGGCGTAGGCATCCATGCCCAGTTGAGCCTCCACGCGGGCACGGGCGGCCTGCCCCAATGATTGACGCAGCGGGGCATTGTTCCACAGCCGGGTTACGGCATCGGCCAGCGCCTCCGGGGCATGGGGCGGCACGACCAGATTTGAGACGCCGTCCTGCAAATACTCCGCCAGGCCCGGCGACTGCGTGACAACCGATGCTCGTCCCATCGCCATCGCTTCCAGGACACCGTTGACCCCGGCGGCATACGGCGCGGGATGGAGCGGAACCACCACCAGGCGCGCTCCGGCGTACAGCGCGCGCAGGTCGGGGTACGGCACAAACTCGGAGCGTATCGTGACGCACGAAGGCAGACTCTCCGCGCCCAGCGACAGCCCATGCGAAGACCACAGGCTGGAAGCCACAATGATCAGCGGCAGGTTCAGCAGGCGGGCGGCCTGCACCAGAGTTTCGTAATCCCGGTTTTCGCGCCCCACGGCAAGCAGATAGTCCCCCGCCGCTGTTTGCGGAGAAGGCGCGCAAAAGAACTGCTCGTCCACGTTGTCCCACACGTGATGCACCCGCCGGGCCGGAAGTCCAGCCTCATCGCGCAGAAAGCAAGCCTGCGCTTCCGACAGGCAGAGCACAGCATCAAACCGATGGAGCACGCGGGTCAGCCGATGCAGAACACGCTTTTTCTGCGTGATGAGGTTGTGCGCCATCAGCACATGCGGCGGCCCTCCTCGTCCGCGCAAAGCCAGCGGCAGACCCACCTTTTCCGAGGTAGAGAACCACGCGGTCGCTGTTTTGCGCCCGCGCCATGCCTCGGCAGCCTGGGTCAGATCGCTTGCCAGCGCCCCTTCCAGCCGCTGCCGCCACGGGGACAGCCCTGATGACACCGATGTGTCCAGCACGTCCGCGCCCAGCCGCTCAGCCACGCATAAATAGTCGGAGCGCGGGCGCAGTTCCTGCGCAATTTCATCTAAAGCCTGCGTATCGGCCCGGCTGCTTGCCAGCACCAGCGGACGGCGGCTCTTGTTGGCGCTCGGCATCAAGGCAGCAGCCGTCCATCTTGAAACGTGTAGCGCACAGTGGGGCTGGGTGCAGATTGGCAGGCATCGGCAGGCACAAAATGCGGCGCATGAGGGACCCACAACGGCAGGGCCAGGTCAAGGTCATGGAACTTGGAAGACAAGTGGGCGACACACACGGCGGCTGTTTGCGGCGCGCGCGCGGGCAGTGCGGCCATTTGCCGGATTATGGCCTGCCGCACGGCTCCGTTCTGGTTCTGCTGACGCTGCCAGACCCCAAACAAACCCATGTTGGCGAGGGCAAACGCCGCTGTCCCCCAGGCAAGCGCTTTTGTACGCGCTTGGGTATTCCGCCTCAGCCACTGGGATACCAGCCCGGCCAGCACCAGCGAAAAGCCTACGGAGGGCAGGTACAGATAGCGCGGAGCAATGCCGACCGCGACAAACGCAAACGGCAGGAACGATATGAGTATCCACAGCACGCCGAACCGAACAAACGGGCCGCCCCGCGCCCAGCACCAAACCAACACAGGCGCGACGAGAATGGCAGCGATTGCCGTCAGGGCGCGGTACAGCGTGTCCAGGTGCGGCACGCGGGCGAGAAACCGCAGCATTCCGTCATAGGGCGCGGGCAGAAGCGCGCCACTGAGCATGCCAAAGCTGCGCAGGCTGGACAAGCCCAGCTTGTAAACCCCGGTTTGCAGAAAGGAAGCGGCAGGGCCATATTTTTGCCACACCGCCATGCCGATGACGTAGAACGCGCCCAGCACGAAAAAGGGCAGCACGGCCCGCAGACGCTGTTTGATGTCCCCTGCCCCATAAAACAAAGACGCTGCCGCTATTGTCAGCGGCAGCGTGACAATCGGCTCTTTGGAAAACATGCCCAGCGCAAAGAAGAAAATGGCGAACGCATAAAACCGCCTTTGCGGATGCTCCAGCCAGCGCAGGAAGCACGCCGCCGACGCCAAATAACAGAACGTCGTCACCAGGTGCACAAAGGCGGCAATCCAGGTCACGGCTTCCAGTTTGCCGAAGCCCACGGCAAACGTAATCCCCGCCGCCCAGGCAGCGGGACGGCTGCGCGTCAGACGCCAGGCGACTGCGGCGACCAGGAGGCTGTTGGCCCAGTGCAGCGCTAAAGACACGCATTCATAACCCAAAGGGTGCAGGCCGAACGCCCGAAACTCCAGCCAGAACAGCAGGTTATTGAGGGGCGTAAACAGCCCATTTTGCGAGAGGGTAAAGAACAACAAGGGGTGCGCCCATGACCACCCATGCTGCGCCTGTGCCAGCAAAACAAAGTCGTCGTATTGGAAAAAGCCCCCGCGCAGCGGCGCAAACATGACCAAAATCAGCGCGGCCAGCCCCAGGGCAAACTGCGGCCAGGCAAACGCGCGCACGGCAGGCCGGGGAAGCGTCAGAGATTGGGCGGGCGAAGAGTTCAGCATGATGGCATTACGCACAAGCGGTGGAAGCAGGCAATGGCGCAGAAGGTGTCAATGCGGACAGCACGGCGCGCTGTCGGTCGCGCTGCACGGCAAGCATATGACGCCGATGCGTTGGCAGGCTGCCCAGCAATGCAAATACACCCCATTTTGCGCCCGCAGTCAGAGCGACGCCCACCTTGAGCAGACGCTCAGACATCGGGCCATAGTGCTTGCGCATAAACAAAAATTTGCTGCGGTAGAGCAGGCGCAGTGTCCGAGCCTGCGCCTGCCCGCTGCTTTTGCCGTAGTGGTGGACAACTTCCGCCTGCGGCAGGAAAAACGTTTGGTATCCCGCTCGGCGCAGGCGGAAGCACAAGTCCGTTTCCTCGCTGTACATCTGGAAGTCCGGGTCAAACAATATGCCGTGCAAAGCCTCTGCCAGAACCTGACCGCGTGCCAGCAGGCACGCGCCGCTCACCCAGTCCACGCTTTGCGCATCCGGCAGGCGACGCAGGGCGTCGGCAGTCAGGGCGACACGGGGCGCGCCCGGCCCAAAGCGGCGGTCGTGACGGCCCCGGACTTCGCTCCAGGGTGTGGGAAAGCGCGTCCAAGACAATTGCAGCGTGCCGTCGGTGTTCAGCGTCAGCGGTCCGCATGCCCCCGCTGTCGGGTGGCTGTCCATCCACAACACCATGGCTGCCAATGCGCCGGGCTGGAGCCGGGCATCGGGATTGAGCAGCAGCACAAAGCGCGGCGCGGCTTGGAGCGACTGATACGCCAGGTTGTTGCCGCCGACAAAGCCCAAGTTGTCTTTCATGGCCCGCAATTGAACGCCGGGAAACTGCGCCCGCACCATCTCCGCCGCGCCGTCGGACGATGCATTGTCTACCACGAGAGTTTGCACAATCAGCCCTTGAGAATTATCTTCAATAGATTGCAGGCACTCGGCCAGCAGGTCGCGCGTGTTCCAGCTGACCACGAGAACAGCGACATCGGGGGCAGTGGTGTTCATCGGGTCATTGGTCATCGCGTCATCCGGTGCGGGAAATAAGACGCCGCCGTGACTGGAGCAGGCGCAAGGGGTACAGGCGGAGTTTTTGCCGTCAGCGCGCCGGTGCGCCGGGCAAGAGCGACTGCGATGCCCAGCCCGATCCAGCCATAGACTGTCGTGCTCATGTTGATGGTGCCGCCATTATAGTAGACCGGGATAAAGTAATCTCCCACGCAGGCGGCGACGCTCAGCCCCGTCCACAAGCCCCCGATTGCCAGCGTCATGGTGCGCTCAAAGCCGGGCGGCGAATATCGGTAAAACCGCGCCAGCATCAGCACGCCCGTTATCACCCAAAACACCGTCAGCGCAAGCCCGACAAAGCCCATCTCCGACAGCGACTGCCCGTAGAAGTTGTGCGCGGAGGTGTACCCGGTCGTGTTCCACACGGATGGGCGTCCATAGTACATGTTGTATGACCGGTAGTTGCCCGGCCCGATCCCCAGCGGGAAATGCAGGGCGTACAGCACCGCCCCGCGCACCATAGAAGCGCGGTCCAGGTCGCCGCTCGTCTGCACTTTATGCACCACCCGCTCCTGCAAAAACGGCAGCGAGACCAGCACCAGCAGCACACCCCCGGCGAGCAGGCCCGCGAACAGTCGCCGCGACTTCAGCCACGCAATCGCCAGCAGCCCGACAAACAAGGCGATCCAGCCCGAAATCCATGTGATATTGAAGAAGAAGACATGCATGACAGATGCCGCAAACAGCGCCCCGGCAAGCGGGCGCAGCTTGCGCCACTTCCCCACGGGTTCCAGCAGCCATGCCCACAGGCCGCAGTCCAGGCCCACTTCCAGCAAAGTCGGCCAGCCTCCGCCCAGCGATGGGAACAGGTGATAAAAAGACAGGCAGGTCAGCAGGCCCGGCAGGAAAAACACCAGGCAGATGCGGCGCAGCCAGTTAGGGTGGGTTAAATTGCTCGCCAGCATCCAGAACGTGCCGATGGACAAGACGCGCAGTCCCAGTTCCAGCACCACGACTTGGGGCGGCGTGCGTCCGCCGCCGGGCAGACCGGCGAAATAATGGGCCACGGCGGGGTCCCAGAACAATGCCCCATTGATCGCCGTCCACACGCTGAAGGCGAGATAAAGCACTAAAGGCCGGTTCATCGGCGTCGCCACCAAATGCCCCTGCCCATTGCCGAAGCGGCGCAGGCCCCAGATAAACAGCAAAAACAGGGCGGCAAGCTCGACCGGGTACAGCGTCTTGCCGGTGCCCGAACTGATTCCGGTCGCCAGCGACGGTGTCTGCCCAAAGCTCATCCACACCACCCCGACAAACAAAGCGAGACATGCCTCAAACTGATAATACGCCAGGGCCGTAAACACCACCGCGAGACACGCGGCGACCACAAAATACCCTGTGCCGCGCCCGGCGACCTCGTGGAACGTGAAACTGCCCAGGCCCAGCCCTGCCAGCAAAACCAGCAGGCCACCCACTACCAGCCGGGCGGCATCCTCGGCTCGCAGGCCGGCACCGACATGAGACGGCGTAAACGGCACGCCGGCTTCGGCGGGCGCGTCCGGGGGCAGAAATGTGTCGCGTGGTACTAAAGACATAGGGTTGATTAGAGCATAGGGTTGATTAAAGGGCGCTTTGTGCAGCGTGTCCCTGCAAGATTTGCGCCAACTGCGCGCCCAAGGCGCGCCAGTCATACTGCGCTTCCACCAAACAGCGCCCGCCCCGCGCAATCAGGGCGCGCTCATCGGGGCTGTCCATCAGGCGCAACACGGCGTCGGCAAACTGGGAAGGGGCATCGGCAATCACCATGTGTTCGCCGCTGACCGCGTTGATTCCTTCGGCAGCATTGGGCGTCGCCGCGACGGGAACGCCCAATGCCATCGCTTCCAGTATCTTCAGACGCGTGCCGCCGCCCTGACGCAGCGGGACAACGCACACACAGGCCCCCTGCACAACAGGCCGAATGTCCTGCACATAGCCTGTCAGGGAAACGGCAGAATTGCCGCGCAGCGGGTCGTCCGGCGCGAGCGTCTCGGTGCGCCCCGTCACCAGCAGATGCGCATCAGGCCGTTTGCGCTGAATAAGGGGCAGAATATCGCCCACAAAATGGTCCACCGCCTGCCGGTTCGCATAAAACGACAGCGCACCGTTGTAGATGACGGCGTTGGGGTCGTAATTGTTCTCCCCGGAGGGCGCATTGTAGTCTAAATCTACGCCGTTGGGCACAATATCAATTTTCGGCGCGGCGCGCGGCCCGATGAGTTTTATGATGGCGTCCCGTTCCAATGCAGAAACGGCTGTCCAGCACGCAAAGCGCGGCACGAGCGAGGCGACATGGGCGCGGAACTTCGCCACCATCAAACCCAGCCGCAGGCGCTTTTTGAGCGAGGCCGACTCGCGGGCTTCGCGCACAAAGCTGCTGACTTCCACCTGATCCAGCACGCACGGCGCGGCGGCATCGGCGGGAATATAATGTGCGATCCCCACCTCTAGGGCCAGGATGACATCGTACCTCCCCAGACGGCATTCCCTGTTGATGGCGCGGGCCGCGTCCGGCTGGAATGTGTCCAGCAGCATGCGCGGCTTGGGCGAAAAAAAGCCGAGCCTTGCGCGCCATGTCCCGCTTTGGAAGAAGCGCGAGGGGAACAAGGTCACGCCCCCGGCGCAGAGAAGCTCCAATGGCCCCTGCGCCCCGGCCAGGTCGCTGTCGTCCTGCCCCAGCGCAATTAAAGTGAGTGCGTGCCCCTGCCTGGACAGTTCGCGGATGAGGTTGTAGGCACGCAATCGCGACCCATTGTCGGCAGGGTACGGACACCACGCCGACACAACTAAGATGTTCATGTGCCCCGCCGTCCGCGTGCGGCTGAAGAGGCAGCTCCCCAAGTTTGGGGGCTAAGTTCCTCTTCCCCTCTGCTGCGCAGCGCCCCCGCGAGCACCGCACGGTCGGACACGCGCGCCGCCGCCTGCTCTTCCCGACGCCGCATGAGCACGCGGCGCACATCAAGCAAAGCCGCCCCCAGCCCGCGCAGCAGCGACGTGTCCCCACCGCGCAGCGCGTGGTAGGCACCGACCCAGGGCGCGAGCAGCAGACTGGCCCCCAGCCAGCGCAGGTCGCCGATGTTCTTCCACACAAAGAAAAATTGGTTGCGCTGCCGCAGCATGGACACAAAGCGCGGGTCAAGGCGCGCCGTCGTGGATTCGTGCGCGTGATACACCACGCTGCCCGGCTCGTACAGCACGCGCCAGCCGCGCTTGAGGGCGCGGTACGACAGGTCTACGTCTTCCCAGTAGGCGGGCGAGAAGAGGTCGTCAAAGCCCCCCAATTCGTCCAGCATCGCGCGGCGGTAGGCGGCGGCGCAGGCGGTCGCGTACAGCGTCGGAGCCGTCTGCCTCGCCCGCAGCGCCGGCTCGTGGATACAGTCCACATAAAACAGGCCGTGATGGAATGCCCCGTGCTTTTGACCCTCGTCCAGCATGTCTTTGCCTGGAATGAGGATGGACGCATTGACCGCAAACACAAGCAGGTCGGCTTCCAGCGGACGCACCAGCGGCGCAAGAAAGCCCGGCGTGACATGGACATCGTTGTTGAGCAGCACAACAATGTCGCCCCGCGCCGCCCGGATGCCCGCATTGCACGCCCGCGAAAACCCGCTGTTGGTTTCCATGCGGAGGACGCGCACTTGCGGAACGTTCGCGGCCAGCCACGGCGCAGTTTCGTCCGTGCCGCCGTCGTCCACAACGATCATCTCCGCCTCCCTGGCCCCGTCGGCGGCCAGCAGCGCGGGCAGATGCTTTTGCAGCAGTTCCAGGCCGTTCAGCGTCGGGATGATAATGGAAACACTCATACTGCTTGCTTCTTTCCATGCGCGTGCCAGGCATCCAGCAATGCCCCGTCCACCCTATCAACAGTCAAAGCCGTGATACACAGCGGCGCGCGCACGCAGGCCCGGTGACACGCAGGCAGGCACGCACCCGGCGCGCGCACAAACGAAAACGACGGGTCGCGCGGGCCGGATGTTTCCGGCACGGTCGCGCCCAGGATGACCAGGCCCGGCGTTCCCACCGCTTCGGCCACATACGCCAGTCCGCTGTCCGGCCCCAGAAAGAAGTCGCAGCGCGCAAGGATCGCCGCCGTCTCTTTGACGCTGATCTGCCCCGCCAAAGTGACCACGCCGGGGACATGCGTCAGGGCCTGCCCCTCGCCCGGCCCGCCGACCACCACAAAACGCGCTTCGTGTCTTTTCTGCCACCGCCCCGCGAGTTCGGCAAAGCGCTCGCCGGGCCAGTTTTTCGCCGCCATGCTGGAATGCGTGTGCAGCGCGATCAATGGGGCCTGCACGTCCCGCAGGCCGTATTGGCCCAGCAAAGCGTCGGCGCGGGCATGATGTTCCGGCCCCACCCACACGCGCGGACGCGCTTCGCCGTCGGCAAGCCCGGCGTTGGCCTCGTAAAAACTCATCAAGTTGCGATTGTGCGTGAACCAATCTCCCGTCGTCGGCGGCCCGTACCGAAAGATGCTCGGAATGCCATCCAAATAATTCAGCAGTGTGGGAATGGGAATGTCCAGCACATAGGTCGTGTCAAACAGGCCGGACTTTGCCAATGCCCGCACTTCATACAAGCTTTGGACGGCCAATGTGCCGTCCATGTTCGGGTCGCCTTCCACGATAGGCAGCCATTGGGGCACGCCCGCAAACAGCAGCGCGGCCTGCGGCATCCGTACGCGCAGGGCCGCAATCACGCCCGCACTCAGCACCACATCCCCCATCTGCGCCGTGTTCACCACCAGGCAGCGCGGGCCATTGCGCCCTGCCTGGCGCGCGTGGGCAAGTGCCACTCGTGCCTGCCGCTTCGCCTGCCCCACGCGCCGCGCCTTGTCCCATTTGTCTTGTAAGTCAGTCATCGTGTTCGGTTTGCTTGCGCGGCGGGAGCAACAGGCTTGGCTTTGAGGCTGGCAACTCCGAAGACAAGTCCGACGGCGGCGGATTATACCGAAGGCATACCGTGAGAACTCCGCAGCCCGCACACAGAACAAGGCTGATCCAGGCGAGTGGGTGCGGCAGCCTGACTACGTGGATTAGAAGAAGGCAAGCGATCATAATTCCGTAAGCCTCCCACCATATCCGCCCGACGCGTGATGTAAACATCAAACGGCTAGTAAAGAATGGTCCTATGACCATCCAAAGTAGCACCCAGCCAACCGAGCGTGGCCCAAACCCCAACAAGAAGGCTAGTCCAATTCCGCAACCAGCCCCAAGCAAGACAAGCCCTTTGTTTCTCAGAAAGTAGCCTTTGTTGAGCAGGTTCATTAGGTTCCTTTAACAACTTGTTTATGATGCCGAAAGCAAAAAACTCGTGGTACATCTACACTTGCATGTCCTTCGGACACTTGCCAAACCTTTCTGATTTTTTCTTCTGCCCGCGAGGGCCTAGCCTTTCCTTTGCTGAAGGTTTTACACTCCGGCTCTTCCCTGCCTTTACCCAGCCTACATCTTGCCATAGACATAAGCATTGCACACTCTTCCCCAACTCTTTCCAAGCCAGTCCCGACGACGGAACAGTTTCTTCCGTCGTCGGTACGCCGTTGCAGCGCTGTAGCAAAGCCGATGCAGCACGCTCACAACGCGCTTTCAAGCCACGGCGGCCTCATACGATGCGAGCGTTAAAGCGGCGGTGCGCTGCCAGGTAAACAAGGCGGCGCGGGCGAGCGACAGGGCGCGGCGGGCGGCATTTTCCCGGTCATCACTGATGAGAAGGTGCAGGGCGGCGGCGATGGCATCGGTGTCGTGGGGGGCGACGCTGAGGGCCGCCGCGCCGACCACTTCGGGCAGAGACGAGGCATTGGACGAGACGACGGGCGCGCCGCAGGCCATCGCTTCCAGCGGCGGAATGCCGAAGCCTTCGTACTCGGAGACGTAGGCGAAGGCGCGGCAGGCGGTCATCAAGGCGTTCATGGCGTCGTTGGACACGTAGCCCGTAAAGACGACTTTGTCCAAAATGCCTTCGCTTTCGGCGTGTTCGCGCAAGAGTTGGTCGTGCCCCCGCCATGCGCCGCCCGCCAGCACCAGGCGGTAGTCGGATAATTGTTCTTGTTTGACAATCTGCGCCCACGCGGACAACAGGCGATGCAGGTTTTTGCGCGGCTCCAGCGTCCCCGCGTACAGCACGAACGGCGTGTCGGCGAGGTTCATCGGGGCAAGCAGCGAGCGGAGTAAATCGGGGTCATCAATGCGCTGCGCGCCGGCGCGCGGGGCGAGGGGAGTCACATCAATGCGGCTCGCGGGAATGTGCAGATGCGCGATAATGTCGGCTTTGGTGGCCTGGGAAATGGTGAGAACGCGGTCGCATTTGCGTTTGGCATATTCGTAGTGGCGCTGCGACATGGCGATGTTTTCGGGCTGGTGCGCCCAGGCATGGGTAATGGTGGTCAAGTCATAAATGGTGGCGACATTGCGGCGGGCGGCATAGGAGGCGCTTTCAGCCCGCGCGAGGCCGGGCGTGTGCAGCAGGTCAAAGCGCCGGGCGGCGCGGCGCGCCTGCCATTCGGAGACCTGGCGGGTGCGCGATTGAACGCGGCGCGCCAGTTTGGCGTCCCAGATCAAAGCGAGAGATTTGAGAGCGGGAGTGCGGTGGAACGGCGCGCGCAGGCTGAGGTAGGGATTGCTGCCCACGGCGAGGGGCAGGCGGGGATTGCCGAGCCAGGCAAACTGCCCCGGCTGCACCACATTATCCCACAGGGCGGGCGACCAGACCAGGGGCATAAACGCCGCAATGTGATGGCCGCCGCTGTTTTGGGCAAACGCCTCCAGCAGGCTGTCTACGTAGAACTGCACGCCGGTCATGCGCCCAAATTGTCCTTCAATACTGACTGCCGCATTCATGGGAAAACAGTGCTCACCCCGTTGTCACAGTTCTATAATACCGGGCGGGCGACAAAAAAGCCGGGGTGTCGGCCCGGCTGGAAGTAAAATAGAAAAATAAGGGATAGGGGAAACAAAGGCAGATTAAGCGGCGGCAGGCTTGGCGACCACTTTGACGGCATGGTCGCCTTTCGGCCCTTGCTCAAGCAGAAACTGCACTTGCTGCCCTTCGCGAAGCGACCTGAAACCACGGGATTCAATGGCGGAATAGTGGACAAAGACATCTTTGCCCGGCTCCAGCTGAATAAACCCATAGCCTTTGGCATCATTGAACCATTTGACTGTACCTAAGATCATCGGACTCTCCCTCCTCACTGGCAGCCTCTGCAAAGAGGCACTGGCCTAGTCAGCAAGAACCGTGCCAAGTGGGTCCAAAGAGGAGGAAGCGCGGGAAATTATTTTTTGGCAGCGGAGACTGATGCGGGCGGAGGAGCCGTGCCATCAGACACAATCTGCGTGCCGCTGTAGGTGCGCAGAAACAGATGGGCATTGTGGAGGCGGGCGGCATTAAGGCTGCCCTTTTCGGCAAGGCTGACGGTGAACGTGTTCGGGTCGCCGTCACTGACGTATTTCTCTTCTTTGTTGGCCTGAAGATAGTCCATCCAGTAGCGCAGCGCGAACTTTTCATTGCCGGGGATGATGCGCGGCAGGCGGTACGGCTTGAACTCAGTCGCCATCGGAGACGGCGCGGGGCCTGCGCCGGCCAGCAGTGCGCAGATGTTGTGGTAGGCCTGACTGCCGCTTTGGCCGCTGACGACCAGCTTGCGGTTGCTGGGATAGACGCCGAACGGCAGAGCCAAAGTCTGGACATGGTAGCTGGGCAGCAGCTTGTGGATGTTGGCGACCGCCCCGGCGAACTCGGCTTGCACCTGGCTGTCCGGCCAGTGCCGAATGCCCAATCTATGATGGATTGTATGGTTGCCAATCTCAAAGCCGTCGCGCACCAGCGCCTCCATTTTGGCCTGCGAAGACGCTTTCTGGTAGAAGGCCGGGGGCAGCTTAGGGTCACCATCCGTCAGCACGAAGAACGTGCCCCGGAGCGGCCAGTCGGCGTGCTGGGCATGGAACGCTTCCAGAATGCCGATTGCGCAGTCGGGGTCAACTTTGCCGTCCGGCCCATAGGAGAACTGGCCGCGCAGGGCATCGTCAAAGGTCAGGATGACAGGAGACGTTCCCGGCGGGCAGTCAATCTTGGCATTGACATAGTCGGACAGGCTGACAGGGCGATAGTTATGCGCGTACAGCCATGTGATGTCTTTGCGGAAAGCCTCGGCGGGGTATTGATACCCGGTGACTTTCGTGCCTTTCACCAGGTCGTGGTACTCTAAAATAGGCACGACCCCCGCCTCATTAGGCTGTACTTTAGCAAGGTCCAGCGGCAAAGGCTTGGCAGGCGGCAGCGGTTTGGGGGCAGCCGCAACTTTGGCCGCCGGGTGGAACACATGGCAGCCCGACACGGTCAGAGCGAAACAAAGCAGGACGACGGCGGGTATTAGGAAGCGGCGGGAGCGGGCGAAACGCATCGGGGGGTTCTCTTCCTCACGCGGGCAAGGGCGGGGTGGATTGGCATCGGCAGAGTGATTATACCCCACACGCGTCCGGGCAGAATAAACGACAGGGCATACGGCAATCCAAAGATCAGGCGCGCCTGCGCAAGCAAGGGCACATTGATCTCTATTGTAGGCGCGCAGCGGCAGCGGCACGGCGGCCAGCGCCAGCAGGAACGTGATACTGTCAAACCGATGCGGATGGCCGGGAATGCCCGCCGCGGGGGCGGTGCCCAGCAGCACAGGGACACTTCTGGCCGGGAAATAATACGCGCGCGTGGCACGCAAAAACCAGGGCAGGTTCATGGCGGAACGTGCCTTGCCAAACAAGGGAGCGCAGTGAAAGGCCGATTGCCGGCTATGGCACCCCACTGGCCCGCGATTGTCTAGAACGAACAAAGGGAACAGCAGGCCATGCCTCTCAAACTACGTACGGCTTTCGCCCATCTATGGAACAGCCCAAACACGCTGCTGGGATGCGTCGGCGCACTGGGGGGACACTGGACATGGCGGCGCAAAGAGCAGATTTGCGAGGTGACAGGCGGATGGCTGACGGCCTTGCTCAGGCGCAATCGCTGGGCTGATGCCATCACGCTGGGCGACATGGTGCTTTATGCCGACGGGGGCATTGCTCCTCTTTTACGAGCGCACGAGATGGTGCATGTGCATCAAAGCCGTCTCTGGGGGCCGCTGTTTCTGCCTGCCTACTGCCTGGAAGCGCTCTGGCAGTGGCTGCGCACAGGCGATGGCTACCACAATAATCGGTTTGAGCGGGCCGCCTATGACGCCCCGCGGTAGGCGGTGGGGGCAGGGATAAGAATGCTGGGGTTGGCGCGAGACACGCTGTGCCACAAGGCTCGTAATCCCATCCGCCGAAAGCTCAGCGGCGCGGGCAGGCCCAATCTGCGGTACACTCAGCGGCAGACCCACGCCCTGAAAGACGCACCCCATGCCGTCCCCTGCCTTGCCCAAACGGGAAAATGCCCCCTCTCCGCGCAGCGCTCACCTCCTGGCCGTGTGCCTTCTCGCGCTGTTTGTCCTGCTGCTGTGCCTGATCCCCAAACCCGAAAACGACCTGTTTTTTATCCTGCGCACCGGCACGGACATTCTGCGCACGCATCATGTCCCCTACGTTGACACGTATTCGTGGACAAACTATGGCACGCCCTGGGATGTGCCGGAGTGGCTGGCGTTTGTGCTGTACGCGTTGTGCTTTCGGGCGGGCGGATTTTTGGGGACATGGCTGCTGATGGCCGCTGTGGTTCTGGCGGCGGCGGGCGTGGTCTGGGCGCGGACTTCGCGCGTGCTGCCGCCGAGGTGGGCATTCGCGCTGGCGTGTTTGATGCTGCTGGCCCTGAGCGACTTTGTTCAGGAGCGCCCGTATGTGTTCACCTATTTGTTTTTGGCGACTGCGCTGGTCGTGGTCACACGCAGCCGCGAAGCGAATCATGGCCTGCGCGGCTTGTGGCCTCTTGTCCCGCTGTGCATGGTCTGGACGAACTTGCATCAGGGCGTGCTGTCTTTGGTCGGCGTTCTGCTCGCCTACGCTTTGGGCGACATGACAACTGCGCTTTGGGCACGCGCCCGCACCCAGCCGCCGCGCTTTCACTTTGAGCGTGCGCGGTGCATGCTAGCGGCTGCCGTCCTCTGCGCTGCCGCTGTGATGGCATCGCCCTACGGGTGGCGCGTTTACCGCAACGTCTTTGTCACCCTGCACGACAGGCAGCTCATGGCGAATGTCACCGAGTGGAGGCCGATTACCGTTTTGCCGCTCGCGCAGATGACGCCGTTTTTGCTCCTGCTGCTTCTGAGCGCAGGCGCGTTTGCGCTCAGTCGGCATCGGAATATTCCCGACTTGACTGTGCTGGCCGTGCTGACTGGGCAGGCGATTTTGCACGCGCGCGGCGGTCCCTTGTTTGCCATCGGCGCGGTTGTCGTCGGCGCGCCCCACTTTGCGGATTTGGCAAGCCGCTTTCCTGCGCGTGTCGGTGCGGCGTCCCCTACCCGCCTGCGCGGCGCGCTGCTGGGCGGGTTTGCCGTGCTTTACGCCGTCACGTTCAGCCTGGTCACCCTTGTTAATCTGCGCCGGGCGGCGGGGCCGCGCGGACTTGGCCCGCAAGGCATCGGCGAGGCGGTGGCCCGCGTCCCGGACTACCCCGCCGAGGCATGCGCATTCACCCAGTCCGAAGGTTTCCCCCCCAATCTGCGTCTGCTCAACAATTTTGAGATTGGTGGCTTTCTGCTGTGGCGCTTGCCCAGCCAGCCGGTCTTTATTGACGGTCGCCTGGACGTGTACGCGGGCCGGACATTTGACGACAACCTGACCCTGTCGCGGGCAGGCGGCAGCCGCCAATGGGCCGCACTTGTCCAAAAGTACGACCTGGACTGCGTCCTGACGACAAGCGCTCGCCAGGCGCGCGCCTTTGGCAGCGACCCGCAGTGGCAGTTGGTTTATGCCGACCCCAAGCGCGGGCACAGGCCGCGCTGCCGCATTTTGCTGCGCCGTCGCCCCCAATTTGCCGCCCTCATCGCGCGCTGTTTACGCGACCGTCCCCTGACGCCGTAACATTGTTTGGGAGCGGCTGCGCCGGGTTTGCGAGATGCTTGCGAAGGCATTTCCAGCCATGACCAACGACGGAACGCTTTCTTCCGTCGTCGGTACGCGCTGGGAAAGCCGTGCGACCGGGGGAGGGACGCTCACAACAGGGCGCGGAACTCGTCTTCAGTCAGCACGGGAACATTGAGGGCACGGGCTTTGTCCAGTTTGCTGCCCGCGTTGTCTCCGGCCACGACGTAATTGGTTTTGCCGGATACGGAGGACGAGATGCGCCCGCCCTGGGTCTGCACCAGGGTTTCCAGCTGTTCGCGGGGGACGGACAGCGCGCCGGTGAAGACGAAGGATTTGCCTGCCAGGGTGTCGGCGACCGGCGCGACGGTGACGGGCTGGGCATGGACGCCGGCTTTGGCAAGCTTGTCCAAGAGCACAACCGTTTCGGGGAGGGCGAAGAAGGCGGCGATAGATTCGGCGGTGGTTTGGCCGATGTCGTGGATGGCGGCAAGCTGTTCCACGGTGGCTGTTTGGAGGGCTTCCAGGGTACCAAAGGTGCGCGCCAGCAGGTCGGCGGCATGCTCGCCAATCAAGCGGATGCCCAGCGCGAAGATGAGGCGGCCTAAAGGCGGGTTCCTGCTGCCGTCTATGGCGGCGATGATGTTGGCGGCGAGCTTGTCGCCCATGCGCTCCAGGGGCAGGAGCTGATCGTGGGTGAGCGCATACAGGTCGGCGGCGTCTTGAATAAGGCCGGTGTCGATCAAGTGGGCGACGTGCTTTTCGCCCAGCCACTGGATGTCCAGGGCGCGCCGGGAAACAAAGTGGATGACGCGCCGGCTGACCTGGCCGGGGCAGCCACGCGCGTTGGGACAGCGGGTGATGGCCTGGTCGTCGGGGCGCACGAGCATCGTGCCGCACTGGGGGCAGTAGGTGGGCAGGACAAAGGGCTGAGCGCCGTCGGGGCGGGCGTCAAGCACGACTTGCACGATTTCGGGGATCACGTCGCCTGCCTTTTGGATCAGCACGGTGTCGCCGATACGCACGTCTTTGCGGGTGATTTCGCTTTGGTTGTGCAATGTGGCCCGCTGCACGACGCTTGCGGGCGGCAGGGTGACAGGCTCCACCAGGGCGATGGGGGTGATGGCTCCCGTCCGCCCCACCTGCACGACAATGTCAATGATGCGAGTGCGGCCTTGTGCGGCGGGGAACTTAAAGGCGATAGCCCAGCGGGGCGTGCGGGCGACGGCTCCGAGGTCCTGCTGCATGGCGAAGGAGTTGACTTTAACCACGATGCCGTCAATGTCGTAGGAAAGCGTGGCCTTTGCTGCTGTCCAGTGGGCGACGACGGCGAGCACGGCGCTGATGTCGGGGCAGAGTTGGACGTTGGGGTTGGTGCGCAGGCCCCAGGCTTGAAAGGTGGTCAGCAGGGCAATCTGCGAGGCGGCGACGGGGCTGCTGTGTTCGCCGAGGGCGTAAAGGAAGACGGCGAGCTTGCGTTTGGCGGTGATGGCGCTGTTTAATTGGCGGACGCTGCCCGCGGCGGCATTGCGCGGGTTGGCGAAGACGGGTTCCCCCCCTGCCTCGCGTTCGCTGTTGATGCGGGCGAACTCGGCGTGCGTGAGGAAGACTTCGCCGCGTATTTCCAGAAAGCTTGGGATGGGCGGGGGCGGAGTGTCGTTGGCAGTATCGGCGGCGGGACGCAGGCGCAGGGGGATGCCGGACACGGTGCGCAGGTTGGCGGTGATGTCCTCGCCCACTGTGCCATCGCCGCGTGTGGCTCCGGTTTGGAACACGCCGTCTTGATAGGTGAGGGACACGGCGAGGCCATCTATTTTAAGTTCGGTAACGTATTCCACAGCCGCGTCTTCGGGCAGCCCTAAGTGACGCTTGACGCGCAGGTCAAACTCGCGCAGCTCGTCATCGTTGAAGGCATTGGCGAGCGAGAGCATGGGCTGGCGGTGCGTGTGCGGCGCGAACGACGACAGGGGGGCTGCGCCGACGCGCTGGGTGGGCGAGTCTGCCACGATCAGTTCGGGGTGGGCGGTTTCTATGTCTATGAGGGCGCGGAGCAGGCCGTCGTACTGGGCATCGGTGATTTCGGGGCTGTCCAGGACGTGGTAGCGGTAGTTGGCGTGGTGCAACTGGGCGCGCAGTGTTTCGGCGTGGGCGGCGATAGGCGGCAGTTGGTCTGTCATGGATTTATTATGGCAAGTTGTGGGCCTAAGAAGTCAACCTTCCTGCCCCACTTCGGGAGGGACGACCAAAGCAAGAAGGGAAGTGTTCTTGTCAGCCCTGCATCAAGACACGGGGGCGGCTTCTGCCTGGGTGTCAGGCACGGCAGGCGTTGGCGTGAGGGCGGGCGGCACGATAGGCGCTGCGGGCGGTGGGACGGGAACGGGCACGCGGACAAGCTTGGGGCGGGGGGCGCGGGTCTCGTCGGCAACGGTTTCGCGGCGGATGATGTGATTGCCGCGTGTCCACAGGCGCTCGACGACGACATGGTAGCCTGCGCGGGGCTTCTGGTCTACGATGGGGAGGCTTGCGGGCGGCAGGGCGGGGTCCTCGGTTTGGCGGGTGGGCGCGGGAATTGTGGACAGCGACGTGGTGCGAACATACACGCGCTGGTTGGCGGGCGGGGGCGTGCCGTACAGGCTGACGAGGACTTGGTTCTCGGTGATCGTTGTTTTGACGATGACCGGCTGCCAGGTCGTGTTGACGAACTTCATGTCCTGCGCGCCATAGACCACGGACGCATCGCAGCCGGGCGCGGCGTAGGAAACGACGCCGGAATGCCCGTGCCGCTCCGCGATGGGCAGCCCAGCCTGCAAGGCGGCATTGTAAAGACCCGTGGAAACGAGGCAGATGCCGCCGCCTGTCCCGCGCACGACCTGGCCCTGGTCAAACATGAGGCCGTCCTCAAAGCCGCGCTCCGGGGTGCGTTCCCCAACAATGGCGTTGAACGAGAACGTGCCGCCGGGCATAACGGTGGCGCTGTCCACGGCGCGGGCGGCCAGGATGATGTTGGCGCGCTCGGCGGGGTCATCGCGCAGGGGCACGGCATAGACGCCCAGTCGGGCGACGTTGAACACCTGCCCCCACCCCGCCAGGTGCAGGCTGGGATCGCCTGCCCGGTTCCACAGCCAGTCCAGGCCGGGCGGCGCCCACGACGTTAAAAGCGTGGACGGGGCCGCGAGCCACGCGCCGGTCGGCGCGGCGGGGAGCGCGCCCGGCAGGATAGCAGACTGGGGCGAGGTGAACAGCGGCGTGGGTGCATGACCAAGCGCCTGGGGCAGCAGATAGGACGTGGGCGCACTGACGGCAGGCAGCAATGGCGGCAGCGCGGCCTGTGTTTTGGCGCAGGGGGCGAACCCAGCGGCCAGGAGCAGGGCGGCGATTGTTTGTTTGGCAGGTCGTGCTGAGGGCATAGGTTGTGCAAAGTCTCCGGGTTGAGTGTACCCCGCTCCCTTATGTGTTCTAAACAGAAGGGGAACTTCGCCATCCGATGAGGCATGGCGCGGGTGGGAACGCTTGGGGGCGTCTGAGGTGTTCTGATACTACCAAGACTAGGAGGCTTCAATGACGACCGATAAAGTGGAAAAGACCGAGGCAGAGTGGCGCGCCGAGCTGACGCCGGAGCAGTACCATGTGCTGCGCGAGAAGGGCACGGAGCGGCCCTTCACGGGCGAGTATGAAGACTTTGATGCGCCGGGCACGTTTGCCTGCGCCGCCTGCGGACAGGTCTTGTTTGCCTCGCAGACTAAGTTTGATGCGGGGTGCGGGTGGCCGAGCTTTTACGAAGCCCTGCCCGGCACGGTGGAGATGCACGAAGACCGCGCGTTCGGCATGCGCCGCGTGGAAGTGACCTGCGCGCGCTGCGGCGGACACCTCGGCCATGTCTTTCCTGATGGGCCGAAGCCGACCGGTGACCGCTATTGCATCAACTCCGTCAGCATCAAGTATGTTGCGCCGCCGCGCGCATGAGCGCTGCTGCCTGTTGACAAAGCCTGTACGGGCTAATGCCTGCACAGGCTTTTTTGCTTTGGCTGGTTTTTCTGCCTGCGCTTTAAGCCGTGCGGCGGGCAAGCAGAAGGCAGACATCATCATGCAAAGGCGCGCGAGCAAATGCCTGCGCGCCTGAGAGGATCGCCTGCCCGATCTCCGCCAGACTTCCTGCTTGCAGCGAGCGGCGGGCAAGATCGGCCACGCCTGCGTCGCCCAAAAACTCCCGCCCTTGACGCGCTTCCGAAAGGCCGTCGGTAATAATCAGCAGCAGGTCTCCGACTTCCTGCGTCACCGTTAGGGACGAGTATTCGGCTTTGGCCGCGACCCCAAGCGGCAGGCCGCCTTCGTGCAGCGCCAGGGTTTCACCCGTCGCGCGCAGGAGAAACGAGGGTTCCGCGCCCGCCGAGCACAGTTCCATCCCGCCCGTTGTCGGGCTGACAATGGCGAGGGTCAGGCAGACAAAGTAGCCGCTCAAGGGCATTTCCAGCGCACGCGACTCGCACAAAAAAGCGTTAAGACGCTCCATCGCGGTCGCCGCATGGGGATATTCCCTGAGATAAGCGCGCAGGGTAAACTTGATTTCCGCGGTGCGCGAAGCGGCTTCCAATCCTTTGCCGGAGACATCGCCGACGACCAGGGCCAGTTTGCCGTCTTCCAGAGCGAACATGTCGTAATAGTCGCCCCCGACCAATGCCTCATCCCACGCCGCCAGGTACACGGTCTCCACTTCCAGGCGGGACAGCGCTTCCAGCGATGGCTTGATCAGCAAGGAACGCTGCAGCGCTTCGGCAATGCGGTGTTCGCGTTCGTACACCCGGCTCAGCGCTTCCGCCCGCAGGTCGGCTTCCTGCCGGGCGGCATCCCGCTCCGCCTGCGCTTGTTTCACCCCCGAAATGTCGCGCGAAAGGCCGTCCCACCCGCACGGCTCGCCGTGCGCATCCCGGTGCACCCGCCATGTCAAATTGACCCACGCATTTTGCGAGATTGAGGTATCTAGTCGGCAGTCCAGAAAGCCGTCCTCGCCCGTTTGGAAGCTTCCGGCAATCGCCTGAAGCAGGCACTCGCGGTCTTCAGGCAGCAGCCGCGCCAGCAGGTCGTCCAGCGCCGCCGTCGAGCCGGGCGGCAGGCCGAAATGGGCAAGGCACACATCGCTGCACGCCACGGCCCCGCCCGGCCACGCGCCCGAAAACACGCCAATATTGGCGGCCTCCAGAATGCCCGGCAGCCGCGCCTGATTGATCTGCTGTTTGTATTCTGCCGAGGACATTGGGGCCGGGTCCAGAGCCGGCGGTTGTATCAGTTTAGGACATGCCACGGAACCAATTCTTGCTCATGCTCTTTTCCTATTCTAACACACATCAACACCAATTGCAAGGAAAGATGTTTGCGGGCCATGTCCGGTTTGGAGCAAGCGCCCGCCGCCGGATGTGGTTCTTTGTTGTCAGCGCGCTGCTCCGGCGTTTTCCCGGCTTTCCCACGGCGTACCCAGCCATGAGCGACGACGGAAGAGTTTGTTCCGTCGTCGGTACGCCGTGGATTACCCGTAGAAAAGCCGTGGGAACGCCGGGGCAATGCGTTGCCGACGCGGGCCGAGCGCGGCGTTTGCCTTGACAAACCAGGGGGCGAAAGGTAGACTGTGCGTTACGGTGCCGGGGTTTGACGCGCCGGCGGTGTCCAAATCAGCCGAACGGTGGGAGCTTGCAGGGGGAAGTGAATGATTATCGTACTCTCGTCAGGGGCGACGAAGGAGAACTTGGAGCACGTCATGCACATGCTGGAAGAACGGGGCTATGGGGTGCATCTCTCTGAAGGCGTGGAGCGGACAATCGTGGGGGCTGTGGGCGTGCCGAACGATCCGGGGCAAAAATCAAGCGTGATGGAGCAGTTTGAAGCCCTGGCCTATGTGGAGAAAGTCGTCGCCATTTCCAAGCCGTACAAGCTCGTCAACAAGCCGTTCCACCCGGAGCCGACCGTGATTGATGTGCGCGGCATCCCCATCGGCGACCCAAGCTTTTTGGTGATGATGGCCGGGCCATGCACCGTGGAAACCCAGGAGCAATTGATGCAGTCGGCGCGAGCGGTCAAGGCAGCCGGGGCGCACATCCTGCGCGGCGGGGCGTTTAAGCCGTCCACCTCGCCGTATTCGTTCCACGGACACGGCGAACCGGCCCTGCAAATGCTGGCGGAAGCGCGCGACGAGCTGGGCATGCCGATTATCACGGAAGTTTTGGACGTGCGGGACGTTGACTTGGTGTGCGGGTACGCCGACATTCTGCAGATCGGGACGCGCAACGCCACCAACTTTCCCCTGCTGACCGAAGTGGGCAAAACACAGACGCCTGTCATGCTCAAGCGCGGCATGTCGGCGACCATTGAAGAGTGGCTGCAGGCCGCCGAGTATATTTTGGCGCAGGGCAACAAGAATGTGATGCTGTGCGAGCGGGGCATTCGGACATTTGAGACCTACACGCGCAACACGTTTGACATCAATGCCATCCCCGCCGTGAAGGAGCTGTCGCACCTGCCGATTATCGCCGACCCATCGCACGCCACCGGCAAAGCCAGCCTGGTCAATGCGGTTTCTCGCGCGGCTGTCGCGGCGGGCGCGGACGGGCTGATTATTGAAGTGCATCCCCACCCGGAGAAAGCCCTCAAAGACGGCGCGCAGTCGCTGCTGCCGGAAGCCTTTGACACGCTGATGCACGACATCAAGCCTATCGCCGACGCTGTCGGGCGCCGCCTATAGCCCGTACGCCCCAAGCCGCCGGCAATGACAATCTTCCCCTTCGCCGCCGCTGCCAAGTGCGTGCGAGGGGGATTTTTGTTTCGGCGGCAGGGCGCGGCAGAAGCAGAAAGCGGAAAGGCGGCAGACGAGGCGTGAGCGAAGCAGGCGCAGGCGACAAGCCGTTTGGGACGGTGGCGATTATCGGGGTCGGGCTGATTGGCGGGTCAATCGGCATGGGCTTGCGGCGTTCCGGCCTGGCCCAAACCGTCATCGGCGTGGAACCAGAGTGGCCGCGCGTGATGGCGGCCCACGCCGCAGGCGCAATTGACTATCCTGGAACCGTGTGGGACAAGAACACGGTAGATGCAGACCTCGTTATTATCAGCACCCCCGTCGGGCATATCTTAGAGATGATTGAAGCTGTGTTGGCATGGGTCAAGCCGGGCACGGTGGTGACGGATGTCGGCAGCACCAAGTCCGCCATTGTCCAAAAAGCGGGAGATAACGCGTTCTTTGTGGGCGGACACCCCATGACCGGCTCGGAGCGGACGGGCGTGGAAGCGGCCCGCGCCGACCTGTTTGACGGGGCGACATGGGCGCTGACGCCCACCGCGCACACCGACGCAGGGGCGCTGGCGATGGCGGAACGGCTGGCGCAGACACTGGGGGCCAAAACGCTGAAATTAACGGCCCAGTCACACGACGCCATGGCCGCCGTGACCAGCCACTTGCCGCACGCGCTGGCATCGTCCTTGATGCGTCAGGCCGCAGGCATGCGCGAGACTTACCCCGACATGAACCGCCTCAGCGCGGGCAGTTTTGCCGACGGCACACGGGTCGCGGCGTCGTCACCGGAAATCTGGCGCGACGTGTGCCTGTCCAACAAAGACGCGCTTTTGGCGGCCTTGCATCAGTTTCGGGGACAATTGGACGTGCTGGAAGAAGCGCTGGCGGCAGAGGACGGCGAGGTATTGGCCTCGTTCTTTGCGCAGGGGCGCGACGCGAAAGCCGAGTGGAACAAACGCTAGCCGTTTGTCGCCTCTACTCTAGCCGCCCGTGACCTTGAGGAAGTCTTTGGCATCCTCAAACTTCAGGCAGGTTTCGGCTTCAATCGCTTCCCAAACGGGCGGGGACAGCGAAAGCCACTGCTGCACTTCCGGCGTGAGGGCGGGCACCAGCGAATCGCCACCGTTCCCCAGTTGAGTTTTACGGGCGACGTGGTCGGCGGCGTGGATAATGGCGACGATCTCAAAGTGCTCTTTGGCGAAGGCAGGCTGATGGTGGAGCATGATCATGGAGGTGAGAGACGGCGGCAGGTTCCACTTTTCCGCGATGCGTTTGCCGACCAGGGCGTGGCCGACGCCCAGAGCGGTCTTTTCGGCATCCCAGATGGAGATATTGGCGGCCTGGGCCAGCTTAATCGCAATGGCGTATTGGTCGGGAAAGTACAAGTCCAGAAACAGCTTGCCGACATCGTGCATCAGTCCGCCGACAAACACTTCTTCCACCGACTTGGCCGGGACATTTTTGCGGCGGGCAATCACGCCCGCCGCCACGGCGACAGCGAGAGAGTGCGCCCAGAACTGGTCACGATCCAGCGCGGTGCGCTGGCCCCGCGCATCAAACGCATTCAGAACCCCCAGAGACGTCGTCAAGTTGCGGACGGTGTTGAACCCAAGAATAACGACGGCGTGGGTGATGGTGGCGATTTTGCGCGGGAAGCCATAGTAGGAGGAGTTGACCAGCCGCAGCACTTTGGAGGCCAGGGCCTGATCTCCTGAAATCAATCGGTTCAGGTCAGCAGCCGACGTGGTCGGGTCACTGATGGTCTGCATCACGCGCATGACGACGGCGGGCAGCGGGGGTAAGTCCTGCAATTCGTCTTCAATAATGCGCAGGAGCCGCTCCTGCTTAAGCTTGGTTTCCACAATCGTTGCCAAAGCGTGTCCTCATCCATAAGGGTTAGTGCTAGGCTGATTATCGGCAGGCGGCGGGGAAAACTCAAGAGCCAAGCGCAAGAGCAAACGCGTTATTTTACCAGGGACAAAATCTGCTTGAATGCAGGCGTGCCCGCCGCGCCCAGCAGCTCGTACACGGCGGCTTCGGCGGCGCACGGCAGAACGCCGCCGTCGCGCGCGCGCTCCATGCCCAGTTTGTGCTTCTCTAAAGTGCGGGAGGATACGGCATCGGCGGCGATGTGCGCTGAGTAGCCCAGCCGCACCAAATCCAGCGCGGTTTGGGCGACACAGATATGCGTTTCCACGCCGCAAAGCAGGATTTGCCGTCGCCCGCTTTGCGCAAGCGCGGCTAAAAACGGCTCGCTGCCCGTGCAGGAGAACGTGAGCTTGTCCAGCGGTGCGGGGGCGTCGGGGGAGAGCGCCGCAGCGACTTCCGGGGCGAGGCCGCCGAGCCGGGCCGCGTTCTGCGTGGTCGCGATGACAGGCACGCCCAGAACAGCGACGGAGCGCATGAGCAGCAGCGCATTTGCCGTCAGAACGTCGGGGCCGTGCATGACGCGCAGAAAGGCTTCCTGCATATCCACGACAACGAGCAGCGTGTTCTCAGGCTGGAGGGTGAGCGAAGGTGATAGGGACATGGGCGGGTCAGTTCTGGCGGGGCGGGCCGGAGGAGTCGCGGACAATCAATTCGCTGGGGAAGGCGAAGTCGCGCAGCGCCTCCGGGTCGGAAGCTTCGTTGTCGTGCAGCGCATACAGCTGATCTACAGCGGTCTTTGCCAGCAAGGGGAGAGGGCGGCGCAGGCCGGTCAAGGCCGGCGTCATCGTTTCACCCAGGCGGGGCGTGTCCGCAAAGCACACCAGGGAAACGTCCTGCGGCACCTGCCTGCCCAGTTCGGACAAGGTCTGCGCGGCAACAGCGGCAACGCTCTCATCGGAACAGGCGATGGCCGTCGGGTGACCGGGCAGGCCCACTTCCGGCCCCAGCAGCGTCTGCACGACGCGCCGCACCTGCTCGCGCTCGCTCAATGTGCGCACGGTGTCATAGGGCGCGGGCAGGATGTTGTGGATGTTGCCGCCCCGCCCCGCCCACGACGCCTGCATGCCTTGAAACTGCTGGCGGGTGACGCGCGGGTACCCCTGCGGCGCAACAAACGCCATGCGCCGGTGTCCGAGTTCCCACAAATGGTCGCCGACTGTCCTGCCGCCTGCAAAGTTGTCGGCATGCACCTGTACCCACTCGCGCGGGGCGTTGTCCACTTCGCCGATCATCACGCACGGAATGGACGCGGCGGCGGCTTCGCGCGGCAACAGGGCCGGCGTGAGCAGGATCATGCCCATGATGCCCAGGGCATCCAGGCGGGGCAGGTCATCGGGCGTCAGCAGGCGCAGGCCGTAGTCGTCCTCGGCCTCCGCCTCGGACTCTCTGGCGTACTGGCTGAGAGCGCCCTGCAAGTTCTGGAGCACAAACGCAGTCGCGGGCGTGTAGTCGGCATCCCACACGCCGATAAACTGCTCCGTGCGCTGGCGCCGCAAACGTCGGCTGCCACGCGGACGCCCCGACCGCACCGGCGTGTAGTTGAGCAGCTCGGCGATTTGCAGCACCTTGCGGCGCGTGGTTTCGCTGACGAACGTGCCGTTGTCGCGCCCGCTGAGCACGGTGGAAACGACGCTCGGCGACACGCCCGTCTTTTCGGCAATGTCTTTAAGGGTGACCGCCATTGGTGTTCCTGCTTCCTGCGAAACCATTCCGAAAGGCTTTGGAATGCCCTTTGCCCCGACAAAGGCTTCTTTTTCGCCCTGTTCCCTGCGCGTCTCTTTTGCTTTTCCCCGGCATTTCCAGCGTGTTCCGACGACGGAACAATTTCTTCCGTCGTTGGTACGCCCTGGAAATGCCGAGGAAACAGGGTGACAACGCCGAAGAAACGGCCTGAAAACGGCCTAAAAGACGCGGCGAATTCTTACAGCTTGCCGAGCGCTTTGAGGCTGTCCACAGTCGCGCGCACTTTGCCCGCCGACTCGGTAATCCCTGCCCGCTCCACTTCAGTCAAAGGGGCCAGGGCGGCCAGATCGTACACGGCCTCCACGCCGTCTTTGCCCAGCAGGGTCGGCACGCCAAAGTACAGGTCGGTGACGCCATATTGCCCGCTGAGCAGCACGGTGCAGGCCAGGATGCGTTTGCGGTCAAGCAGCACGGCTTCCACCATCTCCGCGGTGGCAACGCCCGGCGCGTACCACGCGCTGGTTCCGATCAAGCCCGTTAGGATGCCCCCACCCTGCCGCGTGTCGTCTTCTATCTTCTGCAATTGGTCGCCGGTGAGTTTGCCCATGTCCACCCACTTTTGCACGGGGATGCCGCCCACGGTTGTCAGCGAGCGCACGGGCACCATCTGATCCCCATGCCCGCCAAGCACATACGCCTGCACGTCTTCCACCGACACCCCGACTGCGCTCGCAATGTAATTGCGGTAGCGCGTGCTGTCCAGAACACCCGCCTGCCCGATGACTTTCTCTGATGGCAGGCCGGTTTCTTTCAGGGCGACGTGGCACATGGCATCTAAGGGGTTGGACACGACAATGTAGACCGCGTCCGGGCTGTGCGTCACGGCCTGCCCGGCCACCGAGGCCACAATGTCGGCATTGACCGCGAGCAGGTCTTCGCGCGACATGCCCGGCGTGCGCGGACGGCCCGACGTAATCACCACCACATCGCTGTTTGCGGTATCTGCGTAGTCCGATGTGCCCGTAAGCCGCCCGTCATAGCCGACAATGGGCGAGACTTGGTTGAGGTCCAGCGCCTTGCCCTGTGCCATAGACCCGGTTTTGCGCGGTTTTTCCAGCGTCAAATCATCCGGCAAGTCCAGCAGGACAACATCAGCGTAGCCCTGCTGCGCGACATGGAAAGCGACGGTCGCCCCCACATTCCCCGCCCCGATTACCGAGACTTTCTTCTTTCCTGAGGCCATAGTGTCTTCCTTCTGTGTATGCTGTCAGGGCAGCCTGTGTATGCTGTCAGGGCAGCAGGTCGGCCACGGCGGCATTCGGCATTGCCAAGGGCGCGATGGCCTGTCCTGAGTTGTATGTGATTACTTCTGCGTAGCCGAATGCCCCATTGGGCAATGCGCCGGGGTTGCGATGCACTTCCACTTGCGCCGCTTTTAGGTTGATGATCCAGTAGTCTTCAATTCCAGCCTTAGCATAAAGCGCTGCTTTGCGCGTCTGGTCATAAGCCAATGTCGTCAAAGACACTTCCACAAGGAGTGCGGCAGTTGACGGCAGCGCGAGAGCAAAGTCGCGCGGTTTGCCCACAACGACAGCAATGTCCGGCTCAGGCTCAGAGCGCGGGCCACCGTCAAACGAGTTTTGCACCACCACGAGATAGCCGTCAGCAAACACGGTGCGCAGGGTTTCACTTGCCAGCACGACTGCCGTCCAATGGGGCGCACTCATGGGGGACATCTGAATAATCTCTCCATCAATAAGCTCCACGCGCTCGTCTTGGAACCAGCCCATATCACCGAGTTCGTGATACTGCGACTTGGTCCACAAGAACGAGCGCGGCTCCTGCGCGGGGGCAGGCGCGTCTGCCTCTGAGTGTGCCATTGTGCGTTCGGCGGTTTCCATAGCAAGCCCTCGCGGTTAGTTGTTCATTTTGGCAATGATGGCGTCCGCCATTTCCGCCGTGCCGACAGCGGTGGGGTCGTTGCGGTCGGCTTTCATGTCGTAGGTGACATCTTTGCCTTCGGCGATGACGGCGGACACGGCACGCTCCAATTTGGCGGCGGCGGCGTCTTCTTTCAGGTACTTCAGCATGAGCAGGCCGGACAGGATCAGCGCGGTGGGGTTGACTTTGTTCTGGTTTTTATATTTGGGGGCCGAGCCGTGCGTGGCTTCAAACAGGGCGCAGTCCGCGCCGATGTTTGCGCCGGGCGCAACCCCCAGCCCGCCGACCAGGCCCGCACACAGGTCGCTGAGGATGTCGCCGTACAGGTTCTCCATCACCATGATGTCGTAGTTTTCGGGGCGCTGCACCAGCTGCATGCACATGGCGTCTACCAGCCACTCGTCATACTCAACGCGGCCTTCGTATTCTTTGGCGACCTCGCGGGCGACCTCGTAAAACAGGCCGTCCGTGTATTTCATAATGTTGGCTTTGGCAACAGCCGTGACTTTTTTGCGCCCGTTCTCAATGGCATAGTCAAAGGCGGCTTTGACGATCTGCCGTGAGCCGGTGCGCGAGATCGGCTTGATGGAAATGGCCGAGTCCTGACGGATTTTGCCGCCCGCCATGCTGATAATCTTGCCCGCGTCTTCGCTGTCCACGGCGTACTCCACGCCCGCGTACAGGTCTTCGGTGTTTTCGCGCACGATCACTAGGTCTACGTTGTCGTATCGGGAGCGCACGCCCTGATATGTCTTGCAGGGCCGAATACATGCATACAAGTCCAGCTCTTTGCGCAGGGCGACATTGACGCTGCGGAAGCCCGTCCCGATGGGCGTCGTGATGGGGCCTTTGAGGGCGACCCGGTTCTTGCGAATGGACTCGAGAACGTTTTCCGGCAGGGGCGTTCCCGCCGTTTCCATGATGTCCACGCCCGCTTCCACCACGTCCCAGTGGAATTGAACGCCGGTTCCTTCCAGGACGCGCCGGGTTGCTTCCACCAGTTCCGGGCCTGTCCCATCGCCGCGAATCAGTGTTACGCTATGTGCCATAAAATCTCCTTGGGTGCGCGCTGTGAGGGTGCGCAAAAATTGCTGCCCTAGTATAGAAGTTTCAGGCTGGTTTGTCAATCTCATACATAAACAGCACGGCGCGTGTATAAACAGCACGGCGCGTGTCAGGCAGCCATCGCCTTGGGCAGGCTCTCCGCTGCCGTCGGGTCGGGGCTGACGCGCACCAGCAGCTTGCCCGTATTCTGCCCGGAGAACAGGCCGAGAAACGCTTCCGGAGCGTTTTCCAGCCCGTCCACGATCTGTTCCTGATACGAAACTTGGCCGCTTTGGAGCCAGCCCCACATGTCCGCCAGGAACGCATACTTTCGCGCGGCATAGTCGCCCACCAGAAAGCCTTGAACCAGCGCGCGCTTTGCGAGCAGCGGCATCAAGTTCGGGCCAGGCGGCAGTTTGGAAGCGTTATACTGCGAGATCAAGCCGACCAGGGGGATGCGCGCGCCGACATTGATCTGCTCCAGCACAATCTCCATGATCCTGCCGGCCACGCTGTCAAAGTAGATGTCTATGCCGCGCGGGCAGGCGGTTTGCAGCGCAGATGCCAGGTTGTTTTCCCGGTAATTGATGCACGCGTCAAAACCCAGCGACTGCGTCACCAAGCGGCACTTGGCATCGGTGCCGGCCAGCCCCACCACATGGCAGCCTTTGATTTTGGGGTAGTGGCTCAGTCTGCGTTGTTGGTATACTCTAGCTATGGTCACTCAAACACTCACCTGCCGTCACTGTAACAGTGACAATCTGATCCGCTTTGGCTACACACGCTCCGGGCAGCAACGCC
>JAABUQ010002365.1_pt1 | contig 37512 bp, 39 predicted proteins | sample 5560001 | NCBI WGS metagenome assembly JAABUQ01 (sample SAMN10711888, study PRJNA513371) | rock metagenome | isolation source: Antarctica rocks | place: Antarctica: Victoria Land, Finger Mt nord | collected 2015-12-18 | reverse complement strand
AGCCCGCACCGCCCACCGCACCCCGAGGCAGGACATCCTCCTCCACCGCGTCCTAGACAAAAAGTACCGCATCCAAGCCACCCCCCACAGCACGGGGCGGCACCTCCCCCACCGGACCCAAAGCCCCGAAAAAAGGACAGAGAAGACACCCGCCGCGCGCGGCAACTTCGCAGACGACATCGACTCCAGCCCGCTCGCAGCGCCGGAACTGCGCGCGGAGATCTTCGGGACCCCGGCACGCAAGGGAAGGATGCCGGGCGTGAGCGTACTGACGCCGCGTACTACTCGCCGGACGAGAGGTGGGTCTGCTGGGGGGTCGGGAGAGGAGAAAGTGAAGGGGAAGGGAAAGCAGAGGGAGGAATGGGACAGCGAGAGCGACGACGATGATGGAGTGGGCATGGGCATGGGCATGTCCCCGCCGAAGACGATGCAGTTTTTCATCCCCAAGCCCGCGCTGGTTAGGACGCCTGGTATGTTCCTCTCCTCTCCCGTCCTCTCCCCTCTTCTCCCCTCTTCTCATCTCCTCTCCTCTCCCCGCATCTCCACTCCTCTTCCCCCAATTTACTCTCCCCACACAGAGCTGCCTGCGCTAACCCACTCCCCCTTCCTTCCACCTCGCAGCACGCGAAGCATCTAAACGAATAGTCGAAGACCTCCTCCTGACAGCGGGCGGGGACGTGACGGACGAGGAGAGCCCTAGTGTTGTCAAGCGGGGGGGTTTGCTTGAGGAGGATACGTTCTGAGGCGATCTGCTTGTGTGGGGGGTAGGGTGGTTGTAGGGAGGGAGGGAGGGAGGGGGGGAGTGGAGGGGGTAGAACGAGAGGGGGTTAGTGGGTGAGAGATGTCGGAATGTTCGAATGGAATTGCATCATCGCAATCGTAGCGGAGAGGATCCTATCCGCTTAACAGCCTATCGATCACCCCTCCCTGACTGACCACCCTCCTTCCATCCTTTCCCCATCAACCCCCCCCTCCTCGCCCGCAATCCTATATACATACACAAACACACACACACACATACAATCCGCCCAAACCCGCACCAACTGGTATCACCGCGCAAGCTGCATCCACACCCGCCAAAAGAGTAAAAGGAATATCTCCCCTCCTGATCAGGAATGAGATATGGAAACGCCCGCTTGAAAATTGCTAGGATGTGGAAAAAGGTGCAAGCAAAAAATTCGTAAAGATGAGACTGTGGGGGTGTAAGGGGGTGAACCAGCGGGCCAGACTCGAGGGAGATGGTTGCGGTCGGAACCCCGCTGCCGCTGTGGTGGTGTTTCTTTTTTTCGGCAAAGCATTTCCATTCCATGCCGGCCGAGAATCCAAAGTGATTGATTTTCCTGGATCAACCACCCTTCACTATCCCCCTCTATTCTCAGGCCCAGCCCTCAGAATGATTCACTCACACACACACTCATTCACTTTCCCCCCTCTCCCTTCCCCCTCCCAAAAACACCCCCTGGCAATTCTCAATCAAAAACTGCACCGCCGCGTTCTTCGCCTGCGTATCCTGCATCTCCCTCGCCAAACTCTCGGGCCGCATGATGGTCGGCGCGAAGACGACCGCCACGTTCAGACTCGTCATCAGATTCTCCCTTTCGCGCTCGATCACACGCGCTAGATGGAAGACCAGGACTTCCAGGGTGTCGCGGTGGTGGGGCGGGAGTTCGTTGATGGCGTGCCGCATGGAGGAGACGCGGTAAGCGTGGTTGTTAGGGTTGGAAGGGTGGGCCGGGTGGGAGGGATCGGTTTCGCCGTTCTGCGCGGCCGCGGCGGTTTCGAGAAGGCGGTCGTAGACATCGTAGGTTATTAGAGGGGTGGGAAGTTTTCGGAAATATTGTTTCAAGGTGGAGGTGACGGCATTGATGTCGAGGTCGGGGTCGGAGATGTCATATTCGTTAGTGCGTTCGAAGCCTTCTTTTATGGCTTGGATCTGGGAGTTGCCGCCGGATTTGCGGTAGATGCCTTCACAATCGATGCCTAAGAGGGTTAGTGAGACAGGCAAATTGGGAAAGGGAAGTGGAGGGAATGTACCTCTGGCGTCCACTTCCTGGATACAGCGCATTACCACGCCAGGAATGTTGGAGCGCTCGTATTCTGCTCGATGCTCGAGTTCGGAACCGAATAAAGCTGTGGAATATATTAGTAGGGCATAGGACCCAGAGGAAGGGGTGAACGCACCAGGAATGCCTTCATTGCTGTTGGCGGAAGGGTAGCTGTTGTTGGGCGAATTATTCCATTGCTGACCTGGTCTGGCCTTGTTAGGGTTCCCAAAGAATCCACCGAACCCTGGACCTCGATCCTGTTGAACCTGATTCTTGGTGTAGTTGGTGGTACTTGGATACTCCTGCTGTGACATCGCTCCGTAAGGAATGCCTTCAGTGTATTGACCCTCCCGTGGTTGGCCTCTGGTGGCATCGCTTGAGAAAGCACCTTTGAGACCCTTAGTGACTCCTTGAGCAACATTTCGACCACCCTTCTTCCAGTTGAATTTCTTGGGTTGCGCTTTCCGTATATTGACGACTTGCGGCGCAGAGAGGTACGTGGCTGGCTCGGTGTCCTGATCAGGCACAACGGTCGATCCAGTCATATTGCTATCTGCGATCGACGGTCGCGAGTCCCTGTTTTCCTCTCTTATGTTCCTGTCTCGCTGGGAGTGCGCATAGATTCCGAGGGCACTGGGAGGCGGCCGCATCGTGTCCAGTGTTGGGCCAGCATTCGCTTTGTAAAGCTCTTGTATTTGATGGACCAATTGGTTGTTGAGATCGGCGAGCTGGGCGTTCTTCAAGGAAAGCTGTTCGAACTCCTGAAAGCTCTTGTCCTTCAGCTGGGAAAGATTGGAGGTTTCTTCAAGCATCTCGTTCCTTCGCTGTGTAAGGTCTTCAATCTGTGGGGCGAACGAGTCCTTTAGTTGTTGAAGCTGTTCAGCAAACTCTCGCAGAACAGCGTTCGTCATTTTGCCGACATCTAGTGGCTCTCCACTCTTCTTGGCAGCTGCGATGTGATCGGTCAATACTTCTAGCTCGCGAACCACAATCTCTTTCTGGGTATCAAGAACAACCATGGTGGACCTCTTTTCGCGGAGCTCCGAGTTCATCTGCTTGATGCTACTCTTGGCTTCCAGAGCCACCTCCAATTCCATAAGCCTTTGCTCCTTTTCCACGTTCCTTTGTCTCTCCCGACGAAGCTCGCTCTTGAACCAAAGAATTTCCTCTCTCGTGTCCGGAGAGGGAGTCATGGGACTACTGATGTCGTGAGCGCCAAAAGATGGGCTGTGGCCTCCGATGAGCGGTGACTTGGGCCACTTCTGTTCCTTCGATAGCCGTATGCCCCTATCACTGTAACTCCTGGCATGGCGGACAGAATGCGACACACGGCGTAAGAAGCCACCCTGATCTTGCAGGCCTTCCTGACCGAAACCGCGAGCCATCTCGTCTTCCGCGTACAAGTCGCCTCGCTCGCCACGTTGCGGAAGCTTAGGCGATGTTGGCGGATCACCATTACGCATTGGTGTGCTCAGAGAATCATGCTTTCTATGAGCTGGTGGATAGGGAGGCGCCCGGGGCGTCACAAATGAGTCGCTGGACGATCCACCTTGATGAGCTAATCTTTCTTTCGCGCGTAAAGGTGGAGGTGGTGTGTCGAAGTTCCCAGCCGGCGGCGACTCTTGTGACCGTAAAGGGCCTCTGTTACCACTTGCGTTGGTCAATGCTGGATTTTGGCCAGCCGTGCTCGCGGGGGCAGATAAAGGCTTTTCGTTCTCCGAATTCGAAGTCGTAGTCGAAAGCTTGCTGCCAATGCCAGCTTCTATGTCCCTTCGATTCGGAGGAGGCTGCATAGTCTTTGGTGCTAACGAGTCGCCTCTTTCCGGTAATGTCTTTAACTGAGTGCTCAGAGGGGAGGAGTGCGACCCCGGCGAATCTGTTGAGGTATGGCTTCTTGAGCCGCGAGGGGAGCCACTCAGTGTCGCATCAGACCGAGAAGAGGCTGGAGATTCGTGTGAAGGTAGAGTCACTTCCTGCTCCTTTACTTGCGTATTTGCAGACACAGGAGCAGATCTCGAGGCAGACGAGGGAACCACAGTATCAACCATTGGTAGATGAGCATCTGATCTTGAATTCTTCTTCTCCAACTTCTTGGGTTTCGGGGCTTCTTGGAGCATAAATTTGCCATTTTGATGAGCGTCGCCATTACGACGGGAACGAGGTTCGCTTGCAGGAATCTCTCGAGGGGAATCCTTGGCGATTGCATTAATAGAATTGTCGCCGTGGTCTTTCCTTTTCCGGACGTATTCAGTAAAGTCAGTCGAGAGTTGCCGGCCCCTTTCTTGATATGCAATGTGTGGACTCGCTGGCTGTGAAGAATTACGAGAACCCGTGTTCGAATCCGCAGAGGGAACTTTATGAAAGTTCTCTCGCTCTCGTTCCAAAGACGTTCTTCGAATGTGGGCATTTTTAGGAGCGAAATGATCTCTGGCGTTTGGCCTTTCTGGCCTTTCCAGCTTTTCCTCAGCCTGAGGAGGACTTCGCTGTAAATCATGATTCTCCCGTCGAGCCAAGGGAGGTGGCCCGGGAGCTGGATTTGGATCCAACGCCATGGGTATGAAAAAGTCCTCTCCATTGCCAGAGCCCTCATCCGAGTGTATAGAGTGTTCATCATTATGATTCGACAGAGCTGCGAGATTTTCTAACAGCAATTAGCTCGAGTTCGAGTTGGGCGGAGTAGCCTTGAAGTTTACCTTTTCGCTCATCCTCCTGTAGAGACCTTCGTTTCTCACTTCTTGACGATTGTGATCTCGGATATGGTGGTCTTTTTGGTGCTCCACGAGACAAGTCAGGCGTCCCATGATCCGATCTTGATCTTGAACCCGAAGGCCTCTTACGCTGAGCCGGTGGAAGTTCGGTCGGTGTCTCCGAGTATGCTTCTGATGTTGGACTTTCAGTGTCTGGGGTGAACACAGCGTCACGATTCACGGCACTGGGTGGTAATGATGGCAAAGACTTATCCAATAGCATGGCGTTATTCGCGGCCTGTTGTAGATGTTTATGCCGATTCGTAGCATTTTTCTGGGATTTCTTCCGCCTCCTTTGCATCAAACTCTCGTGACAGTCCATGCAAAATATACCCTGCGATGTCCGAGCATATTTGAGATTCTCAATCTTCTTTTTGCAGTTCCGGCATTTGAAGCATGTTGCGCAGAATGCCTGGTCCCCGGTGAGAATAGCCAAATCTTGAATCTTGTTCCCGCACACGCTGCAGCTGTATGTACAATTGTTGCAGATGAGGGAGCCATCGCCAAGAAGGAGGAGGTTTGCATCGGAGTCGAGGATGGTGCCGCATGTATTGCATCGAAAGCAATCTATATGCCATCGATTGCCCGCTGGGAGACTATCAGTATACCGGTCTCTCAATGTGATTCCCATCGTTGTAAGACATACCAAGTTCGAAGGCCTTTCCTTCCTCGAGAATCTAAAGTGAGTTGACATCGTCAGTTTGGGGTCTGAATCAGGGGCCAGGCACAGCCGGAGGCGGGGTCTGCGATAGTAGACGTACCTCGCCGCATCCTTTACATGGATACACAGTATCATCAGGCTCCATAGGAGAATCAGGATAGGGACCCGACGAGTCCATCGTCCAACGACTTGTGCTGCCAGAAGCCAGCCCCCAGGGGCAAATCTAGCAGGCGTCGAGGCAGAGTGATTGACAGGACGTCTGAGCCTCTCCACTAGCTATTCATGGAGCACAGGCCAGGCTCGCCCACCACCCACTGTTCTTGGGGGACTCCACTCGCGAAGACCGGTCTCAAGCCCCCAGGCCAATCCCACCGATGGGGAAGGGGGGAACCTTAATCGAAAGCCGATTTGGGGCTGTGCGCGATGATTTGGCGGAGGCAGACAGGTACAGGAGGACAGCCGCGAGCGACAAGCGGATAGAATTGAGTGGACAGCCTAGAGTCTTAGACAGGGCCAACGCAGTCGATCCAAAAGCACCGTCCAGTCGGCGGTGGCTGCATCCACACACACGCCACTCTGCTGTAGAGAATGGATGTAGTTCTGTGCGCGACGGTCTTGAATAGTCGTCAGATCGGTATAGGGAGAGGGGATGAGGTCGGAAGCTCGACGTACCCGACGATCAAGGATGATACGATGTTTCAGGAAGGCCTTCGCCTATTTCGCCAGACACACTGGCCCAAAAGAGAAGACGCGCCCGATGCCGAGCATCATCCTTCCTTCTCCGATATTATCGTCGAGGACTGCAATGGATGTTTAGGTCGGTTCAGGGTGATGATCGAGGAAATGCTAGTATCCTAGGTGGGTGCGATTAGCAGCAAAGAAGCTGGCCTAACCCTTTCAGGCGTAAAGTGAACAAATTATCGAGCAAGACCAAAACGCAGCAAGAAGAACCTCCGTAGTCTGGACTCTGTACCTAATGATAGCTCGGGTACTTTGCTAGTAATAGAGGTCTGGTTGCGGTGTTTGACAGCAATTGGGGTCGATGAAACACGTACCCTACACTCCCCTTACGCTGGTTGAGTACTGTGCCATATCTCCGTATTGTCTACCTATTCTATTATTTGTCTCTGCGTGAGGGCCAGATGAAACAATTGTGAGACGCCAACAGTCAAAGAGTCTCCTGGAAATGCCACGATTGCATAAAAGAATTATCATTAATCTCCCTTCCCACTGCCCAGCCTCTGTGGCTACGTGCCGAGTACGGGCGTTGTACTTTCCATCTCGAGTCCCATCGAAACCTCCCGAAGAGTCAGATTGACCCCTTCCCGCCCATTGAAATGTGCCCGCGTGATGGCGATGATTATTTATCATCTTGTTTCACTCTTGATAGGAATCGCGGTCCAGACTTCTGGTGCCTACTCCCTACCAACACAGGGGTCATCTCCGCGCCAAGGATCTATATGTTGGAGATTTCCCCAGGGCCTCCCCTCCCCTAAGGCCCTACAACAGCTGACCAGCAGGCAACCAACCCCCCCTATCTCCGTAAGTAAGTCAAGGTCATCGTGGGTTGTTTTAAGCGTCGTTTGACGGCCACCAGTAGTGACTTGATGATTATCATGATTAAGCTCTCTCATATCGTACAACCATACAGGAAACAACCGGTCTTGCATCCCAAGGCCAAATCGGCCAGTCCGTCTCACAAAGCAGTGCCCTGCATGAGACGGCTTGAAACCGCTGTCTGTCATCTCACTGATGTTTCTATTGTGCCACCAACCCTGATCGTGAGGAGAGAACTCGCAAACCTGCCAAATCCAGATGGGATCTGGTGACGGGCCGTCAGGATTTTGCGGCATGGCTGTAGAAGCGCGTTTATGCTGTGCAGCCGGGAGAAGGGCATAGGCCGGCTGTTACTCTATCCCGAGGGTCACATCAAGAGTGGGCGATCCATCTATCTAGAGATTCTCCTTTATGTCTACATGGGGAATGATCTCGCAACTTTTGTATAACGTCAGGGGCTAGTGTCCTTACCTAGGCTTCTCGCAAAAACTCATCAGTCGGCTTGTACGAGTAGCTCGGCTCCTCGAAATCCTCGCTCGTCGCGTGATGGTGGAACACCTAGCCTGGCTTATCAATGAGTGTGAGACTGCCAGCATCTAATTGAAAGTAGAAAAAAGCCTCCTCTCGCAAGCAATTGGACCAGAGTATGATGGTTTTGTCGTTCGTGCCATTTTCGTCAGATCTCTCAGCGTAACGAACCATTGCTCCGAAACCGAGCCATTTCGGCTGTGATTATTCCATGTTGCTGCTTTCGTACCTGATGTCGGTAGAAGTGAAACCAATTCTGCACAATACCTAGGAGCAAACGGATGCCGTGCCTTCCTTTTCGCTGTTGCCGACAAGGGCTATCGCGCTACTCCGTCTCAAAATTGTAACGGTTCGAGTAGATCTCCAGCTTCTTTTGGGTCCATCATCGAAGTAATTGCTTCGCAAAATGTTGCTGCTCTCATTGCAGATCTTATGATTCGTTCGTGCGATTTTGAGTTCCATACCCTTCTTCGGTATCTGAAGACGTCGACTGGTGGCGACAGCGTCCGTTGGGTCATAGACGGTCTCGTGCCTCTCCCTTGGAGCAGCGCGTGCAACAAACGAAGGCGACGTCCATCGGAAAGGGGGCTTATTCAAAGGAAGGTCCGTCGCAAAGATGATGTCTTGCGGGGACCGTCGTAGCGCCATGAGCACAAAATCCGAAGAGAACAATATTTTATTGTGGTCTACCCATAACGTCTCAACATCACAAACCTCTAAAGTAGAGCCAAATCCCCAACGCCAACAAGGCAAGCGGTAGAAAAAACTTCACTACCCGCGTAAAAGAATCGTAGAGCCCTCTCTTGATAACAATCGTCACCAACTCCTGCAAAGCCTCCGAATCATTGACCCGTGGAAACGGCACATCGGGCACAGGCTTCCCCAGGAACTCACAAAGGGGTCCCCAGCCGTCGCCGAGCTGATACTCAAGCAAACGACTCTTGGGCGTCACCCGCCTGACAAGCGCATAATGGCATCGATACGCCTGTCCCGCCTTCTCCTGCATCTCATGCCTTCCGTGCGAGTCCATCCATCCCGTCGCCCAGCGGCGGTGGCACCGTCTCACAGGGCGGAGGAGCCACGGGTCCAGCTCGGAGACGAAGCTGATCATCGGGCTCCACTGCGTGGTAACGACGTTGGTGTCGAAACTCCTATACCGCGACTCGATCTCGCGCTCGACCAGGATCACCTTCGCTTCAGGGTACGCCGCGACCAGGTCCTCGGCGAGGGCGACGGCGGGCGAGTCGGCGCTCACGGCGCTGTAGCTGCCCAGCAGGCGAACCCAGTCAGTGCGGGTGAAGTGGGGCCCTTGGCTAAGGTATTTGGCGTCCATGGGTTAGTTCCACATGTCGCTGTCGCGGATGTTGGAGAAGAAGGCGGAGGAGTGGTAGCAGTTGTAGCCCAGGATGTTCAGGGCTGCTTGCATTGCCGTGCCCCCGAAGGAGTAGGTCCAGTTGCTGTTTGTTTGAGAAATGTCGACATGAGGTCGAAATTATCAATGGAGATAATATTAGTATAATTGCGAAGCAAAAGATTTACACATTGTACCAGTTCGCGGGAACTCGAGATTCATGATCTCCATCGGCACCACGCGTTTGCATTGCCGCACGGTCGATATTCGTTTGCGGCATGAAGAGCTCCGGGTGTTTTTCCTTCATTGTGAGCTCTTTTGGCTTTGGCCTGGTGATCCTTCCACTTCACAGTTGTAGGAGTCTCGACAGGGATGGTGGATAGCTTGGAAGATACGCTTGAGGAAATAATTCAATCTAAAGCAGAACACTCCGTTATAATAATGAAGGGTATAAGTATTGTGGAGCTGGGAAGGAAAGTGCGAATTACTTAGAACATGTGTCAATATGGATTGCTCGAATTTTTCGGTTGAACCGGTTGAACCGCAAGAGCATACAGACTATATATAGAGAAACCTCGATGTAAGTTATTCATCGCTGCTTATTCAAAGCTTGTGGACTTGTTATGGGGAAAAGCTGTTTGCGTTCTGATTAATTGCAAAGCCGAGGGACACGAGAGCGGAGCGAAAGCGAAAACGAAAGCTGTGGCAGTTGACGCACCAATCCTGCTGCCCCACCAATAAACTGATTACCTAAATTGGTCATCTTACTGCTAGACATAACTTATAGCTATCCTTAACAGGTAATGAACGAGTCGACGAGGCAATACCTAAGGTAGGTAGCTAATTGTATTCAGACTAACCTACTGCTGCATCAAATCGAACCGCTAAAGCCACCTAAACAGCCCTTGAACGGCCCCCCCTAAACGGTCCTCCCTAAATGGCAGCCCTGGAAATAAGTGCAGAGTCAAAAAAAATACTCCGTCGCAAAATTTAGGGGGCCCGTTGAGGGGGACCCGTTAGAGAGGACAGTTTAAGGGGGGCCCGTTCAGGGGGGGGAAACGCGGCTTCAATTGAATAGCCATTCTGATTGAACGTACCCAACAAGGTGATTGGCCAACCACCAGCGGTAGTACGTTGAATGGCCAATCGTCAGTTGGATTGGCAATCGAACGTCTGTTGTTTGGCCAATCAACTAGGTTGGTGGTTCAACTGCGACATATATATGATTAGCTCCAAAGCAGCAGTACTTTTGCTCCTTTAGTAATTAATAAACCTGCATAGTCTCGACCACCCTCACTTTCAGCATTGATATGCTAATCTCGAAGCAACCGCATTCCCGGATTCTACCCCCCCGGGCCCCAACATTGTTACGGACAACCACGCCCTCTCCACCCCCGACACTATCACACTGACCATTAGATCCCTGCCCCCGTTCTGCCTTACCAGGTCCAGCAACACTTCTAGCGCAGCCGCCATCTTACTCTTCGTGAGTACAACAATCGTAGGCTGCGCGTCCACCACCAGCCGGAATCGGATACCGAGGGTGGTGATATCGAAGGCCATGGGGGCAACGTCGGGGGCCCCACGATCGAACACGGCCTTGCGAGCGGTTATGACTGCGAGGAGCTGATCTGGGAGATACGAGGGTGGTCAGTAGGGTTTGGGGTAATTGGATTGGGGAGGAGGGTTGCAAGGGCCCGAGGGGGAAATGGGAGGAAGATGTACCAGTGCTTTCTTCCGAAATTGGGTCAGAGGAGATCAAGGTGAACAGTAGTAAAGCGGAGGGGACCCCTGGGATTGGGACCGTGTAAGGTGTTGGGGGCCAGTAGTGTGGGGGGCTGGGGAAGGGGTATTAGTTGGGATGAAGTTTGGGGGAAGAAGGGAGTGAAGGAGACTGGGGTGGGCGGGAATTTACTCTTCGCGGATTGAAGTTGAGTTGGCAGGGTTGGTGAGGGATTGGATTGGGAGGGTGGAGGACGGGTTGAGGGTTGGGGCTGCGCGTTCGCTGAAAGGGATACTGCGTGTGTTTCTAAGGAAAATGAGGAGGAGAAGAAGGGTGAGGTCGAACGCCGTTGTAGCGTTGGGATGCATGGTGGAAAATGCTGCTATTGGCTGAGACGGCAAAAGACGTCAATATTAATGGGTTTGAAATTTTAAGAGGTGGAAAGCATATCGAGTACGAACAGAAGAATAGATAAGTCTCAAGTATAAAATACTTTAGAATCGCATAATCGGTTAAATTGGAAAAATGCGGTTTTGTCTTTGGCCTTTAGAAGCGACTCGTAGTGAGACGTTATGCAGGTGACAACTGGGAAGGAAATGGCGCATATAGTAGAATCTGTGTCAACATGAACGGCCCACATTCTCAAATGAACCGCGCGACAGATCATATATAAGGAAGCCGCGAATAGAATTATCCATAGCTCTGGATTCAAGGCACTAGAAGCGTGGGATAGCTATTGCGGTCGTGATTGATTGCAAGGCTGAGGGGACACAAGAGCGAGAGCGGGAGCGGAAGCGGATGGAAGCGGAAGCGAAAGCGAAAGCGAGATTTTGTGCAAGATAGCATTAGATATTTTATCATTGCTTGCATTACGGTTGGCAGTTCGCAAAATAGGCCTTCCCTTATTACCAATTTTATATCAAAATCTAAGGCTAATATTACAAACAATATATTAATATATATAAATTAATATTTTATATATCGGATTTCTTTAGCCTTATATATATATAAATCTTGTATATAAGTTTATAATAATTAATTTAATATATTTATTATTATATTATATTTATTAATTCCTTTTATTATTATTAATATTAAATTATATTTTTTAAATAATTTCTTAAATAATTTCTTAAATAATTTTTAAAGTAACTTTTAAAGTAAGCCTCTTAAAGAAATAGCTAATAAACCCTTTATTAGAAAAATCTATTATTATTATAAAAGGGCTATTAAATCCTTAAGAAGAGATAATCTAATATAATAAAAAAAATATAAAAAGAAAAGGATATATTATTTTTAATATAATAATTTAATAAATAATTTTATCTTTTAAATCTTAAATCTTTTAATTATTAAAAAATAACTTATTTATTATTATATAATTAAAATAGAATATTTATATTTTTTATATTATTATTTATTTTATTATTTAATATTTTAAATTAATATTTAAGATTTTATTTTTTAAGTAAAACTTTAAGCAAAACTTTAAGTCGAATATATTTATATTTTATTATTCTTAGAAAAGATTTTAGCCTTATTATTAGGAATAATATAGAAAATATAAATATAAATATATAAGTTATATTATTTATATCTTTTTTTAATAATATAATTAAATATATAAAATTATTATTAAAAATATTATTAAAAATTTAATTAATAAGAAATATTCTTCAAATCCTTATATTAAAATATTTTGTTAAAAAGGCTTTAATATATATAAGGTAAATAAATAATAATAATTATATAAATAAAATATTATATAAAAGTTAAATAAATTTTCTAAAGATTCAAATTCTTAATTTATAATAATTAAATTATATAATTTTTTCTAAAAAGATATTCTTATTATCTTTTAAAATATTATTAGTTTCCTAGCTAGCTTCTTAATTAACTTTTTAATTTATATTAGCTTTTTAACCTTTATTTTTAATAAATTTTCCTTTTTTCCCTTATAATAATAGCAATAGAATAAATAAGGAAAAATTAAAGCTAATATTATATAAAATTTATACCAAAATTGTTTAAGAGAATAATAAGGATTTTATTTATTAAAATAAGGAGCTGAAAGAGTTTTTTATTAAAAATAATAATTTTATTATAATTTTAATTATTTTTTATAATATATATAAATATAAAATTATTATAATTTTAATTATTTTTTATAATATATATAAATATAAAATTATATAATAGGCTTAAAAATATAATTATAAATATTACCGAATAAAAGTTAATATTATTTTATCTTATAATAAATAAATTATTAAAGATAAAATAATATATAATATCTTTATATTAATAAATTATTAAATTATTAAAAATAAGCTTAAATTATAAAAAGAAGTTAAAAAGAAAAATTTAAAAGTAAATATAATATATAAATTTAAATAATTAGGCTAAAGGCAAATAATTAAAGCTAATAAAATATAAAATAAAATAATTAAAAAGAATAGATATTCTATAATAAATATTATATTAATTAAATATAATAAGATTATACGAAATAACCTTTAAATATAATATTTGAAAATATTTAATATATATTTAATATATAAGAAAGTTAGCTATAATAATAATAATTAATATTATTATAATAATAAAAATTATTATTTGTTTATATAAATAAGCAATATTAAATTATAAATAATAATAATATTTTAATTAGATTCCAGTCTTATTAAAAATAAGTTTCCTTTAAATATCTTAAGGGATATTAAGAAATATTATAAAAAGGCAAAATAATAAAAAATTAATAATTAGAAAATAGCAAATAAAACCTTCTTAATAAATAATATATTTAGGGCTATAGTAGTAATTTAAGCCCTTATATAGAATATTCTTATATAAAATATTATATTTAATATTTTAATAGAGTAAATAATTATTTTAATATTTAAAACTATTCTTATATAATATAAAAGAAAAAGGAGAAAAAATATTATATACTTTATCTTCCCCCTTTATTTAAATTAAATAATAATACCCTTTTTAATAACTCTATCTTTTTTGAACGAAATCTTTTAAAATATATTTAATAATTTATTATCGAAAAATTAAAATAATAAAGAAATAAATATAGAATAATATTTAATAAATTAAATAAAGAATATTTTATATTATAATATATCCAAAAATATAAGAGCAAAGAAAACGCTATATAATAAGAAAAAGATTATTAAATTAAATAAAGTATATAATATTAAATAATTAAGAATATTAATAAATAGGAAAAAGTAAAAGTTAAATATATAAATTTTATATATTAATTTTCCCTTATTTATTATTATAACGCTTCCTTTAAAAGGGGAGGCGATAATAATAATAATAATAATAATAATAATAATAAAGGAGCCTCTACCCCTTCGCCTAATTAATAGGGTATATTTATTATATAAAATAAAATAAATAATAATAATATTAAAAGTAAAGATATATATTTAAATAACTTAAATAAATTCTGAATTATTTTAATATATTTAAATTTTTAGATAATTAGAAGTTAAATATATATAACTTAAATATATATAAAAAATAAACTTAATTAAATATATAAAAATATTAAAATAAATATTTTTTTTATAATAAAATTTTATAAATATATTTTATTATTATATATTTTAATATTTAATATAAATATTCTAGAATAAAATCTTAAAATCCTTTAAATCTTTTTAATATTTTATTATAAGCTTTAAAAAGCTTTTAAACCCTCTTTAAGGATTATTTTTAATATATTTAAAAACTTTTTCTTAATATCGCCTAATTTATACTTTTAATAATAAGAATAAGGTCTCGATTAAGTTAAAATTAAATAAATATAATAACAAATACTTTAAATATACTTCTTTATTATTATATATTTCTTTTAATTCTATATAATAATAAATTTTGATATTATTTAAAATAATAATAGAACAAGGCTTCGGGAAAAAATTATATAATAAAAGAAATTAATTTCGAATAAAAATTAAAAAAATAATTATAATAAAAAAGTTATAATAAATCTCAAAAATAATATAGCCCTTAATAATATATATAAATAATATATTTTATATTTTATATTTTTTTAATTATTATATTAATAATAATATAATTCTAATTAATATTTAAACTTATTTTTTATTAATTAATATTAATAATATTAGATATTAATCCCTTTAAATAAATTATATATTAAATAATATATTAATATACTTATAACTTATATTTTTATTAAGGAATATTATCTGCTTAATAGTTATTTAATAAAGCTTATATATTATTTAATAATTTCGTAATTTCTTAAAGGCTTAGGTTATTCGATATTTAAGCTTTTTCCTAAATTAACTTATTTTTTATAAAGCCTTTTATATAATATTTTCGTTAACTTTTAAATTATAATTATTATATAAGAATTAAGTTATTTTATCTAAATAAGCCTAAGAATAGTCTTTAAAATATATAAATAATATATTATAATATAATTTATTAAATTTAAAATCTTATTTCCTTTTATTTTTTTTAATATATAATTTATTAATAGATTTTTAATAAACTCTTATATATTCTATAATATAATAATCGATATAATATTTTATTATAATATATTTATTTAATTAGCTTAATTAGAATTTATATTTAATATCTTTCTTAATTAAAGCCGTAATTAAAGGGGGTATAATAATAACAAAAAGAATAAAAAATTTATTAAAGGATAAATATTTAATAATAAATATATTTTAATTACTATATATATTATTTATATATATATAAGGCTAGGGAGGTCCGATATACAAAATATTAATTTGTATATATTAATATACTATTCGTAGTACTAGCCTCGGATTTTGGTATAGAATTGGTAATAGGGGAAGGCCTATTTCGCGAACCGCCAACCGTAATGCAAGGAACGATAAGTTTTGCCCTTTTTCCAATCATCCTACAACGTCAATATCATTCACACAATTGCATCAACTAGTTTAAAATCGTCATTTTTCGAATCTCTACATAGAACTAGCCCCTGAAATACATTCTCGCCATGTTATGACACAAGGGTCTCCCAAACAATATTGGGCCCCGATATTGCACTAGATGCACCCGGTGGTAATGACACAAAGGATTTGATACCAAATCAGAAGCTTATTAACCTATCGCAACCCATATGCAGCCATTCCGAAACATGAAACGCTTCCAGCGTGCATCGATTGACGCGCCGTTATATGTAGCTCCCATACAACGCGTTTCAATGCATGGTCCACAGCTTTTCAAGTCCGCTAGGGAGCGAAATTGTATGCACATCGCCATCTACCTATATGATCCTGTCTTCGCCGAGGAAGAGAAAGTCGATCTGTCCACCATGTTTAAGGTCCGAGCTTGTTCGCTCAAGCCCCAAAGTCTTTCTCGACCACCGGAAGACTGAAGACCGCGTTTCCGTCTTACTTCAGCACCAAAAGGTGGATTGAGACAATCCTTGGAGTTCAGACCATAAGCGTATCTTGATGAGATGCAATGGTGCCTGTTCGATCAAGTCAATGTCTTCATCAGGGTCTCTCATGTGGTGGCAATCCAAAACGTTGCAACGTCTAAAATCCGTCATGAGGTATGCAACTCGGGGCATCCATCCCCTGACAGCAGGTACAAGCAGCCAATGGCAAATCTGTTCGTTAAATTCATCGTAGTATTAACGTAGGAAGTCTGCTGGATGGTCTTATCGAACGATAACGAGCATTCGACGTGGTAGGACGTTCCAGTTCGGCGTCACTTCTTTACTAAGGACAGCACCGAGGTTCCCAGTTTTACGCATACGGCTGAAAGGGAGAATATGTTATATAGCTCGCGTCGTTGGGTTGGGTGGCTTGTCAAGACGGAGGCTTTGATACCCGAATCATTGAAATTGGCCATTCCATGGCCCACTGCCACTCGGCTGGTAATATGCTTTGTATCCCATTGACCGCGCGATCCGCCACACCATGGAACCACCAATGCTCCTCGACGGCCTGTGAGAGGGCCATGTGGTGTGCAAGAATCGCCAGAGCCCGCGGCCGCCCTTCTTCGAGTAGTTCAATGTAACGACGGGGTGCCAGGACACCCAAGCACACTATGCGGCGAACCATAACCCTCGGTGCCTCGTTATTAAGGAGTGCATGCTAGACACCGCCAACATAGGCAAGGGCTCTTTCATATGCATTTTCAGTCTCCAGATCCAAGTCAGGCTCCGGATAATAAGTCCAATCGAGTAAAGCCTCGAAAGGCTTGCGATACAGGGGATTAAACCTTGCCATCTCATCCTTGAGGTCGGGCTCGGTGGGATATGTGAGCATTAGAGCAATCACTGAGTCATTCCGTATCATGGACTGCGCGGCCTCAATTATTATAGCAATTGCTTTTACCATCTTCAGCCAATGTATAGGTGGTGTGTAAGAGGCGAGAGCTAATTGAGTTGGAACTAGTTTTAAAGATTGATGTGAGAGTAGTAGCGACGCCATGAAGATCGCATCGGCATTGGAGGAATTGATGTTCGAGATGGCCTCTCTCTGCTGTCTTATTGCCATATTTAGGTATAGTCGGTGAACTCTGGCAAGGTCTGTACTCTTGTCGGTTCCTGTAAGGAATAGCGTATTCGTCACCCTTTCAACAGCTACTTGGTTCTCATCCCTGGCATAAAAATAGGTCATAGATCTGCTGTCGGAGAGTAGATGTAGGGATGATATAGCTAAGATAGCATTGAAGAGAAAAGGATGCTCGAAGCCGGAACGCACAGCGTCGATAGTCCACAAGTCCCTGTAGCGCTGTTCGTTGCGAGCCGGAAAGGTGTAAGTGACAATAGTCAGAAAGTGGTGCAACAAACGCAGTTCTAGCTCTCGCCGCTCTTCAGGTTCAAAGAAGTCCGTGGTTTCTCCAGCATCAGAGTACGGACTTGGTAGGCCTATGGGTGATTTTGCAGAAGAGAGTGAGCTATTGCTTTCTGACAGGATTTGCATGTCTTCGCTTCGATATGACACAGAATGCACTCGCACGCAACTCCATGTTTAGAGCAGTTGGAGCATTCATGATGCGTCTCGTCGCATTTGACCCGTCGTGCTTTGCATCGCTTACAGCCTTTACGTGACTTCTTATGAGCTAGGCGGGGAGCCATGGCCTTCTGACTGAGCGAGATTGAAGTAGAGGAGGATTCTTATGGTCTAGCAAGAAAGATCGAGCACGAAGACCTAAATAGGGGGCATATAGCCAGAGCCTCCCTTGCTGTGCACGCTTTTAGTGAACCGAAAAAAGATGAATTATCCCGGATGTTGCCTCATGGAATGAGGCTCCCGAGCTTTGACGGACCATGATAGTACCGAGAGTACTAAACACTCCCGAGCACTCCCTCGACCAGAGGGTACTTTTACTCTTACATGGCTCACCGGGTGTAAGTAATCGAGCAAGGACGCCTGCTCCTTGTGCCTTATGTTATTACTAGACAGATATGATACGAATGGTTCGCGTATGATAGTATATACCGATTGATCTTTTATCTCTTTGGCAAGGGTACTCTCTTGACAGAAATTCACAGCCCCAATCAACATCTTCCGAAAAGCGTGCCAAGCCTAATCACAGGTCAGCAACAAGCACCCCACAAAGCGCTACAACAGAACACTTACATCTTTGCAGTAGTATTGGCTATAGCAAGCCTGCTAATACTCACCATCCATCCCCTGCCATAAAAGCCTATTATCATCCTTATAGCAACTGAACTGATGATACTGATTTTGCCCTGTTCCAGCATACGTAAAAGTAGCAATGTTCTCCGCGCCAGGAGCAATCTCAGTCGTGAAAACGTCGCTGGTGAAAGAGTCCGGCAACAGTGAGGCCTTCGAACGGGGAGATGATGGCGGCGTCAGGGTTGATGAAGGCGACGTCGTCGGGCTTCTGACCGGTTCGCGATGCGGCGTCGTTGCAGTAATAGAGCGTTTCCGAGCCGGGGTAGACGCCGAGGCAGTAGGCTAGAAAGACTCTTTCGGTGGAAGAGTGGGGGGCGAGGCGGGAACCGAGGATTTGGTCGATTTTTTCTGGCGACGAGAGGAGCGGCCGTTGCGAATAGGCTAAGGCTGGCTGCGAAGACGAGGTTGAGGACTGGTGCGAACATGGTTGCGGAAGAGCTGGACTTTAGCAATTGAGAATCAATTGTCTTGAGGAACGATGCGTCTTCTTCAAGTAATGGACTGAGATGAAAGCAGAGACCGGTAAAAATTGAATGTTCAAATCAGAACGCTGCTTCTTGCTTGAATGATGGCATGAGATGAGGGAAGGGGGGCTGGCTTTATACAACAACAGAACGCAACCGCTCACGCCCCCTGGCTGATCGTTCCATCCACCGTGCTTACAAGATGTAACCATCCCAGTCTAGATCTCACCCGCGTGCATACTCCATACACAACAAGCAAACCTAGCTAGGTGGGTATGCAAGTGCGAGAACGCTACCTATGCGAAAATAGACCAGGACTGGGTAGGTAGTACACGACCTTACGTAGAACGGTGAAGTCGGATGCACCCGAAGGTGTGAACTAAGACTTCACGAGGTAATGTGAGGGAAAGTAGGTGTTATTACTCACCTTGCAGACGGCGTCGCTGGCGCAGTGAAGAAAATTAGACGATCACGAAACCGAGAGCGAGACCGGGAAGGGTTAAGATTGAGGCTAGTTAGTATCGTTGCTTGTATTACGGTTGGCGGTTCGCGAAATGGGCCTTCCCTTACTACCAATTTTATACCAAAATCCGAGGCTAGTACCGTAAACAGTATATTAATATATATAAATTAATATTTTATATATTAGACTTCCCTGGCCTTATATATATATAAATTTTATATATAAATTTATAATAATTAATTTAATATATTTATTATTATATTATATTTATTAATTCTTTTTATTATTATTAATATTAAATTATATCTTTTAAATAATCTTTTAAATAACCTCCTAAACGACTTTTAAAGTAACTTTTAAAATAGACTTTTTAAAGAAATAATTAATAAGCCCTTTATTAAAAAAAGCTATTATTATTATAAGAAGGTTATTAAGTTCTTAAGAAAAGATAATTTGATATAATAAAAAATATATAAAAAGAAAAAAATATATTATTTTTAATATAATAATTTAATAAATAGCTTTATTTTTTAAATCCTAAATCCTTTAATTATTAGGAAATAATTTATTTGTTATTATATAATTAAAATAAAATATTTATATTTTCTATATTATTATTTATTTTATTATTTAATATTTTAAATTAATATTTAAGATTTTATCCTTTAAGTAAAATTCTAAATAAAATTTTAAACCGAATATATTTATATTTTATTATTCTTAAAAGGAATCTTAATCTTATTATTAAAAATAATATAGAAAATATAAATATAAATATATAAACTATATTATTTATATCCTTTTTTAATAATATAATTAAATATATAAGATTATTATTAGGAATATTATCAGAAATTTAGTTAATAAAAAATATTCTTTAAACTTTTATATTAAAGTATTTTGTTAAGGAGGCTTTAATATATATAAAGGAAATAAATAATAATAATTATATAAATAAAATATTATATAAAAATTAAATAGATTTTTTTTAAAGATTTAAATTCTTAATTTATAATAATTAAATTATATAATTCTTTTTAAAAAGATATTTTTATTATTCTTTAAAATATTATTAATTTCTTAATTAATTTCTTAATTAATTTCTTAATTTATATTAGCTTTTTAGCCTCTGTTTTTAATAAATCCCCCCTTCTTTTTTTTTATAATAATAATAATAAAATAAATAAGGAAAAGCCAAAATTAATATTATATAAAATTTATATTAAAATTATTTAAGAAAATAATAAGGATTCTATTTATTAAAATAAAGAGCTAAAAAAGCTTTTTATTAAAAATAATAATTTTATTATAATTTTAATTACTTTTTATAATATATATAAATATAAAGTTATATAATAGACTTAAGAATATAATTATAAATATTATTAAATAAAAATTAATATTATTTTATCTTATAATAAATAAGCTATTAGGGATAAAATAATATATAATATCTCTATATTAATAGGCTAATAAGTTATTAAAGATAAGTTTAAATTATAAAGGGAAGTTAAAAAGAAAGACTTAAAAATAAATATAATATATAAATTTAAATAATTAAATTAAAGGCAAATAATTAAGGCTAATAAAATATAAAATAAAATAATTAAGAAGAATAGATCTTCTATAATAAATATTATATTAATTAAATATAATAAGGTTATATAAAATAACCTTTAAATATAATATTTAAAAGTATTTAATTGTCAAGGACTAGCGTATAGGTCGTCCGGACTGTTACGTGTTCGGGCCCTTGGGGGCTTTAACATATAACGTTGTTAATACTGGTGACGTATATATACTTGGCATATATAATCCTAGCGTTAAATATACGTTAAACCCTGGCCCCTCTTTCTTCTTCAATAGTTAGTTCTACTATAGAATGAAACCTCCTTCTTGATCTCACATTGCTACCAACCCCTAGCCTATGGCATTACATTAATATATATTTAATATATAAAAAAGTTAGCTATAATAATAATAAAAATTATTATTTATTTATATAAATAAATAATATTAAATTATAAATAATAATAATATTTTAATTAAATTTTAATCTTATTAAGAATAAGCCTCCTTTAAATATCCTGAAAGGTATTAGGAAATATTATAAAAAAATAAAAAAATAAAAAGTTAATAATTAGAAAATAGTAAATAAGGCCTTCTTAATAAATAATATATTTAAAGCTATAATAATAATTTAAGCTTTTATATAAAATATTCTTATATAAAATATTATATTTAATATTCTAATAAAATAAATAATTATTTTAATATTTAAAACTATTTTTATATAATATAAAAGAAAAAGGAGAAAAAATATTATATATCTTATTCCCCCCCTTTTATTTAAATTAAATAATAATACCTTCTTTAATAGCCTTATTTTTCTTAAATAAAATTTTTTAAAATATATTTAATAATTTATTACTGAAAAATCAGAATAATAAAGAAATAAATATAAAGCAGTATTTGATAAATTAAATAAGGAATATTTTATATTATAATATATCTAAAAATATAAGAATAAAGAAAATATTATATAATAAGAAAAAAATTATTAAATTAAATAAAATATATAATATTAAATAATTAAGAATATTAATAAATAAGAAAAAGTAAAAATTAAATATATAAATTTTATATATTAATTTTCCCTTATTTATTATTATAATACCCTTTTTAAAAAAGGAAATAATAATAATAATAATAATAATAATAATAATAAAGGAGCTTCTATCCCTTCGCCTAATTAGCAAGGTATATTTGCTACGTAAGATAAAATAGATAATAATAATATTAAGAGTAAAAATATATATTTAAATAATTTAAATAAATTTTGAACTATTTTAATATATTTAAATTTTTAAATAATTAGAAATTAAATATATATAACTTAAATATATAAAAGAAATAAATTTAATTAAATATATAAAAATATTAAAATAAATATTTTCTTTATAATAAAATCTTATAAATATATTTTATTATTATATATTTTAATATTTAATATAAATATTCCAAAATAAGGCTTTAAAATCTCTTAAATCTTTTTAATATTCTATTACGAACTTTAGGAAGCTTCTAAACCCTCTTTAAAGATTATTTTTAATATATTTAAAAGTTCTTTCTTAATATTATTTAATTTATATTTTTAATAATAAAAATAAGATCTTAATTAAATTAAAATTAAATAAATATAATAATAAATATTTTAAATATATTCCTTTATTATTATATATATTTTTTAATTTTATATAATAATAAATTTTAATATTATTTAAAATAATAATAAAGCAAGGCTTTAAGAAAAGATTATATAATAAAAAGAATTAATTTTAAATAAAAACTAAGAAAATAATTATAATAAAGGAATTATAATAAATTTCGAAAATAATATAACTCTTAATAATATATATAAATAATATATTCTATTTTTTATACCTTTTTAATTATTATATTAATAATAATATAATTTTAATTAATATTTAAGTTTATTTCTTATTAATTAATATTAATAATATTAAATATTAACTTTTTTAAATAAATCGTATATTAGATAATATATTAATATATTTATAACTTATATTTTTATTAAGGAATATTATTTGCTTAATAATTATTTAATAGAACTTATATATTATTTAATAATTTTATAATTCCTTAAAAGTTTAGGCTATTCGATATTTAAATTTCTTTTTAAATTAATTTATCTTTTATGAAGCCTTTTATATAATATTTTTATTAATTTCTAAGTTATAATTATTATATAAGAATTAAGTTATCTTATTTAATTAAGCTTAAGAATAGTTTTCGAAATATATAAATAATATATTATAATATAATTTATTAAGTTTAAAATCTTATTTTCTTTTATTTTTTTTAATATATATTTTATTAATAAATTTTTAATAAGCCCTTATATATTTTATAATATAATAATTAATATAATATTTTATTATAATATATTTATTTAGCTAGCTTAATTAGAATTCGTATTTAATATTCTTCCTAATTAAAGTTGTAATTAGGAAGGATATAATAATAATAAAAGGGGTAAAAAACTTATTAAGGAATAAATATTTAATAATAAATATATTTTAATTGCTACGTATATTATTTATATATATATAGGGCTAGGGAAGTCCGATATACAAAATATCGATTTGTATATATTAATATACTATTCGCGGTACTAGCCTCGGATTTTGGTATAGAATTGGTAGTAGTGGAAGGCCCATTTCGCGAACCGCCAACCGTAATGCAAGCAACGATAAGGTATATGGCGCAAGCATTCTTGCATAAGCGGCTAAGCCCCGTAGACCGCTCACTCTCATAGAGGTCGAATGCAAGTGGGAATTGTAAGCAGCTGCACTCCATAGTGTTAGAAGCACTAGCGTTGCTTGCGGGATTACTCCGTAGAGGTTTTGGACAATCATTCATTGACTAAGAGTACAGCTTATCGTACAGCCAAGAACCGAAAATAGGGCACTGGTCCCATAATCGGCTGTGGTAATACCACACAAGAAGTCATACAATACACGCTCAATCAATGGGCCGCAGCCCGGTGCCTCGCCAAGTAATAAGTAATCAACCCACGGTGTTCAGCTTTGGTGGAATTCATGAGCCCCAAAAAGACATCCTCGTCGACCGTCTCATGCAGCTCGATAATGTACTCCATAACAGCACGCCTGACGTTCGGGTCCGTGTCGGCCATAAACCTACACGCCATGGCTCCTAGCCGGGGAATCCAGTCGCCGTTTTCCTCGTTTGCTTCGTGCATCCGGGACTTAGCCCGCTCCTGCGGCAAGAGGCCAGCCAGGACATATAGCCCCATGGTACGAGTCTCAGGATTCGGGTCGACGTCGAGGAGGTCACATACGGCATCTATGCATGGGTTGGGCTCACAGCCTTCAACCAGGATTTCTGCCGTCTCCTCCAAACCACTCACTATGTGTGAAAAGCTCGGGTAGTGCCTGCGTGCAACAAGAATGGCACAGACTGCTTGTGGATAGAATGCTTTGAAGTACTGCTGGCGGCCCTGCATCAAGCGTAAGGTGAACAAGGCTTGCGTTTTCAAGTCCTGCGACTTTCGGGAATCGTCTATTGGTGCCTCCAGGTATTCGAGCAGTGGCATCAAAAGCTCCTCGAATTTATAGCCATCTTCCCAGATGCCGTCACCTGCAGACCGTACAACATTTTGTAGCTTGCGAAAGCCCAGCACATCTATGGATTTGGCTTGGATGCGGACGATACCACTTTCGAGGGTCCTCCGAGCGTGTAGTGGGTTTTCACCACTCTCGACATTAGCGCGCTTGAATTCAGCTTGCTCCTTTTGCTGAGCTGCTTTCCAGCCAACATGGTAGTCCGGAGTGGGGCCTTGATGTTGTTCGGCCAATAGTAAATGATCACTCAGGTTGCGGTGTTGGTTTGCTGGCTCGTTCACGGGAAGCTCTTCGAGGACCCTTGGAGGGCGGAGTGGTGATGGCAGAGGCGAACAGCTGGCTGCGTCACGGTCGAGGTCCTCATAGACCTTGAGCGGTCGCTGCTCTTGCATGTATTCGTCTCTTGGTGACAGATTCTCCTTCCTGGAGACAATCGATCGCGGACTCATCGATATCCTCTGTGTGTCTTTCGGCGGAGACGTGCGACCATTGCCGAGATCCGTTTGCAGGCTCATCGGCGACAGGACATCTTCGTTGATAGACATACGATGAATATCGTTGGCAAGTTTGGCAGGACTAACCGAACGGGTAGCACCTTGACGGTCATTGGCCCTCGGTGTGAAGTTGTCCTGATCGAGAATCTTTGAGGGACTCAATCGAGGAGGAGGTTCTTCGTTCAGAGACTGTCGACCATCTTCAGAATCCACCTGGAGTGTTCTGGATTGGGACGCGTCTTTAAAGTTGGGAATGACCATGGTGAAATCTTCGGCAGCTTTTGTTGGACTGGGTTCGGCGAAGCTGAGTCTTTTAGATGGAAGGGTTCTGGCAGGGCTAGTAGCTGGGCTTTCGACCTTCTTTGGGGCGAGCTTGCGAATACCGGTAGCCAATCCAGGAGTTTTGGGTTTGCTTTTAGCTGGGCTCGTCGCAGGACTGCTTTGTGGCGTTGGAGTCTTAGCAGACTTCCTGGTGTTCGAGTCTGCAGTGTTAGGTCTGGCAATATCTGCACGTCGTCGGGGACGGACGGGTGCAGATGACAGAGTACCAGTAGATTGGGTAGAGACGTGGCGAGAAGCTGTGGACATGGCTGTGGCCGGCCTTGCAGGTGCCATAAGCTTGGCTGGTGATGCGAAAGACTCGGCGGATCCAGGCCGCTCAGGTAGATTCTTGCCAGCTGCTTTGGCTCTCTTTTGAGCCGCAATGGCCTCTTTGATGGATGGACGGTTCGGTGCAGAGCCTGTGCTTTTGGAGAATACGGATTTGCCTCCAGGCGCAGCAGCAGTTGATTGTAACTTATGGGGATTTGGGTTGCTGGCGTCTTTGACAAGCAAATCCTGTGCCTTTGGGTCGAGGCCGGACATAAGCCTGCAAAATCGTCAATGTCACAATGCCAAATATCGAGAGTGTAGGTCGCTCACGTTTCTGACTTTTCCCACCGGACACGAGCAAACGCCCAGTAGGTCGAACGCATCTTTTCACGAACACTAGGATTGCTGTCTGCCAGACCTGACTTGATACATTTCTCAATCAAGTCAAGGCCGCCGGCGTGGTCGATCGGGCTTCCATGGTGCCCATGCTTTGTAATGATAATCTTTAACCATCCACAGGCAAAGGTTCTCGGCTGTACATTCTTGTCTTGGCAGGCATTATGGATGTGCTGCACGAGACGAACGTGGTAAGTGACATTGGTGAGGATGGCAGAAACCGTGTCATTGGCTTTGGTAGCAGAAATCTTCTTTGTGTTCCCGCAGAGCTTGATCAAGCTCTGCAACATGATCTCTACCATGTTGTCCAAGCTTGGTCCACATACTCTGGCGAGGTCTTGAACTAGATGGCAGCCAATCGTGCAAACGGTGGTACGTAATGAATTGACTGTCTTCAGGATGCCATCAAGGAGTGATTTGATACCGCTGTAAAAGGGCCCAGGGTATTCTTCAGGAGCATTGCCTTTGGTTATTCTTCGCAGCTTCAGTATGCTCTTTTCTCGACGGAGCCAATTGTGTTCTTCTTCTTTGCCCTCGAACCACGGATGCATCTCACGGAAGACTTCTTCAAGGTCTCTGGTACTCTCATAGTAGAGTGGCTCCAGTTGTACCGCTTCCTGTTCAGATACTGACATGGGGGGAGCTTCGAGTGGGGAATCACCGGGATTGCTGGTGGGTAAGATATGTGTCTGCTGCGACGGTGGCCCGCTGCTGTGCTTGAGGATTGATGGAGGTAGTTCGGGCTCGACCGGGGGACCAAGTTCAAGTTCTGATGTAAGATGTGCGACTATTGTCTTGCGGACATTACGCTGCTCCAACCGTTTCTGTAGGTCGTTGGTTGACCTTGAACCAGCGTCCCTAGACAATGGTCAGTATCGGAGACAATGAAGTGCGCGTCAATGGGATGGCTGACTGAAACAATTCGATGATGGTGTTCTGCGCTGCACGTCGGACACCGCCATCGGCATCTTCCAGACAGTCGACGATGTGAGGCACAAATAAGCGAAAGAGCATGCCTTTCTCCTTGTGTGACTGTGAAGTATCAGCAGGGATCAGAGTATGGAAAGGTTTGAGATTTACTGATAGGACCCATTGCATGCCAGATTCTTTGGCGCGTGGGTGTTTAGATGTGAGAGCTTTCTCGCGCACAAGTAGCTCGACCTCCTTAGCGGCGTCTTCGGAGACAGAGTAGAAGTCAGAAAGTGCTCCAATTGCTCTTTGGCGCATGCGATCTTTTGCATCGCCAAGACGGTCAAGAATGATGGGGAACAGTCTGACAGCGTGAGCTTCAAGGGGTGCTTGTAGATTTTGCAGGAGTAGGCGCTTGGTGAGGTGGCTGAGGATTGAGAAACCAGCGTCGGCCAAGTGAGGAGCGACGAGGGATAGGCGGATGACGTTGAATATGATGGGTATGCAGTCTTCAGGGCAGTGGCGATGCTTGATTTCTTGTTTGAGTTCGGTCATGGCTTTGATTTTGGCATTGACAGGTACCTCGGTCCGGTGTATGGCCATGTAGGCCTGAGAACCGAGTCTCTCCATCTCGCTATCGAATTTTTCTTCTGGTTTCTGCCCTTCCCGGACTACACTGTTCGGCCAGAGTAGTTCTCTGAAGAGTAGGATGAATGACCGGCTAAGTTCATAGAGAAGCCAACTTTCTTAAACAAGGACTGGAAGACTTGTATGAGAGTGATGACGATGGGGATTGTGAGGTAACGTTTCTGTTGGAAGAAACGATGAGTTTTGATGATAGCGACGATGATGGCGAGATTGAGGTAATGTTTCCCATGGAAGAATCGATAAGTTTCTATGAAGGCGGCGAGAAAGGCGAGGATGGTGCAGAAAATTAAGCCAAGTCGTGCGCTGGCAATGATGCAAGGCCCCACAATGGGTCCGATGTCTACCAATTCCATTTTGATTGATCAGCTATGGTAATTTGTATTACGGGATGAATGCAGAAGTAACGAGTTGCGCAATGAGTATGAGTACGGGGTTGTGGTGGAAAGAGCCTTGACAGCTTGCGATTGCTTTGTTTACTTCGGTGGAACGATGCGGAGGAAAGTGGAAAACTTTTTGGGGGGAAATCATACCTTTTGAGTACTGGGAGCCGGGTAACAGATCACACCCTTGTGGTTGCGAAGGTTGTGGAACCAGAAAGGTAAGAATAATTTGGGGGATGGAGGTGTGTCTTTGTAGGCGATGCTGAAAAGAGGACGCGGTTGTGTTAGTAGGTGAAAGTGAGATACCACTAGCGTGCCAATTCTTGTCAAACCTTGAAATTCATTTAATTGCAAATGATTTAATGATTGGTGGATCTACCCGTAGACCAATGAGATAATCGGAAATTAATGAAATGCAACAACTAATTGCATTTATTCACCAGATTGCTCGCATTTATTGCGTGTATGGCATTTTGTTCACGTTTTAGGAACCATTCTCATTATAATTCATTTCAAAGACTACTCGAGAGACCTTAACCGTCGGTAAAGGAGTCGAGTCATGTTGCTCTGTGACCATCAGGCTTCTTGTCCTTTCCCTTTGCTGCTCTCTGGGGCCTGCTCCTTTTCACTCTCTTTCACGCTATCTTCCTTCTCCACCAAAACAGCTTCGTCTTCATCGCTCTCGTGCTGTGCTTTTTCCTGTCCTTTTTCAGTCTGCCCATCATGCGTCCCAAAATACTCAGTCCATAGCCGTTCTACCTCTTTTGCAAGACCGTCGTTCGATAGTGCCTTCTTCATGTGCTTCCTTGTTCGCCATATTGCCTTCATCACAATTGTCTGCTCCGCGCCCTTCTTCTCCTTCACCCACAGCCAGAATTCTTCTTCTGTCTTCTCTTTTGCCGTATCATCCTCCATCTTCCCTTTCTTGCTCTCCAGACTCGCCTTGTACTTTTCCCACAAGTCCTGCACCTTCTCACCAAACAGCTTATCCCAGAACACGTCCTCCTCATACTTCTCCCCCTTCAAAGTGGCATTGATCTTTCTAACGCTCCCTTCGCCCCATTTATCTTCTATCCATTCAAGGAAGTATCCTGTGTATTGATATCCAGCATCCCACTTCTCGCCAGCCTCCTTCCTCCAATGCGGTGGGCTCAGCCCAGCTTTTAGTCGCACGAAGTCTGCAATTCCCTCGATCAATCCACCAGGAGCCGTACCTATTGCATTCCATTGCCATGCATGCACCATCTCATGGACAAGTACACCTTGGATCTCATGGGCGTCTCTGCCTGGTGTTCGAGAGCTGATGCCATCTATATATTCGAGGCTGAAATGGATTTCCTTGTGTTCATCATCCAGTTCAGTACCCGTGGTGTAGGCGACGCCACCCATAGACCGCAGGACGAGGGTGATTGAACGAGTGGATGGGATGTTTTCGTTGGTTTTGGTTGGTGCGTAGAGGGTGGAAAGGACGGAGTCCGCGGCACATGAGAGGCTGTGAGCAGGGTTGTTGTGGGCAAAGAAGGTGGCAGCACCAGAATGATTGAGATCACGACATTCGAAACGGAGTTTGGATGATGGAAAGGTGGGCTTGGGGTGAGGGCGAGAAGCATTGATTTGTCTGAGGTAGAGATTAGACATGTATTCCTCAAAGCCAAGGAAGGAGATGTACTGACTTTTCCTCCTTGGTGTCTTCCTCGTCGGGTTTCAGATGTGGAGGAGCTAAAGAGGAGGTACGGACAGGCAGAGGAGTTGGCGAGGGATCTGAAGGAGCGGGAGACATAGCGAGTGGGGTTGGGAGTGGAAGAGGAGAGGTTCTCGTCATGTTCATTCGGGGGATTTGTTAATTACTTGTACAGTGGAAATGCCACTCTTCAAGACGTCGATGCATAGAAGTAAGGGCAACACTTGTCTTACTCTATGCTTTTGCACCGCCACAGATTTCAGCTACCCCTGCTGCAGATCATGACGAGCTGTGAGCTTGAAACGCAGCTAGGTTTGCTTCAGAGGAACATCTCTCCCATGGTATCCATACTCTATTGCTTTTCCAATTAAAGAAATCCAATCCTGTCCTGTGAAAGCGGGTATTTCACCTGATCACCGTATTCCACCATGGCACCCTAGTCGCCAATTGACTTCTAGGAAACTCCCCCTATACATCATTATGGGAATGTTTTGGAACTGGTAACTACTGTTCGATCGAATCCGTAAAAGTATGGTCAGTACTTCTTCTGATTGCTTCAAACCAACACCGCGAATTCTCTGAACGCTCTAGGCTTCTCTTCTACGCCAAATAGTCGCAGGTCCTCGCTCAAGACATCCCGAGGCTGGCCTTGACCTCTGCTATGTCACAGACTTCAGTAGCCAACCCTGCTTTTACATACTGTTGGATCCAATTGCTAATTGCAAGGAGTCATCGCGACGTCTGGCCCCTCCTCTACCTACCCGCAGCGTGCATACCGCAACCCTACCGACGCTCTTGTCAAATTCCTCGACTACAAACACGGCGCCAACTGGGCAATATGGGAATTCCGCGCCGAAGGGACCGGATACCCAGACAGTGAAGTTTACAATCGGATATGGCATTACCCCTGGCCGGATCATCATCCTCCGCCATTCGCCCTGATACCCAACATTATGGCCAGTATGCGAGACTGGCTGAAAGGTCCCGAAGCGGAGAAAGGAAGAGTGACTGTGGTGCATTGTAAGGCTGGGAAGGGAAGAAGTGGTACTGTTGCTTGCAGCTATTTGGTTAGTGAAGACGGCTGGACCCGGGAAGACGCCATGAAACGTTTCACGGCTAGAAGGATGAGGAGTGGTTTTGGCAATGGGCTGTCTATCCCAAGTCAGATGAGATGGGTCGGTTATGTGGACTGGTGGGCGAAACACGGGAAGGTGTATGTTGAACGAGAGGTTGAGGTTCTGGAGATACATGTACATGGATTAAGAGACGGGGTCAAAGTTTCTGTTGAGGGATTTGTGGAGGAAGGGAAAGTGATCAAAACGTTTCACACCTTCACAAAAGAGGAGCGGATACTCATGGACGTACCATCGAAACATGATCAGACTACCTCTAATGGCTCTCTTACTCTTGATGAGAAGATCCGTACGCCACAGGAAAGCAACTCGGAAGCCGAGTCAGCAATCACAAACTCTCCTTCCACAACCGCCGCACTTTTCCGTCCCGCCACTGCCATAATCCTCCCATCCTCCGATGTCAACGTAGCCTTCGAACGCCGCAATGCAGCCAAATACGGTTTCACGATGGTCACCTCAGTCGCCCACGTCTGGTTCAACATCTTCTTCGAATCTCAATACGCTACCTCCACCTCTTCCCAAACCCAGAAAGCTTGTCCCACCACAACAGACAACCCTACACCCACCGACCCCTCCACCCTCCCTACCAGCGGCGTCTTCAGCATCCCCTGGGAAGACATGGACGGCATCCGAGGCTCCCCCCGCAAAGGCGCCCGCGCTCTCGACCGCCTCACAGTTGTCTGGCGCTGCCCTTCCAAGCCCAACCCCAGAACCTCGAACTCATTATCCCAACCCCCCACCACATCAGAGTCAGCTCCACCAATCGCCGCATCGTCACCACAACCCACTAATACCCAAGGCAAGATAATATCCCAACCCTCGCCCGGCGCCCAAATCCCCGAAGCCCACCCCGCAGACTGGCGCCAGCCGCACTCTTCCCAACCATCCTCAGAAGGAGATAAGAAACTGGGCCTACGCGCCGAGAGCCCGAGCGGGGGCGTGAGTAAAGCCAACAGCACGACTGATATGGCAGGTCTTGCGACGACTTCAAATAAGAGCGGTGAGGATAGCGATTCCGGAACTGCGGGAGTCAAAGCGCGTGGCCCTGATGGCGAAGAATACATTCCGCATCCCGAGGACGAGATAGAGGCCCCGGAGCAGGGGGGAGGGGAGAGTGGATCTGCCGGTGGGGTGGCGGAGACGGTGAAGGAGGTGAAAGATGTAGGGGTGGGGAAGGCAGCTGAATTAGTTGAGCACATGGAGACATTTAGCGTCAAGGACTCCATGCCCGAGCGCTGAATAAGATGCAGCAGGCGGTGGTTTGCTGCGATACCCTTACATATCCTTACTTTGAAGCTTCAGTGGCATCGTCAAAAACCCATGGAGAATAGCTACATACCACGCACCCACATTCAGAAGGAAGGGCCCAGTCGCCCTCTCAAACGTCCTGGAGGATCCAATCATCTCCCCCACCCAAGAGGATGTGCGTCTCAACCGAGGCCTGCGCATCCATTCCCCGTCTTCAGTACGATCTATACCACGGTGGCCCTTTTCACTACTCCCCCTTTTTCCTTCCACGGATGCAACATCTCTCCCGTAGCCATCCCATTCCAAACCCTCGTGCTCAGCTGGCCCAACCTGGACACGCATGCCCGATCGCGAGACATCGCAGATGATGAAAATGTGCGAACGGTCTAATGTATACACAGAACTCTCTACGTATGTTATACAACTCCACCAACCCCAATACGAAACCCGCGACAAATCCACCAATGCCGCAAAAAACCCTCACCCCCCAACACACCCTGATCAGCTCTTCTACCTTTCATACAATGCCTCCCCACCTCACCGCGCACCTAGCCAGCATGTTCCACAATCTCACTCACCACCCCCCCATCCCTAACAAAACTCCTCACCTGCTCCGGCAGCGCGCGTTCCACATAGTCATCCTCCTCCCCCACCCCCGGCAAATTGACGTTAACCGCCGTGCACATACTCGTAAAGATTTCCGTGCCCAGACTCTCCTTGCCTAAATACACCTGGGCGCCGTCGACCTGGTTCAGCATAATCGTCGGCAGCGTGCCAAGCACCTGCATCTCGAACTTGGGAGACTTGATGACGTCGACGGCGGAGACGAGGCTGTCGATGACGAGGGAGCAGCCGGTGCAGTTGTCGAGGGAGATGGCGTTTGCCTTGCCGAGGACGCGGATGGTGGTTTTGGTGCAGCGGGAGATGAGGATGGAATGGGTGATTGAGGCGGGGATCTCGAGAATTTGGCCCGGGGAGTCGTGGTGTTCGATGAGCCATTTGTTGCCTTCGAGTTCTTTCTTGGGGGGCTTTTTGGTGCGCATGGATTCGGGTTTGGGTTTTTTGCTGGGGCCGCGGCCGCCGAGGGAGGTTTGGGAGGAGGAGCGCACGGGGGCGCTTGAGACGGGGGCTTGGGCGCGCAGGGAGGGGTTCTTGTGGGTTTGGGTTGAGGGGTCGACTTTTTTGAGGTGCGAGGTCACGTCTGAGCCGCGGGAGATTTGGTCGAAGACTGCGCCCATGTCTGATGTGTTGGAGGGGGATATTGTGCCATTGGGTGGCATTGGGGGAGGTGGAGGTCCATCGAAGGAGGGAAGTGGTGGAGGAGGAGGAGGTGGTGGTGCTGGGGCTGATGATGATGGAGGCGGTGTTTTGCTGGAGGTCTCGCTGGCTTGGACTTCTTGGAGAGCTTTTTGCGGGTCGATACCGCTTTTGTTCCAGGTGACGCCTTTGGGGTAGTGTCGCTTCACGTAGGAGATGAGGGATCTAAAGATGTTGTAAAAGGAGTTGACCCATTCTACTTGCCTCCGGTCCCTGTTGCATTGTTTAGCATTAGAACGAGCTTTAATTCAACATTCCTTACTTCTCCTTGTTCAGATTTATGATGCGATTGCCGTAGAACTGCGCGCTGCCTAGCATTTCTGATACGTATTCTGTTGGCTTTGGTTCGATGGTTATCCAGCCGAGTACAGCAACGCCCTCCGAAACGGTCGTGAGGTGAGTGAAGAGTGGTGACGCTCGATTGGCTTCTCTTATGTCATTGACTGCACCCATCATCGATTGCAGGTCTTTCAGTATTTCCATATAGACCGGCGACTGGATATCAGGCTTCTTGGCTTTGGTTGTTATGATCAGGAACTTTCGTTCAGCAGCAAAGGCTCGGAGAAGTGCAGCAGACTAAAGACAGCTGATCAGCTTGTTGCCGTGCCCATTGGTGGATACTACGCATGGGCTTCATCGGTGCTTTACCTGCTCTGCTACCAATCCTCCAATTTCCTCGCTTATATTGACAAAAGTCTTTACATCCCCATTGATCACGGCATCGAAGTCATCAATGGCTGGTGGAAGTTGTTCTGTAGTGGTTGGAGGTGGAGAAGCTCCTCTTGCTTGATCGCGTGGGACACTGACTGGTGTGGGCTGATTTTGTATTGGCTGGGTTCCACTTGCAGTAGCCGGCCCTTCGCCCATGTTGGGAACCATGTCCTCCAAGCGCGAGGTTGCAGCCTCGAGACTGCAAACAGTAAGCATTGGTCACAAAAGGGGCGCTGTTGACAATCCGTATTGCAAGTTAGGGCGAATGAAAGGCATCATTGAATACATACCGCTTGATGAGCGTGGTAAGCGAATTCATTTGAGACATATTGAGAGATATGGAGAAGGAAAAGGAAAAGAAGAGGCAGCAGCCAGAAGGGATTCAAAAGTCTCCAGAGTTGAGAAAGGTCTAGCTCGAAGGAAGGCAGAGGCTATGAGTACCATGCCAGAAGCTATGCTGCAAAGATGGTCGGGCAGGATTCGCTTTGATATTTTAAGAATCTTCTTTGGTGTCTTGTCGAGCTCACAAACGTTCAGGAGCTCAAGCTTGCTTCCGCATACTTCATTTTTCATACGTGACCTTGCGGACAGGACCGGCTATACCTCGGCTAATATCTCAATACGCCGAACCTCGGAATCTCGGACAACAGTATCCGAGGGATCACCTATCGTGGCGTTGTTCAGATTCACGACGCTTTGAGGTCTGGCTGGCTTGGCTTGACTTGATTCAAACGATAGAAGGGTACTTGCTGGGAGTGCTATGTACCTAGGTACCTAGGACTAAAAGCTACGAGATCTCGCAAAACGGAATTTGACTCCATGGAAGTGTGCTCACTTGGCATGCTAACTTTGGGTAAATGAATATCAATTGAGGTCTCTCAATGGAGAACTAGCCCACCTGACATTTACAGATGATTTTGAATTCACAAAGTCCCAAGCACGTCTCACCGGCGCTCATCACCTATCGAAAGTCTTAGGTGGGGCCGGTACCTACGCCGTCCTCGGAGCCCGCCTTTTCCGTAGAGGAACGAATGCAAAAAAAGTTGGGTGGGTATGTATCTACCTCAATCCATCGTCAACGTGCCCCTGTTTCTTGTAGTGATACGTGTGTGTACCCGGTTTGCTGCTTTATTTTTTTGGGTAATTGCCATGATATCGAAATAATAATTTGAAATTGCAATTCAAATGATTAGTTCGAAAGGCCTCAAATTTTCCGTGACAGTGATCTAGTGGGCTTCGTTTTAATTAATTTCTTCGAGTCTCTTTCAATGACACCAATTCTGAGATGGGATTGGGGGGCAATTCCCCGTCGAGACATGCCCTTTTGCCCTGACATCCCTTTTCGGCGTAAAGCTGATTCCGACCTCGCTATAGGTCGTTCACGTTGGCTCAGACTTTCCCGCTCCCGTCCGTGACACAATCGAGTCATGGGGATGTAGTACAAGATTCATTCCAACTCCAGATCGACGCACCACACAGGCATCTAATGTATATAACGAACGCGAGAATCGGGGTAATAATATGGACTCACACCTTTGCCATTTCCCTCCGCTAACTCCTTACCTGCAGAGTTCAAGTTCTTGACAGAAAAGGTCCGCGTGGATGAAACAATGCTTGATGAAGCACAATTAGAATCGAAGGTTTTTCATATGATTTGTACGCCTGAAAGATGCATCAACCTTGTCAAAGGCATCTGTCACAAACGCAAGCACAAAAATATGGCATTTGAATCCGATCAGGGACGGGGGCAGTCAACAAATAGGCCTATCTTCGTCTGGGAGCCAATGGAGGGAAGCTGCCAGGGTGAAAATCTTGACTCATTCCTTGAGGCAATGAAGTATATCGATGTCTTCTCACCAAATGCAGAAGAATTCGCAAAGCTCTTGGGGCGGAACACCGACACGCTCTCACCACAGGAACTCGAGGCAAATTGCAATCATCTTCTGTATGCAGGATTTGAGGATGAGCCGTGTGCTGTCGTCGTTCGTCTTGGGACACGTGGTGCATATGTTGCCCAACGTCTCCGCCATAGCCACTTTCCTGCGTACTACCAACCCTTAGGGACCACGACAATTACTCTTCCCTCGGAGAATAGAATTGTTGATGTCACTGGCGGAGGAAATACTTTCTTAGGGGCTTTTTGCGTAGGCTTGGTCGATTTAGCTAGAGATTCCCAACTCACGGAGTTCGAGAGTGCAGCTATGCTTGGCAACGTCGCTGCCAGTTTCGCCATCGAGCAAGTCGGAATGCCCAAATTGTCGGTCGGTAAAGATGGTACGGAGACTTGGAATGGCGATAGACCTGCAGATCGGCTACTTAAATATGAGACCAGGCTACAACCATTGTCGTATGGGCCTGTATCACGACAAGAGACTCGATAAGGCTTCACTTCATACTGCCCAGACAGTGGAGTCAGAGTCCAGTGAGAAGTTGGAAAAGAAAAATTTTGTTCGCAGAGAGATGCCATGCATGAAAAGCTGAGCAGGAGCGTAATCACAACGAATATGCAGGCAGACTGGAGGCAGTCCAAAGCGAGAAGCATGATGACTGCAAGACCTCTGATGCCTCACAAACATTCATTGGAAAACAACCCTCTCGTGTAAACACAATCCATAGAATGTTCCAATGCCACCTCTCAACGCCATCGATGCACCCTCATCACAGTCTTATCCCCTCATGACCGCCCCTTCTTCGCAACCTCCTTAGCATCCTCCGCTTTCTCGTGCTCAATGATTTGTCTGCTCCAACTATTTCACAAATCCCCGATCAGCACAATTCCAACCACCCCAGACTCCCCATAACGAATATAGGGCACACTCACTACCTGCTCGGAAAAAATTTATCCCTCTCTGGCATCCTCGGTCTGTCCTCCAACTCCGCACTCAATCTGAACGCCATAGCCGATATCCCAAACATGACCGCCAGCATCACAGCTGTATTTGCTTTCCAATTTGCGGGCTGCGAGTACCACCCGCCTGCGGGGGACCAGACATGTTTAGGGTAGCTGGTGAGGGGGAATGTTAATTTTTGAATAGCTCGCGATAGGAGATTGCGGGAGAGACGGACGGGATTTTGCCTCCGCTGGAGTGGGAGATCGAGGCGCCTTTACTTGGGCCGTCTTTGATTGAGTGGTCGGGCTCCATGGTGAGAACGGTAAGGGTGAGTATTCTGTAGAAAGGATTCAATGGTTGGTGGCTCATTGGGGGGATTGGTCTAGGTGAGTGCCGTCACGAGGGTAAAAGTTCCTCCAGACCGACGTAAACTTCCAATATCTCCCCTCGTCCCCACAATTCACATCTTTTTAGCAGCTCATTGTTTACATGTTCGCAATCATGTCAGACCCCAGACCCTCCCTCAAGCCCACCCATAAAGGCAAACCTTTGAAGAAAGGGTTTCAAGTCGGCCCTGCCAACCTCCCCAACGGCACACACAAACGCAAAGGTGCTCCCCTGCTGCCTATATCCCCCCTCCCTCCCCTCAATCCCACACAAGCCACAATACTAACCCCCCGTCCGAACCTCCAGTCCAAAAAATCAAAACCTCCCTAATCCGCACCGCCCAAATAAAAAAATCCTACACCAAACTCCAAGCCCGCTCCCCCCCTGCCCCCTCCAA
>JAABUQ010002363.1_pt1 | contig 37518 bp, 33 predicted proteins | sample 5560001 | NCBI WGS metagenome assembly JAABUQ01 (sample SAMN10711888, study PRJNA513371) | rock metagenome | isolation source: Antarctica rocks | place: Antarctica: Victoria Land, Finger Mt nord | collected 2015-12-18 | reverse complement strand
CTATGACGACATCGTCGACGCTTGCTGTGAGGCCTGGAACAAGCTGATGGCAATGCCCGAACGCATCGTCTCTATCTGCACCCGCGAATGGGCGACAACGGTCAAGACATAAGGCGGTTGGTATTAGTCTAAAGGGTCATGCCGCAGGCGCTCCGATGGGCGCCTTCGCCAGCGCATCGAACGCCTTCAGACGCACGATCAGCGCCCGCATCGCGCTGAGCGGGATCATGTTCGGCCCATCCGAAGGCGCGTGGTCCGGATCAGGGTGCGTCTCGATGAACACGGCCGCCACGCCTACCGCCAGCGCGGCGCGGGCCAGGACTGGGGCGAACTCGCGCTGGCCGCCGGACGACGTGCCCTGCCCGCCCGGCTGCTGCACCGAATGCGTGGCGTCGAACACCACCGGGTAGCCGGTGCGCGCCATGATCGGCAGGGCGCGGAAATCCGTCACCAGCGTGTTGTAGCCGAAGCTGGCGCCGCGCTCGCAGAGCAGGATGTTCTGGTTGCCGGTGCCGGCGATCTTGGCGGCGACGTTGGCCATGTCCCAGGGGGCGAGGAACTGGCCCTTCTTGACGTTGATCGGGCGGCCAGTCTCGCCGGCGGCGAGCAACAGGTCGGTCTGGCGGCAGAGGAAGGCGGGGATCTGCAGCACGTCCACCGCTTCGGCCGCGGGGGCGCAATGCTCGGCGGCGTGGACGTCGGTGAGCACCGGCAGCCCGGTCGCCTCGCGCACGCGGGCCAGGATGGCGAGGCCCTGGTCGAGCCCGACGCCGCGGGCGGCGGTGGCGCTGGTGCGGTTCGCCTTGTCGAAGCTGCTCTTGTAGATGAGCGGCACACCCGACGCGCGACTAAGCTCGATCAGGGCGGCGGCGACTTCGAGGGCGTGAGTTTCGCTCTCGATCTGGCAGGGGCCGGCGATGAGGACGAAGGGGCGGTCGTTGGCGATCGGGATATGGCGGACCATCACGGTGCGCGCGTCACCCTCACCCAACCCTCTCCCGGAGGGAGAGGGCTCCTGCTGCTCCCTCTCCCCTTGGGAGAGGGTCGGGGTGAGGGCGCTCATACCAGCCTCGCCTGCCGCACCGCCGCGCCGATGAACCCGGCGAACAGCGGGTGCGGGCGGAACGGCTTGCTTTTCAGTTCCGGATGGAACTGCACGCCGACGAACCACGGATGCGCGGGCAGCTCGATGATCTCGGGCAACACCCCGTCGGGCGACATCCCCGAGAACCGCAGGCCGGTCGCCTCCAGGCATTCGCGGTAGTGGACGTTCACCTCGTAACGGTGGCGGTGCCGCTCTTGGACACAAGCCGCGCCGCCGTAGAGCGCGCGCACCTGGCTGTCCTCGCCCAGCACCGCGGGATACGCGCCGAGCCGCATCGTGCCGCCGAGCTCGCCGCCCTCGATCCGCCGCTCGATGTCGTCGCCGCGCGCCCACTCCGTCAGCAGGCCGACGACCGGCGTCTCGCAGCGGCCGAACTCGGTGGACCAGGCGTCGGCGAGTCCGGCCAGGTTCCGCGCCGCCTCGATCACCGCCATCTGCATCCCGAAGCAGATGCCGAAGAACGGGATGCGCCGCTCGCGCGCGAACCGCACCGCGGCGATCATGCCCTCCGTGCCGCGCTCGCCGAAGCCGCCGGGAACCAGGATACCGTGCACGCCCTCCAGGCGGGCGACCGTGCCGGGCTGCTCGAAGACCTCCGAATCCACCCAGTCGAGCTGCACCCGGACGCGGTTGGCGATGCCGCCATGCGCCAGCGCCTCGGCCAACGATTTGTAGCTGTCGAGCAGGCTCGTGTACTTGCCGACCACCGCGATGCGCACGTCCCCCTCGGGGGCGCGCACCGCATCGACGATGCGCTGCCAGCGTCCGAGGTCGGGCGCCGCCGCATTGGGAAGCCCGAAATGGCGCAGCACCTCGCGGTCCATGCCCTCGGCGTGGTAGCGGATCGGCACGGCGTAGATGGTGTCGACGTCCAGGGCGGCGATCACCGCCTCGGCGCGGACGTTGCAGAACAGCGCGATCTTGCGCCGCTCGGTGTCCGGAATCGGGCGGTCGCAGCGGCATAGCAGCATGTGCGGCTGGATGCCGACGTTCAGCAGTTCCTTGACCGAGTGCTGCGTCGGCTTGGTCTTCAGCTCGCCCGCCGAGGGGATGAACGGCACCAAGGTGAGGTGCACGAACATCGACCGCTCGGGGCCCACCTCGTTGCCGAGCTGGCGGATGGCTTCGAGGAACGGCAGGCTCTCGATGTCGCCCACCGTGCCGCCGATCTCGACCAATACGAAGTCGACGTCCTCCGTGTTGCGGCCGATCACCTCCTTGATGGCGTCGGTGATGTGCGGGATCACCTGCACCGTGGCGCCCAGGTAGTCGCCGCGGCGCTCCTTGGCGATCACCTCCGCGTAGATTCGGCCGGTGGTCGCGTTGTCGGCCTTGGTGGCGGCGACCCCGGTGAAGCGCTCGTAGTGGCCGAGATCGAGGTCGGTCTCGGCGCCGTCGTCAGTGACGTAGACCTCGCCGTGTTGGTAGGGGCTCATCGTGCCCGGATCGACGTTGAGGTACGGGTCGAGCTTGCGCAGCCGCACCGAGAAACCGCGCGACTGCAGCAGCGCGCCGAGCGCCGCCGAAGCAATCCCCTTGCCGAGGGACGACACCACGCCTCCGGTGATGAACACGAACCGGGTCATGGACGGCCCGTATAGCCTTGCTTGCGAGTCGCCGAAAGCCTCGCCTGCGGCGACCCTGCCGGTCGCCGGCTCAGTTGGTCGGCACGCTGGAGCCGCCGGGCGAGGGCGCGGCGGGCTTCGCCGGCACCGGTCCGGACGGCGCGGGCTGGGTCGAGGCCGGCGGCGTGTCGAGGATGGACGTGCTGACCGAGGTGCCGCGGTTGAGCAGAGCGAGGGTCAGCGACAGCAGCATGAAGATCGCCGCCAGCACGCCGGTGGCGCGGGTGAGCAGGTTGGCGGTGCCGCGACCGGACATGAACGAGCCCATGCCTTGCGAGCTGCCGATCCCGAGCCCGCCGCCCTCGCTGCGCTGGATCAGCACGACGCCGATCAAGGCGAGCGTCACGAACAGGTGGATGATCAGCAGCACGGTAGTCATGCGCGGGCTTCTAGACCGGGGGCGGGCGCATTGGAAGCGGCCCTCACCCAACCCTCTCCCAAGGGGAGAGGGCTTTCTGCTCCCTCTCCCGAGGGGAGAGGGCTTTCTGCTCCCTCTCCCTCCGGGAGAGGGCCGGGGTGAGGGCTACTTCCCCGCCCGCGCGATCGCCAGGAACTCCGCCGCCTTCAAACTAGCCCCGCCCACCAACGCGCCGCCCACCTCCGGCAGCGCCAGCAGCGCGGCGGCGTTGGCCGGACGCACCGAGCCGCCGTACAGGATGCGCACGCCGCGTCCAGCCTCGCCGAACTGGCGCTCCATCTCCTCGCGGATGAAGGCGTGCATGGTGGTGACGTCGCTGTCGGCGCAGGTCCGGCCGGTGCCGATCGCCCATACCGGCTCGTAGGCGATCGCGCCGGTGAACGGCTTGGGCAGGCTGCCCTCGAGCTGCCAGCCGACCACTTCGGTCTCCCGCCCGCCCATGCGCTGCTCGTCGGTCTCGCCCACGCACACGATGGGCGTCAGCCCCGCCGCCGTCGCGGCCAGCACCTTGTTGCGCACCAGCTCGTCAGTCTCGCCGTGGTTCTGCCGGCGCTCGGAATGGCCGAGAATGACCCAGCTCGCCCCGGCATCGGCGAGCATTGTGGGCGAGATATCGCCGGTATGGGCGCCCTCGGTTTCCGGGTGGCAATCCTGCCCGCCCACCGCGACCGGCGAACCGGCGAGGATGCGGGCGACCGGCTCGATGCGGGTGAACGGCGGGCAGACCAGCAGTTCGCAGCCGATGCCGCCGACCCCGTCGCGCAGCGCTTCCGCCAGCGCCGCGGCGTCGGCGGCGAGGCCGTGCATCTTCCAGTTCCCCGCGATCAGCTGACGCATACGCTCCCCCGCCTGTTCCGGCTCGGAGTGCTGAGCTACAGAACGCCGGCCCGGCTGGCAAACGCCGGGGGCCGCCTCTATCTTGCGGCCGCCAACGGGACCGCCTGCATGATCAGCACTTTCCGCGCCTACCTGAACACCTGGGTCGTCCGCGCCCTGTTCATCGTGCTGGTGCTCGCCTTCGCGACGTGGGGGGTGGGCGACGTGCTGCGCATGGCGGGCAACGACACGACGGTGGCACGGGTCGGCAGCGTCAAGATCGAGCCGGCGGAAGCGCAGGAGGCGTTCCAGCGCCAGCTCGCGCAGGTCACGCGGATGCTCGGCGGCAAGCTCGAGCCGACGCCCGAGATCCGCCGGTCGGTCGCGGCGCAGGCGCTGGACCGGCTGATCGGCCAGGCGCTGCTGGACCAGGCGGCGCGCGACCTGCGGATTGCGGTGGCGGACCAGGCGGTGGTGCAGGCGGTCTACCAGGTGCCCGCCTTCCAAGGGTCGAACGGGCAGTTCGACCGCGCCCGATTCGAGCAACTGCTCCGCAGCAACAACCTGACCGAGCCCCGCTTCCTCGACCTGATGCGGGCGGACCTGCGGCAGCGTCAGTTGCTGGAAGCGGTGCGCGCCGGCGCCGCACCGTCCGACACGCTCGCCCGAGCGGTGTTCGATTTCCAGAACGAGAAGCGCGCCGCCGACATGGTGACCCTGCCCTTCTCCGCCGCCAAGCCGCCGGCCGCGCCCGACGAGGCGACGCTGCGCCGCTGGTGGGAGAACCACCCGGACGCCTATCGCACGCCGGAGTACCGCCGCATCAAGGCGGTGATCCTGGCGCCGCAGACGGTCGCCAAGGGCATGACGATCTCCGACGACGAGCTGCGCGCCGCCTACGAGAACCGCAAGGCGGAGTACGTGACGCCGGGCAAGCGATCGGCCGAGGTGGTCTCGGCGCCGGACGAGGCGAAGGCGAAGGCGCTGGCCGCGTCGTGGACGGGCGGCGCCGACTGGGCGCGGATGCAGCAGGAGGCGAAGGCCGCCGGGGGTGTGGCGATCGAGTTCAACGACGCGACGCGGCAGGAATTCCCGTCGCCCGAGCTCGGCCAAGCGGTGTTCGACGCCAAGCCCGACGCCGTTTCCGATCCGATTCACGGCCCGGCCGGCTGGGCCGTCGTGCGGGTGACCAAGGTGTTGCCGGCAAGCGAACGCGGGTTCGACCAGGTGAAGGACGAGCTGCGCGATCGGGTGCTCGCCGACAAGGCGGCGGACGTCATCTACGACCGCGCCAACAAGCTGGACTCCATCCTCGGCAGCGGCTCGAGCCTCGACCAGCTGCCGACCGATCTCGGCCTCGCCGCGGTGACGGGCACGCTCGACGCGGGAGGCAACACGACCGAGGGCCGGCCGGCGCCGCTGCCCGGGTCGCCGGAACTGCGCGACGCCATCGTCGCCGCCGCATTCGCCGCCCACAAGGGCGATCCGCCGCACCTGACCGAGGTGCAAACGCCGTCGACGGGAGGCTCGTCCTATTACGCGCTCGAACTGGAGGACGTGACCCCGGCCGCCCCCAAGCCGTTCGATGCGGTGCAGGACCAGGTCCGCGCGGACTGGACCGAGGACGCGACCCACAAGGAGCAGGAGATCGCGGCCGCGGCGCTGCTGGCGGCGGTCAAGGGGGGCGAGAAGCTGGCCGACGCTGCGCCTCGAGACGGCCTCACGGTCGTTCGCTCGCCGCCGACCGGCCGGGCGGAACCGGCGCCGGGCGTCCCCGGGGAGCTCATCCAGCCGCTGTTCGCCGCCAAGCCGGGCGAGCCGACGATGGTCCGCACCCCGGACGGCTTCGTCGTCGCGGTGCCCGCGATGGTGGAGCACCCCGACCCGAAGACCGACCCGATCGGCTACGGGCGGGTGCGCGAGGCGCTGTCCGGCGCCCTCAGCAACGATGTCGAGCTCACCTACGTCCGCGCCCTGCGCGACCGTATGCCGCCCAAGGTTAACCAGAAGATGCTCGACAGCGTCGCGCAGCCCTAGCGGTCGAACCGTCATGAACGCCCCCTTCCCCCCCGGCTTCGCCGCGTTCCGCGCCGCCTACGAGGATGGCCGCGGCGCGCTGGTCTGGCTCCGCGAGGTGGCCGATCTGGAGACCCCGGTCGCGGCGTTCCTCAAGCTCGCGCACGGCAAGCCGAACACGTTCCTGCTCGAGAGCATCGAAGGCGGTGCCGCGCGCGGCCGCTACTCGGTGATCGGCATGGCGCCGGACCTGGTTTGGCGGTGTCGCGGCGGTCGCGCCGAGATCAACCGGCACGCGCTCTCGGCGCCGCACGCCTTCGCCGCGGAGGACCGGCCGGCGCTCGACAGCCTTCGCGCGCTGATCGCGGAAACCCGGCTCGACGTGCCGGACGGCCTGCCGCCGATGTCGGGCGGCCTCGTCGGCTATCTCGGCTACGACATGGTGCGGCTGATGGAGCGGCTGCCGGACAAGAACACCGACGAGCTCGACATCCCCGAAGCGGTGCTGCTGCGGCCGACCCTGTTCGCCATCTTCGACAACGTGAACGACGAGCTCACCCTGGTGGCGCCGGCCTACCCGCGCGCCGGCGTCACGGCGCAAGCGGCGTGGGACGCGGCGCAGGCGGCGCTCGCCGAGGCGGGGGACGCGCTCGACCGTCCCCTGCGGCACGCGGCGCCCCCGGTCGCGCTGCCCGCGCTGCCGGCCCCGTCCTCCAACTTCACCAAGTCCGAGTACATGCAGGCCGTGCTGCGCGGGCAGGAGTACGTGGCCGCGGGCGACGTGTTCCAGGTGGTGCCGGCGCAGCGCTTCTCGGTGCCGTTCGCGCTGCCGCCGTTCGCGCTTTACCGGGCGCTGCGGCGGATCAACCCGGCGCCGTTCCTGTTCTTCCTCGACTTCGGCGGCTTCGCCGTGGTGGGCAGCAGCCCGGAGATCCTGGTCCGGCTACGCAACGGCATCGTGACCATCCGCCCGCTCGCCGGCACGCGCCGTCGCGGCGCCACGCACGACGAGGACCAGGCGCTGGAGCGCGAGCTGCTGGCCGATCCCAAGGAGCGCGCCGAGCATCTCATGCTGCTCGACCTCGGCCGCAACGATGTCGGCCGCGTCGCCGCCATCGGCAGCGTCAAGGTGACCGAAAGCTTCGCCATCGAGCGGTTCAGCCATGTGATGCACATCAGCTCGACCGTTGAAGGCAGGATACGCGACGAGCTGGACGCGGTGGACGCGCTGGTGGCGGGCTTCCCGGCCGGCACCCTGACCGGGGCGCCCAAGATCCGCGCGATGGAAATCATCGAGGAGCTGGAACCGACGCGGCGCAACATCTACGCCGGGTGCATCGGCTATTTCGCCGCCAACGGGACGATGGACACCTGCATCGGGCTGCGCACGGCGCTGGTCAAGGACGGAACCATGTACGTGCAGGCGGGCGCCGGCGTGGTGGCCGACTCCGACCCGGAGGCCGAGTACGAGGAAACGCTTCAGAAGGCGCGCGCCCTGTTCCGCGCGGCCGAGGAGGCAGTACGCTTCGCGGCGGGCAAGACCGGCCCCGGCTGAGCGTCCCCCGGCCGTGGCGGCCGGCGGAGCCGAGGCGACGCCCGCGCCGGCTCGGCCGGATGGTGGCCGGCTCGGCGGCGCTGCACGCCATGGTCCTGCTGGCGTTGCTGGTCACCATCGCGCGGGAGAAGCCCGCAGACGAGCCGCTGCCGCCGCCGGCGATCTCGGTGATCTTCCAGGGCGGCGCGCCCGAGGCGCCGAGCCAGCCCAATCCCAGCCCCGAGAGCGACAACGCCAAGCCGGCGCCCGGGCCCACGCCGGAGCAACCGCCGGCCCCGGACGTGCCCCCGACCCCGCCCAGCCCACCGCCGCAAGTGCCGCCGCAGCCCGAAGCCCCGCCGCAATCCGAGGCGCTGCTGCAACCCGAGGTCCCGCCGCAGCCCGAAGTTCCGCCGCAGCCTGAGACCCCGCCGCCGCCGCCGGTAACGCCGCCGCGCCCCGCGCCGCCAAGGGTCGAACTGTACGTGCCGCGTCCGCCCGAGGGGCCCGCGCCGTTCCAGGTGCCGGAGCTGCCGCCCCCGCCGCCGCCCCCGCCCCGCCCGGCGCCGCCCCGGCCTCGCGCGCCGCCGCGCAGCGAGTTCACGCCCACGTTCCGCCAATGGTCGCTCGGACGTCCGCCGGCGCCGGCCGAGCGCGGCTTCGGGCCGAGTATCGCCGGCCCGTCGCGGGAGGCGCCGCAGATCCAAGGCGCGGAGCGGCTCGGCACCGACTGGGCGAACGAGCTCAGCGCCTGGGTCGAGGCGCACAAATACTATCCGCAGCAAGCGATCGTTAACGGCGAGGACGGTAGTCCCGAGGTCGAGGTGACGGTGCGGCGCGACGGCACGGTGCAAGCGGTCGAGCTCGACACGCGCTCCGGATCGCAATGGCTCGACATTGCCTTGCAGGGGCTGTTCCGCGGTGCGCACCTGCCGCCGTTCCCGGACACCACGCGCGAACAGCAGCTGACCTTCCACTTCACGATGCACTATGTCCTGATCCGGCGATGAGAACCTGTCCCGCGCTCCGGGTCGCGGTGCTGATCCCGTGCCGCAACGAGGCGGTGGCGATCGCGAAGGTCGTGCGGGATTTCGCCGCCAGCCTGCCGGGCGCCACCATCCACGTCTACGACAACAACTCGACCGACGGTACGGCCGACGCCGCGCGCGCGGCGGGCGCGACGGTCGGGCGCGAGGTGCTGCAGGGCAAGGGCCACGTGGTGCGGCGCATGTTCGCCGACGTGGAGGCCGACATCTACGTGCTGGTCGACGGCGACGACACCTACGACGCCGCCGCCGCGCCGCGGATGGCTGAGCTCCTGGTGAGCGGGCAGCTCGACATGGTGACCGGCACGCGCGTCGCGGACCTCGCATCCGCCTACCGGCGCGGCCACCGGGCCGGCAACGCGATCCTGACCGGCGTGGTGCGGCGCATCTTCGGCACCCGGATCACCGACATGCTCTCGGGCTACCGCGTGTTCAGCCGCCGGTTCGTGAAATCCTTTCCCGCACTCGCCGCCGGGTTCGAGACGGAGACCGAGTTCACCGTCCACGCGCTCGAGCTGAAAATGCCGGTGGGCGAGCTGCCCGTGGCCTATCGCCTCCGCCCGGCCGGCTCGGCCTCCAAGCTGCGCACCTATTCGGACGGGATGCGCATTCTGCAGACCATTCTCGTGCTGGTGAAGGAGGAGCGGCCGCTGCAATTCTTCTCGCTCTGGGGATTGGGGCTGCTGCTGCTCGGCATCGGGCTCGGCAGCCCGGTGGTCCTGGAGTTCCTGCGCACCGGGCTGGTGCCGCGCCTGCCCACCGCGGTGCTGGCGATGGGCCTCGTGCTGCTCTCGTTCCTGGCCTTCGCGTGCGGGCTGATCCTCGACTCGGTAGCGCGCGGGCGAAAGGAATTGAAGCGGCTTACCTACCTCGCAATACCGGCGGTCAGGAACCCTCACCCCGACCCTCTCCCGGAGGGAGAGGGAGAAGAAAGCCCGCTCCCCTTGCGGGAGGGGGTTGGGGGAGGGTGATGCGGGCCCCGATTGACCCTGCCGCGGCCCCCGCGCAGGATGCCTTGATGATACTGCTGATCGACAACTACGACAGTTTTACCTTCAACCTCGTCCACTTCCTGGGCGATCTTGGTGCAACCTGTGATGTCCGCCGCAACGACGAGCTGACACCGGCGGATGCGCTCGCCTTGCACCCCGAAGCGATCGTGCTGTCTCCTGGACCCTGCACGCCGAACGACGCCGGCATCTGCCTCGATCTGGTGGCCGCCGCCGCCGGCGCCGTGCCGATCCTCGGCGTCTGCCTCGGCCATCAGGCGATCGGGCAAGCGTTCGGCGGGAATGTGGTGCGCGCGCCGGTGCCGATGCATGGCAAGCTGAGCGTCATCTCGCATGGCAACGGCGACGTGTTCGCGGGCCTGCCCTCGCCGTTCCGGGCCACGCGCTATCACAGCCTCGTGGTCGACCGCGCGACCATGCCCGACGCACTCGTCCCGACCGCCTGGACCGAGGACGGGCTGGTGATGGGCCTGCGTCATCGTTCCCTGCCCGTGTTCGGCGTGCAGTTCCATCCCGAAAGCATCGCGAGCCAGCACGGCCACGACCTGCTGGCGAATTTCCTCGCGATCGCACGGGGTTCGAACCGCCCGGCGCGAGCCGCCTGATCCCGACGAGCCCGGCGTGGCCACCAGCCTCAAGTCGGTTTTGGCGGTGCTCGCGCAGGGACACACGCTTTCGGAAGCCGCGGCCGAGGAAGCGTTCGGCACGATCATGCAGGGCGAGGCAACCCCGGCGCAGATCGCCGGGATGTTGATGGCGATGCGGGTGCGCGGGGAAACCGTGGCGGAACTCACCGGCGCGGTGCGCGCGATGCGGGCACGGATGGTAACGGTCGCCGCACCCGAGGACGCGATCGACGTTTGCGGCACCGGGGGCGACGGCGCCGGCACGCTCAACATCTCCACCGCCGTCACCTTCGTGCTCGCCGGCTGCGGCGTTCCGGTGGCCAAGCACGGCAACCGCGCGCTGAGTTCCCGCACGGGCGGCGCCGACGTGCTGACCGCGCTCGGCGTGAACGTGGACGTGCCGTTGGAGCGGCTCCCGGCCATCCTCGAAGCGGCGAACTGCGCGTTCCTGTTCGCCCCGCGGCACCACGCGGCGCTGCGCCACGCCGCCGGGCCCCGGGTCGAACTCGGAACGCGCACGATCTTCAACCTGCTCGGTCCACTGGCCAACCCCGCCGGCGTGCGGCGTCAACTCACGGGCGTGTTCGACGCCGACTGGGCTTGGCCGATCGCGGAAGCGCTCGCGCGGCTCGGCACCGTGTCGGCCTGGGTCGTGCACGGCCAGGGCCTCGACGAGCTGACCTTGGCCGGCGAGAACCACGTCGTTGTGCTGCGCGACGGCAGCGTGAGCGCCCGCGTGGTCGCGCCCGAAGATGCCGGGCTCGGGCGCGTGCCGATCACCGCGATACAGGGCGGTGACTCGGCCGTGAACGCGGCCGCGTTGCTGGCGTTGCTGCAAGGAACCGACGGCCCATATCGAGGCACCGTGCTCCTGAACGCCGCGGCGGCCCTGATCGTCGCCGGGCGGGCGGACGACCTCCGAGACGGCGTGAGCCGCGCCGCGGCAGCGCTCGATTCCGGAGCGGCCCTGGCGGCGCTCGACGTCCTCCGGCGCGAAACGTGCCTCGATGCAGCCTCCGCCGGTGAATGACAGCGCGGGCCCGGATGCAGGGAGATCAGATGGACCAGGCGCCCCAACTCGACGCGACGGACCAGACGCTGCCCAACGTGCTTGCGCGCATCTGCGCCGACACGCGAGCGGAGGTGCAGCGCCGCAAGGCACTGACCAGCATTGACAGCCTGCGCAATCGCATTGCCAACAAGCCGCCGACGCGCGGCTTCGGCCGGTGCCTGATGGAAGCGACGGCGCGCGGCGAATTCGGGCTGGTCGCCGAGATCAAGAAGGCCTCGCCCTCGGGCGGGGTGATCCGCCCGGATTTCGACCCGGCCACGTTGGCCCGGGCCTACCGAGACGGCGGCGCGGCCTGCCTGTCAGTGCTGACCGACGGACCCTACTTCCAGGGCAGCATCGACGATTTCAAGACGGCCCGCGCCGCAGTCGCCCTGCCGGTGCTGCGCAAGGACTTCATCCTGGAGCCCTGGCAGGTCTACGAGAGCCGTGCCATGGGCGCGGATTGCATCCTGCTCATCATGGCGGCGCTGACCAACGAGCAAGCGCGCGAGCTCGAAAGCCTGGCTCGGGCGCTCGACATGGACGTACTGGCCGAAGTGCATGACCGCGCCGAACTCGACCGCTCGCTCGGATTGCAGACGCCGCTGATCGGCATAAACAATCGCGATCTCAGGACATTGCAGACCGACATCGCCACCACGGAACGACTCGCGCCGGAGGTCCCGCCCGACCGTTTCCTGGTTGCCGAGAGCGGAATCCGTAGCCATGCCGACTTGGCGCGATTGTCCGGGGTGTGCGTGAACTGCTTCCTGGTGGGCGAGCACCTGATGCGTCAGCCGGACGTGACCGAGGCGACGCGCGCCCTGCTCGGGCGCGGCGACGGGCGGGACGAACTTCAGTGACCGGCTCGCTGACGCATATCGACGCGCGCGGCAACGCCGCAATGGTGGATGTGACGGAGAAGCCCGTCACCGACCGCACCGCCGTCGCGCGGGGTCGGGTGGTGATGCGCCCCGAGACGCTCGCCTTGATCGAGCGCGGTGATGCGAAAAAGGGCGACGTGCTCGGCGTCGCGCGGCTGGCCGGCATCATGGCCGCTAAGCGAACCGCCGAGCTGATCCCGCTCTGTCATCCGCTGCCGATCTCCTCCGTGGCCGTCGAGCTCGAGCTTGATCGGACCGCCAGCGCGGTGGAGATCAGCGCCACAGTACGCACCACCGGGCGGACCGGGGTCGAGATGGAGGCGCTGACCGCCGCGAGCATCGCCGCCCTTACTATCTACGACATGTGCAAGGCGGTCGATCGCGGCATGCGGGTGGAAGCGTTGCGCGTGGTGCGCAAGGACGGCGGCAAATCGGGCGCCTTCACGCAAGAGTAGGAGCCGGCGGCATGCTCAGCGTCGAGGAGGCCCGGGATCGGATCGTCGCCAAGCTGCGGCCGACGCCCGCCGAGATGGTGGCGCTGGCGGATGCGTGGGGCCGGGTCACGGCCGCGCCGGTCCTGGCCCGGCTCACGCAGCCGCCGGCCGACGTCTCGGCGATGGACGGTTACGCGCTGCGCGCCGCCGACGGGGCGCTGCACGCGCGCTTGTCGGTGATCGGCGGCGCCCCCGCCGGCCACCCCTTCGCGGGCGCCGTCGGCCACGGCCAAGCGGTCCGCCTGTTCACCGGCAGCATCGTGCCGGCGGGCGCCGACGCCATCCTGCTGCAAGAGGACGCAACCCTCGACGGGTCGCTGGTCACGGTGGGCGAGGCGGTCACGGCGGGGCGGCACATCAGGCGGGCGGGGCAGGATTTCGCGGCGGGTGACGCGGTCGTGCCGGCCGGACGGCGGCTCACCGCCCGTGATATCGGGCTCGCGGCGGCGGCCAACCACCCGTGGCTCGCCGTGCATCGCCGGCCGCGCATCGCGATCCTGGCGACCGGGGACGAGATCGCCATGCCCGGCGAGCCGATCCCCGCCGGCGGCATCGTCAGCTCCAACTCCCATGCGCTCGCGGCGCTGGTGCGCGCGGCCGGCGGCGAGCCGATCGTGCTGCCGGTCGTGCGAGACGACCTCGACGCGATCGCAGCCGCCGGAGACGCGAGTGTCGGCGCAGACATGCTGGTGACCACGGGCGGCGCCAGCGTGGGCGACCACGACCTCGTGGTGGAGGGGCTCGCGCGGCGCGGGCTCGCAGTGGATTTCTGGAAGATCGCCATGCGGCCGGGCAAGCCGCTGATGCACGGGCATCTCGGCGCGACGCCGGTGCTCGGGCTGCCCGGCAACCCGGTATCCGCGCTGGTCTGCGCCATCCTGTTCCTGCTTCCGGCACTCGACCGGCTCGCGGGCGGCGCGGGCCGGCCGCCGCCGTCCATCCCGGCGCTGCTCGGCGGCGCGTTGAAGGCCAACGATCACCGCGCCGACCACCTGCGGGCGACGCTGGCGTTCGACGGGGAAGGCCAGCCCGTGGTGACCGCTTTCGGCCCGCAGGACTCGGCGATGCTGCGTCGTCTGGCGCTCGCCGACGCGCTGATCCTGCGGCCGCCGCACGCCCTGGAATCGCCCGCGGGCGCGCGCGTGCAGGCAATTTTGCTCACTGCGCTCGGAATTTAATCGCCCGCGCCAAGACGCTTGACGGGACGCCGCGAACCTATTTAGAACACGGTTGTGGTTGCCGGTTTGTTCCAAGTTGATGGAGCCGACCGGAGGCAACCGTGACGGGAATAGCTCCGCCATGTTGACGCGCAAGCAATATGAACTCCTCGTTTTCATCGATGGGCATCTCAAGCGCACCGGCTTCTCCCCCAGCTTCGAGGAGATGAAGGACGCGCTGCAACTCAAGTCGAAATCCGGTATCCACCGGCTGATTTCGGCGCTGGAGGAGCGCGGCTTCCTGCACCGGCGTCATCACCGGGCGCGCGCGCTGGAGGTGGTCCGCCTCCCCGACGACATGGTGCCACGTATCCATGAGACCGAGCAGGCGCCGCACTTGGCGGCAGCGGAGGGGCAGAGTTTCTCGCCGAACGTGATCCACGGCGATTTCAGCGGCCGGCTGCCGGGTGTCCGGGCGGCGAACGACGCGGGTGCCGTGGAACTGCCGCTGTACGGCCGGATCGCCGCCGGCTTGCCGATCGAGGCGCTGCGCGACGACGGGGCGCAGATCGCCGTGCCCATGGCCCTGCTCGGCAACGGCGAGCACTACGCGCTGGAGGTTTCGGGCGACTCGATGATCGACGCCGGCATCCTCGACGGCGACACGGTGATCATCCGCAAGGGTGAGACCTCCGAGAACGGCCAGATCGTGGTCGCCGTAGTCGACGAAAACGAGGTGACGTTGAAACGGCTACGCCGCCGCGGCAACTCGATCGCGCTCGAACCGGCCAACACGCGGCACGAAACGCGCATCTTCCCGGGCGACCGGGTGAAGGTGCAGGGCCGGCTAGTCGCGCTGCTTCGGCGATACTGATCGCTTGCTCGGGCGAGAAGAGCGTTTGTCTGGACGTCGGCTCGTACACATGCCTCGTCCGATCAACCGCCCGCGCCTCAGCTTGGGATGTCGATCTGGTGCCCTCGGCTTTTCAGGAGCAGCCTAGGCAGGCGTCCATCGATGAAAGCCAGACCCAGGCCGATCAACGCCATGCCTGCGAAATGCCGAGGCAGCAGCCCAGCACAAGCGCCCCGAGCAGGATGGCGCTGACCGGAATCAGAAACGTGACCAGCAGCAAGTTGGTCGCGCCAGCCGCGGCCAGGATGTGGAAGTAGAGCACGTAGGCGAGCGCGGTGGAGAGCAGTCCCACCCCGGCCACCGCCCCCCAGGTTGCAGCACCTGGCATAGCCAGCGTCCACGGTCGGTCCACGAGCAGCATGACCGGCAGCAGCAGGACCGTCGAGGCGCTGACTTGGCCGGCCGCCGTGGCGAGGGGAGCGACGCCCATGCGCTTAAACCTGCGTCCGAAGATGCCGGCAAAGGCGTAAGAGAGCGCGCCCGCGAGGCAGGCGAGTTGGGCCAGTACCCCCGTCGCGACGCCCCGAGCGCGTCGCGGCCGATCATCACGGCGGCCCCTGCGAAGCCCACGGTGACGCCGGCCGCCTTGAGCGGGGTCAGCTTCTCGTCACGCGTGAGCAGGTGCGCGACCAACACCATGAACAAGGGCGTGGTCGCGTTCAGGATTGAGGCGAGGCCGCTCGCGATGCGGTGCTGACCCCAGACGATCAGCACGAACGGCAGCACGTTGTTGAGCAGCCCCATACCGAAAAAGGCGGCCCAGACGCGGCCCTGGGTGGGCATCCGCTGCCCGAGCAGGCGCAGCATCACCAATAGTGTCGCCGCGGCCACAGCGACGCGCAGCCACACCAGGGTAAAGGAAGGCAGCTCGCGCACGGCCACGCCGTTGAAGAAGAACGATCCGCCCCAGACCACGGCCAGGGCGAGCAGCATGACCCACTCCCGTCCGCCCATCACCGGCGCCGCCGCGCCGCCTCCGCCTTGCGCCATCAATTTATGCCTTCTTGTTCTCCTCTTGCAGAGTGGAGGGCAACAGCGCACCGGCGCATCCCGGTTCTTGCTCCGGCACCCCGTACCCGCACAGGTCTGCTTAGTCCGGGGTGAGCGGGCAAAATCCAGCGCAGGGCAAAGTCCGGGCCAAGGGACGACCGGCCGGTCATTCGCCGCCCGCGTTCGCCGCCGGTTCCGGCGGATGCTCCTTCCTGTGGGGATACAGCAGCGGGGGCACCCAGGGACGGTCGCCCCTTGTCCCGCGATCGGAGACGATGCGCGCCCCGTCGGCGGTGAGCCAGATCGCCTGAGCGCCCTGCCGCCACACCGTGAACCGATCGACCAGCCGCGCGCCGCCGCGCGGGCAGACGCCCTTGGCGGGTTCTGACGCCAGCAGCACCACGGACCCGTCGCACCGCGCCGGACCGACCGCACCGGGACGCAGCAGCAGCGCAGGCGCCGTGTCGGGCCGCGGGCGGAGCAGGCAATCCCGCGCGGTGCAGTCGATCAATCCCGCGGCGGCCTCCCCGGCTGGCGGGAGACCGGCGAACTCGGTCTCCGCCCAGTACTGCTCCCAGGCCTCGCGGGTGAACTTGGAGGCGCCGGAGACGTGCTGCAGGAACACGCCCGACGGCGTCCGGAGGGCGATCAGCTTGGCGTCGTCGGAGACGAGGATGTCGGGCGGCTGCACGAACGCCGGCGAAACCAGGGCCGCGGCGATGAGCAGCGCGCCGGCCAGGCGGATGCGGCTGCGCCACAGCCCAACCCACGCGATCCCGACCGCCATGACGGCGAGCCCCCACGGCGGCTCGTGCGCCACGGGCAGCGTCGCTTGCGGCAGCGCGGCCGTCGCGCGCGCGATCCACAGGATCGCCTCCGCGCCCCATCCCATCGGCGTCAACGCCAGCCGCTCCAGCCCGAGGGGCATCAGCGGCAGCGAGATCAGGCCCGCCGGCATCACCCACAGCGCGGTCAGCGGTACGGCGACCATGTTGGACAGCACGAAGTACAGCTGCACGCGTCCGAAATGATAGGCGGCGAACGGGGCCGAGGCGCTGCCGGCCAGCGCGCTGGTCAGCGCCAGGGTGACGATGTGGTGCAGGAGACGCCGGTGCCACGCACCCGTGCCGTGAATGCGGCGCAGATGCGGGCGCAGCGCCTCGTAGCCGGCGATCAGCGCCAGCACCGCGGAAAAACTCATCTGGAAGCTGACGCCGACGACTTCCTGCGGCGAGACCAGCATCAGCACCGTCGCCGCCAGCGCCAGGCCGCGCACCGAGATGCCGCGCCGTCCGGCCAGGATCGCCAGGGTGAACAGGCAGGCCATGGCGAAGCTGCGCACGATCGGCACGTGCATCCCGGTCATCACCATGTAGGCGCCGCCCGCGGCCAACGCGGCGAGCGCGGCGATCTGGCGGCAGGGCCAGCGCAGCGCCGCATATTCGGAGAGCGCCAGCGCCGTGCGGGTCAGGCCGAGCACGAAGCCCATGACGATGCCGACATGCAGGCCGGCGACCGCCAGCAGGTGCGCCAGCCCCGAGTCGCGGAACGCGGCGCGATCGGTTTGGGGGATGCCCGAGGTGAGGCCGGTGAGCAAGGTGGCGGACACCGCCCCGGCCGGACCGGGGATCGCCGCCATCACCCGCGCCTCGATCGTGTCGCGCAGCCACTGGATGAAGCGCGACAGGCTCGCGGGAGGTGCGCGCTCGACGCGCTCGGCATAGCCCAGCGCGAAGCCGGAACCGGCGAGACCGCTGTAGAACGCGTCGCGCTGCAGATCCCAGCCGCCGGGATAGGCGGGCGGCGACATCACGCGGACCAGCGCGCGCAGGCGGATCGTGTCCCCGGTTTCCAGTTCGGCCTCATCGTTGTTGCGCAATCGCACGCGCAAGCGACGGGCGAGCGGCGCGTCGTCGTTCAGGCTCGGCGCCTCGATGGTGACGCGCCGGCCCACGGGCAGCAGCTCGACGCCGCGCACTCGCCCGACGATGAAGACCGATTTCTTCGGCAGCGTTTCGAGCGGCAGCGCGCGCGAGGTAGCGAGCTGCGCCGACGCGAAGCCGAGCGAGGCCGCGGCAAGCGGCAGCAGCAAGGCCCGCAACCCCGGCCGCGCGAGCCAGGCGGCGCAGGCCGCCGGCGCGAACACCGCCGCGCCCGCCCACCAGCGCGGCTCGGCGGCGAGGCTGAAATACAGCACGACGCCGCCGCCCATGAACACCGGCAGCCAGAGCGCGAACCGCCCCCGCTCGGCCGCCAGAAGCCAGCGCAGCGCCGCCGCATGCGCCGGCCAGCTTCCGCGCGCGGCGGCAATCACCTGGTCCATCGCACAACCCCCGGTGGCAACATACCGGCTGGTGGCTCAACAGGCCATCACGGAGATGCTAGAGACCGCCGATGTCCGTCCGCACCCGCTTCGCACCCAGCCCGACGGGGATGCTGCACATCGGCGGCGCCCGCACCGCGCTGTTCAACTTCCTGTTCAGCAAGCATTCCGGCGGCAGCTTCCTGCTCCGCATCGAGGATACCGACCGCGAGCGCAGCACCGAGGCGGCCACGCGGACGATCCTGGAAGGGCTCGAATGGCTCGCACTCACTCCGGACGAGGCACCGGTGTTCCAGTCCACGCGGGCAGCGCGCCACGCCGCCGTGGCGCGGGAGCTGCTGGAGCGCGGCCGCGCCTATCGCTGCTACTGCACGCCGGACGAGTTGCGCCAGATGCGCGAGCGGGCGGTCGCCGAGGGCCGGCCGCCTCGCTACGACGGACGCTGGCGCGACCGCGACCCGGCCGAGGCCCCGCCCGGCATCGCCCCCGCGATCCGGCTGCGCGCGCCGCGTGAGGGGGAGACGGTGGTGGACGACCTCGTGCAGGGCAGCGTGCGCGTGGCGAACGCCGAGCTCGACGACATGATCATCCTGCGCAGCGACGGCACGCCGACGTATCTGCACGCGGTCGTGGTGGACGACCATGACATGGCGATCACGCACGTGATCCGCGGCGACGACCACCTGACCAACACGTTCCGCCAAGCGCAGGTCTACGATGCGATGGGGTGGCAGTTGCCGCGCTTCGCGCACCTGCCGCTGATCCACGGCGCGGATGGGGCCAAGCTGTCGAAGCGGCACGGCGCGGTCAGCGCGCTCGAATTCCGCGAGCAGGGCTACCTGCCGGAGGCGTTGTGCAACTACCTCCTGCGGCTCGGCTGGGGTCACGGCGACGTCGAGGTGATCGGCCGCGACGAGGCGATCCGGCTGTTCGACATCGCCGACGTCGGCCGCGCGGCGAGCCGGATGGACTATGCCAAGCTGACCCACATCAACGGCGTCTATCTGCGCCAGGCCGACGACGACCGGCTCGCCCGCGACGTGCTGCGCCGGCTGGCGCACCGGCCCGACCCGTCGCTCGGCAGCATCGCAGCCGCGCGCATCCACGTCCTGATGCCGGATCTCAAGGAGCGCGCCAAGACGCTGGTCGAGTTGGCCGACAACGCCGCATTCCTGGCCCGCACAGCGCCGCTGCCGTTCGAGCCGAAGGCGGCCGCGCTGCTGACGCCGGAGGCCAAGCTGATGCTGCGGGAGGTGGCCGAGGCTCTCGCGGCGACGGATTTTTCGCGGAAAGCGCTGGATGCGGCGCTGCGGGAATACGCCGAGCGATCTGGCAGGAAACTCGGCCATGTGGCGCAGCCGCTGCGCGCGGCGCTGACCGGCAGCACGAGCAGTCCGGGCATCGACGCCACGCTGGCGGCGCTGGGCCGAGACGAGGCCTTGGCGCGGATCGCCGCCGCGTCCGCGTAGCCCCCCTCACCCAACCCTCTCCCGGAGGGAGAGGGCTTTACGTCTCCCTCTCCCACCGAGAGAGGGCCGGGGTGAGGGCTTAAGCCGACTTCTTCAGCATGAGCGGCGTCGCGCACTTGCCGCTGGCGGCCTGGCCGTTGAACGTGTCGCCGTCGATCTTGCCGGTCACGTCGGCCCCCGGCATCCCGCCGCGCTTGCGGTGCGCCGGCGGCGGCACGGCGGCGATGTTGCCGGACAGCGAGCCATCCTCGGCGACCGGGCCGCTGAAGGTCATCGCCTTGTTCCACATCAGGTCGAACTGCTTGTTCTGCACCGCGAGCGTGGCCATGCTCGGGCCGTGACAACCCTTCGCGTAGCTCACCTTACCCGTATACGTGCCGCTGTAGTCGGGCGGCGGCGGAGCCGGTGGCGGCGAGGGCGGCGGGGGTGGAGGCGAGGAGCAGGCCTGCAGGACCAGCCCCGCCCCTGCCAGGGCGAGCAGAAGCCCACGCTTTGCGATCATTTTGAACCTTTCCTGTTCGTCGCTTGCGGGATGCCAGCGACTAGCAACAGCGCAACGACTTGAACGCATAGACCGGATGCCGCGGAGCATCAACCTATGCGGGCGCACGATCCTTCGACTTCCTCCCGAAAGGCGGCGGCATTGACGGGCTAAAGGCCTTCCTGCATCGAAGACGGGTGCATTACCGCCAGAAGCATCTGCTCGCGATCGAGGGACTGCACCCGCCGGAGATCGGGCAGTTGCTCGACCTCGCGGAGAACTACGTGCTGCTCAACCGATCCGGCAAGACGCAGCGCGACCTCCTACGCGGCCATACGCTGATCAATCTGTTCTTCGAGGACAGCACCCGCACGCGCACCAGCTTCGAGCTTGCCGGCAAGCGACTCGGGGCCGACGTCATCAACATGAGCGTCGCCACGTCCTCGGTGAAGAAGGGCGAGACCCTGCTCGACACGGCGGCGACCCTCAACGCCATGCAGTGCGACCTGCTCGTGGTGCGGCACGACCAGTCCGGGGCGCCGAACCTGCTGGCGCAGAAGGTGGACGCCGCGGTCATCAATGCCGGCGACGGCACGCACGAGCACCCGACGCAAGCGTTGCTCGACGCGCTCACCATTCGTCGCCGCAAGGGGCGACTCGAGAGCCTAACGATCGCGATCTGCGGCGACATCCTGCACTCGCGGGTGGCGCGCTCGAACATCCACCTGCTCACCACGATGGGCAGCCGGGTTCGGGTCGTCGGACCGCCCACCCTGATCCCGTCCGAGGCGGCGGCGCTCGGCGTCGAAGTCTTCCATGACATGCGGGACGGGCTCGCCGGGGCGGACATCGTCATGATGCTGCGCCTGCAGCACGAACGGATGACGCGCGGCCTCGTCCCGAGCGCGCGCGAGTATTTCCGGTTCTACGGGCTCGACGCCGAGAAGCTCGCCTGGGCGCGGCCCGACGCGCTGGTCATGCATCCGGGGCCGATGAACCGGGGCGTGGAGATCGACAGCGCCGTCGCCGACGATCCGACGCGCAGCGTCATCCGCGAGCAGGTCGAGATGGGTGTCGCCGTCCGCATGGCGGTGCTCGACACGCTGGCCCGAAGGCCCGGGCGCAATGCTTGATTTCACACTTCGCCCGCTGCTGTTTCGCGACGTGCGGCTGGTCGACGCGGCGACCGATCTGCGCGGCGACCTGCTGGTGCGCGACGGAGTGATCGCCGATCTCGGCCCCGGCCTCGGCACGCCGGACGGCGCGAGCGTGATCGAGCAGGCGGGCGCGGTGCTGTGCCCGGGCCTCGTGGACATGCGCGCCGCGCTGGGCGAACCTGGGTACGAGTACCGCGAGACCATCGCCTCGGCAGCCGAGGCCGCGGCGGCGGGCGGAATCACCGCCCTCGCCGCCCTGCCCGACACCTTGCCGCCGATCGACGACCCGGCGCTGGTCCGGCTGCTTCGCGCGCGGGGCGAGGAGACCGGCAGCCTGACCATCCTGCCCTACGCCGCCGTCACAAGGGGCTGCCGGGGCGAGGAACTGGCCGAGATCGGGCTGCTGCACGAGGCCGGAGCCGTCGCCTTCACCGATGGCGCGCGGGCGCTCGGCTCGGCGCGGCTGATGCGCCAGGCGCTCTCCTACGCGAGCGGGTTCGGCGCGCGGATCGTGCAGCACCCGGAGGAGCCGTCGCTGGCCGAGGGCGGCGTCGCCACCGAAGGGGCGCAGGCGACCCGGCTCGGCTTGTCCGGCACGCCCGCCTGTGCCGAGGCGATCCTTGTTGCGCGCGACATCCGCCTGGTCCAGCTCACGGGAGGCGCGGTGCATTTCGCCCATGTCTCGACCGGCGAGGCGCTTGGGCTGATCCGGCGCGCCAAGCAGGACGGGCTCAGCGTCACCTGCGACACCGCCCCGCCCTATTTCGACCTCAACGAGACGGCGATCGGCGATTTCCGCAGCTATGCCAAGCTGTCCCCGCCGCTGCGCCGCGAGGAGGACCGCCTCGCCGTGGTCGCCGCGCTCGCCGACGGCACCATCGACGCGATCGCGTCGGACCATCAACCGCGCGACGCCGACGACAAGCGGTTGCCGTTCGCCCAAGCGACACCGGGCGGCACGGGGCTCGCGACCCTGCTCGGCGTGACTTTGGCGCAAGTGCACGGCGGCACTTTGGCGCTGCAGCGGGCGATCGCCTTGCTAACGGCCGCACCTGCTCGTCTGCTCGGCCATCCGGGTGGCCTGCTGGCGAAAGGGGCAGCGGCGGACCTGTGCCTGTTCCACCCCGAGCGGGTGTGGCGGGTCGAGGCCGGCGCGCTGCCCGGCAAGGCGCAGAACACGCCGTTCGACGGGCGGGCGCTGGAGGGGCGGGTGCTCGGCACATGGAAGGCAGGAAGGCGGGTGTTCGGATGATCCCATCGATCGACTACACCCTGCTCGGCTACGCGCTCGGCTCCATCCCGTTCGGGCTGCTGCTGACGCGGGGGGCGGGTCTGGCCGATATCCGGACGATCGGCTCCGGCAGCATCGGTGCCACCAACGTGCTGCGTACCGGGCGGCGCTGGCTCGCCGCCAGCACTGTGTTGCTGGACGGCGGCAAGGGGGCCGCCGGCGTGTTGATCGCGCAATGGCAAGGCGGTCACGCCGCCGGGCTATGGGCCGGGCTCGGCGCGGTGATCGGCCACCTGTTTCCGATCTGGCTCGGCTTTCAGGGCGGCAAAGGGGTCGCCACGGGTTTGGGCGTGCTGATCGCCACCAGCTGGCCGGTCGGCGTGCTCGCCTGCATCATCTGGGTGGGCTGCGCGGCGGTGCTGCGCATCTCGTCCGCCGCCGCGCTCCTCGCCTTCGCGCTGGCGCCGGCACTGGCGAGCCTGGTCTCCGGCTGGGAGGTCGCGGTGATGGCGCTGGCGATCACGGTGCTGGTATTCGTGCGGCACGAGGCCAACATCCGCCGCCTGCTGGACGGCACGGAGCCGCGCATCGGCAGGCGGAGACGGTGACTGCGATCGTCGGATGTCGAGGGGTTAACCGGAAATTAGCGAGCCGCCCGGTCATCTGACGTTCGTCAACAGGAACACCAGGCATTGACCCCGTCCGAGACGGTAGACCACCTGCGCCTTGCGCGAGCCGAAAGCGTCGGGCCCGTCACCTACCGACGATTGCTGCAGGTCTACAAGTCGCCCGCCGCCGCGATTGCGGCGCTGCCCGAGTTGGCGCGTGCCGGCGGCAGGCGGGCGGCGCCGTCGGTGCCGAGCACCGCCCGCGCGCAGCACGAGATCGCGGCGCTGGAGCGGATGGGCGGCCGATTGCTCGTGCTCTCCGGCCCAGGCTACCCGCCGCTGCTCGCGCTTTCCGAGGACGCGCCGCCGATCATTGCCGTGCTCGGCGCCGCCGACGCGCTCTCGACCCGATCCGTCGCCCTCGTGGGCGGGCGCAACGCCTCCGCCAACGGCAGTCGCATGGCCGAGGCGTTGGCTCGCGACCTCGCCGAAGCCGGCTTCGTCGTGGTTTCCGGGATGGCGCGCGGCGTCGACGCGGCCGCCCATCGGGGCGCGCTCGCGGCAGGCCGGACCGTTGCGGCCGTCGCTGGCGGCCTCGATCACCCCTACCCGGCCGAGCACGCCGCGCTGCAGGAGCAGATCGCCGCCGGTGGCGCGGTGGTCGCCGAAGCGCCGCTCGGCACCGCCCCGCAGGCGCGGCACTTCCCGCGGCGCAACCGCGTCATCGCCGGCCTGTCGCTCGGCGTCATCGTGGTCGAGGCCGCGCCGCGCTCGGGCAGCCTCATCACGGCGCGCATGGCGCAGGAATACGGTCGCGAGCTGTTCGCCATGCCCGGCTCACCGCTCGACCCGCGCTGCCGGGGGTCGAACGACCTGATCCGGCAAGGCGCGCACCTGACCGAATCGGTGGCCGACGTGCTCGACAACCTGCCGGATCACCCGCTGCGGCAAGGCTTGGCACGGGCGCCGCTGTTCGCGCGCGGCCCTGCACCCGACGCCGCCGAGCCGGTCGCGGCACTGCCCCCAATGCCGGAAGGGCCGGGGGAGATGGGAGCCATACGCCGGCAAATCATTGACCTGCTTGGACCTTCTCCCACATCGGTTGACGACTTGATCCGCGACTGCCAGTTCTCTCCCGCCGCCGTGATGGCGACATTGCTGGAACTCGAACTCGCCGGACGTGTCGAGACCCTTCCCGGAAACCGCGCGATGGCCGTGGCCGAACGCGACGGACCGTAGGACACCAAGGATACCATGCCGGACGTCGTCGTCGTCGAATCGCCCGCCAAGGCCAAGACTATAAACAAATACCTCGGCGGCGGCTATACCGTGCTCGCCAGCTTCGGGCATGTCAGGGACCTGCCTCCGAAGGACGGCTCGGTTCGCCCGGACCAGGATTTCGCGATGGACTGGGAAGCCGACGAGCGCGGCACCAGGCAGGTCGCCGCCATCGTCAAGGCGCTGAAGGGCGCGCGCACCCTCTACCTCGCCACCGATCCCGATCGCGAGGGCGAGGCGATCTCCTGGCACGTGCGCGCCATGCTGGAGGACAAGCGCGCGCTGAAGGGCGTGAGGGTCGAGCGCATCACCTTCAACGAGATCACCCGCACCGCCATCCGGGCCGCGATGGCGCACCCGCGCGACCTCGACCAGCCGCTGATCGAAGCCTATCTGGCGCGCCGGGCGCTCGACTACCTCGTGGGCTTCACCCTGTCCCCCGTGCTGTGGCGCAAGCTGCCCGGCAGCCGCAGCGCCGGGCGCGTGCAGTCGGTGGCGCTGCGCCTAGTCTGCGAGCGGGAAGCCGAGATCGAGGCGTTCCGGCCGCGCGAGTACTGGACGGTCGAGGCGCTGTTCACCACCCTGGCCGGCGCACCGTTCACCGCGCGGCTGACCCACCTGGACGGCCGCCGGCTCGACCAGTTCGACCTCAACACCGAGGCGCTGGCGCTGCGTGCGAAGGCGGCGGTCGAGACGGGCGCGTTCACCGTCGGCTCGGTCGAGCGAAAGCGGGTCAAGCGCAACCCGCCGCCGCCGTTCACCACCTCGACCTTGCAACAGGAAAGCTCGCGCAAGCTTGGCTTTGGCGCCCAGGCGACCATGCGACTCGCCCAGCAGCTCTACGAAGGGGTAGAGCTCGACGGCGACACGGTCGGCCTCATCACCTACATGCGGACCGACGGCGTGCAGATGGCGCGCGAGGCGATCACGTCGATCCGCGAGCATGTCGACGGGGTCTACGGCCGCGACTACCTTCCCGTGGCGCCCCGCGAATACACCAGCCGGGCGAAGAACGCGCAGGAAGCGCACGAGGCGATACGCGCGACCGACGTGGCGCGCACGCCGGATAGCGTCGCGCACGCGCTGAACCCCGACCAGCGGCGGCTCTACGAACTGGTGTGGAAACGCGCCGTCGCCTCGCAGATGCAGTCGGCCGAACTCGACCAGGTCAGCGTCGAAGTCACGGACGGGCGCGGCCTCAAGCTGCGCGCGACCGGCTCCATCGTGGCGTTCGACGGGTTCCTCAAGCTGTATCGCGAGGACACCGACGACCACGCCGAGGGCGCGGAGGCCGACGACGGGCGGATGCTGCCGCCGATGGCCGAGCGGGACCGGGTCAAGCGGGGCGACGTCGCCGCCAACCAGCACTTCACCCAGCCGCCGCCGCGCTTCTCGGAGGCGAGCCTGGTCAAGAAGATGGAGGAGCTCGGCATCGGCCGCCCCTCGACCTACGCCTCGATCTTGTCGGTGCTGCAGGACCGCAACTACGTCCGGCTCGACAAGAAGCGGTTCATTCCCGAGGACCGCGGCCGGCTGGTGACGGCGTTCCTGACCAGCTTCTTCGAGCGCTACGTCGACAGCGGGTTCACTGCCAACCTCGAGGAGAAGCTCGACGACATCTCGGACGGCCGGGCCGACTGGCGCGAGGTGATGCACGCGTTCTGGGAAGAGTTCTCGCGCGCCGTCGATCAGACCAAGGACTTGAAGATTTCCGACGTGATCAACGCGCTGGATCAGGATCTCGGCGAGCACTTCTTCCCACCGCGCGAAGACGGCGTCGACCCGCGCCTCTGCCAAGCGTGCGGTACTGGAAGGCTCGGGCTGAAGCTTGGCCGATACGGCAGCTTCATAGGATGCTCGAACTACCCGGCTTGCCAGTACACCCGCCGCCTCGCCATCGAGGGCGGCGAGGAGAGCGGCGAGACCTTGAAGGAGGGGATGCGCTCGCTCGGGCCACACCCCGACACCGGTGATGAGATCACCGTCCGGCGCGGCCCGTACGGGCTGTATGTCCAGCAGGGCGAGCCGGGCGAGGACAAGAAACAGAAACCGCGGCGCACGTCCCTGCCCCGCGGCATGACCGGTGAGGCCATCACGCTCGACCAGGCAGTCGGCCTGCTGTCGCTGCCGCGTGAGATCGGCCTGCATCCGGAGACGCGCGAGCCGATCGAGGCCGGCATCGGCCGGTTCGGGCCTTACGTGCGGATGGGCCCCGTGTTCGGCTCGCTCGATCGCGACGATGACATCCTGGCGGTCGGCATCAACCGCGCGGTCGACGTTCTAGCCAAGAAACTGGCCAGCGTCCGCTCGCTCGGCCCGCACCCCAAGGACCGGGAGCCGGTGTCAGTGCGCAAGGGCCGGTTCGGACCCTACGTTCAGCACGCGAAGACGGTCGCCAACTTGCCTCGCGGGGTGGTGATGGAGGACGTGACGCTCGACGAGATGGTGGCGCTGCTCGCCGAACGGGGCAAGCCGCTGAAGGCGAAGGGAGCTCCGAAGCGCAAGGCGGCTTCGGCCAAGGCCGAGAAGCCGAAACCCGAGCCGACGCCTGCTGCGGCGGCCAAGCGAGCGGCACCGAAGAAGAAGCCCAAGAAGCGCGCCAAGAAGAAACCGGCCGCGAAGCAGAAGGTCGCGGCTGAGTAGCCCTACGCTCGCCAGAACGGCTTGGCCGACTCCGCCCGCGCCTCGGCCCGGTTCGCGCCGATGTCCTTCAGCATCCGTTCATCGAGGTCGGCAAGCCACCGTCGCGTGTGCAAGCGACGCCAGGCTTCGGCGAGGCTTGCCCGGACCAGGGGCGCCGAGCGCCACGGCCGGGCCGGACCATGGGCCTGCCATACATAATCGGTCGGCATACGGGCTGACATTTCGGCCTCCTGGCTCGACGAGTTGATCGCATACCCAATCTCGTGTCGGCGCGACGATAACGGAAACGAATTGCGTTGATGCTTTCCATCAGCGATATTGATGACATGCCGCTGCCAATCGCGCTCGATCCCGACCTGCTCCGCGCCTTCGTGCTCATCGCCGAAGGGCACAGCTTCACACGCGCGGCGTTGCTGCTCGGACGCACGCAGTCGGCGGTCTCGATGCAGGTGAAGCGGCTTGAGGACCAGCTCGGCCGGCCGGTGTTCGACCGTGGACGCGGGGGCAAGGTGGGGCTGACGCCGCACGGCGAGTTCCTGCTCACGCGAGCCCGGCAGATGCTGACGCTCAACGACGAGGTGATGAGCACCTTCCGTACCCCGACGGTGACCGGCCGGGTGCGGCTCGGCACGCCGGACGACTACGCATTGAGTCATCTGCCGCCGGTGTTGATGCGGTTCGCCGAGTCGCACCCGGCGGTCGAGGTCGAGGTGCTGTGCGCGCCGTCCGAGGAGCTCGTCGGACGGCTGGCCGACGACGAACTCGACCTCACCCTGCTCTCGAAAGGGCACACCCCTGCCGGGTCGGCGACGATCCCGCTCTGGCGCGGGCCGCTTGCCTGGATCACCTCGGCGCGCCACTTCGCGCATCGCAAGACGCCGCTGCCCTTGGCGATCGACCGTCCGGGCTGCGCGTGGTCGCGCGCCGCGTTGGCCGCGCTGGACGCCGCCGGCCTCGGCTACCGGATCGCGTACACGTCGGCGAGCCAGGTCGGCACCCACGCTCCGGTCATCGCCGGGCTCGCCGTGACAGTCTCCGCCGTGTCCTGGCTCCCGGCCGGGCTGCGCGCGATGCGGCCGGACGAGGGACTGCCGGAACTGCCCGATTTTGGCATCGTGCTGCTCAAGGGGTCGCGGCCGCGCCAGCCGGTGACTGACGCGCTGGCCGTACACATCGAGCAGAGCTTTCGTGCTGACGCGACGCCGGCCCGCACTCGGCTGTCGCTCGACCCGGCGGCATGAGGCTGGGGCAGCGCGACCGACTGATCGGTCGGCCGCCCGTGCCTAGAGTAGTATCAGTTGGTCGTCTGGCTCGGCCGCGGATTGAAATCGGCCGGGATCGCGTTCGGGGTGCCGAGGCGGCGATCCTCCGTGGTGATGCCGAGCGCCCGGCAACCCTGCCCGTTGTAGTGCGGCAAGGTGTTGACGACCTCCTCCGGGATCATCGCGAGCGATGCCGGCAGCGGCGCCGCCCTGCCCTCGAGTCGTGCCGGGTCGAACGCGGACAGCAGGCTGCCGGTGCCCGGCGTCAGGGCATCGTGCGGCCCCAGATTGGTCTGCGGCTTGCCGTTCGGCCGGTTGAACGCAGGGTTCACCGAGGCCGACGCGCGCGCCAGCAGTTCGTCGGGCAGTTCGGCCAACGGCGTCATGCCGAACACGTTGTTGATCAGCGAGACGACCGACGCATGGTCGCCTTCCTCGTGCGCCACCACCCCGGCTCTGGCGAACGGCGAGATCACGATCAGCGGGATGCGCGGCCCGCGGCTCAGCGGCAGCCCGCCCGGATCGAAGCTCAGTACCCGCGGCGGAACGTGGTCGTAGTCGCCTTCCGACTCATCGTAGGTGATCACGATGGCGCTCTCGCCCCAGTACGGGCTCGACGCGATCGTGTTGATCTCGCGCGCGAGCAGCGCCTCGCTGATCTCGCTGTCCGAATAGGCCGGATGGTCGTCGTCGCCCAGGAAGTTGCCCTGCACGTAGTTGGCGTCCGGGCTGCCGTCGTCGTACGCGGGCGTGAGGCCTTGGATGTTGTCGTAGCCGCCGCGCACGTAGAACACGCCGCCGTCCTGCGGCAACTGTGACCCCGCCATGTCATCGAAGAAGTTGCCCAGCCCATGAAGGTGCGCGGCCTCCGTGGAGTTGTTCGTGATGTAACCGAAATACTGCGGCCCGTTGTGGTGACCGATATAGCTCGCGTGCGGCACGCTATCGATCCCGTTCGACGTCGGCAGATTGGGCTCGCTAGGGCTGTAGCCGTTCTGATACCAGCCCCAGTTGACTGGTTTGCGGCCCTGGTACGTCAACGCGAATACGTCCAGCTTAGTGTCGGCGAGATCCTGCGCCGCGTTGGTATCGTTTGCCTTGAGCGTTGCCGCTTCGGACCCGGTGAAGGACAGCGGCAGCGAGGCGAATGTCAGGCTCGGCGCGACGTTCGAGGGGGCGCCGCCCTCGTTCTTGCGCTGCGGCGCCGGCGGCGGCTCCGAGTTGGTTGTCGCCGTGATGTTGGTGGGCTGGCTCGGGTTCCCGGAATAGGCCGAGGACGCGCCCGGCAAGCCGGGGATCGGATCGTTCACCACGGGCACGCCCGCCGAGTTGAACGAGCCGGCGTCGCCGGTATTGGTGAACGTGATCGCAAGGTCGGGGTGCTTCACCCACTGGGTTTCGCCCGACTGGCCGGCGACCATGGCGATCGCGTTCGGCGTCGAGGGGCCGATGGTGGTCTGGAAGATGTTGTCGAACAGCGCGAAGTTGTGCGCCCACTGCCACATGAACGGGATGGTGTCGCAATCGACGTAGGCCATCGCAAGCTCGCCGAACTGCTTTGCCCTGTTGTTCGGGTTGTTGCCCGCGGTCGCCGGCAGGGTCGGGATGCTGTTGTAGGTGCTGCGGCTGTAGCTGAGGCCGCCCGCGACGTATTTCGATTCCTCGGCGATGGCGAAGCGGTCCATGTTCGGCACCGCCGTCGACGGATCGAGGTTCATCTTGCTCGCCATCCGCGGATGGCCGTGATCGATGTCGTCGAGGTCGGCGGCGTGCTGCTTCGGCCCGATGCGGAACGGCGAGATCGTGCCCTGCGAACCATCCGTGTTGTACAGCGGCTGGACGAAGCCCGGCGTGTTCTCAGGCGCTCGGGCTTCGCCGTCCGGGTCGGAGAACAAGCCGTTGGCGCCGGGGAACGTGCCGAAATAGTGGTCGAACGAACGGTTCTCCTGAAACAACACGAATACGTATTTCACCCGCTTGCGCAGCAGCTTGACGAGCTGCTCGGTGGTGAGCGGCCGGTCGCCCGCCGGGTCGCGCTGCCAGTCGGCCATCGGCGACGTCGCGGGCTGCAACGTGACCGGCGGCGGCGCCGCCGCGGTTGCGAGCACCGGCTGCAGGATCAGCGAGACGGCGGTCCATGCGGAGCACGCCTTCAGGAGCGAACGTTTCATAAGATCACCTTGACTGTTTGGAGCAGGCCGTGCGGCGGGGTGGCGCACGCACGTCATTCGACGAAAGCCGGGGCCATCAGCCCGCCGGCGTCCCAGCGCGCGTTCACGCCGCGTGTCAGATGCAGCGGCGAGTCGCTGCCGAGATTGCGTTGGTAGATGTCATCATAATCGCCGACGGCGGCGATGACGCGCGCCTGCCAGCCCGCCGCGAGCCCGATCGCGGGGCCGGCGATCGGCAGCGTCGCTGCGCTCTTGGCAGTGCGGGTTCGCGCGGGCAGTTCGGCGGCAAGCAGCGTCTGCACCGTCCAGCCGACGATGGTCGCCCACTCGGCGTCGGCGCGCGGCGTCGTGGCCAGCACCGGGGCGACGGCGAGCGCGTCCGGGAGGATGCGGCTCGGGTGGCCCGCCGCGTCGGCGTTCAGCTTCAGCGCCGCGAGCGCCGTCAGCTCGCCCGCAATGGCTGGGCAGCGGCCGACGAAGTAGGCGTCCAGCATCTCCTCCAGCTCCTGCCACATGGAGAACCGGAACGGGATCTGTTTCGCGGCGAAATACGCGTGCAGACTCCGCTCCGGGCCGGTGCCGGGCTCGGCGCAGATCATGCTGTCCTTGAGATCGGGAAGATGCGTGGCGCGCGCATCGGCGTGCACCATCACGCCATGCGGCTCGTAGAACACGGGCGGCCCCGGCACCACGGCGCCGGCCAAGCTGTCGGTCACGATCTCGGCGGCGGTCAGGAACGAGACGTCGTCCCCGCCCGCGCTCACCCGGCGCATGTCGGTCTCCGCCGTGTCCGGCCGGAACTCGAAGCGTCCGTCCGGGCCGAGCACGGCGACCGCCACAGCACGGCACACGTCGATCTCGAGCCCTTGCCAGCGATGGTCGGCCCCCGGGAAGGCGAGCCCGGGCCGTAGCGTGGCACCGCAGTGCACCACACCCGCCTCCCGCACGCGATCGAGGACGGTTCCCGCCGAGGCGTTCGCACCCGCGCACAGCACGACGACAACCATCGCCATCGACCCCAGGCGGCTTGCGAACATGACGGTCCCTTAACGCCGGACCAGAAGTAGCCGGACATGCCCGCGGCGAAAGTGAAAAAAGTAAGACGATTTGCGGCGAAGGAGCTTTTGCCTGCAAGCTCGCTCCCGGCACGTTCGGCGTAGACTTCGGCCGCGCGATCGCCCCAAAGGAGTGCCCAGCGTGAGTCTACGTTTGTTGATACGCTGGCTATGCGGGACGTCAGCGGTTTTGATCGGCGGAACCGCGACGAGTGCGACCAGCTTCGCGCAGACGCTGCTTACAACGCATCGCCTACCCGCCGAGCTTGCCGGCCAAGCTGTCGTTGAAGCCGTTGCGACTTGCGCCAAGCAGGGCTACTCGGAAACCGCGGTGCTCGTCGACGCCGACGGCGTGCGCCAGGCCGTGCTGCGCGGCGACGGTGTCGGCAGCCATTCGCTCGATAGCGCGAACGACAAGGCCTATACCGCCGCCTCCTTCAAGTCGGACACCAGCGCGCTGGTGGAGCGCGCGAAGAACGTGCCTGGGTTCGCGGCGCTGTTCACGCAACTGCCGCACCTGGTGCTGTTCGGCGGCGGGGTCGTCATCAAGCTGGGCGACGAAGTGATCGGCGCAATCGGCGCGGCCGGCGCGCCGGGAGGCAATCTGGACGAAGCCTGCGCGCGCGCCGGCCTCGACAAGATCCGCGACCGGATCAGGTAACGGTCGCCCGGCCGCCGGCGCCGCAGGTTACGTTCGGACAACGCGCGTAACGGACGGGTTACAGCGCGTCGCCTAGATCGGTGCCTTCGACAGGAGGCCACGATTGACACAGACACATGTCCGTTTGCTGGCGGCGTGCCTCGCGCTGCCAGCTCCACTCGCGGCATCGGCGCAGGAAGTGCGCAACCGTGAACTGCATCAGCAGCAACGCATCTCGCGCGGCATCGACAACGGTCAGATCACCGCAGGTGGGGCAGCCGGACTCGAGGGACGCGAATCACGCATCAACGCCAGCCGAAGCGCCGACCTCGCGGCGCATAACGGCCATCTGACAGGGGCGGAGTATCGCAACCTCAATCGTCGAGAGAACGCTGCTTCGGGACGTATCTTCGTTGATAAACATAACGACGTCGCCCAACCCGGCGTGGCGCCGAGGTGAGCCCTCGGCGCGGGCGTCGATGTGCGATGCTGGCTTGCGTGCTGCTCGTCACGTCGCTGATCGCCGGATGCGCCTGCCGCCCGGGACGGGTCGGCCCCTATGGTGGCATCCACCCGCCTCGGTGCTGGGTCTGGTAAAGCCCGCGCGATCGACCCTGCATGTTCGCAGGAGCCGACCGATGATGTAAGAACCGATCCGGGGCGAGCGACCGGACGCGCCGCGGCGCAGCTCGAATGAGGGGAAGCACCATGCCGCGAACCGCTGCGGAGCTGATGTGGGTGGACGCGCTCGCCGCAGTGGCCCGCGCCGAGCGCCTGCGACGTGAGTTTTTCCACCCTGCCTCACCCGGCTGGGAGCCGCCGGTCGATCTGCTGGAAACCGATGAGGGGCTGATCCTGGTGGTCGCGCTGCCCGGCGTGCGCGCCGCCGACGTCGATCTGGTGATCGGCGGCGGGGAGATCGGCGTCATCGGAAACCGCCGTTTGCCGGCAGTGCGCGGGCCCGCGCGGATCCACCGGATGGAACTGCCGCACGGACGCTTCGAGCGTCGCGTGGCGCTGCCGCCGGGCGCCTACGAGCTTGTCCGTCGCGATCTGGCGGACGGGTGCCTCACGGTCGTTCTGCGGAAACTGAGCTGATGGACACTTCCCCCGAGGTAGCCGCGACGCTGCAGGACGACACGCTGATCCTGGTCGCGAGCAACACCGTGCTGTTCCCCGCCGTCGTGATGCCGATTGCCGCCGGCCATCCGGCCACCGAGGCCGCGCTGCAGGAAGCGGCACGCGAGGGCCGGCATGTCGCGGTCGTGCTGCAGCGCGACCCGAACGTGGCGGCGCCGACCCTCGCCGAGCTCTACCCGATCGGCACGGAAGCCCGCCTGCTGCGCTACGTCACCGCCCGCGACGGCACGCATCACGCCATTCTCCAGGGCGTCGGCCGCGTCAGGCTCGTCACGCGCGTCGAAGGGCTTGCCTATCCGGCCGTCACGATCGAGCGGATCGCGGAACCGGCAGCCGAAGGGACAGAGATCGCGGCGCGTGTGCATCAGCTGCGCGAGCGCGCGCTGGAGACCCTGAGCCTGATCGAGCAGACGCCGCCGGAGCTGGTCGCGACCGTCCAGAACCTCGAGCCGCCCGGGATGCTGGCCGACCTAGTGACCAGTCTGCTCGACCTCACACCCGCCGAGAAGCAGGAGATCCTCGAGACCGTCGACCTGCGCGCCAGGCTGGACAGCGTGCTATGGCGCCTCGCCTACCGGCTGGAGGTGCTGCGCCTGTCCTCCGACATCGGCAACCGCACGCGGCAAACGATGGAGGGTCGCCAGCGGGAGTTCATGCTGCGCGAGCAGCTCAAGCAGATCCAGAAGGAGCTGGGCGAGGACGAAGGCGGCTCGCCGGAGCTGGCCGACCTGCGCCGCGCGCTGACGGACGCGGGGCTGCCGGAGGAGGTGGACCGACAGGCGCAGCGCGAGCTGCGGCGGCTCGAGCGGATGCCGGAGGGCGGCCCGGAATCCGGCATGGTCCGCACCTACCTGGAATGGCTCTCGGAGCTGCCCTGGAAGCTGGGCGACGAGAAACCCATCGACATCGCCGAGGCGCGGCGCGTGCTGGATGAGGACCACTACGCGCTGGAGAAGATCAAGCGCCGCATCGTCGAGTTCCTGGCGGTGCGCAAGCTCAACCCCGAGGGCCGCGGGCCGATCCTGTGCTTCGTGGGACCACCGGGCGTCGGCAAGACGTCGCTCGGTCAGTCCATCGCCCGCGCCACCGGGCGGCCGTTCGTGCGCGTCAGCCTGGGCGGCGTGCATGACGAGAGCGAAATCCGCGGCCACCGGCGCACCTATATCGGCTCGCTGCCGGGCAACATCATCCAGGCGATCCGCCGCGCCGGCTCGCGCGCCTGCGTGATGATGCTGGACGAGATCGACAAGCTAGGCGCCGGCGGCTTCCAGGGCGACCCTTCATCGGCGCTGCTGGAAGTGCTGGACCCGGAGCAGAATTCTACGTTCCGCGACGCCTATCTCGGCGTGCCGTTCGACCTCAGCCGCTTGCTGTTCATCGCCACCGCGAACCAGATGGACACGGTGCCCGCGCCGCTGCGCGACCGCATGGAGGTGGTGTCGCTGTCGGGCTACACCGAGGAGGAGAAGCTCGCCATCGCGCGGCGCTACCTGCTGCCGAGGCAGCGCGAGCGGAACGGGCTGACCGAGGCGCAGGCGGACATCACCGAGGCGGCGCTGGCCGCGATCATCCGCGGCTACACGCGCGAGGCCGGCGTGCGCAATCTGGAACGCGAGATCGGCGCGGTGTTGCGCAGCGTCGCCGCCCGCTTCGCCGAGGGGCAGACGGCGCCCGTGCGGATCGGCCCGGACGACCTGGCGGCGATCCTCGGGGCGGGCCGCTTCGAGCCGGAGGTGGCCGACCGCGCCGCCATGCCGGGCGTGGCCACCGGCCTGGCCTGGACCCCCGTCGGCGGCGACATCCTGTTCATCGAAAGCACCCGGATGCCGGGCAGCGGCAAGCTGATCCTGACCGGCCAGCTCGGCGACGTGATGAAGGAGAGCGCCCAGGCGGCGTTGAGCCTGCTGAAGTCGCGCGCGGCGGGCTTCGGCATCGAGCCCGGTCTGTTCGAGCGATTGCCGCGCCCGCCAGCTTCAGGTGCGCCCACGCAAACGGCAGACCAATGATCGTAATCGCACTAGCTGCCGCTGCGACGACATGCAGGACAAGGAGCCAGACGCCCGCGACGACAAACCAAATGACGTTCGCCAGCGTGCCTAAGCCAGTAGTCCCGAGGGTCGTCTGGCCGGTCGCAGCGCGACGAGAAACCAACTCGCGACCGAACGGGGCAAGAGTAAACCGCGCGAGCGTGAAACAGGCCTTCGCCCAAGGAAGACCAACGATGGTCACGGCCGCAAAGCAGCCGATAACGGCCCAGGCTAAGGCAGCCAGAAATCCGAGGCCGGGGAAATTCCAGAGCACATTGAGGACTGTTCGCATGATCGCCCGTCGGTTCACGTTGCCGACTCAGAGTCAGCAATCGCAAAGACTGTCCACTTACCCTATCTCGGCAGCAAGTAAACGCCGACTTGGCTCTCGCCTCCAGGATCGCAGGCGTCTCGACAACCATCCCGGCGCGGTTGAAGGCTAGGAGGCGCGCCTTGTTCTTGACAAGCTTCCCTCCAGACAGAGGCGTCTCGCCAAACGTTGGCTGCAGCGTCGGGAGTCGAAACGTTGATGCGGGTGGATATATGGTCGTGGCGGGCGGTGCCACTTCAGACGAAGTGCTGCGGCCACGACATCGGCTCTGCGACCGGCTTCTTTTGGCACCACAGCGGGGAGACGTTTCTAGTCACGAACTGGCATGTGCTGGCCGGCCGGTCGCCACATGACATGCAGCCGCTGAACCCAGACGGCGCTCTGCCCGACGAGGTCATTTATCCTCGTTTCATTGTTGGCGAGCCTTTCTACGAAGTGATTTACGAGTCCATCAGTCTGGCCGCTGACGACCGGGGCGTTCCTTGGTTCCAGCATCCCGTCTACGGAGCAAGCGTCGACGTTGCGGCTGTCGGGGTTCCCGCTGTGGTCGATGTCCAGACCTCGCGAGGCATACGCACCTCATACGGTCCGTGTTGCCAATCAGACGGCGCTCGGAGATATCCAGAATGATGCGGCGTGGGGGCACCCTCACAACCTTTGGCCCCGACTACGCTGCGAGATGGGAGACGACCTGTTTATCCTCGGTTTTCCCTTGAGGCTCAATCCGACTGGACCGTTCCCCATCTGGAAACGTGCGTCGGTCGCTACCGAGATGAACTTGATGCTCAGTGGCATGCCCGCTTTCCTCGTCGACACGGCCACGCGGGAAGGTATGTCCGGCGCGCCGGTCGTGACCATTGGCCAGTCGCGGTCACCCGACTCGGAACGGCAAACCATGCTTGTCGGCGTCTACTCTGGGCGTCACATCGGCCCGACTGCTATCGAAGCTCAACTAGGGGTCGTCTGGAGAAGAACCGTCATAAGCGAGATCATAGCTCTGCGGCAGGCCGGAGCCGTGGACCTGACGAAGCTCTCCTGAGGCATTCGCTCGCGTGCGGGCGCTTCGAGTAGTAGCGACTGCGGCGTGAGGTTTAGCTCGCCCTCACCCCTCGGGCGTCCGCGCACGGTAGACGTGGGGTTAAGGCGGTAATGCCTTGAGGCCTTCTCCCTTCTATGGCGTCTCGTTTCAGTCCGGAGGGATCACTCTCATGGGCCTGGTTTGTCGCGGCCTCGACGTAATCCCGCAGTCGCGCGGGTTTCGGCCGCAGAACCGCTCGACGTGCGGGGTTGCAGCAGCACTGTCAGTCCCACCCCCGGGGGCTCTCTACGGCCGAGTTCAAAAAGCTCGCTTAAGGCCTTTGTTGTTGTTCGTTCCTCTACCCATGATCTTCGCCGGGCGGGCCGCGGCCCAGGTCCGAGAGGAATGCCAAGCGCTGTCTTGGGCGCAGGGCAGGGACCGGGAGGGGCCGGGGACTTGGGCGAGAGGACCGAGGAGGTAGGCCGGGCAAGCCCAAGGCCAGAGCGGAACGGCTGGAACTCGTGGGGCTGCTCTAGTGGGGGCACTAGTGGGGGCGGGGGCCAGGACACACCACTAAAACATTGATATCACAATGTGTTTTAAGGACAAACTACTGGTGCGGAGGGAGTGTCCGACACACTCACGTTCCGGGTCGTCCCCCGCCGTTCCATTTAGCCCGCAAAATCTGGCCTTTCTCAGCATTCTCCGTTCCTCGCCGTTTCCCCTTGTACCCCGCCAGTCCACAAAGTATTGTGGACCAAGTTGTGGACCGGGGAAGCGCGATGGCGGGCAAGCTGACGGCGGTGACGGTGCGGACCCTGGTTGCGAAGGGCAAGCCCAGCGCCCACGCGGACGGCAACTGGGATTGGGATTGAGGTTGCCCCGTTCTCGTGGACGGTTTGTGGGCTTGGGAACTACGTGTTGGCTTCTGCTGTTCGCATGCTTGCTTCGTAGGCCATGGGCGATCGGTATCCCAGGGCAGAGTGCAATCTGACGGGG
>JAABUQ010002361.1_pt1 | contig 37541 bp, 36 predicted proteins | sample 5560001 | NCBI WGS metagenome assembly JAABUQ01 (sample SAMN10711888, study PRJNA513371) | rock metagenome | isolation source: Antarctica rocks | place: Antarctica: Victoria Land, Finger Mt nord | collected 2015-12-18 | reverse complement strand
CGCCGCCATGCCGCGCTCCTTGTAGCCGCGCGCCAGCTTGAACATGGACAGGTTCAGGCTGTGGAACCCGGCCAGCGTCACGAACTGGAACTTGTAGCCCATCGCGCCGATGGCCTGCTGGAAATCGGCGATCTGCTCCGCTTCCAGCTTCTTCGCCCAGTTGAAGGAGGGCGAGCAGTTGTAGGCCAGCATCTTGCCGGGGAACTTCGCATGGATCGCGGCGGCGAAACGCTGCGCCTCGGCCAGGTTCGGCTCGCTGGTTTCCCACCACAACAGATCGGCGTACGGCGCAAACGCCAGGCCGCGGGCGATGGCGTAATCGACGCCGACGCCGGGCTTGATGCGGTGGAAGCCCTCCGGCGTGCGGGCGCCCGTGAGGAACGGGCGGTCGCGCTCGTCCACGTCCGCGGTCAGCAATTGCGCGGAGTGCGCGTCGGTGCGGCACAGCAGCACGGTCGGCACGCCCTCCACGTCGGCCGCGAGGCGCGCAGCGTTCAGCGTGCGGATGTGCTGGCTGATCGGGATCAGCACCTTGCCGCCCAGGTGGCCGCACTTCTTCTCGGAGGCCAACTGGTCCTCGAAATGCACGCCCGCGGCGCCGGCCTCGATCATGGCGCGCATCAGCTCGAACGCATTCAGCGCGCCGCCGAACCCGGCCTCCGCATCGGCGACGATGGGCGCCATCCAATGCATCGTGTCGTCGCCCTCCAGCCGGGCGATCTGGTCGCAGCGGCGCAGCGAGGCGTTGATCTTCTTCACCACCTGCGGCACCGAGTTCACCGCATACAGCGACTGGTCCGGGTACATCTCGTTCGACGTGTTGGCGTCCGCCGCCACCTGCCAGCCCGACAGGTAGATCGCTTTCAGCCCGGCGCGCACCTGCTGCATCGCCTGGTTGCCGGTCAGCGCGCCCAGCGTGTTCACGTACGGATCGGTCTTCAAGAGGTGCCACAGGCGGTTCGCGCCCATCTCCGCCAGCGTGTGCTTGATCCGGAAGCTGCCGGACAGCTTGGCGACCTCGGCCGGCGTGTAGTCCCGCTTGATCCCGGCGAAGCGCTCGGGGTCCCCGTGCGGCATCGGCGCGGCGCCGCCGGACATGCCATCGGGTGCGTGGTTCGGGGTCGGGTGCATCGTCGTCTCCTGTTGGCTATCCGTGAATTATTGACATTGCACCTGCGAAGACCAACCCCCAATCTGTCACAAACGGCGCAAGGGAGTCGCTGGATTGTTCATGCCTTCCGTAAATTTGTAAAGGTTGTAAATGGCCGCACCCCTGATCGGCCGCACCGTCCGCCGCTTGCGCCAGGAGCAATCCATGACGCAGCAGGCGCTGGCAGTGCGGCTCGGCATCTCCGCCAGCTACCTCAACCTGATCGAGCACGAGCAGCGCGCCATCACCGCGAGCCTGCTCATCAAGCTCGGCGAGACGCTGCACGTCGATCTCGCCACCCTGTCCGGCGCGCAGGAGCGGCAGCTTGAGGCCGGGCTGCGCGAGGTGTTCGCCGACGTGCTGCTGGACCAGCCGGTGCCCGAGTCGGAAATCGCGGCGCTGGCGGGCAGCAGCCCGGCCGCCGGGCGGGCCGTGCTCGCGCTGTACCGCGCCTGGCGGGTGGCGCGGGAGGACAGCAGCGGCATCGCCCTGCCGTCAGGCCGCCGCCTGCTGCTGCCGCACGAGGAGGCGCGCGACGCCTTCCACGAACGCGCCAACCATTTCCCCGACCTGGAAACCGCGGCCGAATCGGTCGGCGCCACCCTGCCGCCCGAGCCGTCCGAGCTGAACCACGCCATCGCCGAGCGCCTGCGCCGGGAGCACGGCCTGCACATCCAGGTCGCGCCGTTGGACGGCGCGCTCCGTCGCTATGACCCGGCCGCCCGCAGCCTGGTCCTGTCGGAGCAGCTTCCCCGGGAAAGCCGGGGCTTCCATCTGGCGTTCCAGTTGGCGCTGCTGGAAGCGCGGGACGCGGTGGAGGCGCAGGTTGCGGCCATCGCGCCGAGCACGCCCGAAGCCGGGTCGGTGATCCGCCTGGCCCTGCTCAACTACACCGCCGCCGCGCTGCTCATGCGTTACGAGCCGGTGCGGGCCGCAGCCATCGAGCTGCGGCACGACGTGGACGCGCTCGCCGCCCGGTTCGGCGTGAGCTTCGAGCAGGCGTGCCACCGCCTGTCCTCCTTGCAGCGGTCGGGCAGCCGCGGGGTGCCGTTCTTCTTCCTGCGCGTGGACCCGGCGGGCAACGTCAGCAAGCGGTTCTCCGCCGCCGGCTTCCCGTTCGCGCGCTATGGCGGGTCCTGTCCGCGCTGGGTGGTGCACGCGGCGTTCGCGGCGCCGGGCCAGGTGCACGTGCAGGTCGCGCAGTTGCCGGACGGCGCGACCTTCCTGTGCTTCGCCCGCTGCGTGGTCGGCCGCGCTTCCGCCTGGGGCGAGCCGCCGCCCACCCACGTGATCGCCATGGGCTGCGCCGTGGAGCACGCGGACGCGCTGGCCTACGCGGACGGCGTCAACCTGGAGCGTGCCGCGGTCGGCATCGGGCTGTCCTGCCGGCTGTGCGACCGCCAGGGTTGCCGCAGCCGGGCCTTCCCGCCGCTTGAGCACCGCCTGGCGCTCGACCCGCTGCTGGCCAGCGACAGCCCGTATCGTTTCGTGCCGCGATCTTGAGGGGATGCAACGGCGGCGGCCCATGCTATCTCACGGGGGACCGCGGGGCCGTTCCCTGCATAGGAGTGACCCGATGCGCCGCCTCATCCTCGCGCTTGGCTTGCTTGCGCCCCTCGCCATGCACGCCGCCGCCCAATCGTCCGCCGCCCAGCCTCCCACCATGCATGCGGAGCAGCCCTGGGCGCGCGCCACCGCCCCCCGTCAGACCGTGGGCGGCGTCTATGTCACCCTCACCAGCCCCGTCGATGACCGCCTGCTGGGCGCCAGCAGCCCGGTCGCCGGGCATGCGGAGGTGCACGAGATGACGATGGACGGCAACGTGATGAAGATGCGGGAGCTGACGGACGGGCTGAAGCTGCCAGCCGGGCAGGCGGTCGCGCTGACGCCGGGCGGCTTGCACATGATGCTAATGGGGCTGCAAAAGCCCTTGGTGGCCGGGCAGGTGATCCCGGTGCAGCTCCGTTTCGAGCATGCGCCGCCGCTTGACCTCCAGGTGCGGGTCGCGCCGGTCGGCGCACAGGGGCCGGCAGTGGAGCACGCGCCCACGGAGCACGCACGTTGACCGGGCGGCGCCGGCTGCTGCTGCTCGCTCCGGCGGGGCTGCTCGGGGCCGGGCTGCTGGGCGCGGCCGGCTGGACGGCGCTGCATCGGGAGGACGAGGGGGCGGTTCAAATCGGCGGCCCGTTCCGGCTGCGCGCGGCGGACGGGCGGGAGGTCACGGACGCGGACTTCCGCGGCCGCTGGATGCTGGTCTATTTCGGCTACACCCGCTGCCCCGACGCCTGCCCGACGGCGCTGCAGGACATGGCGAACGCGCTGGACAGCCTGGGGCCGGAGGCGAAGCGCAAGGTCGCCGTGCTATTCATCACGGTGGACCCGGAGCGCGACACCCCGGACGTGATGCGCGACTACGTCACCGCCTTCGACGCGCCCATCACCGGGCTGAGCGGCACGCCGGAGCAGGTTGCGGCGGCAGCGAAGGCCTACCGCGTGTACTACGCCAAGCATCCCAAGGCCGGCGGCGACTACGACATGGACCACAGCAGCATCATCTACGTGATGGACCCGCGCGGGCGCTTCGTCGGCAATTTCACGCACGAGACGGCGCCGGACGCGATGGCCGCGAAGCTCCGCGCCCTGATGGCCTAGCCGCGTCCGCGGGGATCGCGTAGGGACGGGCATGGATATCGCCACCCTCATGCCGTCGCGCATCGTCGCGGTCGCGCGGGCCGCCTATGCGCGGCCGGACACGGAGTTCCTGTGCTTCGGCGAAAGCGACCGGCCTGGTCCCTCGGGCGCCATCGCGGCGGCAACGGCGGCGCTGGCCCGCGGCGACACGCTGTACTCCGACGTGCGCGGCGTCCTCGCGCTGCGCCACGCGCTTGCGGACATGCTGACCCGGCTGCACGCGCGTCCGGTCACGGAGGACCGCATCCAGGTCACGGCGTCGGGCATGACCGCGGTCAACGTGGCGCTTGCCGCCGTGGTGCGCGCGGGGGATCGCGTCGTGCTGCATACCCCCGCCTGGCCCAACCCGGCCAACGCCACCCGGCTGCGCGGCGCGACGGTCGATGCGCTGCCGCTGGACGCCTTGCCGGATGGACGGTTCCGCCTGGACCTGGATCGCCTGGCGGCCAAGCTGCCCGGTGCCCGCGCGCTGGTGCTGAACTCTCCCAACAACCCCACTGGCTGGACCGCGACGCTGGACGAGACGGCAGCCGTCCTGGACCTGTGCCGGGCGCACGGCGTATGGCTGATCGCGGACGAGGTGTATACCCGCCTGGTGTACGACGGGTCGGAGGCGGCGCCGTCGCTGCTGGACCTCGCCGACCCGTCCGACCGGGTGATGGTGTGCAACAGCTTCAGCAAAACCTACGCGATGACCGGGTGGCGGCTGGGCTGGATGGTGCTGCCTACGGGCGCGCGGGACCAGGTGGCGGAGATCGTCGAAGTCACCCATAGCGGCGTCGCCCCCTTCGCCCAAGCCGGCGCCCTCGCTGCCTTGGAGGACGAGGCGTTTATACGGACGTTCCGTGCCCATTGCGCCCTCGGGCGGCAGTTGGCGCTGGACGGCTTGGCCGGGCTGAACGGCATCAGGCTCGCCGCCCCGGACGGCGCGTTCTACGCCTTCATCGGCGTGGGCGGGCTGCGGGACAGCCTGGCGCTGGCCTTGTCGCTGGTGCACGAGCATGGCGTGGCGCTGGCGCCGGGCAGCGCGTTCGGCGAGGCGGGGGAAGGCTATCTGCGCCTGTGCTTTGCCCAAGCGCCGGAGCGGATCGAACGCGCCATGTACCGGCTGCGCGCCGGGCTGCAGGCGCGGTGAGTGGAGGCGTCGCCAGCGGGGCCGCCTGCAACGTCTGCGGCGCGCCGGCCCGCCCGCCGTTCCGAGCGCCCACGGCCGAGCTTGCCCCCGACCTCGACCACCGGCCCGGCGAACCCGCCCGCTCAACCCTGCCGCGGTGGGTCGCCACCTGCCGCCGCTGCGGCGCGTCTGGCCCGGACCTGGCGACGTTGCCGGCCGGCGCGGGCGATGTTGTGCGGTCTGACGATTACCGCACGCTGCGCGTCTCGGGTCCGGCCATGCCGTTCCTGCGCTGGGCGCTGGTCTGCGAGCGGACCGGCGATCCCGCAGCGGCCGGGGAGGCGACGCTGCACGCAGCATGGGCGCTGGACGACGCCGGGCAGGACGCCGCGGACCTGCGCCGACGCGCCGCGGCGCTGTTCGGGGAACCGGACGGGCCGGAGGACGCATTGCGGCTGATCGACGTGCTGCGCCGGGCCGGGGAGTTCGCCGCCGCGGCGTCCCGCGCCGCAGCCTTGGACGGCACGGCGCTGGATGAGAACAGCGCCGCCATCCTGGCATTCCAGCGCGGCCGCATCGCCGCGGCGGACCCGGGGCGCCACATGATCAGCAGCGCCCTCCGCCCGCCCGCCCGCCGCCCGCACGTGACGCATGGGCGGGCGGAGGCGACCGGGTTCTGGGGACGCCTGTTCAGCCGATGACGATTGAAGACGACCTGCGCCGCGCGCTGGACGCGAAGGCCAAGCCGTTGGGTTCGCTGGGCCGGATCGAGGCGCTGGCCGTCCAGCTTGGAACCCTTCAAAGCACGCTGCATCCGCGCGTCGAGGACCCGGTGGTGCTGGTGTTCGCCGGCGATCATGGCGCGGTGGCGTCGGGCATTTCGGCGTATCCCTCCGCCGTGACCGCGGCCATGGTGCGGACGTATCTGGCCGGGCGGGCGGCGGTGAACCTGTTTGCGCGGCAGGCCGGCGCCCGCGTCGTGGTGGTGGATGCCGGGGTTGCGGCGGAGCTGCCGGCGCACCCCGGCTTGGTCGCGGCCAAGATCGGTTGGGGCACGCGGGATTGGGCGCACGGCCCTGCCATGACGCGGGCCGACGCGGAAACGTGCCTCCGCGAGGGTGCCGTGGTGGTGGATCGCTTGGCAGACGGGGGCTGCACCGTGCTGGCACTGGGCGAGATGGGGATTGGCAACACCGCCAGCGCCGCGCTGCTGGCGCATAAAGGTGGGGGTCTGCCGCTTGATCCGATGATCGGGCGCGGCGCCGGGCTGGACGACGCCGGCCTGGCGCGCAAGCGGGCGGTGGCCGCGCAGGGAGCGGCGCGCACGCCGGCCCGGCTGGCGCCGCTGGATGCGCTCGCGGAGTACGGCGGGTTCGAGATCGCCATGCTGGCCGGCGCGGTCCTGCGCGCGGCGGAGCGCCGGGTCTGCGTCGTGGTGGACGGCGTGATCGTGACCGCCGCCGCCCTCCTGGCGCACGCGATGCAGCCGGACTGCCTGGCCGCCTGCGTGTTCGCCCATCGCTCGTCCGAGCCGGGCCATGATGCCATGCTGGCCCACCTGGGTGCCGTGCCGCTGCTCGACCTCGGGATGCGTCTGGGGGAGGGGTCCGGGGCCGCCCTGGCGCTGCCGCTGCTGCGCGCGGCGGCGGCGGTGCTGTCGGACATGGCGGAGCTGCGGGACGTTTCTTGATCCGGCAGGAGGCGCGGCTGCTGCTGACGGCGGTGCAGTTCCTGACCCGGCTGCCGGTGCCGGGCTGGGTCGGGCACGGCCCGGGGCAACTCGACCGGGCGATGCGCTACTCGCCGCTGGTCGGCGTCGGCGTGGGGCTGGTGGGGGCGGCGGTGCTGGCCCTCGCCGGCGCCGGGCTGCCGCGGCCGGCGGCGGCGGTGCTTTCGGTCGCCGCGACCCTGCTGCTGACCGGCGCGCTGCATGAGGACGGGCTGGCCGACACGCTGGACGGGCTGTTCGGCGGCGCCACCCGGGACGACGCGCTGCGCATCATGCGGGACAGCCGGCTCGGCACCTTCGGCGCGGCGGGGCTGGCGGTCGCCTTGGGCTTGAAGGTGGCGGCGCTGTCCGCCTTGCCCGCCGCCGGGCCGGCGCTGGTGGCGAGCCATGCCGGCAGCCGGTTCTTCGTCGTGTGCGTGCTGGCCCGCCTGCCGTATGCCCGCGCGACGGGCAAGGCGGCTCCGGTGGCGGGCGGGGTGGGCGGCAGGGAACTGGCGGTGGCCGGGTGCTGCGGCGTGCTGCCGATGCTGCTGCTGGGAAACCGGGCGGCGCCGGCGCTGCTGCTGGCGGCTGGGCTGGCCTGGGGCATGGCGCGCTGGTTCCGCCGGCGGCTGGGCGGCTACACCGGGGACGGCCTCGGCGCCGTGCAGCAGGTGACGGAGCTGGCCATCCTGCTCGCGGCGCTATGGCGCGCGGCCTGATCCTCGCGGCCCGGCACCCGCGCCCGCGCGTCGGCAGCCGCATCTGCTACGGCCGGCTGGACGTGGCGCTGGCCGAGCCTGCCGACGCCGGGGCCGCCGCGTTGATCGTCGCCGCAGGCGATCCCATCGAGCGCATCATCACGAGCCCGCTCGCCCGCGCGCAGGGCGTGGCCCGCGCCGTCGCCGCCCGCACCGGCGCGCCGCTGCGCACGGACGACCGCCTGGCGGAGATGGACTTCGGCGCTTGGGAAGGCCAGGCCTGGTCCGCCATCCCGCGCGCCGAGATCGACGCCTGGGCCGCCGACCCGCTGCGCTACCAGCCCGGCGGCGGCGAGGCGGTCGCCGACGTGCTGCGGCGCGTCCGCCGCGCCTGGACCGGCATCGCGAGTTCGGCCGACAACACGCTGCTGGTGACGCACGCCGGGCCGATCCGCTGCCTGCTGCACGTGGCGCTCAGGGTGCCGATCCTGGAGGCGATCCAGGTTAGCATCGCCTACGGATCGGTGACGCGCATCGGGGCCGGACGGGACGAGTAGCTACACGTGGTCGTAGTCCACGGTGAGCCGGTCGGTTTCCGGGCGGGCCTGGCAGGTCAGCACGTAGCCGGTCGCGGTTTCCCACGGCTCCAGCCCGTAGTTCACGTCCATTCGGACTCGGCCCTCGGCCACCCGCGCCCGGCACGTGCTGCACATCCCGGCGCGGCAGGAGTACGGCAAATCCAGCCCGGCGCGCAGCGCCGCGTCCAGCACCGTTTCCCCGGCCTCCATCGGAACCGCCGTGCTGATGCCGTCAGCGATGATCGTGGCGACCGCATGCGGCGCTTCGGTGGCCAGCGGGAGCTTCTGGGGACGGGAGCGGGATGGGGCGGGGCCGAACCGCTCGCTATGGATGCGGTCCCCGGCCATGCCGGCGTGAAGGAGCGCCGCCTGCACCTCGTCGATCATGCTGTCGGGGCCGCACAGGAAGGCATGGTCGATGGTTGGGATGGGAGCCAGGGCACGGAGCAGGCGCCGCACCTTGCCACCATCAAGCCGCCCGCTCAGCACGGGCACGTCCTGCTGTTCCCGCGACAGGACGTGGACCACCGAAAGGCGGCCCATGAAGCGGTCCTTCAGCTCCTCGAGCTGCTCGCGGAAGATGATCTGGCCGGTGGTGCGGCTGCCGTAAAGCAGGACGAACCGGCTGGACGGTTCCCGCGCCAGCACGGATTTCAGGATGGACAGGATCGGCGTGATGCCCGACCCGGCCGCGACGCCCAAAAGGGTCCGGGCAACGCCGGGCACGGGCGCTACGCCGAAGCGGCCCTGCGGCGGCATCGCGTCGAGGGTCGCGCCAAGCCGCAACGCGCCATGCGCCCAGGCGGAGAAGCGGCCGTCCTCCACAAGCTTGATCGCCACCCGCAACTCTCCGTCATCCAGGCCCGAGCAGATGGAGTACGAGCGCCGCAGCTCCTCGCCGTCCAGCCTGGTGCGGAGCGTCAGGTATTGGCCGGGCTGGAATGCGAAACGGGACTGCTGGCGGTCCGGCACGTCCAGCGCGACGCTGATGGTGTCGGCGGTTTCCTGGCGCAGGTCGGCGATCCGCAGCGCCTCGAAGCGGGTCGATGGCATTGACCGGGTCAATGGCATTTGAAGTAGTCGAACGGCTCCCGGCAGGCCCGGCAGCGCCAGAGCGCCTTGCAGGAGGTCGAGCCGAACTCCGCCAGCACGGCCGTGTCGTCCGATCCGCAGCGCGGGCAGGCGACCTGCTCCGTGCCGAACAGCGCCCGGCGGCTGCTGCCCTTCACCGGCGGCGCGATGCCGTATTCCAGCAGCTTGCGCCGCCCTTCCGCGCTCATCCAATCCGTGGTCCAGGCCGGCGACAGCACGGTGCGGACGCGGCCGGGGATGCCGGCGCGGGCCAGCGCCAGCTCGACCTCGATGGCGATGACGCCCATGGCGGCGCAGCCGGAGTAGGTCGGCGTGATCAGCACCTCCACCCCGTCCGGCCCCTCGGTCACGTCGCGCAGCACGCCGAGGTCGGCGATGGTCAGCACGGGAACCTCGGGGTCCGTGACCTCCGCGGCGGCGGCCCAAGCCCGGTCGCGCAGCCCGGCTACCATTTGGCGCCGGGATGGCTGCGCTGCAGGTGCTGCATCTCGGCCAACAAGAAGCCAAGATGCTCGGAATGGCGGCCCTGGCGCCCGCCGCGCTGCGTCCAGGTGCCGGCGGGGCGGCGCAAGGTGGCCTGGTCCAGCACGCCCGCCACCATCGCATCAAAGCCGGGGCGCAAGGCGGCCGGGTCGGCGGCGATGCCGCTGGCGATCAGGTCGGACTCGCCGCCGGGGTCGAACATCTCGCCGACATAGGGCCAAAGCTGGTCGAGCGCCGATTGTGCCCGGCGGTGGCTCTCGTCGGTGCCGTCGCCCAGCCGGATCAGCCACTCCGCCGCGTGGCGCAGGTGGTAGGCGGTTTCCTTCTCCGCCTTGGCGGCGATGGCGGCGAGCGTCGGGTCGCGCGATGCCGCCATGGCCCGCCACCACGGATCGACGTAGGCGGCGTAAAGGAATTGCCGGGCAATGGTCACGGCGAAGTCGCCGTTCGGCTGCTCCACCAGCAGCAGGTTGCGGAACTGCGGCGCGTCCCGCAGGTACGCCAGATCGTCCTCGTCGTGCCCGGCGCCCTCGGTCTCGGCGGCGTAGGCGTACAGGCTGCGCGCCTGGCCCAGCAGGTCGAGGCCCATGTTGGCGAGCGCCACGTCCTCCTCCGGCGTGGGCGCGCGTCCGCACCATTCCGACAGGCGGTGGCCCAGAATCAGCGCGTCGTCGGCCCGGCGCAGCGTGAACAGCACCAGCGGCGTCTCGGCCACCTGGATGTCGGCCGTCATCGGGCGGACGTCATCATCAGGTGGGGGCCGTCACATGTGGCCGACGTCGTCCGGCACCTCGTAGAAGGTCGGGTGCCGGTAGATCTTGCTGGCGGTCGGCTCGAACATCATGCCCTTGTCGGCCGGGTCGCTGGCGGTGATGGCGTCGCTCGGCACCACCCACAGCGACAAGCCCTCGCCGCGCCGGGTGTAAACGTCCCGCGCCGCCTGCAGCGCCATCTCGGCGTCGGCGGCGTGGACGCTGCCGGCGTGCTTGTGCGCCAGGCCGTTGCGGCTGCGGACGAACACTTCCCACAGCGGCGTGTTCTGCTCCGTCACGCGGCGCGCTTCCGGGCTTGCCGCTTGGCGGCGTGGGCAAGTGCCGCTTCCCGCACCCAGGCGCCGTCGGCATGGGCCTGGTTGCGGTCGGCCAGGCGTTCCCGGTTGCACGGGCCGTTGCCGGCCAGCACCTGGCGGAACTCCTCCCAGTCGATGGCGCCGAAGCCGAAATGCTGCCTTGCCTCGTCCCACCGAAGGTCCGGGTCGGGAACCTCGATGCCCAAGGCCCGTGCCTGCGGCACCATGGCATCCACAAAGCGTTGGCGCAGCTCGTCGTTGGTGAAGCGCTTGATCTTCCAGGCCATGCTGCGGTCGGAATGCTGGCTTTCGCCGTCGGGCGGCCCGAACATCATCATGGCCGGCCACCACCAGCGGTTCAGCGCGTCCTGCGCCATCGCCTTCTGCGCCGCCGTGCCCCGGCACAGCGTCAGCATGATCTCGTAGCCCTGGCGCTGGTGGAAGCTCTCTTCCTTGCACACCCGCACCATGGCGCGGGCATAGGGGCCATAGGAGCACCGGCAAAGCGGGATCTGGTTCATGATGGCGGCGCCGTCCACCAGCCAGCCGATGGCGCCGATATCGGCCCAGGCGAGCGCCGGGTAGTTGAAGATGCTGCTGTACTTGGCCCGGCCGGACAGCAACTGCTCGGTCAACTCCTCGCGGGACACGCCGAGGGTCTCGGCGGCGGCATACAGGTACAGCCCGTGCCCGCATTCGTCCTGCACCTTGGCCAGCAGCGCCGCCTTGCGCCGCAGGCTGGGCGCGCGGGTCAGCCAGCGGCCTTCCGGCAACTGGCCGACGATCTCGCTATGGGCGTGCTGGCTGATCTGGCGGATCAGGGTGCGGCGGTAGGCTTCCGGCATCCAGTCGTTCGGCTCGATCCGGTCGTCCGCGTCGATGCGGGCTTGGAACCGGGCCAGGCGCTCCGCGTCTTCGCCGGGCTGGGCGTGGCGGGCGGCAGGCTCGGCGGCGTTGAGGGCTTGCGTGTACATGTCCGGCGCTCCGCGCTGAAGGATCGACTATGCCACGCCAAGCGCGCGGCTCAAGGCTCTCTGTCATATCGTGCGCCGCCGCCGCCATGGAACCGTACCGTGTCAAAAGGGTTTCACCCTGCATCGACAACACCGAAGGAAATGACCATGGACGAGAACCGTTTTGAAGGCGCGGCCCGCAATGTCGGCGGCAAGGTCCAGGGGGCCGTCGGCGACCTGACCGGGGACAAGAAGATGCAGGCAGACGGCGCGATGGACCGGGTGTCCGGCAGCGCGCAGCGGGCCTACGGGCAGGCGAAGGACAGCGTGCGCAACATCGCCGGACAGGCTGGCGACCAGGCGAGCGACTACGGCTCGCAGGTGCTCGACCAGCTTGAGGAGGCTGGCGACTACCTGGCCGAGCAGGTTGACCAGCGCCCGATCACGGCCATCCTGGTCGCGGCCGGGGTGGGCTTCCTGATCGCCATGGCGACGAAGCCGGCAAAGCGCACGGCGTATCGCCGCCGCTAAATCTCGGCGGAAGGTCCGGTCCCCGCATGGGGACCGGACTACACTTTCAGGAAACCGACCAGCCGCTCGGCCTCTGCCACGATGGGATCGGCGACCGCGGCGGCACGGGCGGCGCCGTCCCGCAGGATCGCGTCCACCGTGCCGGGGTCGGCCAGAAGCCGCCGCGTTTCGGCGGCAATCGGTTCGAGCTTCTCGACAACAAGGGCTGCAAGGCTCTCCTTGAAGACGCCGAAGCCTTTGCCGCCGTGCTCCCGCAGCACGGCGGCGGCATCCTGATCCAGCAGCGCCGCCATGATGCCGACCAGGTTCCGCGCCTCCGGCCGGCCTTCCAGCCCTTCCGGCTCGTGCGGCAACGGCTCGGGGTCGGTGCGGGCGCGGCGGATCTTCAGCGCAATCGCGTCGGCGTCGTCCGTCAGGTTGATGCGGCTTTGGTCGGACGGGTCGGATTTCGACATCTTCTTGCTGCCGTCGCGCAGGCTCATCACCCGGGCAGCCGGACCCAGGATCAGCGGCTCGATCACCGGGAAGAACTCGACTCCGTAATCGTGGTTGAATTTCTGCCCGATGTCGTTCGCCAGCTCCAGGTGCTGCCGCTGGTCGTCGCCCACCGGCACGCGGGTGGCATGGTAGGCGTGGATGTCGGCCGCCATCAGGTTCGGGTACACATACAGCCCCGCCGAGACCTGCTCCTGATTCTTGCCGGCCTTGTCCTTGAACTGCGTCATGCGGTTCAGCCAGCCGAGCCGGGCGACGCAGTTGAAAATCCAGCTCAGCCTTACCTGGGCATGGACCGCCGATTGGTGGAACAGCGCGTGCGCCTTCGGGTCGATCCCGCAGGCGATGACCGTTGCCGCCGCCTCGCGCGTGGCGGTGCGGAGCGTGGCCGGGTCCTGCCAGACGGTGATCGCGTGCAGGTCCACCACGCAGAACAGGCACTCATGGTCCTGCTGCATCGGCACCCAATTGCGGATCGCGCCGAGATAATTGCCGAGCGTTGGGATGCCGGACGGCTGGATGCCGGAGAGGATGCGTTGCATGACCGGCGTTGTCCCCGTCCGGCCCGGATCGGTCAAGCGCGATCAGGGCCGGGCAAGGAAGGAGCCGTAGCGCCACGCCCACGCCGCCGCAGGATGCCGAGCAGCCGCCGCGCATCGAACGCGCCCAGCAGTTGCCCGGCCACGGCATAAGCCGCCAGCCCAAAGCCGACCAGCGCCGCCAACGCCAGCCAGCGCAGCCCGGCGGTCGTGCCCAACTCGGCGAACACCGTGCGGTCCGCCGCCCACAGCGCCGCCGCCATGGCGAGCGCCGCCAGCGCCATGCGCGGCAGCCGTTGGCGCAACTGGCTGTCCAGCACAAGCTGCCGCCGCCGGCTGAGCAGGGCCGCGAGCGTCAGGACGTTGAAGATCGCCGACAGGCTGGTGGCCAAGGCCGGGCCGGCATGGGCCAGCGGCACCATGAACAGCAGGTTCAGCACGAGGTTCAGCGCAATCGCCACCATGCCGACCTTCACCGGCGTCCCGGTGTCGCCATGGGCGAAGAACGCCGGAACCAGCACCTTCAGCACCACAAAGGCCGGCAGGCCGAAGGCGTAGGCCGCGAGGGACTGGGCGCTCAGCAGCGCGCTGGTGGCGTCGAACGCGCCGCGGCCGAACAGCACCAGCATGATCGGCTGGCCCGCGACCGCCAGGGCCAGCGCCGCGGGCAGGGTGAGCACCAGGCTGATCTCCAGCGCCCGGTTCAGCGTGGCGATGGCGCCGGCGGTGTCGCCCGACCGCGCCTGCCGGGACATCAGCGGCAGCAGCGCCGTGCCGATCGCCGTGCCGATCACGCCGAGCGGCAATTGGTTCACCCGGTCCGCATAGTACAGCAGCGACGCCGAACCCGGCGGCAGCAGGCTGACGATCACCACGTCCACCGCGAGGTTGAGCTGCGTCACCCCGGCGCCCACCAGCCCCGGCCCCATGCGGCGCAGCAGCAGCCCCATGCGCGGCGTCATGCGCGGACGCGGGATGCGGAGCGCCATGCCGGCCCGCCGCACCGCCCAGGCCAGCAGCGCCAGTTGCAGCACCCCCGACACCGTGACGCCCCAGGCCAAGGAATGCCCCACCGTGGGCACGTAGGGCGTCAGCAGCAGCATGGCCGCGATGGACACGCCGTTGAACACCAGCGGCGCGGCGGCTGCCGCGGCGAACCGGTCCAGGCCGTTCAGCACGCCGGACAGCAACGCCGCGAGGCAGATCAGGAGCAAGTAGGGAAAGGTGATGCGCGCAAGTGCCACCGTCAGCTCCGCCTTGCCCGGGATGGCCTCGAACCCCGGAGCCAGCAGCGCCATCAGTTGCGGCATGAACACCTCGCCCAGCACCGTCAAGGCCAGCAGCCAGAAGGCCAGCGCCGCGATGGCCTCCTGGGCGAACTGCCGGGCGGAGGGCGCCCCTTCGGTCGCCAGGATGCCGCTGAACTCGGGCACGAAGGCGGCGTTGAACGCGCCCTCGCCAAACAGCCGGCGGAACAGGTTGGGCAGGCGGAGCGCCACGAAGAAGGCGTCCGCGACCGGCCCGGTGCCGGCCAGGGCGGCCAGCAGGATGTCCCGCAGGAACCCCAGCAGGCGGCTCGCCATGGTCCAGCCGCCGACGGTGACGATGCCGCGCAGCATGGCTACTCGTCCCGCCGCGGCCGGGCCAGGAGGGCGGCGATGGCCTGGTCCAGCCGCCAGCGCCCGTCCAGCAGCGCCGCCACCGCCGCGCAGATCGGCAGGTCGACCCCGTTTGCCCGGGCGACCAGCGCCGGGGCGGTCGCGACGCCCTCCGTCGCGGCGTCGCGGCCGGCGAGGATGGCGGGAAGCCCCATGCCCTGGCCCAGCGCCAGGCCGAGCGAGTAATTGCGGCTCCCCGGTCCCGTGCAGGTCAGCAGAAGGTCGCCCAGGCCCGACAGCCCCGCCACCGTCTCCGCCCGGCCGCCGAGCGCCGCAACCAGGCGGCCGACTTCCGCCAGCCCCCGGGTGATCAGCGCCGCGCGGGCGTTCTCCCCGAGGCCGGCGCCCATGACGGCGCCCGCGGCGATGGCAATCACGTTCTTCGCCGCGCCGCCCAGTTGGGCGCCCACCGGGTCGTCGTTGCCGTAGATGCGGAAGGCCGAGCCGCCGATCATCTCCGCAAGCCCAGCCCGCAACCCGGCATCGGACGCGGCCAGCACCGCGGCGGCGGGAAGCCCAACCGCGACCTCATGCGCGAAGTTGGGGCCGGTGAGCACGGCGGCGGGCCGGCCCGGGTGCAGGTCGGCGAGGATCTCCAACGGCAGGCGAAGCGTGCCGGCCTCCACGCCCTTGGCGCAGGCCACCACGGGCGCCCGCCCGGGCAGTCCGCCGGCGACGGCGGCCATATGCTGCACCGGAACGGCCAGCAGCGCGGCATCGAAGGGCTTGGCGTCCAGCCGTCCCGTTACCGCCACAAGGTCAGGCAGGCGATGGCCCGGCAGGCGCGGACTGCGTCGGGCCGCGAGGATCGGCGCCGGGTTGCGTGCCCACAACGTGACGGGCTGGCCTTCCCGCGCAAGGTGCAGCGCCAGCGCGGTGCCCCACGCCCCGGCGCCCACGACCAGGATGCTACTCATCGGTGAGCCGCAGCAGCGCACAGCCATAACCGAACTGCTTGTCATCCAAGCGACCGAGCAGCGCCGCCAGCACGTCCGGCGCCGCGGCCTCGAAGCCCCAAGGAGGGTTGCGGACCAACAGGCCGCAGCCGTTCAGGCGGGCGGGATCGGTCGGCTCCCGCCACCACGTCTCGGCGCATACCACGTCGCGCAGCCCGGCGAACTGCACCGCCTCGTGGAAGGCGCGGACCGGGCTGCGATGCTTGATCGGATACCACGCCGCATACACCCCAGCGGCGAAGCGCGCGGCACCCAACTGCAACGCCGCCAGCACGCGGTCGAACTCGCCCGGCGCCTCGAAGGGCGGGTCGATCAGCACCAGCCCGCGCGCCTGCCGCGGCGGCAGCAAGGCGCCGATGGCCGCATAGCCGTCCCGCAGGTGCACCCCCATCTGCCGGTCGCCGCGGAACAGGCGGGCGAGCCCGGCATGGTCCTCGGGGTGCAGCTCGCAGCAGGCCATCCGGTCATCGGGCCGCAGCAGGGCGCGGATCAGGGCGGGGGAGCCGGGATACAGGCCCAGCCGCTCGACCAGAGCCACGTAGTCCGCGAGCGGCGGCGGCGGCTCGTGCAGGAGCCGCGCGATGCCGGCACGCCATTCCCCGGTGCGCTCCGCCGGGTCGGACAGCAGGTCGTAGCGGCCCAGGCCCGCATGGGTGTCCAGCACGAAGATCGGCGCGGGCTTGCGGGTTAAGGCGCGCAGCATCCAGACCAGCAGCGCGTGCTTCATGCAATCCGCCGGGTTGCCGGCGTGGAAGGCGTGGCGGTAGTTCATCCGGCCGAAAGCTCGGCCAGCGGCCAGCGCGGGCGTGGCGCCACGTCGAGCGCGTCCGCAAGCCCCAGGCGCAGCCGCTCGATGCCGGCCCAGGCGACCATGACCGCGTTGTCCGTGCACAGCCGCACCGGCGGCGCCACGAGCGCCACGCCATGAGCCGCTGCGGCACCCGACAGCGCCGCGCGCACCGCCGCGTTGGCCGCGACGCCGCCCGCGACGACCAGCAGCCGCGCTTCCGGCATCATCGCCATCGCGTGGTCCGCGCGGTCGGCCAGCACGGCGGCGACGGCACGCTGGAACCCGGCCGCGATGTCGGCGGCCTCTTGCGGCGGCAGCGGCGACGGCAGCCCGGCGATGCGCTGCGCCACGGCGGTCTTCAGGCCGGAGAAGCTGAAATCGCACCCCGCCCGGCCGCGCAAGGGCTGCGGGAACGGGTGCCGGGCGGCGTCGCCGGTGGCCGCGAGCCGCTCCAGCGCCGGGCCGCCGGGCCAGGGCAGGCCGAGCAGTTTCCCCACCTTGTCGAACGCCTCCCCCACCGCATCGTCGATCGTGCCGCCGAGCCGGCGGTAACGGCCCACGCCGTCCACCGCCACGCACTGGCAATGCCCGCCGGACAGCAGCAGCAGCAGGTAGGGAAACGGCGCACCCCCTGCGACCAAGCCGGGCAGCCGTGCAGTCAGCGCATGGGCTTCCAGGTGGTTGACCGCCACGAACGGCAGGCCGGCCCCAAGCGCCAGGCCCTTCGCCATCCCGGCGCCGACGATCAGGCCGCCGATGAGGCCCGGCCCGCAACTCGCTGCAACGCCGCCCAAATCGCCGAAATGCAGGCCGGCCTCGCGCATGGCCTGCTGCACCAGGCCAGGCAGGTGCGCCAGGTGGGCGCGGGCGGCAATCTCCGGCACGACGCCGCCGAACGGGGCGTGGTCGGCCTGCTGGCTCAGCACCAGCTCGGCCAAGATCACGCCGTCGGGAGCGAGAATGGCGCACGCCGTCTCGTCGCAGGACGATTCGATCCCAATTACGGGTTTTCGGGGTCGTGGGCCGGTCTGCATTGGTCGGGCTTCCCTCCGTCGGCGCGATCTCATAGGACACCTGGATGCCCAACGCCCAGCCTGCGCTCGCCCCTGTGTTGCACAAAAGCCCCGCCGAAGGCGTTCCGAGCCACCATGGCCGCAGCCTGCCGCTGCGGGTGGGCACGCGCGGGTCGCCGCTCGCGCTGACGCAGACCCGGCTGTTCCTGTCGCTGCTGACCCGGTTCTGCCCGGTGCTGGCGCCGGGCTACAGCGACGAGCAGGTGTTTCAGCAGCACGTCATCCGTACCACCGGGGACCGTGTGCAGGACCGCTCGCTCGCGGACATCGGCGGCAAGGGGCTGTTCAGCAAGGAAATCCATGAGGCGCTGCTGGACGGGCGCATCGACTTCGCGGTGCACAGTCTCAAGGACCTGGAAACCGAGATGCCGCCCGGCATCGTGCTCGCCTGCACCTTGCGGCGGGAGGACGCGCGGGATGCGCTGATCCTCGGCCCCGCCTGCCTGCCGCCCCGGCCCGGCGACCCGCTGGCCGTGCTGCCGCCCGGCGCCGTGATCGGCACAAACTCGCTGCGGCGGCAGGCGCAGTTGCTGCATGCCCGGCCTGACCTCCGCATGGAGCTGCTGCGCGGCAACGTGCAGCCGCGGATCGCCAAGGTGATGCGCGGCGATTGCACCGCGAGCCTGCTGGCGCTCGCCGGGCTGCGCCGCCTGGGGCTGGAAACGGAGGCGATCCTGCCGCTCGACCCCGACGCGGTCGTGCCGTCGGCCGGGCAAGGCATCGTGGGCATCACCGTCCGCCGCGACGACACGATATTGCGGGAGTTGCTGGCCGGGATCGAGGACCCGGAAGCGCGCGCCGTGTCCACGGCGGAGCGCAGCCTGCTCGCCTCGCTGGACGGCTCCTGCCGCACTCCGATTGGCGGCCATGCCCGGTTGCTGCCCTCGCCGGCGGGGCAGGTGCCGCGGCTGCATCTGACGGGCCTCGTGGCGCGGGCGGACGGGTCGTTCCTGTTGAAGCGCGGCATCCACGGCTCGGCGGACGATGCCGCGCGGCTTGGCGCCGAGCTGGGCGCCAGCCTGCGGGCCGACAGCCCGCGCGATATTTTTGGCTAGAAAAACTGTCTTGGTCACGCGCCCCGAGCCAGGCGCGTCCGAGACGGCCCGGCGCCTGCGGGCGCTGCATCACGATCCCATCATCGCGCCCTTGCTGCAGATCCGGCCGCTCGCGCTCGCGCCGTTCGGTGCGGTGGGGGCGGTGCTGGTCACGAGCGGCAACGCCGTGCCGTTCCTGCCGGCCAGCCTGCACGGCACGCCGCTGCTGGCGGTGGGCCATGCCACGGCGGACCGCGCCCGGTCGGCGGGATTCACCCAGGTCGCCAGCGCGGACGGCGACGCGGCGGCATTGGCGAAACTGACCCGGCGGGACTGTCCGCCCGGCGCCGCCCTGCTGTTCGCCACGGCGCGGGGGCAGGGTGCATCGCTTGCGGCGGCGTTGCGGGCGCATGGCTTCGCCGTGCACCGCCGGGCCGTTTATGCCGCGCGTCCGGCCACCCGGATGCCGCCCGCCGCGACGCGGGCCTTGCGGGACGGCAGCCTGGCCGCGGCGCTGTTCCTTTCGACGGAAACCGCCCGCGCGTTCGTCCGGCTGCTGCCGCCGCCGCTGCACCCTGCCTTGGCTGCGGTGGATGCCTTGGCGATTGGCCAGCCGGCGGCGGAGGCGTTGTGCGTCTTGCCCTGGCGTCGCGTGCGCGTCTCGGCTAAGCCGACACAGGACTCATTATTGGCACTCCTATGACCGAACCAGACGCGCCCGACCCCATCCCTTCCATACCGCCGGGACCGCCCGAACGCGTGCGGATCGAGGGACCGCCGCCGCAGCCGCGCCGGGATTTCCTGCCGGCGCTGTACCTGCTCGGCTTCCTGGTGCTCGCCGGGGCGCTGTTCTACCTGTACCGCAACCCCAGCACGCCCGCCGGGGTGGAGCAGCAAACGGCCCGGGTCGATACCTTGCAGCAGCAGTTGGACGCGCTGGGTGGCCGTCTGAGCGAACTGGAGCAGCGGCCCGCACCGGCGGCGCCCGCGAATCTCGGGCCGCTGGACGCCCGGATCGCTGCCCTGGAGCCCAGGCTCGCGGCGTTGGAGCCGAGGCTGTCCGCCGTGGAGCAGCGTCCGGCCGCGGTGCCGCCAGCGGACTTCGGCCCGATCACCGCCCAGCTTGAGGCCAGCTTTTCCAAGCAGGATGCGACGCTCTCCAAGCAGGCTTCCAGCCTTCAGGACCTCGGCGACCGGCTCGGCGCGGTCGAGGGGCGAGTGGCCACGGCGGAGAAGCAGGACGCTGCCAGCTTCCAGGGGCTGACCGACCGGCTCGGCGCGGTCGAGGGCCGCGTCGCCGCGGCGGAAAAGCAGGACGCCTCCAGCTTCCAAGGGCTGACCGACCGGCTCGGCGCGGTCGAGGACCGAGCAGGCACGGCGGAGAAGCAGGATGCCGCCAGCTTCCAGGGGCTGACCGACCGGCTCGGCACGGTCGAGGGCCGGGTCGCCGCGGCGGACAAGCAGGATGCGACCAGCTTCCAGGGGCTGACCGACCGGCTCGGCACGGTCGAAGGCCGGGTGGCTGCGGTGGAGAAGCAGGGCAGCACCACCGCCGGGCAGCTCGGCGGAGTGACGGAGCGGGCGCAGCGCATCTCGCGCACCCAGGTCGCCGCCGCAGCACTTGAGGCCGGGCAGAAGCTGGGCGAGATTCCCGGCGCACCGCCCGCCTTGGCCCGCTTCGCCTACAACGCGCCGCCGACCGAGGCCGGCCTGCGCCTGTCCTTCAACGCCGCGGCAGAGGCGGCGCAGAACGCGAGCCAGCCTGGCGCCATGGAGGGCCAGCCGTTCGCATCCCGGCTCTGGACCCGAGCGCAGCAATCGTTGTCGGTACGCCAAGGTGACCGCGTGGTGCTGGGCGACCCGGTGGCTGGCCTGTTGGCCCATGCGCGGCAGGCGCTGGAGGCCGGAGACCTTTCCGGTGCGGTGTCCACGCTGGACGGGCTGACCGGCCCGGCGGCGGCGGCGATGGCGGATTGGGTCAGCCAGGCCCGCGGGCTGCTGGATGCCCGGTCCGCGCTCGCCACCATGGCGGCCCGCGGCTGATGCGCGCCGTTCTCGGACTGACCATCCTTGCGGCGGCGGCGATTGCGCTGGCATGGTGGGTGGCCGGGCTGCCCGGCACGGTGTCGGCGACCATCGGCGACACGACGCTCTCGACTTCAAGCCCGGTCGCCCTGGTGCTGCTCGCCCTGCTGTTCCTGGTGCTCTACTTCGCCGTGCGGGCCTTGGCGGCGCTCACGCGCGTGCCACGCGCGGCCCGACGCAGCCGGATGCGCCGCAACCGGGTGCGCGGCAACCACGCGGTGACGCGCGCCCTCGTGGCGTTGGCCGCCAGCGACCCCGACGCCGCGCAGCGCGAAGCCGGGCGCAGCCGGCGCCTGCTGGGCGACACGCCGCTGACCCTGTTGCTGACCGCTCAGGCGGAGCGCCAGGCCGGGCGGGAGGACGCCGCCGCGGCCACGTTCCGGCAGCTCGCCGGGCGCAAGGACGCGGCCTTCCTGGGGCTGCGCGGCCTGATGCGTCAGGCGACGGCGCGCGAGGACTGGGCCGGGGCCGAGGAGCTGGCACGCCAGGCGGAGGCGGTGCAGCCCGGCGCGCGCTGGCTGCAGGAGGAGCGCCGGACCCTGGCGCTGCGCACGGAGAACTGGGCCGACGCGCTGCGGCTGTCCGGCCCGAAGCTGCGCGCGCCGTTGGCCGTGGCCGCCGCCGAAACGGAGCGGGACCCCGCGACAGCGCTGCGCTACGCCAAGCAGGCCTGGACTGCCAACCCGTCGCTGGCGCCCGCCGCGGTCGCCTACGCGAACCGCCTGCGCGCCGCCGGCAAAGGCAGCAGGGGCAACGAGGTGCTGCGTCGGTCCTGGGCGACGCAGCCGCACCCCGATGTGGCCACGGCATACCTGGCGGACCTGTCGGACAAGCAGGACCGCCTGAGGGCGGCGAACGGCTTGGCGCAGCAGAACGCCAACCATCCCGAAAGCCACCTACTGCAGGCGAAGGCGGCGCTGGATGCCGGAATGACCACGGAGGCGCTGCGCCACATCAAGGCCGTGCGCGCCGCCGGGCTGAACCAGCGCCGGGTTTGGGTGCTGCTGGCCGACATCGCGGACCAGGAAGGCCATGGGAACGAGGCGCAGGACGCCTTGCGCCACGTTGCGACGGCGGATCCCGACCCGTTCTGGCGCTGCGCCGCGTGCGGCACCGCCCATGGCCGTTGGCAGCCGGTCTGCGACGCCTGCAACACGCCCGGCGAGATCAACTGGGTGCAGCCCAGCCAAGACGCCGTCGTGCGGCAAGTGCCTTTGCTGGACCATGCGGACAGCAGCGGCGGGAGCCTGGCGCCGATCTGAGGGCGGCTGCGCTTACAAGGCCAGGGCGCGGGTTTCGCCGAAGCCCAGCACGTCGAAGGCTCGCGGCGGCAGCCCGGCGCGGGTGCAGGCTTGCCGCAGTGCCTGCACCGGAGCGTCGATGGCCTCGTCCGTGAGTTGGAAGGTGCCGAAGTGCATGCCGATGGCCTGGCGGGCGCCGAGGTCGGCACGGGCCTGCACCGCCTCCGCCGGGTCCATATGGACGGCCTGCATGATCTCACGCGGCAGGTAGGCGCCGATGGGCAGCAGCGCGACCCCGGGCGGGCCGCGGATCGCCGCCCAATGCGGCCCGGCGCCGGAATCGCCGGCGAACAGCAGGCGGCCCCCCGCCATATCCAGCATGAAGCCGGCCCATAGCGTCCGGTTGCGGTCATGGACGCCGCGCGCCGCGAAGTGCCGGGCCGGCGTCGCCGTGACCTGGACCGGGCCGGCCTCGGCCGTCTGCCACCAATCGAGCTCAACCGCGCCCGGCACCCCGGCGTCATGCAGCGGCCGGGCATTGCCAGGCGTCGTCAGCAGCCGCGGCCGGAACCGACGGTGCAGCGCCCGCAGGCTCGGCAAGTCCATGTGGTCGTAATGGTTGTGCGACACCAGGACCGCGTCGATGGGCGGCAGCGCCTCCAGCGCCAGGCCCGGCGCCCGCACCCGGCGCGGCCCCATCCACTGCACGGGAAAGCAGCGCTCGCTGAAGATCGGGTCGGTCAGGATCGAGAACACGCCGCCCGGCCCCGGCAACCGGATCAGGAAGGTACTGTGGCCGATGAAGGTCAGGCTGACCTGGCCCGCTTCGACGGCATCGCCGGGCGGGGGAAACGTCGGGTTGGGAAGGCGGGCGGGCCAGCGCGCCTTTTGCCGGTTGAATTGCCAGCGCAGCACGGCACCCAGGCCCCGGGCCTGGGATGCACCGGGGTTGAAGAAGTGCTCGCCGTCGAAATGGTCGCTGGCCGGACGCTTCACCGGCATCGCGGCACGCCGAGCAAGGGTTCCGGCCTGACCGGCGGACGCAGCGGCTCCGCCGCGGCGCGGCAGGGAGCGATGGGGAACAGGGCGCGCAGCATGGCCGCATCCTGGCCCGGCTTCCTGCTTGCCGCAACGCGGCATGGCCCATAGGCTCGGTTGATGAGGCGGTTCATCCTGCGCCGGGTCATTCTGGGCGTGCTGGTTTGCATGACGGTGCTGGTCGTCAGCTTCGCGCTGACCCGGGTGGCGGGGGACCCGGCGCTGGCCGTCGCCGGGCCGCAGGCGACGGCGCAGGACGTGGCGGCGATCCGCACGGCCTACGGGCTGGACCGCCCGCTGCCGGAGCAGTTCTTCGCCTGGGTGGGCGCCGTGGCGCGAGGCGACCTCGGGCGGTCCTACCTGTTCCGGGAGCCGGTGGCGAACCTGATCCGCGCCCGCTTGCCGGTCACGCTGACGCTGGGGCTGGTCGGCCTCGGCTTCGCGCTGCTGATCGCGCTGCCGCTCGGGGTCGTGGCGGCGCTCAACGAGGGCACGGTTACAGACCGGCTGGTGATGCTGGTGGCGCTGCTGGGCCAGGCGATGCCGAGCTTCTGGCTGGCGCTGCTGCTCATCATCGGCTTGGGTCTGCGGCTGCAATGGCTGCCGATCAGCGGGCTGGACGACTGGACCGGATACATCCTGCCGGGCCTGGTGCTGGCGTTCTCCGCCATTCCGGCGCTGATGCGGCTCACCCGGTCCGGCATGGTCGACGCGCTGCGCTCCGACTACATCCGCACCGCGCGGGCCAAGGGCCTGTCGCGCGCCAGCATCGTGCTGAAGCACGCGGCCCGCAACGCCGCCATGCCGGTGGTCGCCATCGCCGCCGTGCAGCTCGGCTTCATGTTGGGCGGCTCCATCGTGATCGAGAGCGTGTTCAGCCTGCCCGGCCTCGGCTTTCTCGCGTGGGAGAGCATCAGCAAGAACGACTTCCCCGTGGTGCAGGCGGTCGTTCTGCTGCTGGCGGTGATCTACATCGGGCTGGCGTTGTTCGCGGACCTGCTGAACGCGGCGCTCGACCCGCGGCTGCGCGCCGGCTGATGCTGCGGCATGGGGCGACCGCGCTGGGCGCGCTGATCGTGGGTGCCACGGTGCTGGCGGCGGTGTTCGGACCGAGCCTGGTGCCGCATGACCCGTTCGCGCAGGACCTGACCCACCGCCTGACGCCGCCGCCCTGGCTGGGCGGGGACGGCGCGCACCTGCTGGGCACCGACCAGCTTGGCCGCGACTACCTGGCCCGGCTGGTCTATGGCGCGCGGATCTCGCTGGTGATCGGCACCGTGGCGGCGCTGGCCAGCGGGGTGATCGGCATTACCCTGGGCGTGTTGGGCGGGTTCTTCGGCGGCTGGGTCGATGACCTCGTGATGTTCGCCATCACCTGCCGGCTCAGCATCCCGCTGATCCTGGTGGCGCTTGCCGTCGTCTCGGCGGTGGGAAGCTCGCTCGCGGTCGTGGTGCTGACGCTCGGGCTGCTGCTGTGGGACCGCTTCGCCGTGGTGGCCCGCGCCACGACGATGCAGGTGCGCCGGCAAGACTACGTGGCCGCCGCGCAGGCTGCTGGGGCGTCGGGCTTCCACGTCCTTTGGCGGGAGGTGCTGCCCAATATCTTGCAGCACCTGATCGTCGTGGCGACGCTGGAGGTGGCGCTGGCGATCCTGCTGGAGGCGGTGCTGTCCTTCCTCGGCCTCGGCGTGCCGGCGCCGCTGCCGAGCTGGGGGCTGATGATCGCGGAGGGCAAGGACTACATGTTCTTCGAACCTTGGGTCATCATGGTGCCGGGCCTGAGCCTGTTCGTGCTGGTGCTCGGAATCAACCTGCTGGGCGACGGGCTGCGCGACCTCTTGCTGGCGTCCCGCGATGCCTGATGCCGTGCTGGACGTGGACGGCCTTCGCGTGGGCTTCGGCGCCACGGAGGCGGTGCGCGGCGTCTCGCTGCAGGTCCGGCGCGGGGAAACGCATTGCCTGGTGGGGGAGAGCGGCTGCGGCAAGTCGGTGACGGCGCTGGCGGTCATGGGCCTGCTGGCCCGGGGTGCGCGGCGCCGTGCCCAGCATATCCGCTTCGCAGGCGCCGACCTGCTGCCGCTGTCCGACCGCGCCATGGGCCGGCTGCGCGGCGACCGCATCGGCATGATCTTCCAGGAGCCGATGACCAGCCTCAACCCGGCCTTCACGGTCGGCTCGCAGATGACGGAGGTGTATCGCCGGCACCGGGGCGGCGGGCGCGCGGCGGCAACGGAGCGGGCGGCGGCGCTGCTGGACCGGGTGGGCATCGCCACGCCGGGGCTGCGGCTGGGCCAGTTCCCGCACCAGCTTTCGGGCGGGCTGCGGCAGCGGGTGATGATCGCCATGGCGCTGATGTGCGAGCCGGAGCTGCTGATCGCCGACGAGCCGACCACGGCGCTGGACGTGACCGTGCAGGCCGGCATCCTGCGCCTGCTGGCGGCGCTGCAGGCGGAGATGGGCTTGGCGCTGCTGCTGATCACCCACGACCTCGGCGTCGTCGCCCGCGTCGCGCACCAGGTCAGCGTCATGTACGCGGGCCAGGTGGTCGAGAGCGCCTCGGCCGCGTCGCTGTTCGCCCGGCCGAGCCATCCCTACACGCAAGGCCTGCTCGCCAGCATTCCGGTGCCTGGCAAGGGACGGCGGGACGAGCCGCTCGGCAGCATTCCCGGCACGGTGCCGCGCATCCCGCCGGGCTTCGTGGGCTGCGGCTTCCGCGACCGCTGCCGCTTCGCCATGCCGGACTGCGCTGTTGGCGTGCCGCTGCGCGAGCGTGCGCCGGACCACGCCTATCTGTGCCAAATCCCGCCATGACGCCTGCCATCGAGGTGCGCGACGTGCATCGCCGTTTCGGCCCGGTGCGCGCGGTGGACGGCGTGTGCCTCCGGGTGCCGTCCGGCGGCGTCTTAGGCGTCGTAGGGGAAAGCGGCTGCGGCAAGAGCACGCTGGCCCGCATTGTTCTAGGTTTGCTGCCCGCCGACGGGGGCGATGTGCTCATCGAGGGCCAGCGCCTGGCGAGTCTCGGCCGCCGCGCCCGTGCCCGGCTGATCCAGCCGGTGTTCCAGGACCCGTACTCCTCCTTGAACCCGCGCCACCGCGTGCGGGACATCGTGGCGCTGCCGTTGCGCGCCCAGGGCATGCGGGACGTGGAGGCGTCCGTCCTCGACATGCTCGCCCGGGTGGGCCTGGACGCGGCGATGGCCGGGCGATGGCCCTCGCAGCTCAGCGGCGGGCAGCGGCAGCGCGTCGCCATCGCCCGCGCCCTGGTGCTGCGCCCGCGCATCGTGGTGTGCGACGAGCCGACCAGCGCGCTCGACGTGTCGGTGCAGGCGCAGATCCTCAATCTGCTGGCCGATCTGCGGCGGGAGATGGGCCTGACGCTCGTGGTCATCAGCCACAACCTGGCCGTGGTGGAGCGCATCGCGACGGAGGTGGCGGTGATGTACCTGGGCCGCATCGTCGAGCACGCGCCGGTCGATGCGCTGTTCTCCGACCCGCGGCACCCCTACACCCGCGCCCTGCTGGCCAGCGTGCTGACGCCCGAGCCGGGCCTCGGCATTCCGGATGCGGGGCTGGGGGACAGCGCGCCCGATCCGGCCAACGTGCCCCCGGGCTGCCGCTTCCACCCGCGCTGCCCTATAGCGGCGGCACAATGTGGCACAGCGGACCCGGCCGGGATCAGGGCAAAGGGGCGGCTGGTGGAGTGCCTGCTGGAAGCGGATTGACGGACTCCGGCCCCCGCTACTTCCAGCTTGCGAGGTAGAACCGCGGCAGCTCGTCGCCGAACGCCTTGAAGTTCAATGTGCGGCTCATCGCGTAGTTGGTGACGAAGGTGAACAGCGGCGCGAAGTAGGCGCGCTCGGTGATCCGCTTGATCGCGGCGCTGTAGGCGGCGCGGCGCTTGTCGGGATCGCTGCTGCTGCCGCCGGCCTCCACCATGGCCTGCAGCTCGGGGTCGCGGGCGTAGTCCTGCCCGCCGCCGGTGAAGAAGAACGGCATGAATGCGGAGGCGTCGTTGATCGAGTAGCTGCCCCAGCTTCCCAGCTCCATCGGGTTCTTGCCCTCGATGCTGTGCTGGATCACGGCGCCGACCTGGAGCTGATTGATCTTCGCCTGGATGCCGACGGCGGCCAGGTAGTTCTGGATGGCGCCCTGCCATTGCGGCAGCAGGTAGCCGACGATCTCGGTCGTGAAACCGTTGGGATAGCCGGCCTCCGCCAGCAGCGCGCGCGCCTTGGCCGGGTCGTACTCGTACTTGGTGGCGATGGCCTGGTCGCAGCCGAACTGGGTGGGGAAGCAGGGGGCGTCCAGCACGCGCGAGCCGCCGGGCATGAACTGCTTGGCCATGGTCGGCCGGTCCAGCGCATACAGGATCGCCTGGCGTACCTTGGCGTTGGTCAGCGGGTTGTCCGCCCCGGTCCGCCCGGCGCTGTCCATGTTCAGGTAGGCGACCCGCATGCTCTCGCTGCGGAGCGTCTGCAAGGTCGGCATGCGGTTGAAGTTGTCGAGCTGGTCCGGGCTGAACATCCAGATCCAGTCGGCCTGGTTGCCCAGGATCGCCGACATCTCGCCGGTCGCGTCCGCCACCTCCTTGATGGCCAGGCGGCGGATCGCGGGCTTGCCCTTGGGGCTGTCGAAGTAGTCGTCGTTGCGCTCCATGTCGATCTCGCTCGCGCCGTCCACCTTCGTGATGCGGTACGGGCCGGTGCCGACCGGCGCCTTGGAGTAGTCGGCCCCCACCCGCTCCCGGTAGGCCTTCGGGTAGATCGGCAGCACCATGGCGATGTATTCGAGCGCCGCCGGGAACACGCGCTTCAGCTTGATGCGGACGTGCAGGTCGTCGATCTTCTCGGCGTCCGCGATGAAGGAGAAGTTGCTGGGCACCGCCACCTGCTTGTCGGACAGGGTGCTTTGCACCGTGTAGACCACGTCGTCCGCGGTGAACGGGCTGCCGTCGTGGAACTTGACGCCCGCGCGCAGCTCGAACTCGATCGTCGTGTCGTCGGCATAGCGCCAGGAGGTGGCGAGCAGCGGCTTCAGCGTGAAGGTCTCGGGATCGCGGTAGATCAGCGTGTCCCAGGCCTGGTGCGCCACCACCAGCCCGGTGCGGAGCGAGTTGTAATAGGGATCGACGTTCGGCACCGCGTCCCGCCAGGCGACCCGGAGCGTGTCCTGCGCCTTCTGCGCCGACGCCGGGGCGTGCGCCAGCAGGCCTGCCGCGATGCACAAGCCGCTGAGCAACAGGCGCGTCCGCATCATCCAACCCCCGGCACCGGCAGGATTGAACGTTACGTGCGCCTGCCCGCGGGCGCAATGCTGCATTGCGTCAGGCGGCTTCCATTCAGCCCATCGTGGCGTTGAACGCGCCGCCATCCAGCAGCAGATTCTGCCCCACGATGAAGCCCGAGGATGCGGCGCATAGGAACACGCAGGCGTCGCCGAACTCGGCGGGGTCGCCGACCCGGCCGGCCGGGGATTGCCGGGCGCGCTCTTGCAGCAGCTCGTCCACCGTCCGTCCGGCCTGCTCCGCCGCTGCGGCTGCGTTGCCGCGCAGCCGGTCCGTGAGGAACGGACCCGGCAGCAGGTTGTTGATCGTGACGTTGTGCCGGGCCACCTGCCGGGCGAGGCCGCCCACGAACCCCGTCAGCCCAGCCCGCGCCCCGTTGCTCATGCCGAGCGTCGGAATTGGCGATTTCACGCTGGCGGAGGTGATGTTGACGATCCGCCCGAACCGCCGCGCCGCCATGCCGTCCACCACGGCGCGGATCAGCGCGATGGGCGCCAGCATGTTGGCGTCGAGCGCACGCATCCAGTCCTCGCGCTCCCAGTCCCGGAAGTCGCCGGGCGGCGGGCCGCCGGCGTTGTTCACCAGGATGTCGGGGTCGGGGCAGGCGGCCAGCGCCGCGGCGCGTCCGTCCTCCGTCGCGATGTCCCCAGGCGCCGCCGTCACCGTGGCCCCCGTGGCGGCGCGGATCTCGTCCGCCGTGCGCTCCAGCGCGCCCTCCGTCCGCGCCGTGATCGTCACGGCAACGCCTTCCCGCGCCAGGGCCATGGCGCAGGCGCGTCCCAGCCCCTTGCTTGCCGCGCAAACCAGGGCGCGCTTGCCGTGCAAACCCATGTCCATCGTTATTCCTCCCTTGCGGATGTGTTCGGCATCTCGGTTTCCAGGACTTGCCGCCAGCGGTCCGGCAACGGCACGGGCCGCCGTGTTGTCCAATCGACACAGACGTGCACGAAATACCCCTCCGCCGCGGCCACATTCGCATCATCGCGGAACACGGCGACCTCATGCCGGATCGAGCTGTTGCCCAGCCTTGCAAGCCGCAGCCCGGCGGTCAGTTGGTCGGGGAACGCGGTTTCGGAATGGTAGCGGCAACCGCTTTCGGCGACCATCAGCAGGTGGCCGCCGCCTTGCAAGCTCAGGACGCCATACTGTATTAAAATGGACGTGATCGTCGTGTCGAAGAAGCTGTAGTACGCCGCGTTGTTCACGTGCCCGAACACGTCGTTATCCATCCAGCGCGTGGTGATCGGGAGGAAGCGGCGGTAATCGGCACGCATGCCGGGCGAAGCTCTGCTCATGGGGCGGAGATCATGGCGAGCTTCGCGCCACCGCGCCAGAGTCACCGCGCCAAAGCCACGCGCCGCCAGACCAGGAACCTCCGCCCATGCCGCGCCTCATGCTGCTGCTTGCCATCACGGCCGCCGCCGGATGCATGTCCCCGGGCCGCGCCGCCGCCCATGCCATCCTCCTCGACAGCGAGCCGGCAGCGCGCGCCGCCGTGCCGCCGGGGTCGACCGGGATCAGGCTGCGCTTCAACAGCCGGATCGACCACGCGCGCTCCCGCCTGGCGCTGCGCAGCGGCGGGGCGGAGCGCGTGCTGACGATCGACCCAGCCAGCCCGGCGGATGTCATGGCAGCCATCTCCGACCTCCAGCCCGGCGACTGCGTGCTGCGCTGGCAGGTGCTGGCGGTGGACGGGCACATCACGCGGGGCGAGGTGCCGCTGACCGTGCAGGCCCCGTCTGCGCAGGCCCCGTCTGTTCAGGCAAAATGACATGGCGCTGCTGATCGACCTGTTCGGCTACCTGTCCATCGTCCTGCATGGCCTGACCATCGGCGCGCAGAGCATGGCGATGGGCGGCGTGCTGTTCCTGATCGCCCTGGCGCGGCCCTTCGCGGCGACGCTGCCGGACGGCGCCGCCCTGGCCCGGCGCACCGGCGTCATCGCGGGCTGGAGCGCGCTCGCCCTGACGCTTGGCGAGCTGCTGGCCGTCGCGCTGCAAGTTGCCGTGCTGATGGGCAGCGTGGACCTCGGCCTGGCCGAGGCGTTGACGGCGCAATTTGCGCTGGCCGGGCTGGTCAAGGCCGCCGCGGCCGGGGTGCTGGGCGTGGTCCTGCTGGCGCCCCGTCCGGCGCCGGCGCCGGCGCTGCTGGGGCTGTGCGCCGTGGTGCTGACGGCGGCGGTGATGACGACCCATGCCGCGGCGCGGCTCACCGATGGCCCGGTGCTGATGGCCGCGACCGGGCTGCACATCCTGGGCGCCGCGGTCTGGATCGGCGGCATTCCCTTCTTCATCATGGCGCTGCGCCGGTTGCGGGACGGGGCCGCGTTCCGCCGGGTCGGCGCGCGGTTTTCCCGGATCAGCATGGCCGGCGTCGGTTGCATCCTGGTGTCGGCCGCGACGATGACGTGGTTCTACATCGGTTCCTGGAGTGCTGCGTACGGCACCGCCTACGGCGTCATGGTGGGGGCCAAGGCCGCCATGTTCGCGGCCCTGCTGCTGCTGGGCCTGGGCAACTTCCTGGTGGTCGAGCGGCTGCGGACCGACCCCGCCACCCCCGTGCTGCGCCTGCGGCGCTTCGCCGAGGTGGAGGTCGGCATCGGCCTCAGCATCTTCTTCGCCGCTGCCTCCTTGACCTCCGTGCCCCCGGCGGTGGACCTTTCGCAGGACCGCGTGACCTGGGCGGAAATCGCCGAGCGCAACACGCCGCGCGTGCCGCGCCTCACCTCCCCGGACCTCGACAGCTTGGCGCTCCCGGAACTGCAGGCGCAGTTGGATGCGGAGGCCGCCCGAGCCAAAACCGCGCCGCCGCCGGCGGTCGTGCCGGGGTCGGGCGAGCTGCCGGCGCGCAACGCCGCCGACATCGCCTGGAGCGAGTACAACCACCATTGGGCCGGGCTGTTCGTGGTCGCCGTGGGCCTGCTGGGCTTGCTGAACCATGCCGGACTGCGCGCTGCGCGGCATTGGCCGTTGCTGCTGCTGGGCTTGGCGGGGTTTCTCCTCCTGCGGTCGGACCCCGAAGTCTGGCCGCTGGGCGATGTCGGCTTCTTCGAGAGCCTCCGCGACGTGGAGGTGCTGCAGCACCGCGTCTTCGTCGTGCTGATCGTGGCGTTCGCACTGTTCGAGTGGGGCGTGCGCACCGGACGGCTGCGGCGTCCCGGGGCGGCGCTGGTGTTCCCGCTGCTGACCGCGGCGGGCGGGGCGCTGCTGCTGACCCACACCCACGCCATCTCCAACGTCAAGGACCAGTTGCTGATCGAGATGTCGCACACGCCGCTGGCGCTGGCCGGAATCGGCGCGGGCTGGGCGCGCTGGCTGGAGCTGCGGGCCGACGGCCCGATCCGGCGCGCGGCCGGCTGGATCTGGCCGGTCTGCTTCCTGCTCGTCGGCGCGATCCTGCTGCTTTACCGGGAAGCCTGAGACGCCAGGCGCTCCCCGGCCGGCACGAGGCTGTCCCGTGCCGACAGGAACCCCGGCCCGGCGGCCAAAAGCCACAGCACGGCAAAAAACATCACGCTTTGGGCCGCCATGCTGAGCAGCCTCGTCCCGCGCCGCATGCTTGGCCGCGCCGAGCGCAAAACGTGAACGCGGCGCTTCGGAAGCGGCAGGTCGAAAGCGGAGTTGGCGATGACCACATGCATCACAGACCTCTTTTGTTCGTTGAAAGTTCCAGTTATAGTCTATGGGCGGGTCCACAATTCGACGTTCATCTTATGTTCCAAAAAGGCTCGGGTCAAGCCTGTGCTCGCCGGGCCGACATCCCTGAAAGGCCAGCGGCAGCCGAGGCGCGCGGAACGCACCCCGGCGTATCGTCAGGCCGTAGAGGCGCCCGACTCGGCCAGAAGCGCCGCGACCTGCTTGAGCAGCGCGCCGAGTCGGATCGGCTTCTGCAGCACGACCAGCCGCCCGCCGGTAAGGGAGGCCGTGGCCGGCGCCAGCTCCTCGCCGCTGTAGCCGGTCAGCAGGATGCAGGGCACCCCCGGCCAACGCCGCTGCGCTTCCTGGATCAGCGCGACCCCGTCGGTGTCCGGCATGGACAGGTCGGTGATGAGCAGGTCGGCCGGCTCCCCGTGTTCCAGATGCGAAAGGGCGGGAGCCGTGCTGTCGAAGCTCGCGACGGCATAGCCGGACGCTTCCAGCATCTCCCCCATCGCCTCAAGCACCTCGGCGTCGTCGTCGACCAGCATGATGCGGCGCGGGCCAGCAGCCGGGGCGCCGCCCGCCGCCGTGTCCGCCATCGCGCGGGTTTGGGGCAGGAACAGGCTCGCCGTGGTGCCCTGCCCAGCCTGGCTGCGCAGGACCAGCCGCCCGCCGGACTGCTCGGCGAAGCCGCGCGCCATCGCGAGGCCCAGGCCCGTGCCGCGCCCCCGCGCCTTGGTGCTGAAAAACGGCTCGGTGGCGCGCTTCAGCACGTCGGGAGACATGCCGGGACCGGTGTCGCCGACGTCGATCCTGACGAAGCGCCTCGCCCTCAACCCGGCCGCGGCGCCGTCCACCGCCTCGGCTGACAGCCTGAGCGTGTGGGCCGCCTCTCGTGACCCGTCAGCCGGCCCGTCGCCGTCCATCGCATCCCGGGCATTGGCCGCCAGGTTGGCCAGCACCGTCTCAAGCTGGTCCTTGTCCGTCCAAACCGGCGGCAGGACGTCGGGCAGGGCGAGTTCGACGGCGACCCGATTGCCCAAAGTGTCCGCCAGGGCATCGCGTAGGTCGGTCAGCAGCCGGGCGACATCGACCCTATCCGCTTGCAGGGCGCTGCGCCGGGCGAAGCTCAGCAGGTGCCGCGTGACCACCGCGCCGCGCTCGGCCGCATCCACGACCAGTCCGGCCAGCCGCTCCACCGAAGCTGCGTTGTCCGGGCGCCGCTGGATCAGCCGGGCGCCTCCGGCAATCGCCTGCAGCACGTTGTTGAAGTCATGCGCGACGCCGCCGGCCAATTGGCCCAAGGCTTCCATGCGCTGCGTTTGCCAAAGGGTTTCCTGGGCTGCGACGCGCTCCGCCGCCGCCGCCGACACGCGCTGCTCCAAGGTCGCGGCCAGGTCCTGCGCTGCCGTCTCTGCCGCCCGCCGGCGCGAGATGTCCTGCACGGCGACGACGACGCCCGCCAGCCGCCCGCTGCCGTCGCGGGCGAGCGCCAAATGGCTGGCGGCCCAGACGTGGCTTGCGTCGGCCCGCACCAGGCGGCTCTCGATCCGGAACGGCTCCCCGGTGGCGAGCATCCGGGCATGCTGCTGCAGGTGCGAGGGGCGGTCCTCGGGGTGCGTCATGTCGTGCAGCATCAATGTCCGCAGGCGTGCCTCCCCGTGGCCCATCAATTGGCAGTAGCAAGGGTTCGCCAAACGAATCCGCCCGTCCAGCCCGGTCTGCACGATGCCGATCGGGGCGCTGCCCATGACGGCGCCGAGCTGGGCCTCCATGTCGCGCAACGCCGCTTGCGATTGGCGGAGCGCCCGCTTGAGACGGCCGCTGCGCTGCCAGCCGAGCAGCAGCGCCGCCGGCATCGCGTATTGCGCGTACTGGATCATGCGTGCCATCGGTGGTTGCCCAACCTTGGCCTGGATCGCGTGTCGTGCTCTGGTCATGGGGGCACAACGCTGAACGGCGGCATCGGCTCCCGGAGAGTGTTTCGTCTCAGTGCTCCGTTAGGTGTCCCGAGCCGTCAGGCCGCCGCTTCCCGCTTGCGGCGGCGGCCGGGCAGCACGGCCTCCGGCGTGCTGTCCTCGGGCGTTTGCAGGGCCGTCAGCAGGGCCTTGCGCAGAACGGCCAGCTTGCGCTCGTTCTCGATCTTCAGGCCGAACACGTCCTTGACATAGAACACATCGACCGCCCGCACGCCGTAGGTCGTGACGTGGGCGGAGGCGATCTGCAGCCCCTGCTCGCTGATGGCGGCCGTCACGTCGTGCAGCAGGCCGGGGCGGTCGCGGCCGTTCACCTCCAGCACCGTATGCGTGTTGCTGGCGCGGTTATCGACCACGACCCGCGGCGGCACATGGATTGCCCGCATTCGGCGGCCCAGCAGCGCCCGGGACGCCCGGCGGATCTCGCCGGCCAGCGCCAGCCGCCCCGACAACGCCTGGTCGATCAGCACGTGCAGCCGGGCCAGGCGGTGCGGCGCGTCGAAGGCGCCCCCGGCCGTGTCCTGGATCCAGAACGTGTCGAGCGCGCTGCCGTTGGTCAGCGTGTGGATGCGCGCGTCGACGATGGACGCGCCCGCCACCGCCAAGGCACCTGCGATCCGGCTGAACAGCCCGGCGTGGTCGGCGGTGTAGATCGTCACCTCCGTCACCGCGCGGGCCGGCAACGGCTCGGTATCGACGGTGAGCGGCGCGCCCCGGCGCTCCGCGTCGCGGATCAGCCGGGCATGCCGGGCATGCGTTTCGGGATCGAAGCTGAGCCAGTAGCCGGGGTAGCCGAGGCCGTAGTAGAAATCCCGGTCGGTGTCCGGCCAATCGCTCAGATAGTGCCCGGCTGCTTCCTTGGCGCGCGCCACCCGCACGTCGCGCTCCGTGGTGGCGAGGCCGCCGGCCAGCACGTCGGCGACCCGGGAGTACAGCTCCCGCAGCAGGGTCGCCTTCCAGCCGTTCCACACTTTGGCGCTGACGGCGCGCATGTCGGCGACGGTCAGCACCAGCAGCAGCTTGAGCCGTTCCGGCGACTGGATGGTGTCGGCCAAATCGAGGATGGTCTTGGGGTCGTCGATGTCGCGCTTGAACGCCGTTTGGCTGAGCATCAGGTGGTGCAGCACCAGCCAGCTCACCGTTTCAGTTTCCTCGGCCGACAGGCCGATGGCCGGGCCGATCTGGATGGCAAGCTCGGCCCCGAGTTCGGAATGGTCGCCGCCGCGGCCCTTGGCGATGTCGTGCAGCAGCGTCGCGGCATACAGCGCCCGGCGGGATTGCAGATCCTCGACCAGGCCGGAGGCGATGGGCGCCACGTCCGACAGCTCGCCCCGTTCCAGGGCGTTGAGCACGCGCACCGCCTCGATCGTGTGCTCGTCGACGGTGAAGACATGGTAGGTGTCGAACTGCATCTGTCCGACGATGCGCGCCCAATCCGGGATGTAGCGCCCGAGGAAGCCGGTTTCGTTCAGGATGGCCAGCCACTTCGCGCCGCCGGCCCGGCTGTGCTCGCCGTCGCGCCCGCAGAGCAGGTCGAGGAAGACCTCCGCCGCCGCCGGGTCGCCGCGAAGCTGGATCGCCCCGCGCTCATGGCGGATCAGCGCGCGGAGCGCCAGCGGGTGAAGCTCCAGCGCCCGGTCCCGCGCCACCTGCAGGATGCGCAGCATGGCGATGGGATGATGGCCGAACTGCCGGCCCGGCGCGGACATCAGCTTGCCGTCCGCCAGCACGAAGCCCTGTTCCAGCAGCGCCGCGTCCGTCGCGGCCGCCAGCGCCGGCGGGCCGAGGGCGGCGCGCACGATGGCCGGCTCCAGCACCGTCGTGATCCGGGTGATCTCGCGCGCCGTCAGGAAGTAGTGGCGCATGAACCGCTCGACGCCGTCCTGCCGGCCGTGACGGATGTAGCCCATGCGGGCGCCGACGACGGGCTGCAGGTCGAAGGTCAGCCGGTCCTCGGCGCGCCCGGCGACGTAGTGCAGGTGGAAGCGCACGGTCCACAGGAAATCCCAGGACCGCCGGCCGTGCTTGGCTTCCTGGTGGGTGAGGATGCCGCCGCCGGGGCTTTCGGGACCGACCAGGTCGCCCATGACCTGGGTGTCGAAGACGTAGCGCGACATCCAGTACAGCGTCTGCATGTCGCGCAGGCCGCCGCGGCCCTCCTTGATGTTGGGCTCGACCAGGAACGGCGTTTCGCCGTAGCGGTGGTGGCGGGCGTCGCGCTCCGCCTGCTTGGCCGCGATGAAGCCGCCGGCCCCGGCATCGGCGCAGGATTGCTTGAAGCGCGCCTGGAACGCCTCGAACAGCCCGGCGTCGCCGGCCAGCAGCCGCGCGTCGAGCAAGGAGGTGCGGATCGTGAGGTCCCGCTCGCCCTCGGCGATGCACTCCGCCACCGACCGCGTGGCGTGGCCAACCTTGAGGCCGAGGTCCCACAGGAAGTACAGCATGAACTCGACCGCGGCGAGCGTCGGGGCGGCGGGGCGGTCCGCGGTGATGAACAGGAGGTCGATGTCGCTGAACGGCGCCAGCACGCCGCGCCCGTAGCCGCCGGTGGCGACGACGGCCATCCGTTCGGACCGGGCCGGGGCCGCGTCGAAGCCGTTGACGTCGATGCAGGCATGGTCGCGCAACGCCCCGATCACGCCGTCGGTCAGCCGGCCCAGCAAGCGTCCGGCCTGCAGCCCGCTCATGCCCCCAGCCTCGAACCGTTCCCGCACGTGGTGCTGCACCCGGGTCAGGTAGCGGCGGAAGGCGCTGAGCGCGGCGTCGCGCGGCGGCGGCCTGCCGCCGGCCGCGACGCCGCGGAGCGCCGTGGTCAGAAGCGTGACAGCATCCTCGGGCCGGTCGGGCAAAGGCAAAATTTGGGACATCAACCCTATGCTACCCCCGGATGCGCCGGGGGAACAGCAGCGAGTGCTTTGAGGCGATAGAGAATTTCCACCGCGTCGCGGGGCGTCAGCCGGTCGGGATCGATTTCCTCCAAGGCGCTCCGCAGGGCATCGGGCGCCAATGCGGTTTCGTGGGCAGGCTCGGGGCCAGGTTCGGGGACCAACTGGGCGAACAGCGGCAGCTCCGCCGGCCTGCCGTGGCGGCCCTTCTCCAGCGCGCCGAGCAGGGCCGCCGCCCGACGCACCGTGGCCTGCGGCACGCCGGCCAGTTGCGCCACGTGCACGCCCCAACTGCGGCCCGCCGCGCCCTCCGCGACCTCATGCAGGAACACCACGCTGCCGCGCCATTCCTTGACCCGCATGGTGTGGGGACGCAGCCGCGGCATCTGCGCGGCCAGGTCCGCCAGTTCATGGAAGTGCGTCGCGAACACCGTCCGGCAGCGGATCTGGCCGTGCAGCGCCTCCAGCACCGCCCAAGCGATGGCCAGGCCGTCCAGCGTGCTGGTGCCGCGGCCGATCTCGTCCACGATCACCAGCGACCGCGGGCCGGCCTGGTGCAGGATGGCGGCGGTCTCCGTCATCTCCACCATGAAGGTGCTGCGCCCGCGCGCCAGGTCGTCGGCGGCGCCCACCCGGCTGAACAGGCGGTCCACCACGCCGATCCGGGCGCTTTCCGCCGGCACCGGCAGCCCGGCCTGCGCCAGGATGGCGAGCAGCGCGTTCTGCCGCAGGAAGGTGCTCTTGCCCGCCATGTTCGGCCCAGTCAGCAGCAGCACGCG
>JAABUQ010002360.1_pt1 | contig 37544 bp, 34 predicted proteins | sample 5560001 | NCBI WGS metagenome assembly JAABUQ01 (sample SAMN10711888, study PRJNA513371) | rock metagenome | isolation source: Antarctica rocks | place: Antarctica: Victoria Land, Finger Mt nord | collected 2015-12-18 | reverse complement strand
AACTTGGTCGTGAACCAGTCCACCACGGGGCGGCCTCCCCTTCCACTCAAACTGTCAACCCGCCGAACTCAAGAACAGCCCGCTTTGCGACAGAGCCGGGGGGAGGGGACCGGATCTCGTGCTCTGGATGGAAGACGGGGCTGCCCCGAGGTGTTCCCGAACGAACCCGATGCTCCCCTGATCGCTCGGGATAAGCCCTGGGAGAAACGAACCCAAGCTCCTCGCTCCGCCGGTGGCCGCCGGGAAAAACGAACCCAACCGGGCCTGCGGCGGGCCGAATCGGCGGCCGGTCGCCTGGGTGTTCCTCCCCTTTGAGATAAGATCGTTCCTGGGCGGGCCGGCGAATCGGGTTTCCGGCGGAAGGGGATGGCGGCGACTTCATGGCCCGACTCGTGCTCCACTTCGGCGGCAACGGCCATGCCTCGATCCGGCTCGACCGGGCCCGGTTCGCTTTAGCGGCGCGGTGTCCCCGGCTCGCGCTGGTCGACCTGGCCTATCCGGGGTTCGAGGGGCGCCCTCGGGCTCGGTCGCTCGACGAGTTCCTCGACGCCCTGGCGGGGCAGATCCGGGGATTGCCGGAGCCCCCGGTCGGGGCGTTCGCCTCGGGGATCGGGGCCCTGATCGCCTTGGGCTTGCGGGGCAGGGGGGAGCTTGCGGGCTTGCCGCTGGTGTTCGAGGGGCCGGTGCTCTGGGGCCTGGAGCATCGGGCGTTCCCGACGGTCCTGCGGCGGTTCCCGCCGGCCCGAGCCTTGGTCCGGTCGGCCTTTGGGCTCCGAGGCTTTCAGGAGCGGTTCGCCCGGAAGCACTTCGAGTCGAGGCCGGACCCGGCGACCCTGGCCGGGTTCTTCGAGGGATACCGGCGGTGCTCGGCCTTCGGCGACCTGTTCGCCTGGTTCGGCCCGGAGTACCTCCGGACCCTGGAGCGCGCCTTCGCGTCGAAGCCGGAGGCCCTGGAGCGGATCACGGCCTGGGTGGGCGGGCGCGACCGGGTGGTCGGCCTCGCCGAGGTCCGGGCGACCGAGCGGGCCCTCGGCATCTCGCTCCCGGTGGTCGAGTTCGAGGGCTGGGGCCATTACCCGACGATCGACGTCCCCGAGGAGTGGGCCGATGCCCTCTGCCTGTCGCTGGCTCCCGCTTGATCGGTTCGCTGCTCAGATGACGGCTCGAACCGCGATCCGGCCGACCGGAATGCCGATCTTATGCGCTTTCGTGAGGTCGAAGAAGCGGAGTAGGGTGAAGGGCCAGGCGCGTGGAAAACCCCGGCTGGGCTGGCCGGGGTATCTAGCATGATTCGCCAGCGTCGGGCGTCAGAAGCCGATCTGGCCTCGAACGTAATCGTTCGGGACGTAGGAGCCGAGGTACTTAATTTTTCCGTTGATGATTGAATACCGCTCCATGATGTTGACGGTGTCATGCATCCCTTCTTGCCTGGCAGAGACTCGCAGTTCGACGACGGTGCCCCCCTTGACCGGCTTGACCGAGTGGATCAGGCCGTCCCAGCCCACGACCAGGCGAGATTGCGGGCTGATGACGGTCCGGAAGTAGGCGATCCTGTCCTCGGGGGCGCCGAGCTTAGCCTTGTTGAACAGGTCCTTGATCGGTTGCAACGCCTGTTTCTGGGCCTCGGGCAGGCGGTGATCGAAATAAACCTTCAGGGAGTAGTCGGGGGGTGGTTGTGCTTGGCGTTTCGGCTGGTAAGGATAGGGCACGGGCCCCGGGCCATCCGGGACGGTTGTGAACCCATCCGACCGAGGGCCCGGGTCCTGCCCGACTCCTGGCTCGGGGAGGCCCAGCAGCAACAGCAGGATGACCGCGGCGAAGCAGGGCTTGGAATCGAGCATCGATCCTCTCCTGGCATGGAAGACTCGGGAAGTCATCGTCGTGGCGTTGGGATTATTGATAATTGGCAAACCACCCAGCGCCGTTGGCCGTGGTGGTTCCCTCGAACGTCCAGTCATCCGAGCCTAGGTCCACAGTGACCGGGTTGCCGTTGCTATCTTTCCAAGTAATTTGTTGGTCCTGAGTATAACTGCCAATCTGGGCGATTTGAGCGGCGCCATTGAGGGTGAAAGTCTTGAAATCGCAGATTGCCACGTCCGCTCCCTGAGGAGACTGCCCGAGGTAATAGCTGGTGCTGGTACTGCCGGCGGCTGGAATCCAACCGGAGTCTGGCCTGGGCATGTTGTACACCACAAAGTTGGAGAGATCCTCCTGAACCGTCACCCCCCAGAACAGCGGCCCGATGGTCTTCCCGCCGGACTGGAGGACGAAGTAGACCCAGAGGCCAGGCTCGCCTCCCAGACTATTCGCGGTCGGATTCCCGGCGTTTGAGGGCGGGATATTGTTGCAATACGGCGTCACAACCAATTTTCCATTCTGCGTAGGTCCCAGGATGGCCACGATGGACGGGTACGGTATGATGACCGACCTGGTCACGGTCTCGGCCGCGGGCGGGGCTTGCATGTTGACGCCCCCACCATTCGCCATGTACGTGATTACGCATTGGAGTTGGAAGGTGCCCGGGATGCCGTAAGTGATCAAAGGGCCCGAACCGCCCATGTTCCGGGGCTGCGACGCCGGGGTGCAGTCGGTCTGCTGAATCGTCCATGCCTGCGTGTACTGGTAATTGGGCACCGTGTTGATAACCGTGTAGGATGTCCTCCAGCCCAATTGCTCGGGCTGGGCATTCCCCGCCACAACGGAGATTGAGCTCGCCCGGGCGAAGCCGGATGCGGCGCAAGAGACGAGGAGCGAACACGTCAAGGCCCTGATGAGCATCTTGGTGCACCTAGTTGTAGATTTCGAGGGTGTGATCTTAGGGGTAGCGGGAACATAACAGCAGGTTGCACCCAAATGCAAGCTCGTTCTTTATTTTTTTCCGTTCGAGTTCGGGCCCAACAAAGCCTCGGCGTTCAGCCTCCGACCGCCTCGCGCGACGCGATCAAGGCGATCTGCGATAGGCCGGACGAGCCCTTAGCGAGCGGGCCCTCGGCGTCTCGCTGCCGGTGGTCGAGTTCGAGGGGTGGGGGCATTACCCGACGATCGACGTCCCCGAGGAGTGGGCCGATGCCCTCTGCCTGTCGCTGGCTCCCGCTTGATCGGTTCGCCGACGCCGGAATCCCCAAGCTCCACAACCTCAAGCTCGCCGCCCGCTCGGGCTTCGCGGTCCCGGAGACCGTGTGGGCCCGGGCGAGCGACCTCGAAGCCAGCCCGCCCGACGCCTTGCCGATTGGGGTGCCCGACGTCCCTTGCATCGTCCGCTCGGGGTCGCCGACCGAGGACACCGGGGCGACCTCGAACGCCGGCCGGTTCCTCAGCCTCGCCGTGGACCGGCCCGAGGATTTCGCCGGCGCGGTGGCCCGGGTCGTCGCCGCCCTCCCGACCCGGGATGGCCGGAGGCTGGGCGTGGCCTTCGTCCAGCCCCTGATCCGGGCCGAGGTGGCCGGCGTCACCTTCTTCGACGGCTTCTATTACGAGGAGACGCGGGCCTCGGGCTCGAACCGGGGCCTCACCTCGGGCCTGGAGCGGGGCGAGGTCCGCCGGGGGCACGTCCGGCGGGGCGACGCCCACGACGCCTGGCTCGTCCGGCTCCAGCGCCGGTTCGGCGGGCGGGTCGACGTCGAGTGGGCGAAGCCCGAAGCGTCGGACGCCCCCGATCCGACGTTGCTCCAGGTCCGCCCGGCGCTCTTCCCGATCCGCCGGTCGGAGATTTTGAGCCTGGCCAACCACAAGGAGATCCTCGGCGACCCTCCCAGCCCCTGGATGGTCGGGCTGCTGGCCGAGGTCGCCCGGCCGGTCATGGGCTTCTTCGAGGCGGTCGACCGCGAGGTCTCCACCTGGGACGAACCTTACGCCGTCGAGCTGGGCGAGCGGGCCTGGATGAATTTCTCGGCCTTCTTCCGCCTGATGGACCACTGGGGCCTGCCCCGGACCCTGGTCACCGACGGCGTCGGCGGCGAGCCGGACGGCCCGCTCGACGCCAGGCTCGACCTCGGCCGGTTCCTCCGCAAGACGCCGGTGATGATCCGCAAGTCGATCGGCGACTATGCGGCGATCCTCGCCATCGGATGTCATTTTCGGAAGTTGGACGCACAACTAGACGTGGCTCGGACGCTCAATGATCTGTGGGTGACCAACGTCTGGGCGCTCGATCTGTCGATCCGGTCGAACTTCGCCATCGGGTCGCAGCAGGCGGTCACCTCCCGAATCCGGCGCAAGCTCGGCCTGGCCTGGGCGGGCCGGGTGGTGACGCACGAGATGATGACCCGCTACGCCGAGCTGGCGGCCCGGCCCGAGGCGGCCGATCGCCTGGCGGGCCTCGACGCCTGGCTGGTCGACTACGGCCACCGAGGCCCCCTGGAGAGCGACCCGGCCCGCCCCCGCTTCGCCGAGCTTCGCGACGAGATCCGGGTCGGGCTCGAACGCGGCCCCGCGCGGAGTCCCAGCCCGGCCCCCCGGCCGAACCGGCTGGTGGCGGCCCTCGCCCGCCCCTTCTTCGTCTTCGACGAGGCCCGCGAGCGGTTCCGCGACCGCCTGATGCGGTGGTGGCGGCGGCTCCGCGGCCGGGTCCTGGAGGAGGCCCAAGCCGCCGTCCGGGACGGCTGGCTCGACGACCCGGCCGACGTCTTCTTCCTCAGGGGGGATGATTTGGCCGCCGACCCCGCCACCTGGCGCGACCGGGTGGTGTATCGCCGCCGGGCCCGGGAGCGGGCCGGTGCGCTCCGGCTCCCCTCGACCGCCTCGCGCGAGGCGATCGAGGCGATCCTCGGCCGGCAGGATGAACCCCTCGCGGGCGGGCCCGAGAAGGCCGACCGGCCCGCCCGGTTCCGCGGGATCGGCCTGGGCTCCCGAAGCGTCGAGGGGGTGGCGGTCCGGGCCGTCGACCTGGCCAGCCTGCTCGGCGGGCGGGACCTGCCGGCGTCGGCGGTCCTGGTCGCGTCCACCTTGGAACCGTCGTGGGCGGTGGTCTTCCCGAGGTTCTCGGCCGTCGTGGTCGAGCTGGGGGGCGAGCTGAGCCACGCCTCGATCCTGCTCCGCGAGGCGGGCATCCCCGCCGTGGTCAACGCCCGGGGGGTGTTCGAGGCCGTCGCCGAGGGGGACCGGATCGCGGTCGACCCGGCCCGGGGCGAGGTCCGGCTCGGCGCCTGAATTGAGCGGGATCGTCTTTTTTGGCCCAAAATTGTTGACGAGCCGAACAAGGCGTCCTACGGTTCGATTGGCGGCACGATGCAAGCTCGCTCGGCGACCCCGGCAAGACCAGGACGCCGGTCACGAACCCACCGACGCGAGGGGAACCCCCCGACCGCGCCCCCCACGCGTGGGGCGGGCCGGGGGAAGCTCGCGTAGCTAACGAGGAGGACGCCCCCCATGACGCCCCGAGCGGCCCGTCGCGACGCGAGCTCGCAATCCCCCCTGCAGATCTACCTCCACGAGATCAACGCGACGCCGCTCTTGACCGCCGAGGAGGAGCGGACCCTGGCCGCCCGGGTGGCCGAGGGCGACCCCTACGCCCGCGAGCACATGGTCAAGGCCAACCTCCGCCTGGTGGTGAACATCGCCCGGGGGTATCTCAACAAGGGGCTCTCGCTCGAAGACCTGATCGAGGAGGGGAACCTCGGCCTGATGCGGGCGGTCGAGGGGTACGACGGCGGGATGGAGACCCGGTTCAGCACCTACGCCAGCTACTGGATCAAGCAGTCGATCCGCCGCTCGGTGATGAACAACGGCAAGCCGATCCGCCTGCCGGCATACATGGTCAGCCTGCTCTCGAAGTGGCGGCGGGTCTCGGCCGTCCTGACCGACCGCCTGGGCCGGGCGCCGACGCCCGAGGAGATCGGCAAGGCCCTCCGGCTCACGAAGAAGAAGGTGGGGATCGTCGCCAAGGCGATCAAGGTCAACAACCTGGTCGCCAGGCCCGAGGGGAACGACGACGACGGCGGCTTCATGATCGACGACGTCCTGACCGACGACCGAATCCGCCCGCCCGACGCGGTGCTCGGCGAGGCCGACGACCTCGAGCGGATCTTCGCCCGGATCGGCCAGCTCGACGTGCGCGAGGCCAGCGTGATCCGGATGCGGTTCGGCCTCGAACCCTACGCCCCGATGACCCTCCGCGAGATCGGCGAGAACCTCGGCCTGACCCGCGAGCGCGTCCGCCAGCTCGAATCCCTCGCCCTCGCCAAGCTCGTCGGCGACCTCGCCGACCGCGACGGCGGCCTGGCCAACTGACCCGACCCGACCGGCGCCCCCTCACGCCTCGAACGCCCGCCCGAGGGCTTCGAGGCGTCGCCGCGCCTCCCGGGCGAAGACCAGGCGGAGCATGATGGACAAGGCCCCCGGCCGCCCGGCGAGCTGATAGGCGAACGTCGCCCGGGTCCGCCCCGGGCCGACCTCGTCGAACCGCCACGACCCGGAGAAGGACCGGAAGAACCAGGGGCCCCGGGTCATCCGGACCGCGCAGGCCCCCGGCCTGCGGAACGAGACGTATTCCGTCTCCATCCCCCACCCGCCCCGGCTCACGCACCAGGCGCGGACCCCGACCCCCGCCGCCTCGGCACCGCCCAGCAGCCTCGCCTCCCTGAGGAACGGGTCCCAGTCGAGCCGTCGCCCGTAATCCTGCGTCAGGTCGAACACCGCGCCCGGCTCGGCATCCACCACGATCGTCCGGCGGAACATGGTCGGCAACCCTCCGGGACGGCCACGAGATGGGGCCATACCCCATCAACCGCCGAAGCTCGGCCCCGATTAACGCCGACCCGCCCGCCTCGCGAACCGCCCCCACGCCGGCCCGAGCCACAAGGCGCCGAGGACGAGCCACGACGGGCAGGCGACCCAGGTGCTCGCCGTCGCCCCGGCGTACCGGGGGATGACGTAGGGGTCGGCCGCCGCGTCGCCGATCCACCAGAACCCCAGGTCGTTCCCCCACCCCGAATGGGCCGGCCGGGTCCGGCTGGCCAGGATCGTCCCGCCGGGGTCGAGCCAGTCCAGGGGCCGCGAAGGCCGGGGGACCGGCTGGACCGCCCGGCCCGCCCAGGTGCTCCCGTCGTCCCACCGGAGCCGGTAATAGGTGACCTCGGCCCCGCCCACCGCCGGGGCCTCGAAGTCGAAGCCGAGCGTGGTGTAGGCGAAGTAGCTGGACAAGGCCAGGAGCGTGGCCGGGATGGCCACCGCCAGGTAGGCGGCCCGGAGGGTCCGGGCGAGGACCGGTCTCGCCCCGCTTCGGAGGAACGGTTGATCCTGGTGCGATGCGTCGGGCGGATCGGGCATGGCGGGCCTCTATTGGCATCGTCGGCCTAGGTCGACCGGGCGACCTGCTCGGCGATCAGGGCATGATAGTTGGTGATCATAAGCAAAATCGGTGTCGGATCATGCATCGTGGGCTCGTGGCGCCGATTTCGCGCGAGCGGGGACGCGGCACGATGGGTTCTGGTAAGGTGGGGGCATGGGCACACTCCTCGCTCCGATCACGATCGATCCGGCGGTCTGCCAACGGCAAGCCGCGCATCCGCGGGCTCCGCTACCCCGTCGAGACGTTGCTCGAATTGCTCAACTCGGGCATGACGACCGATGAGATCCTGGCCGACTCCGAGGATCTCGAGCGTGATGACCTGCTGGCCGTGCTGGCTTTCGCCGCCCGGCTGGCCCGGATGCGCCGCCTCCAGTCGGCGGAGCCATGAGCTTTCTCGCACCTGCCCGATCTCAAGACCACGAGATCATTTCCGGATTCGCTGGGGCGAGGAAGGGCTCCTCGCTTTTCGGGCCGTGATCGGAGCCGGCCGCCGCTCCGCCAAGCTGTTGAGCCGGGAGGGCTCGACCCAACCCTCCTTGTTCGGTCGGTCGCGACGGTTTATGGTGAGGCGATGGAGTTCGAGTGGGACCCGGACAAGGCGATCCGCAACTCCGCCAAGCATGGCGTCACCTTCGCCGAGGCGGCGACGATCTTCGGCGATCCATCGGCCGTGACCTTCGCCGACCCCGACCATTCGGATGACGAGGACCATTTCCTGTCGTTCGGCCTCTCGGCCGGGGGCCGCTTGCTGGTCGTCTCGCACACGGATCGCGAGGATCGGACGCGGATCATCAGTGCCCGGCAGGCGACCCGGGAGGAGCGGAAGATTTATGAACAAGGCTGACGCCGACGATGATCTTCGGCCCGAATATAAGGCCTCGGAGCTTGGCCCGGGGGTCCGCGGCAAGCATCTCAAAGGCTATCAAGCCGGGAGCAACCTCGCGTTGTTGACCCCGGAAATTCGCGCGGCATTCCCGACCGACGAGGCGGTCAATCAAGCCTTGAGGTCGCTGCTGCCCGCCCGGGGAGCCTGAACCGTCGCCGGGGTAGGGGAGGGTCTTGCGTGGGCGGCTCCGATGATCCGAGGGTCTATTTCGCCGCGGAGCGGACCTTGCTGGCCTGGGTCCGGACGGGCTTGGCCGTCATGGGCCTGGGCTTCGTCGTGTCCCGGTTCGGGCTGTTCCTCCGGATGCTCCGGCGCGACGAGGGGGGCAGCCCTTCGATCGGCTCGACGGTGATCGGCGTCGGGCTCGTCCTGCTGGGGTCGGCGGCGGTCGGTTTGGCGGCGTGGCAGCATGCCCGGTTCTGTCGGGGGCTCGGGCCGGGCGAGAGGCCGGAGCCCAGCCTGGCGGCGTGGTCGGTCTGGTTCGCGGCGTTGCTCTCGGCGGTCGGGGTCGTGCTGGCGGGGTACATCCTGCTCCGGTCGGACCCGGCCTGAGGTCATGGCCGGGCGGCTTGAGTCGTCAACAGGTCCTGGCGACGCGACCCGGCCTGGGTCGGGCGACGGAGCCGGAGGAAGGCGAAGCCGATCGCACCGGCGAGGCCGGAGGCGAGGAGCACGCCGATCTTGGCGTCGGCGACCTGGGCGGGGTCGGTGAAGGCGAGCGCGGCGACGAAGAGGGAGACGGTGAAGCCGATCCCGGCGACCATCCCGACGCCGAGGATCTGGCTCCAGGTGGCCCCCCTCGGGGACTCGGCGAGCCCGAGGGCGACGGCCAGGCGGGCGAAGCCGAGGATGCCCAGGGGCTTGCCCAGGACCAGGCCGAGGACGATCCCCCGGGTGATCCCGCTGGTCGCGGCGTGGCCCAGCGACCCGGCCGTGAGGGCGACCCCGGAGTTGGCCAGGGCGAACAGGGGCAGGACGACGAAGCTCGACCAGGGGTGGACCTGGCGGAGCCTCCGGTCGAGCCTCGACTCGGTCCCCCGGCTCAGCTCCTCCATCTGGCCCATCAGGGCCTCGGCCCGGTCGAAGTCGCCCAGGCCCAGGGCCCGGTCGAACCGGCGGATCAGCTTGCCGGCCGGCCTGGCGAAGGCGTAGAGGCTGAACCAGGGGCGGGCCGGCGTGGCCAGGCCGAGGATCACCCCCGCCAGGGTGGCGTGGACCCCCGAGGCCAGCATCGCCGCCCAGAACGCCAGGCTCGCCAGGAGGTAGGCGTTGCCCCACCGGACCCCCCCCCGGACCATCAGGGCGATCCCGCCCAGGACGCCCGCCGCCGCCCCCAGCGCGGGCCAGGACACCCCGCCGGAGTAGAACAGGGCAATGATCAGGATCGCCCCGATGTCGTCGGCGATCGCCAGGGCCAGCAGGAAGACCCGGACCGGCGGCGCGATCCGGTCGCCCAGGAGGATCAGCACGCCGAGCGAGAAGGCGATGTCGGTCGCCATCGGGATGCCCCAGCCGCCCGAGCCCGGCCCGCCGGCGTTGCAGGCCGCGTAGAGCAGGGCGGGCACCGCCATCCCCCCCAGGGCCGCCACGACCGGCAGGGCGGCCCGGCGGACGCTGGAAAGCTCGCCGTCGAGGACCTCGCGCTTGATCTCCAGGCCGGCGATGTAGAAGAAGACCGTCATCAGGCCGTCGTTGATCAGCTCGCGGACGTCCCCCCGGAGGGCATAGGGGCCGAACTCGACCGCCAGGTGGAACCGGAAGACCCGCTCCAGGGCCCCGGCCCAGGGGGTGTTGGCGACGATCAGGGCCGCGATCGCCGCCCCGAGCAGGAGGACGCCCCCGGGCCCCTCGGTGTGGAAGAAGCCCTGCGTCGGCAGGACCAGCCGCCGGGTCACGAACGAGGCCCGGGCCAGGGCCTTGGCCGATCCGTAGCTCCGGGGTGGGACGTGCATGGTGGGATCTTGCTCGGGAGGGCGCACGCCATCGGGGCCGATCCGACCATCCCAACCGATCCGTCGGCGAGCCGTCAAGGGCCCGGGAAGGCCGCGTCCCCCCTCGAAAACCCGGCCCCGGGCGATTTGGCGATGGACGCCGGGCCGCCCCCGGGGGGAAAATCGCGTACCGGCGATCAAATAATGGGGGCGGGGCCTCGAATTAACTGTGTGGGCAAGCGGACCGGACCCGGCTCAAAGGGTCGCCGCGAGGCCGACCGGCACCACACCTCGGGTAATTTGAATTAGGAGAGCGACATGGCCTGCTCGTTGATCAAGAAGGGTTTGCTCGGCGCCGGCCTGGGCGCAAGCGCCCTGTACGTGGCGTTCGGGACCCCCGCCCCCAGCTACGTCTGGACGGCCGTCCATCGGGTCCGCGACAACGTCAAGAGCCAGGTGCCGGTCCAGTTCGAGATCGACCGGGCCCGCGAGGAGATCATCAACCTCGAGCCGGCGATCCGCGACAACATCGAGAACCTCGCCCGGGCCACCGTCGACGTCGAGCACCTCGACCGCGAGATCGTCGCGATCAAGGGGAACCTCGGCACCGAGAAGAAGGTCCTCACCGCGCTCCGCGAGAGCCTCAACACCGGCGACTTCCGCCTGACCGGCAACGTCACCTACACCGCCGACGAGGTCAAGGGCGAGCTGAAGTCGCGCTACGACCACTACAAGCAGGTCGGCGAGCTGCTCAAGGACAAGGAAGACACGCTCAAGGCCAAGCAGAAGGCGGTCATCGCCGCCCGCCAGCAGCTCGCCCAGATGTCGGCGGCCAAGCAGGCGCTGCTGACCAAGCTGGCCGGGATCGAGGCCCGGCTGAAGATGATCCAGACGACCAAGGAGACCAACGAGTTCGACTTCGACGACAGCTCGCTAGCCCGCGCCAAGGCGTCGGTGGCGACGCTGGAGAAGCGGCTCGACGTGATGGCCAGGACGGCCGAGATGGAGGGCAAGTACTCGGGCTCCTCGATCCCCGTGATCGTCGAGCCGGGCCGCGACGTGCTCCGCGAGATCGACGCCGAGTTCGGCCCGCCCGCCGCCAAGCCCTCCGCCGGCCCGGACAAGAGCCTCTGATCGGGGCTTCGCGAGGCCCACTCGCGGGAAGCGGGCCGGCCCGGGTCGCTCGACGACCCGGCCGGCCCGGCCCTCTTGTTTCCCATCCGTCACGCGGCGAATCGTGCTCGGGACCGACGAAGGCGGGAGTCTTGGATTTCCCCATGGTCACACCGGACGGCAAGTCAACCATGCTGGGACAATGGCGGGTCGCGCTGAGACAGGCGGAAGACGCGGCCAGGGCCGGCCGCATCGAGGAGGCGCTTCGGCTGGCCTCCGGGCCCGACGTGGCCGACCGCCACACCGCGGTCGGGCTCCGCGGCCGGCTGGCGATGGACCTGGTCGCCCGGGCCGGGCGCCGGGCCGAGGCCGACGACCTGACCGGGGCGATCGACGACCTCAAGGTCGCCGAAGGGCTGGACGCCCCGCCCGACGCCCTGGCCGCCGCCCGGCTCAAGCTGGCCGACCACGTCGCCGCCGAGCTGAGGCTCGACCTCGACGCCGGCGAGCCCGGGCGGGTGGCCGAGCGGATCGAGGAGCTGGCCAAGTCCCGGATCGGCGGCCCCGCGCTCCGCAGGGCCCGCGAGGTCGCCGAGGCCTGGCGATCGGCCCTCGACGACGCCCGCCGGGGCGAGTTCGGCCGGGCCTTCGACCAGCTCGACCGCGCCGACCGCCTGGCCGGCGAGACCGCCAAGGCCGCCCTGGCCTCGGCCCGCCGCGAGGTCGAAGCCAAGCAGAAGGCGGCCTCGCCCCTGGTCGAGGCGCTCTACTCCGCCCTCGGGTCGAGCCACTGGGGGGCGACCCTGGCCGCCGCCGAGGCGGTCCTGGAGGTCGTGCCGGAGCACCCCTCGGCCCGGCAGGCCCGGGCCAGGGCCTGGCAGCACATCGCCGCGATCAGCCCGACGAGCGGGACCCTGCCGGGCCGAGGGGCCCGGGTCTTCCCCGCCGGCCTCGGGGCCGAGCCCAAGGGGCCGATCCCGATCCCGCCCCCGACCCCCCCGGCGCCGGCCTCGGACGCGATCACCTTCCTCTCGCCGGTGGTCCACCACGGCGGGCCGGCCGCGAGGCCTCCGGCGGTCCCGACGCCGCTCCCGGGCCGGGCCCTGGCGGGGGCCGAGGGCCCCGGCCCCCGTGGGAGGTTCCTGCTCTGGGTCGACGCGGTGGGCGGCTACCTGGCCTGCCTGGACGACGAGGTGACCCTCGGCCGGGCCGGCCCCGACGCCGTCGCCGACATCCCCCTGCTGGGCGACCTGTCCCGCCGCCACGCCACCCTGGCCCGCGACGGCGACGGCTACGTCGTCCGGGCGATCAAGCCGACGTTCGTCAACGGCAACCCCGTCGCCACCGCCGTCCCGCTCAAGAACGGCGACCTGATCCGCCTGGGCTCGTCGGTCGAGCTGGAATTCCGCCAGCCCAGCCCGATCAGCTCGACCGCCCGGCTGGCGATCGTCAGCCGGCACCGGCTCCCCCTGGCCGTCGAGGGGGTGATCCTGATGGCCGAGACGTGCATCATCGGCTCGTCCCGACAGGCCCACGTCCCCGCCCCAGGGCTGCACGACCCCGTGGTCCTGTACCGCCAGGGCGGGGGGCTGTCGTGCCGGGCCGCCGGGCCCTTCGAGGTCGACGGCCACCCTTGCGCGGCCAGGGCCCCCTTGACGTTGCAGTCGAGCGTGCTGGGACGGGGATTCTCCTTCAGCCTCGAACCGCTCGGGTCGCGGACCTCTCCGGTCTGAATGGATCATCGAGACATTGTCGGATCGGCGGCCCCACCCTCCGGAAGCCTCTTGGCTTGGCCCCGGGCCGCGGGATGCACAAACGGGAGCCGAACCAGCGATGAGCGCCAAGGCCCACGACTCGACCAACCCCGGCGGACTGGACGAGACGGTCGACTACCTCAAGGGGCAGTCGGCCTACGAGCCGGCCGAACGGGACCGGGACATGCCCAGGACGCCGCCAGGCGGCCAGAACCGCTACACCTTCGGCTCGGGCGCCCGCCCGCTCGAAGGGTACACGATCAAGCGGGCCGTCGGCCGGGGCGGCTTCGGCGAGGTGTACTACGCCACCAGCGACTCGGGCAAGGAGGTCGCGCTGAAGCTGATCACCCGGAACCTCGAGATCGAGCGCCGGGGGGTGGCCCAGTGCATGAACCTGAAGAGCCCCAACCTGCTGGCGATCCACGACATCAAGACCAATGACGAGGGGGACACCTTCGTCATCATGGAGTTCGTCGCCGGCCCCAGCCTGGCCAACGTCCTGGCCCGGTACCCCAACGGGATGCCCCTGGACGAGGTCCGAGGCTGGCTCAAGGGGCTGGTCGAGGGGGTGGCCTACCTCCACGACCACGGCGTGGTCCACCGCGACCTCAAGCCGGCCAACCTCTTCATGGAGGAGGGGATCGTCAAGATCGGCGACTACGGCCTGGCCAAGATGATCACCTCGGAGCGGATCAGCCACCACTCCGAGTCGATCGGCACCTGCCACTACATGGCGCCCGAGATCTCGACCGGCAAGTACCACAAGCCGATCGACGTCTACTCGATCGGCGTGATCCTCTTCGAGATGATCACCGGCCGGGTCCCCTTCGAGGGGGAGACCGTCGGCGAGGTCCTGATCAAGCACCTGACCACCCGGCCCGACCTCTCGAAGCTGCCCGAGCCGTTCAAGGGGATCGTGGCCAAGGCCCTGGCCAAGGACCCCGCGCACCGGCCGACCCGGGTCTACGACCTCCTGCCGCCCGGCGACGCCCCCCGCCCTCGCGATGTCCACTTCATCGGCAACCCCGGCGATCGCCTCGCCGCGCCCGCGCCGAGCCCCCGGCCCAGGCCGGTCGACGACGGCATCTTCCGGATCACCGACGAGGAGCCGATCCTCTACATCGGGCCCGAGACCAGGCCCCCCAAGGGCGGGCGGCTCTCGCCGTTCAACCCCTGGGCCCGCCGAAGCCCACGGCCCGGCCCGGCCGCCCCGACCGCCCAGGCCCGGCGCCCCCCGAAGCCGTCGCCCACCCCCCGGGGGGAGGCGGCGGACCTGGCCGCCCGGGCCGCCCACCGGGTCCGCCTGATCGCCTCGGCCCCGATGCTCGTGCCCGAGCCGCCGCCGCAGCCCCAGCCGCTCCCCCCGGCCCGGCTCAGGGTGGCCGAGCTGGCCGCCTCGATGCTCTGGGCCGCCCCCTGGACCGTCCTGGCCACGATGATGGCCGGCGGCCTGCTCCAGCTCGACCTGGCCCGCCGGCCGCAGGACCTCGCCTTCCTCGGGACCATGACCCTGCTGTCGAGCTGGACCGTCCTGGCGGCCCACAAGGTCGCCGAGGGGCGCGAGGACAGCCCGACCGCCGGCCGCTTGCTCCAGCTTGCCCTGGTCGTGATCCTCGCCCTGATCGGCCGGGCCCTCGCCGGCTGGATGATGGTCGAGCCGGCCCCCAACCCGGCCTGGGCCTCGTTCCCCGGCTTCGTGGAAGCGATGGACCCCGCCAACCTGGCGACCGTGCTGGGCTATGCCGGGACCTTGGCCCTGATCGGCCTGGGGATCGACTGGGGGTCGATGGCCGATCGCGGCCGCAAGGCCCGGTTCCGGCTGGCCCCGGTCGCCAAGGCGGCCCTGATCGGCCTGGTCCCCGGCCTGATCCTGATCGGGCCCGGCCATGCCCACCTGCTGACCCTGCCGGCGGCGGCCCTGGCCTCGGTCGTGGTCCAGCTCGCCAGCCCCTGGAGCGAGGCCGCCGCCCGCTACGCCCGCTACGCCCGGTACTCCGGGAGCAAGAAGTCGGGGGCGAGGACGGCCTGACCTCGGCCGATTCGCCCGCCCTTTTGACCGGATCACCGACCAATAGCCGCCCGACCGGGGCGAATCACCAATAGGCCCCGGCTCGTCCCCCTCCCGGGAACTTCGGCAAGGACTGGACCGCGATGAAAAAGCTCGCCCTCGTGATCGTGCTGACCGTCCTCGCGACCCGGCTACTCTCCCAGGATCACCAGCCGCCCAGGCCGCCCGACGCCCCCAGGCCCGTCGCCGTCAAGTTCCGCCGGCTCGACCGCGTGGCCCAATTCCCGGGGCAGGTGCCCGATGTGGCGGCCCCGGTCGTCCCCGCGCCGCCATTCCAGGGGCCGGGGGCCGTCGCCCCGCCCGAGGTCCTGGTCCAGGTCGAGCCCGGGCCGTCGCCCGAGGAGCCGATCCGGGTCATCCCCTGGAGGGGCTCCAGGCCGAACGACCGGGCCCGGCGCCTGCCCGGGCCGCTCGCCCCGAAGGCGGACGGGATGCCCGCGTGGTTCCCCAGGGCCGAGGCCGAGGAGGCGGAGCGGGCCCGGGCCGACGACTCGGGCGTCCGGGTCCTGCTCGGCCGGCTCTCGGCCACCCCCGACCGGGCCAAGCAGGACCTCCGCCAGGTCCTGGAGCGTGAGGTGGCCGCCTGGCTCGCCGCCGACGTCCCCGCGTCGTGGAAGGCCCCGGCCGACGCGCTGGACCGGATGGTCCTGGAAACCTACGTCCAGGCCGTGACCCGGAGCTTCAAGCCCTCGCCCGGCGAGGCGACGCCCGACCCGGGCTCGCCCGAGGGGCTCCGGTCGCTCGACGAGCTCTACACCCTCTACCGGGCCGGCCAGAGGCTCGACTTCTCGCCGACCCGGCGGGCCCTGCTGGTCGACCAGTACCGCCAGGACGTCGCCGCCTGGCGGATGCGCTGGCTGGGCGTGGGGGTCGCGGTGGTCCTGGTCGTCCTGGCGATCGTGTCGGCCTACATCCGGACCGACGAGGCGACCAAGGGCTATTACACCAACCATCTCCGGGCCTCGGCCCTCGCCGCCCTCGGCGCCGCCGGGGCCGCCGCCTATTACGCCCTGGCCTGACCCGAGCCGACCCGCCCCGGACCCGGAGAGACGCGCATGGACTCGGAAATCGTCGTGGTGATCGCCTCGATCGCCTTCGGGATGGTGATCCTCCTGGCCAGGCCAAGAATCGAGACCGCGGCCCGGCGGAAGGTCGGCCGGCTCGTCCCGGCCGTCCGCTCGGCCGCCGCGGGCCTGATGGACCTGGCCCGCCCGTGGCCGGTGGCCTTCCTCCTCTACGGCCTGGCGGTCGTCGCCCTCTTCCTTGACCACAACGCCGTCCGCGACGGCCTGCCCCAATTCCTGCTGCTCGCCGGCCTGGCGCTGGCCTCCCTGGTCTTCTGGTTCCGCGAGCTGCTCTTCCTGATGGCCCTCCGCGACGACGAGCTGCCCGGCCGGTTCGACAAGCCGATCTGGGCCTTCCTGCTGATCGCCCTGCCCCCCGTCGGCCTGATCGCCTTCCGCTGCCACCGCGCGGCCCACCTCAGGCCCGAGCCCTCCCCCCTCGCCAAGCCCAAGCCGACGATCGACTACGGACAGGAACTGGCCTGAGAGCGTGCACATCCCGCCGACCGACGCCGTTTCAAGGAGCCCAGCAGTGAGACGCATGCATTCCCTCCCCGCCCGGATCAGCGAATGGGCCCGGATGGCCGGCGACTGGCTCCGAGAGGCCTATCCGTGGCAGATCGCGCTGCTGGTCGTGGTGGCCCTGGTGCTCCTGCCGCTGATGCCGGCGGTGTTGCTCCTGGCGGTCGCGGCGGCGCTGGTGCTGTTCGCCAGGGCCTGGGTCCGCGAGTTCACCACCCTGATGCGGCTGGGGGACGACGCCTTCCCCGGGCATAACGACAAGCTGATCTGGGCGACCCTCCTGATCGTCCTGCCGCCGATCGGGGTCTGGCTGTTCGGGACGTATCGCGAGGCCCACTGGCCCGAGGCCAAGCCGAAGGGGCCGGCGGTCGACCCGGTCGATTACTGAGCCGGAGGGCGGGTCGTAGGCAAGCCGATCCGGATGGATTAGACTGGGCCGGAAGGGCGGGAACGGCCCTGAAGGGTTCGATCGAAAAGGCCCGAAGGGCGCCCGGATGGCCACGACCGACGCCGAATCCCTCCTGATCCGCCAGGTCCGCGACGGCGACACCGGGGCCTGGCGGCAGCTCATCGAGCGGTTCGAGGGGCGGCTGATCGCCTTCGTCGACAGCAGGCTCCGCGACCGCGCCGCGAGCGAGGACGTGGTCCAGGAGACCTTCATCGGCTTCCTCACCAGCCTGCCGCACTACGACGAGAAGCGCGACATGGAGGCCTACCTCTTCTCGATCGCCGCGCACAAGCTGACCGACCACCTCCGCAAGCAGGGGCGGCGGCCGATCGACCAGTTCGGCTCGGACGACCACGGCCGCCCCCTGGACGAGGTCCCCGGCGGCGAGCGGCCGGCCTCGAGCATCGCCAGGAGCGGCGAGCGCAAGGCCGCCGAGGAGCGATTGTTGACCGACGCGATGGGCCAGCTCGTCCGCGAGTGGCTCGCCCGGTCCGACTTCGCCCGGCTCAAGTGCCTGGAGCTGCTGGTCGTCAAGGGATGGGCGAACAAGGACGTCGCCAAATATCTCGGCCTCACCGAGCAGGCGGTCGCCAGCTACAAGTTCCAGACCATCGGCCGGCTCAAGGAGATGGCCCGCCGCGCCGGGCTTGGGCTCGAACACCTGGGCGAGGGTTGATCCGATGGCCGACGATGTCCAGCCGCCGCAGGACCGGACCAACCGCTCGGCCATCGACGCCGGGACGCTCAAGGCGTACCTGGCCGACGAGCTGCCCCCGGGCACCCAGGCCCGGGTCGAGAAGGCCCTGCGCGAGTCGGCCGAGTTGCGGGCGTTACTCGAAGACGTCCGGGAGGACCGGACCGAGGCGGCCTTGCACAGCCTCGGGGCGATCTGGCGGCGGAACCGGCTGACCTGCCCGAGCCGCCAGCAGCTCGGCAGCCTCCTGCTCGACGTGCTCGACCCCGACCTGGCCGCCTACCTCCGGTTCCACATCGAGGTCGTCGCCTGCCCCTACTGCGAGGCGAACCTGGCCGACCTCCAGGGCAAGGCCGAGCCCGCCACCCATCGCGACCGGACCGACCGCCAGGCCCGCTTCCTCCAGTCCAGCCGCCACCTCCTCGGCGACGAGGGGCCGGGCTGACGCGGAGGCCGGCCGAGGGCCGGTCAGCCCGGGCCGACGAGCCCGGGGTCGGCGCCGACGGGCTGGCCGTCGTCGCCGGTCAGGGCGCAATCCTTCGGCGAGGCGGGGTCGGGGGGCTCCTTGGCCGCCTTGAGGGCCTGCGCCCTCGAATCGACCTCGGGGGCGAGCCTGGACCAGGCGTCGAGGCCCGTCGGCGCGGCCTCGAAGTTGGCCCAGGCCGGCCCGGTGACGTGGTAGCGATCGCCCCGGCCGGTCCAGCGGACGGCGGAGGTCCGGCCGAGCGGCGACTTCTCGGCGGACTCGACCTCCAGGATCGAGCGGACCCAGAGGGCGGAACCCTCGATGACGACCGAGATCGGCGAGGCGGGGGTGAACCGCGAGGCGTCGAGGAAGCGGCCGGTCCGGCTCGAGCACCCCTCGACGTCGAGCCGGAATCCCTCGCCGTTGCCGAAGACCGAGCGGACCCGGAGGGCCCGGCCGGTCGCCTCGTCGCCGGGTCGCGGCCCGAGGAAGATCGACTGCTTCACCGAGGCCGAGGCCGCGGGGTTGGCCGCCACGTCGACCGGGCAGTCGAACCCCTCGAACAGGCAGCCGGAGATGGCCAGCTTCGGCCCATCGGCCAGGATCAGGCGGGCCCCCTCGGCCAATCCCAGGGCCCGGAACGAGCAGCGTTCCAGGGCCAGGTTCTGCTCCGCCTGGAAGACCGGGGCGTCGGTCGGGGTCTCGTAGCGGACCACCACGGTCAGGCCGGCCAGTCGGAGGCCGGCGTCGGCCAGGAACATCGACTGCGGCCCCTTCACCAGGACCTCCAGGACCGGCCTGGTCCCCTCGGCGGCCCGGATCGTCAGGCTCCCCTGGGGCATCCGGATCGGCCTGTCGGTGGCCATCCGCAAGGTCGTGCCGCCCAGGATGATCTCGCCCCCCTCGCGGACCCCCAGGGCGATGGCGTCGGGTAGCGTCCGGATCGCGACCGAGGTGCCGTCGCGGAACCGGACCACGATGTCGCCCCTGGCCAGCCCCTTCTTCGGCGCGGGCTTGCTCGGGTCCCGGTCGCCCGGGGCGTCGCGGGCCGCCGGGCCGGAGAACGACAGCACCGCGAGCGAGGCGACCGTGCCCAGGGCGAGCAGGGCGGCGACGATCACCCCGACGAACACGGCGGCCCTGGCCTTGAGGGCCCGAGGCGCCGCGGCCTTGGGCTTGGACCGGGCGGGCGACTTCAGGCCCTCGCTCAAGGGGTCGTCGGGGCCGAGGTCGAAGGGGAAGAACGAGTCGCCCCCGTCCCGGCCCGTCCCCGAGCCCGTCCCGCTCCCCGAGCCGGACGGGCCGATCCCGGAGCCGCCCGAGCCCGCCCCGACCTGGTCGTGGTCGGGGCCGAGGTCGAGGTTCAGCGACGCGGCCCACGAGCCCGGGGCCTCGCCCGCTCCCGCCGGCGTCGCCCGGGCGGGCGGGGCCATCGTCCTGGCCGAGACCGCCGGCACGGTGCCGGAGGACCCCGCCTTGAGCGTCGCGTTCGCCAGCCCGGCGTTCGCCGGGGCGGGCGCGGCGGTCCAGCCCACCTCGTTCGCGTAGGGTTCCAGGGCCGCGGCGACCTCCAGGGGGGTCTGGTAGCGCTCCTCGGGGGTCTTCCGCATCATCCTCCGGATGACCTCGGCCAGCCCCTCGGGCAAGCCCGGCACCAGGTCGGTCAGCGGGTCGGGCTCGTGGAGCTGGTGGGCGTAGAGCTTCTCGGGCAGGCTGATGACGGGGAAGGGGACCCGACCGGCGATCATGTGATAGATCGTGCAACCGAGCGAGTACAGGTCGGCCCGGGTGTCGACCGACCGGGAGTGGCGGGCCTGCTCGGGCGAGACGTAGTCGAAGGTGCCGACGGTGGCCCCGTCGCGGGTGACGTTGTCCTGGTCGTTGAGGTCGATCGCCAGGCCGAGGTCGGTCAGCTTGGCCGTGCCGTCGCGGGTGACCAGGATGTTGCAGGGGTTGACGTCGCGGTGGATCAGCTCCTTGAGCCGGGCGTGCTCCAGCCCGAGGGCGACCTGCCGGGTCAGCCGGGCGGCGGTCGGCCAGGGGATCGAGCCGTGCTCGCCGATGAGCTGGCCGACGTTCTTGCCCTCGATGTACTCCATCACGAGGTAGCGGATGCCGCCGGATTCCCCCTCGTCGTAGACCCGGACGAGGTGCTCGTGCTGGAGCTGGGCGCCGACCTTGGCCTCGCGCTGGAACCGGGCGATGGCCCGGGGGTTGTTCATCCGCTCGTGCGAGAGGATCTTCAGCGCGACGTGGCGATTGAGCCGGACGTCCTTGGCCAGGTAGACCCGCCCCATCCCGCCCCGGCCGAGGAGGTCGAGCAGGATATATTTATCGATCTTGTAGCCGGTGGAGCGGCCGGCCAGGAGCTGCTGGGCCTGCCAGAGCGTGAGCTTGCCGGAGGTGATCGCCTGGCGGGCCAGGCGGCGGTCGATGGCGTCGGGCGTCCGCTTCTCGGCGGGCACGAGCCCCCAGCAGGCGTCGAGCCCGGCCTCGTCGATCAACCCGCTCTGGAGGGCGGCTTGGTAGAATCGAGAGGCCCTGGGTTCGAGCATGGTGCATCCCTGGAGGTTCGGCGTCGAACCAGCTCCGGGCCCGAGGCCGCGATCGATTCGAAAAGCGGTCGACAGAGGCGGATTCGCCGGGGCCAATCTAACCCGCCGCGTCGGGGCGGGCAAGACCCTGGGCCGGCGTGATTGACCGCCCGAGGGCGGGCCGGATAGCATGATGCGTCCCCTTCGCCGGGCGCGGGGCGGGCGGGGACGGCGGCGGAAAGGCGGCGGGATGGCGGGTCGAGTCCTGAGGGTTCGCGAGTCCGGGGCGGTCGGGGGGCGGGAAGCGGCCGGCCCGCGCGACCTCCCGGCGACGGCCGGGGCGGGTCACGCCTGGGTCGGGATCGTCGCCAACGCGGCGTCGGGCCGGGGCCGGGGCCGGGCCGCGGTCGCCCGCCTGGCCGAGGAGCTGGGCCGGCTCGGCCTGGGCTCCAGGGTCGCCTGGACCCCCGAGGAGCGCCGGGACCTGGTCGAGTCGGCCTCGACCGGGTCGGGGCCGGGGTGCCGCTGCCTGGTCGCCGTCGGCGGCGACGGCACGGTCGCGGCGCTGGTCAACGAGCGGCCCGGGGTGCCGATCGCGGTCCTGCCGGCGGGGACCGAGAACCTCTTCGCCCGCCACTTCGGCTTCGGCCGCCACCCCGAGCGGGCCGCCGCCCGGATCGCCTCGGGCCGGGCGGTGGGCCTCGACCTGGGCCGCCTGGGCGACCGCCGGTTCGCCCTGATGGCCGGCTTCGGCTTCGACGCCGACGTCGTCTCGCGGCACCACGCCGCCAGGCTCGGCCGGGCCGGCGTGGTCCGGCCGACCCGGCGCTCCGCCTACGTCGAGCCGGTGCTCCGGTCGAGCTTCGGCTACCGCTTCCCGGCCTTGAGCCTGGTCGCCGACTCGGGCGATGGCCGGGTCGAGGCCCTGGAAGGGACGACCGCGTTCGTCTTCAACCTCCCCCGATACGCCCTGGGGCTCCCCTTCGCCCCCCTGGCCCTGGGCGACGACGGCTGGCTCGACCTGGTCGTCTTCCGCGAGCCGGGGCCGTTCCGGGCGCTCCATTACCTCTGGCTGGTCGTCCGCGGCCTCCACCTGGACCGCCCGGGGATCACCCACCTGAGGGTCCGCCGGGTCTCGATCGTCGCCGAGGCGGCGGTGCCGGTCCAGCTCGACGGCGACCCGGGCGGGGTCCTCGAGCCGGGGGCCGAGCCCTGGCGGGTCGACATCCTGCCGGGGGCGATCGAGGTCCTCGCGCCCGCCCTTGCGGCCCGCGAGGGCTGAGCGGGCCCTTGCGGCCGTCGACGGATCGAGGGATGATGGAGCGAGAATGGCACCCACGTCCTCGCCCCTCCCGACCCCATCCCGAAGGAGACCGTCATGATCCGCACCTCGTGGCTCGCGGCCCTGATCCTCGCGTTTGCGCCCCTGCCTTGCCCGGCCCAGTTCGGCGGCGGGGGCGGCATGGGCGGCATGGGCGGCATGGGCTTCGGGATGGGCGGGATGATGCCCGGGGGCCGACCTACCAAGATCCTGCCGGTCGAGGAGTGGACCGTCAAGGTCGAGGTCCGGGACGACCTGTCCGTGACCGGCCGGCTCAAGCTCCAGGGGGTCGTCGTCCTGTGCGACCTGGGGCTCTACCGGATCAAGCCCGAGAAGGTCAAGGCGGTCGAGTTCGGTGCCAAACGCGAGGAGCCCTTGATCATCGGCGTCCAGGGTGCCCAGCGCCGGGGGGTGGTCGTGACCGCTTCGGGCGAGAAGATCGCCGGGATCATCTCCATCCCGCAGGATTGGGAGGTCGAGACCGACCTGGGGTCCCTGAAGCCCGAGGCCCAGAACCTCAAAGGCATCACGTTCCTCGAACGCGTGTCCGCCGCCGACCCCGGGGCCGGCAAGCCGAACCCGGGTCCGTCCGCCGTGGAGAAGCCCGGCGGCCAGGCCAGCAAGCCGGACGCCCCCCCGCCGTCCGACCCCTCGAAGCCGCGTTGAGCCGCTCGGGCCCGGGCCCGAGCGGTCGGATCAGAGGGAGTCGGCCGAGATCACCTCGCCGCCGTTGGGGGTGATGAGGAAGCGGACCGTGGCGACGTTGATCGTGCTCTTGATGAAGCGGACCGAGCCGTCGCCGAGCAGGGCGTTGACGCCGCCGGGGTGATAGGAGAACGGCTCGTCGTTGGCGCCGGCCTGATTGCCCTGGGTGTTCAGGGTCGCCCCGCCGTTCTGGAGCGGCCACTGGCCGGACTCGTTCATCGGCCGGGCCGGGTTGTTGGGCTGGCCGGAGACGCCGAAGGCGATGCCCGGGTCGGCCCAGCGCCAGAACCGGTGGGGGCCGGCGGGGACGCCGCTGCCCCGGACCGGGAACGGGTAGCCGTAGTTGACCGTGCTGGAGTAGCCGTCGGTGTACTGGCTGACGTATCGGGCGTCGCGGCCGGCGCACTCGATGAAGGCGATGGTGTTGCTGGTGCCGTCGGTGATCTCGGCGATCGCGGTCCGGCCGGCCTTGAGCAGGCCGAGCGTGGTGGTCGCCTTGTTCCGGAACGGCACGGCCGGCTGCGCCGGCGATCCCGGCTGGACGGCAACGCCGTTGACGACGTTGATATCGGTGTAGACCGTCGGGGCGTAGTCGTTGAAGCCGTAGCCGGTGCCGCCGCCGGCCGCCGCCAGCTCGGGCGAGTCGGTCGTGTTCGGCGACTCCCGGCCGCCCGACGGCTGGCGCGAGGCCGAGGGGCAGAGGAACGAGTTGATCACCGCCGTGCACGCGGTGACGTTGCCGCCCGAGGCGTCGTTGTACTCGTAATTGAAGTTGATCGAATTGAAGATCGTGTTCCCCTCGATGAACTGGAGCAGCCGGGCCTGCGTGCTGAAGCCGGTGTCGGGGAAATAGGGCGAGGCCAGGGTGAAGCTGTACGACTTGCCGCCGGGCGGGAAGGCACCATTGCTCGACTCGTAGTTGTGCAGGGCCAGGCCCAGTTGCTTCATGTTGTTGACGCACTGCGTCCGCCGGGCCGCCTCGCGGGCCGCCTGGACCGCCGGCAGCAGCAGCGCGATCAGCACGGCGATGATCGCGATCACCACCAGCAGCTCGATCAGCGTGAAGCCCGCACGCCCGGGCCGGGCCGTTCCTTGAGATTTCATCGAAATTCCTTCGCGAGAAATGGCTTCGCCAGAGGATGAGAGCAGGTCCGTTCGCCGGATCTTATGTTTCTCGACTGGAATGGTCAACATGAAGATCGTCGGATTAGGGAAGATTCTTGAGGCGGAGGATTCCACCGGCCTCCTGCTCGACCCGCCCCCGCCGTTGGTTTAACTTATCGGCGAGGCCGAGGGCCGACACTGTCGACAGATCCACGTGTCGCGTTTTACAACACCTGACGATGGAGAACAGTCCATGCGCGCAGCCATCTTGGGATTTTGCCTGGTGGCCCCCTTCCTGGCGGTCGCGCCGGCGCGGGCGGCCGACGACGCGCCGGCGAAGTTCGACCTCTGGCCGGGCAAGCCGCCGGGCGAGTCGGGCGTGACCGGGCCGGAGCAGGCCAAGACGCAGGACAGGGCGGGCCGTGCGGTCGTCACCAGCCTGACCAACGTGTCGGCCCCCACGCTGACGGTCTACCCGGCCCCTCGTGACAAGAACACGGGCGTGGCGGTCGTGGTCTGCCCCGGCGGCGGCTACACCAACCTGGCCTGGGACCACGAGGGGGAGCAGGTCGCCGCCTGGCTCAACTCGATCGGCGTGACGGCGGCCCTGCTCAAGTACCGGGTCCCGCGCCGCGAGGGGACCCCGCGCGACCAGCCCCCGCCCCAGGCCCTGATGGACGCCCAGCGGGCCATGGGCCTGGTCCGCTCCAAGGCCAAGGGGTGGGACGTCGACCCGGGCAAGGTCGGCATCCTCGGCTTCTCCGCCGGGGGGCACCTCGCCGCCTGGGCCTCGACCGACTCCGAGAAGCGGTCGTATGAACCGGTCGACGACGCCGACAAGCTCGGCAGCAAGCCCGACTTCGCCGTCACGATCTATCCGGGCGGCCTGCTCAAGCGCGGGACCGACCAGCTCAGCCCCGAGATCCGGGTCACCTCCGACGCGCCCCCCACCTTCCTCGCCGTCGCCTCCGACGACCGGGGGAGCGTCGACAGCACCGTCCTCTACTACCTGGCCCTGAAGCGGGCCGGCGTCCCCGCCGAGCTCCACGTCTACGAGTCCGGGGGCCACGGCTTCGGCCTCCGCCCCACCGGCAAGAACGCCGCGACCTGGCCCGCCCGCTGCGAAGAATGGATGCGCGACCGGGGCTTGCTCAAGCCGACGGCCGCGAAGTGAAGGGATAGCCTTACGGATCGGTCGGGGTCATGGTCGTGACCCCGACCGATCCGATTCTCAATTTGTCGCGACTGGGGTGGCCACGCCCGGCCTCAGCCATCCCAGGTCATTCAGGCGTTCCCAGGCCACCCGGATGTGGTCGGCCCTCATGATTTGCCGCTTGCGATCGGTCCAATCCTGAATCGCTCGGACCACCGAGTCCGGTTCGTTGGGCACACCACCTTCGATGACGACCCAGTGGACGCTGGCGAGGAGTTCCAAACCGTAAGGCGACTCGAATCCTTCGATGAGGTCGAAAACCCGCCGGACCCGATCTTGCTGCTCGGGCGAGGAGGACCGTTCGCTGACCTCGACGGCCTCGCTCACGGCGTCGTCGAAGAGTTGGATTGTCGCTTCCGGGCTGTGATTTCCGTCGCCGAATCCTTCGAGGAAGTGCCCTTCGATCCGCTTCAAGACGTTGCGGAAACCGTCGGTGTAGGGACCATAATGATGCTTCACGAATTGAAGCCTCAAGGGTTCGCCAGCAACCTGGAAGAAGTAAAGGATCTTCTGGATTTCGATAAGAGTCAGGTCATATCCGAGGACACGATAATCGCTCAGGAGCCTGAGCATGCTCGCCAGCGTCGCGGTCATCTCGGGCCGCTTAGTCCTGTTCACCATCTTGGCCGGTTCGGGGGCTCCAGTCGGCGTGTAGATGAGGACTTCGACCTCTGGCACCCGGTCCATCGCCCGCTCGATCAAAGGCAGGACATCCTCCCAGTCGAGGCCGCCGTTACCGCAGCCGAGAGGAGGGATGGCTACGGACGAGATGCCCCGGGTCCGGAGTTCTTTGACCAAGGCGTCGAGGCCCGACTCGATGTCGGCGATTTTGGACTTGCCCTTCCAATGCCTCTTGGTTGGGAAATTGATGATATAACGGGGATTCAGAATCTGCCCCCGGTCGAAGACGTGCAGCATGCCGGGTTGGAGCGTCTTTGACTTGCAGGCCGCCTCATACGACTTGAACATCTCGGGGAATGCTCTGTGAAACTGAAGTGCGATCCCTTTGCCCATCACCCCCACGGTATTGACCGTGTTGACAAGCGCCTGGACATCGGCTTCGATGATGTTCCCCTCAACGATCTTCCGCATGGCGAAGGTTTAATCCTGCCTATAATACCAACTCGGCTTGACCACAACTCTGGGCTGATGCTCGAACCGGGCGATGACACCTTCAACTCGCCGCTTCATCGGTGAGTCGATGACGCCGATCCGGTCGAACCAGTTCCAGGGCACGGAGGGATTCACCAAAAACTCGGCCTGTTTACGACGTTTGCGATCTGGATCGTCATCGGAGTTGCCCCAACTCGAACTATTGATGACGCCCCAATCAATTTTGGTCAAATGTTCAGTATCAGTCAAGAATTCGGTGATCCTTTCGACGGCATGACCGTCGGTGAAGAACCAGCGACGTTCCCTCGACGCCACGGCCCGCTCGACGCTCGTGACCATATAAATGATCTCGGCCTGGCCCCCGGTGTATCCGGCGACCCCGCCTTGCTTGATGGCATGGAGCATTGGGGAACGGTTCGTGAAATAGAAGGGGACATAATCGCCGAGGACTCCTCCGGCCGCAATGGGACGATCGGCCCGATCCCGCACGGCCGTATTCATACGACGTTTCTTTATGTGACTGTAACTAATGCTAACGCATTTGAAGCCCTCCCACCGGGCGAGCTCCGCGTCGGACGATAGGCCGTTGGCCTCAACGATGCTGGAGAGGTTGTCGATGTGGGTGATGTGATAGATCGGGGTGGGCCGGGGGACGATCTCGGGGACCATCGGGCGTTCCGGATCTCTGTTGCGGCATGCCGGTCACTAGGCGCGTCGGGCCTGGTGGATTATCGAGGGTCGCGCCGAAGAGTGCAAGCGGGCCGGGCCGTCCGGCCACCATCGATCGCGATTCCGGGATGATCGCGGGCGATCTCTCCTGGCGTCGTGCTAACATGATCTCAGAAGGCCGGGCTATCGCGCGACTCAGGGCCGTCGTCTCACACCCTCGTGTCATTCAACGGGCGGGATTCTCTGTCGGAGCTTGGTCGAAGATGATCGACGAACCCGAGCCGAGGCGGAGGTCCCGGGTGGCGCCGCTGGCTCCCCTGGCGTTGGCGGCCTCGGCGGGGGTGGCGGCGGATCGGTTCGGGGACCCGATGGGGACCCTGACCTGGGCGGGTCTGGCCCTGGCCGGGGTGGGCCTGGCGGCGGTGGGCTGGCGGTGGCGATGGGCCTGTGCCTGGGCGATCGCGGCGAGCTTCGGGGCGTTGGCGGGGGGCTGGCATCACTACTGGTGGTCGGACCTGGCGGGCGACGACCCGGCCCGGGCGGCCTGGGCACAGGGGGAGCGGCGGCCGAGCTGGGTCCGGGGAGTGGTGTTCGAGGGGGCGGCCTTCCGGGCCGGGGACGACGGCCCGAGGGACCGGGGGATGACCCGGTTCGTCCTGGCCTTGACCGGCCGGAACGACGGCCGGGGGTGGCGAGCGGCCTCGGGCCGGGTCCAGGTCGGGGTCGTGGGGGATCGCTCGGACCTGGAGCCGGGGTGGTGCGTCGAGGCCGCCGGCGCGATGGCGGCGGTCGAGGGGCCGCTCAACCCCGGCGAGCTCGACTATCGGCCGATCCTCAGGGCCCGGCAGGTCCGGCTCCGCCTGATCGTGGACGAGCCGACGGGCGTCTGGGACGACCCGGGGGGCGACCCCTGGCCCTGGACCGCGAGGCTGGGGGCGATCCGGGCCTGGAGCCGGCGGAAGCTCGAATCCGGCCTCGACCCGGGCGTCGCACCGCTGGCCTCGGCGCTCCTGCTGGGCCGGCGGGAGGCGGTCGCGCCCGAGGTCAACGACGCCTTCTCCCGGACCGGCACGACCCACCTCCTGGCGATCTCGGGGCTCCACCTCCAGGTCCTGGCCGTGGCCCTGGGGGCCCTGGCCCGGTGGCTCGGCCTGGCCAGGCGGCCGGCGTTCGGGGCGGTCGCGTTGGGGACGGTCTCCTATGCCTTGCTGGTGGGCTGGGCCCCGTCGGTGGTCCGCTCGGCGGCGATGACGGTGGGGGCCTGCCTGGCCGGCGGGCGGCACCGCTGCACCTCGGCGGCCAACCTGCTGGCGGGTGCGGCCCTGGCCACCCTGCTCTGGGACCCGACCGACCTCTTCGACGTCGGCTGCCAGCTCTCGTTCCTCGCCGTCGCGGCGATCGTCTGGCTGGTCCCGGCCGTCCTGGCCTGGGACGCCCCCAAGCTGACCAAGCTGGACGTCCTGGAGCGCCGGTTCGAGCCGCGCTGGCGAATGTATCGGCGGATGGGCCTGGCCTACGCCCGCGAAGGGTTGATCGCCTCGGCGGTGGTCTGGCTGGCGGCCTGGCCCCTGGTGGCGCTCCGGTTCCACCTGGTCTCGCCGATCGGGATCTTGATCAACCTGCCGCTGATCCCCCTGACCTCGCTGGCGCTCCTGCTGGCGGGCCTGGCCCTGGCCCTGGCGGCGGCCTGGGCCCCGCTGGCCTGGCCGTTCGCGTGGGCCTGCGGGCTCTGCCTCGGCGGGACCGAGCGGGTCGTCCGCTGGGGCACGGACCTCCCCTGGGGGCATCGGTTCGTCCCCGGGCCCGCCTGGGCCTGGACGCTGGGCTTCTATGCACTGCTGACCGTGGCGATGATCGCCGGGGGGCTCCGGCGGCCTTCGAGGCGGGCATGGTGGGCCCTGGCCCTGGCCTGGGGCGCGGTCGGGGCGATGGCCCCGCTGGTCCCGACCCGGCCCGTGGCGACCGAGGCCGAGGTCCTGGCCGTGGGGCACGGGCTGGCCGTGGTCGTCCGATCGCCCGAGGGGCGGACCTTGCTCTACGACTGCGGCAAGATGGGCGACCCCCGCGTCGGCCGCCGGGCGATCGCCACCGCGCTCTGGTCCCTGGGGGTGCGCAGGCTCGACGTCGTGGTCCTCTCGCACGCCGACAGCGACCACTACGACGGCCTGCCCGACCTGCTCGATCGCTTCGAAGTCGGCGCCGTCCGGCACCCGCCCGGCTTCGAAGGGGCGGCCAACCCGGGGGCCCGGGCGCTCCTGGACCTGGCCCGGGGCCGGGGGATCGCCACGGCGACGATCGCCCGGGGGGACCGGATCGACCTCGGGGGCGGGACCACCCTGACGGCCTGGCACCCGGCCGGGGATGGCCGGCTCGACTCGACCGACAACGCCCGGAGCGTGGTCCTGGAGGTCGCCTCGGGAGGCCGGTCGCTCCTCCTGACCGGCGACCTCGAAGGCCCCGGCCTGGGCGAACTCGCCGCCTTGCCGGCCCCCTCGGGCGGCTTCGACGCCATGCTCGCCCCCCACCACGGCGGCCGGACCTCGAACCCGGCCTCGCTCTACGACTGGGCCCGCCCCCGCCTGGTCATCGTCAGCCAGCGCCCGCCCCCGAACCCCGGGCGCGATCCCCTGGCCCTGCTCGCCGACCGGGGGCGGTTCCCCCTGCTCAGGACCTGGCAGAGCGGGGCGGTCCGCTTCGCCTGGACCCCTCCCGGCCTGGTCGCGACCGGCTTCCTCGACGCCCCCCGGCCGGCGGGGCGTTCCGGCTCGCGCGTCGCCCCGGCCTCCTTGCTGGCGACGGGCTGGCCCGCCTGGGCCTGGACCCTGGCGGCCCTGGCGGCGGGCGTCGCGCTCAGCCTGGCGGTGGTCGTCGTCGATTGGGGCGCCTGGTCGCTCGTCGTGCCGGGCCGGAGGCCGCCCGGGGGCGACGCCGCGGAGGGGCCGGCCGGCTCGGCGATCGCCTTGGACACGCCCGACGGCCTGACCCTGGCCGGGACCTGGTTCCCGGGCGAAGCGGCGGGGGGGCGGACCGTGGTCCTCCTGCACGGGATGGCCGAAGGGCGCGATGCCCTGCTCGGGCGGGTCCCGAGCCTGCTCGACCGGGGGTGGAACGTGGCGACCCTCGACGCCCGAGCCTCCGGCCAGAGCCAAGGGCGGCGCGTCTCCTTCGGCGGTCGCGAGGCCGACGACCTCCGCCTCTGGCTCGATCTCCTGACCCCCCTGGCCGGACCCGGGGCCCGGTTCGCCGCCTGGGGCCGCTCGATGGGCGCCGCGACCGCCCTGCGGGCCGCCGCCGCCGACCCCCGGATCGCCGCCCTGGTCCTCGAAGCCCCCTACCACGACCTGGCCCGGGCCCTGGCCCGGTTCCTCCGCCGCCTCAAGGTCCCCGGGGCCCTCGCCCCGCTCGTCCTGCTCCGGGCCCGCTGGCTCGCCGGGGTCTCGCTCGACCGCCCCAGGCCGATCGACCTCGCCCCGGGCGTCGCTTGCCCCGCCTTGATCCTCCAAGGGGCGGACGACCCGATCGCCCCCCCGGCCGACGCCCGCCGCCTGGCCTTCGCCTTCCCCCGGGCCGCCTTCGTCCTCGAAATCCCGGGCGCCGGCCACGCCAACATCGTCGGGATCGGCGGCGACGCCCTGCTCGATCAGGTCGCCGACTTCCTCGAAGCGGCCTTCCGGCAGGGCGAGTCGGGGTCGATCCCGACCTGAACCCTCAAGCGTCGGTCTCTTCGAGCGACCGCCGGATCGCCCGGAACGCCTCCTCGCCCCCGTCCGCCTCCAGGTCCGACCACTGCCCCAGGACGAAGACCGTCCGCCTCGGCGTCTGGTAGCTCCGGATCACGCACGAGTTGGCCAGGTCCAGGCTGACGAACTCGATGTCATGCCCCACCGCCGGGTGCCCGTCGATCGTCTCCAGGGCCGGCAGGGCGTCCAGGGTCGGATACTCATCCCGGAGCGCCGACAACGCCTCATCCACCATCTCCGAAGGCGCCGGCGCGTCGTCGTCCACCGTCACGAACGCGAACGCCAGGCCCCCCGGCGACTGCAACGCCACCGTCGTCCTCGGCCCGTCGTCGGTGACATCCACTTCCCAATCCTCGGGGTATTCGAAGCGGATGCCTCGGTCATCGTAGAAATTCACTGACATCGTAAAGTCCGTGTTGGGTCGACTCGTCTTGATGGTTGATGTCGATCGTGTCCGCGCGAGGAGCGGCGTCCGGCCGAAAAAGGGGGGCTGGCCTTGTTGATTCACCAAGCTGGTCGATGGCTAGGACGTTTGTGCGTGTTGGCGTGTTGGCGTGTTGGCGTGTTGGGTTCAGAACGGCACAGCTTCATCCCCTTGCTCGTCGATTCCGCCGAACTGGCCGAGGTCGGGCGAGTCGAACAAAGCGAGGTAGGGATCGAAGCGAAACAGGCGATTGCGCTGGAAGCCGGTGATCTCGCGCAAGAGCCCCTCGACAATGAGTTGATCGACATACTTGCTCGCCGTCGGGAAGGTGCAACCGAGACGTTTTTGGACCAGGGGGATGGAGACGAGCGGTTGCTCGAACAAGTAGTCGAGTAGCGGCTGAGATTTGACCCTCCGCCGGTGTCGTTCGCGGAGTTCGAGGATCTTCCGGGCCGTGTCGGAGGCCGCTTTGCTGACCTCGACGACCCCTTGGAGGAAGAAGTTGACCCAGCCCTCCCAATCTCCCGACGAGCGGATCGCCGTCAATCGATCGTAGTACTCGGCCCGATGGGCTTTCAGGTAAGAACTCAGATAGAGCAGGGGACGATGGAGGATCTCGCGTTGGCAGAGCAGGAACGTGATCAGGAGGCGGCCAACCCGACCATTGCCGTCCATGAATGGATGGATTGTCTCGAACTGGGCGTGGGCCAAGGCACAATGGACGAGGACGGGGAGGGAGCCGTCATCGTGGAGGAATCGCTCCAGGTTGCCGAGCGACGTCTGCATTTCATGGACCGGCGGTGGCACGAAACTGGCGCCGTTCAATGAGCACCCCGCCGGGCCGATCCAGTTCTGGAAGCGGCGGAAATCCCCGGGCGTCTTCTCCCCACCTCGGACCCCTCGCAGGAGATGCTGGTGGATCTCCCTGATCAGCTTCAAGCAGAGCGGGAGGGCCTCCAGTCGGGCCAACCCATAGTTCATGGCATCGACATAATTGACGACCTCGCCGACGTCCTTCGGCAGGTCAAGCCCTTCGTCATCCAACTCGAACTGGAGGACGTCGTCGAGCGTGCTTTGCGTCCCCTCGATCTGAGAGCTGAGCACGGCCTCTTTCCGCACGAACATGGCCACGAACAGGTCGGGATTCGGCAAGATCGAAGTGATCCCGTCCAGCCTCCCCAGAGCACGATCCGCCCTGGATAGCAGCCCGATCATCTCCGCGTCGAAAACCAATGGTGGATCGGGCGGCAGCGGGGCTGGGATGAATGCTTGATAACCCTCGATCTGGCGAACAAAACGGCCGGCTCTCATCTGGACATCCGCTTCGATTGTATTGCAGGGTTTTATAGTAAGGCCCGATCGAGGCCGCCTTTAGTGAAAAAACTGACCAGTTTTTTTAATATGGGGCGAATTGGGCCATGTGTCAAGGAACCCTGAACACTCTGCTGCTTTGGGCCGGACGACGTGATCGTCCCGAAGATTCGTTCCGCCTTCGAGGTGCCTCAACCACCTTCAACCTGGCCGGGCCAGCCGGGCGGCGAAGCGGAGGCGGACGTAGTCGGCGGTCCATCGGCCGGCGGCGTCGCGGAGGGCGGGGGCGAGGAGGCGCTCGGCTTCGAGGAGGGCGGGGGGCCGCTCGGGCTCGGGCAGGTGGCGGGTGAAGGGCCGGGCGAAGGTGGCGAGCCAGCCCTGGATTCCGGTCGGGAGCGGGGTCGGGCGGGGCAGGAGGTCGATGGCGTCGACGGCGAAGCCGTGGCGCTCCAGGAGGGCCCGGTATTCGTCGGGGGTGGGGAAGTACCAGGGCATCGCGGCCGGGCCGTCGACCCCCCGGCGATCGAGGACGGCGACCAGGGCGGTCACGATGGCGGCGACGTTCCCCTGGCCGCCGAACTCGCCCACGAACCGGCCGCCGGGCTTGAGGGCCCGGGTCACGCCGTCAACGACGTCGTCGGCCCTGCGCATCCAGTGGAGGGCGGAGTTGGTGAAGACGGCATCGAACTCGGCGACGAACGGGAGCGCCTGCCCGTCGAGCAGGCGGGTTTGCAGGCCCCGGGCGGTCGCGGCGGCGAGCAGCTCGGGCGAGGCGTCGCAGCCCACGACCTCGGCCCCCGAGGCCGCGATCCGCCCGGTCAAGGCCCCGTCGCCGCACCCCAGGTCGAGGATCCGCTCGCCCGGCCTCGGGTCCAGCAGCGCGAGCACCGGGACGCCGAGGTCGGCGACGTACCGGGCGTTGCCCGCATAACCGGCCGCGTCCCAGGCCTGGCCGGCGTCGGGCGTCCGATCTTCGCTTGAACTCATCCCGGGCCCCTTTCGACTCCTGCCGTCCGCCTCGCCGCGGCCCGCCCGCTCGACAAGCGGCGGGGATCGCGTGTTTCCTATAGGAGAACGGCGAAGGGTCGCTGTCAAGGACCGTCGATCCGCCTCCCCGGGGGCCCTTGCCCCCGCATCACCCGAGCTTCAACCATGAGCGAGTACCAGTATTACGAGTTCCGCGCGATCGACCGGCCGCTCGCCGAGGAGGAGATGGCCGAGCTGCGGAAGCTGTCGACCCGGGCCGAGATCACGCCGACGGGCCTGACCAACACCTATCACTGGGGCGACTTCAAGGGCGACCCCAAAACCCTGATCGATCGCTACTTCGACGCCTTCGTCTACGTCGCCAACTGGGGCACGCATCGGCTGATGTTCCGGATTCCCGCGGGCCTGCTGGACGCCGGGCAGGCCGAGGCGTACTGCGACGACGAGGCCCTCTCGATCGAGGCCAGGAAAGGCCACGTCGTGATCGAATTCCAATCCGAAGACGAAGATGGGGAGCATGAGTGGATCGAAGAGGAGGAGTGGATGCCCTCCTTGATCATGATCCGCGGCGAATTGATGAGGGGCGATCTCCGGGCCCTCTACCTGGGCTGGCTCGCCTCGCTCCGATCGCGAGGTTGGGAGGACCAGGAGTACGAGGACGGCGAGGGCGACGGGATCGACGCGCATGAGCCCCCGGTCCCTCCCGGCCTGGCGAAGCTCTCGGCGCCGCTCAAGTCCCTGGCGGATTTCCTCAGGGTCGAGGACGCGCTGATCGAGGCCGCCTCGGCCTTGAGCATCGGCGAGCCGGCCGAGGGGCCTTCGAGGGCCGAGCTGGCCCGATGGATCGGCAAGCTCCCCGCCGCCGACAAGGACGCCTACCTGGTCCGCTTCCTCGCCGAGGAGGGGGACCTCGCGCTCCGTGCCGAGCTGTCGAGGCGGTTCCGCGAGGCGACCGCGACCCGAGGCGCGAGGCCCGCCCCCGAGGCCGGTCGGCGGACCATCGCCGAGCTGCTCGCCGCCCGCGACGCCGTGGCGGCCGAGAAGGCGCGCAAGGCGGCCGAGCGGGCGGCCGTGGAGCGGGCCCGCCTGGAACGCGAGCAGGCCACGGCTCGCGTCAAGCACCTCGACGCGCTGGCCCGGCGCCAGGTCGGGGCCTGGGGCGAGGTCCAGACCCTGATCGCCACCAAGCGCCCCAAGGAGTACGACCGGGCCCTCGAGCTGCTCGTGGACCTCGTCGAGATCGCCGGCCGCTCGGGCCGGGCCGCCGAGGCCGCCGCGAGGATCGTCGCGCTTCGCCGGGAGCACGCCGGAAAACCCAGCCTGATCCGGCGACTCGACGACCGCAAGCTCGGCGAATGAGGCCGGCCCGATGGCCTCGAAGGCGGCCGGGACGGGCAACTCGGCCCACCCGGCAAGGTCGGCCCGTTCGCGCAGGTTTGCCCGGTTTTCGCGGGATCTGTTGGCGTTTACCGGGTTCGGGCGGGCGGCTCATCCTCGGCATGGCGACTGTCGATAGGTGAGAGGGCCGGGAGGCCCAGGACGGCCCGACGCCCGAGGGGATTCGGGGCGGGCCTTCGAAGGCCGGTCCGGGTCATGGACGACCGTCGCAGGGGCAGCCCGCCGGGCCCCGAGACTCAAGGATGTGAGGGGACCGATGGCCGCCTCAACGACGAACGGGACGCCCGCGACCGCGACGGCGAACCAGGCCCCGCCGACGATCGAGGAGTTCGAGGCGCTCCGCCGCCAGGTGGTCGAGCTCCAGCGGGTCAGCGCCCTGGGCGTGCTCGCCGGCAGCGTCTGCCACGAGCTGAACAATGCGCTCACCCCGATCCTGAGCTACGCCAAGCTCGGCCTGAGGAACCCCGACCCCGAGTTCCGCCGCCGGGCCTTCGAGAAGATCCAGGAGGGGGCCGAGCGGGCCGCCGCGATCACCGGGGGGGTGCTCGGCCTGGCCCGCCCCCGCGCCGATCGGCGGTCGGCCACCGACCTCGTCCGACTGGCCGAGGAGGTCCTGCTCCTGACGGCCAAGGACCTGTCCAATCACCGGGTCCGGGTCGACTTCCAGGCCGAAGGGCGCCCGCACGCCCGGGTCAGCCCGGCCCAGATCCAGCAGGTGCTCCTGAACCTGGTCATCAACGCCCGCCAGGCGATGCCCGAGGGGGGGACCGTCCGGGTCCGGGTCGGGCTCGACGCCGCCGGCCGACTGGCCGAGCTGAGCGTCGCCGACACCGGCGCCGGGATCGCCCCGGCGGTCCTCCGGCGGATCTTCGAGCCGTTCTTCACCACCAAGTCGGGCCCCGACGAGACCGGCCTGGGCGGCACGGGCCTGGGCCTGTCGGTCTGCCGCGAGATCGTCGAGGCGCACCGGGGGCGGCTCCGGGCCGAGAGCCGCGTCGGCCGCGGCACGACCTTCACCCTCCGCCTGCCCGCCTGCCCCGCCCCCGCCCAGCAAGGGGCGGCCTGAACCCTCGACGCCCGCTCGCTCGCCCGGGCGGGCCATCGAATCAATCGGACGATGAGTGACCGAGCGACGCGAGCCCGGCCCTCGGCCTTTCGGCCGGCGGCCCGGGCCGATCCACGACGGATCGCCCCCCTATCCTTCGCTCCCCCTAACTTGAGGAGAGGATCTCCATGAAGTTTCCCCGCCCATCGCGCGGCACAGGGCCCCGGTCGCGGCCCGGCCGGCTGGCCTGCCGCCCCCGGCTCGAAGGGATGGAAGCCCGGGTCGTCATGAGCGCCTCGACCGTCGCCCCGTCGTCGGGCACGGCCCCTAATGGCATGATCTTCGGCCTCCAGGCCGACAATCGGATCTACTCCAAGCCCAACGCGGGCGCCGCCTACGCCCTCGACGAGGGCGCCACCGACGGCAACGGCGCCCAGTACGTCCTCGCCCAGGACCACCAGGTCTACCAGTACATGGGCGGCACGTCGTGGGCGGTCGTGGGCGACAACGTCGCCCAGATCTCGAGCGACGGCAACGGCGTGCTCTACGCCCTGAGCTTCGACCACCAGGTCTACCAGCACGACGGCGGGACGACCTGGCACGTCGACACCTTCGCCGTCAATCAGATCGCCACCGACTCCGGCGGGACGCTCTACGCCCTGAGCTTCGACCACCAGGTCTACCAGCACGGCGCGGGCAACACCTGGACCCCGATCGCCTTCGGCGTCGAGCAGATCGCCTCCGACCGCGGCGGCTCCCTCTACGCCCTCAACAGCGGCCACCAGGTCTATCAGCACGACGGCGGGTCCGCCTGGCATGTCGTGGGCAGCTACACCACCCAGATCAGCGTCGACGGCAAGGGCTACCTCTACGGCCTGACGGTCGACGGCCACGTCTACGAGCACGACTCGGGCTCGAACTGGCACGTCGACGGCCAGTTCATCACCCAGATGGGCACCGACAACAGCGGGGTGGTCTACGGCCTGGGGCTCGACCATCAGGTCTACCAGCACGACGGCGGCACCACCTGGCATACCGTCGGCGGCGGCGTCGTCCAGATCGCCTTCGATCGCCGGGGGACGCTCTACGGCCTGAACTCCAACGGCCAGGTCTACCAGCACGACACCGGCCAGACCTGGGAGTCGATCGGCCTGAACGCCGTCCAGATCGCCGAGGACGGCCGGGGCTACCTCTACGCCCTGAACTCCGACCACAAGGTCTACGAGAACGACGGCGGGAACGCCTGGCACGCCGACCTCGTCAACGCCAACCAGATCGGCGTCGACGTCAACGGCGGCCTCTACGCCCTCGGGGCCGACAACCAGGTCTTCGAGCACGACGGCGGCGTCTACTGGCACACGATGGGCAACAACGTCAACCAGGTCGCCGTCGACCAGTTCGGCGTCCTCTACGCCCTCAGCGGCGACCACCGGATCTACCAGCACGACGGCGGCAGCATCTGGCACCCGATCGGCGGCGACATCGTGTCGATGGCCCTCTCCCCGATCAGGATGCTCACCGCCGTCCAGACCAACGCCGGCCAGTGGACCTACAACCCCGCCGGCAACTGGATCCGCACCGCCTGACGCTCCCCCCCAGATCCCGGAGGAGGCGGCGAAGGCGGGCCGGGCCACCCCGATCGAAGGGGCGCCCCCTCGCTTTCGCCGCCGGCTTTGATAGAGAGCGATCCTGCCCGCTCCGGGACTCGGCGGAAAAATCAGATCGTGGTCATCGACGATTTTCTGG
>JAABUQ010002359.1_pt1 | contig 37563 bp, 21 predicted proteins | sample 5560001 | NCBI WGS metagenome assembly JAABUQ01 (sample SAMN10711888, study PRJNA513371) | rock metagenome | isolation source: Antarctica rocks | place: Antarctica: Victoria Land, Finger Mt nord | collected 2015-12-18 | reverse complement strand
CGTACACGTATGCTCCCCCGTACGTTCCCTTAGGCCTAAATGCTTCCCCCGTACACCTATAGCCCCCCTATACGCTCCCCTAGGCCCAAATGCTCCCCTATTTACTATGTTTTCAAATTTTTCAAATTTTCTACGCTAAGCCCAATCGGGTAATCAACTTTTTCGTGGTGTTGGTGGTGGGGGAAATCCAAATTGCGGAACCGCCAACCGTAATGCAATCAACTGTACTTATCTACATCTACTAGAAATAGAAATAGAAATCAAAGGGTACTCCATTAGAATATTCGATCTGCTAAGGGGGTCTGTGTCGACACTTGACTCCGTGTTGTCGCGCTTCGCCCTGCTCTTGATCTTGAGTCCGATCCCCAGGGAACTGCGTCTTGCTTGTTCGATGGCCCGGAAACCGGCGCAGAGGAGAAATCGTGTCTCTCTTGCCGCTCCAGTGGGTCGAACCTGGCCCTCAGCATAGCTCTTGTGTCTGACGACCAAGGAACCTCCTCCTCATTCTGGGGTCCGAATCCTGGATTGTGAACTCCCATGTCTCTCCATTTCTTGGGAGGCTTGATTCCTACTTCCGCCTTCTTGGTCCATATCTGCGATCCTCTCTTCTCCCATCTCTGTCTCCTCCTCTCCTCTTCCTCCTCGCTGGGTTTCCACTTGCTTTTGAGAATCCTCCTGACCGCCTCTGGAGAGATTTGAAAATTTTCGGCAAGCATAGGCGTTGTGAATCTGTCCGGCTGCTGGGCATGGAGCTCCCTGATACCTTCCAGAGCATCAGGCGAAAGTCTCTTCATTGGTCTCCAACCCGCAGAACCAAACTTCGCGGACAGCGCATCCTTTTGAATCTGCCAACCCCCTCGCGGTTCAGATCCAAGCCTTGCGAGCCTGCGACTTGTGGTACCTGACGCGCTTCTCTCACGTTTCTCCCTCGAAGCTCTCCTATCCAAATCCGGAGGGCTCGCACGCCTCCCTACAAGCACCGCTCCGATGTCACGCCCCGAACCTTGGCCGAAGGACAATTCTTCTTGGGCAGGATTGTGCCCATCCTGGCGACCAGTAACCGATGAATGTTCTGCTACTTGATGCGACCTTGGAGAGTTGATTGCATGTTCTCCGTGGCCATGGCTTGTGTATTGTTGCTTGATCGACGCAGTAAGGGTTCTCCTATATCCATCTTCACTTTGCTTGAACGGCTGTTCTTCTGGTAGCGTGTTCGCAAATGGAACAACGTTAGTGTCGATGTTCGCAGAAACCGTAGTCTCGAGGGGCTTTGCTTTGGCAGAGGCGGTATTGAACAGTTGTCTCCCAATCGTGCGAGAGGAGTAAAGAGTGGGGGTTGGCAGTGAACAGGCTGGAACAAGGAGGTCAAAGCCGCGAAAGATGCTTCGCAGCGTAGTATTGGCACACGCACGGCGTGGCATTGGAAATGGAAGGACAAATAGCAGAAATGTAGAGCTATGTTACTCTTGCAGTGTAGATACTACTGCGAGAGGGAAGAGAAGTTCGAGACATTCCGTGTAGTTTTGTCCGTGCTCGTACAGTACCATGTCAAAAGTAATGGCGATCGTAATGTTTTATACCAAAAGTCGTACATTTTACCTATATATTTCGAACCTTATATATATATTTAAATTTTTGAAAAATAAATATATAAAAATAAATATATAAAATTTTTTTATATTTAAATAATTTCTATTTATTTAAATTTTCAATTAAAATATAATAAAAAAAATATATTTTCAAAAAGATAAATTTTAAAAATATTTTATATAACGGTAATATAATAAAATAAAAATTTAATATATATAATTATTTAATATATGAATTTATTATTTAATTATTTAATTTTAAAAATCCTATAACCTAGAAAAAAAGTTAGACTCCTTAAGAAATATACGACTTTCAGTATTTTTTGGTGTAAAATAAGGTAATCGTCATTTCTTTTGACGCGCTATTGTAGGGCTGACTGGCAAGTCGGATTTGGTGACGGCCGAGGGGTCGTGGGGGCTTCCATACAGATAATCCCCTCGGTCGTACGGAGTACAGTCTTCCATTACACATCTTTTTTAGTAGAATCATGGCTGTAATCACGAAAATGCTGGAGGGGAGTTGTCTTTTTGCTTGCTGCAACAGAAAAACGTGAATTCTTTTTTGTTTCTGCAGGAAAACAAGCTCAGCCTCCAAACCTGGAGCCTTTGGATTGATGACGGCCACGACTCCATTGTCCGCTAATTATCTAATCGCCTCATGATCCTTCGTCATTTCCCACTGCGTTTCCCTCTTTCTCTACCTCTTTGTCTACACTTCCCTCGCATTTATGGCATGGCCTGCTTGGTTTCAAAGAAAAGATAGCAATTCTCGCAATGCGTGGGGCTTTCAGTTTCAATTATCCCACGAACATCTTGACGCAGCTAAGATGAGCACCATGAAACATTCGTACGACTTGTTGGGTGAAAAGGCCTTTCTAAAGTTGAACGATATCTCAAAGAATCTCGAGCAGGCTGTGGACCGGAAGGAAGACCGTCTTGAGGACACTGCAGAGCCTTGCCCAACTCTGAAGAGAGATCTCTACGCATTGTTGAAAGACCATTATAGAAACAATGACACTTTATACCAATTTTGGGCCGAGGTCAATACCATACCACGGTACGCGCCGACAATTTTTGAGCAAAATGCTTCGAATACTGACGTTGAAGTAGTTGGGTGGACTGGGAGCAAATCGCTCGAGGTCAAGATTGTTTCTATAGATATGGTGGTCCGATATTGACAGGGCTCGCATTTCAGTCCTTGCTAGGTGGCATGGTGAATTCACTCAGAAACAATCGTTGTGGGAAGGTAGCTTACCATGTTTCCAAGGGAGCCGCAAGAGTGGTTGAGACCCTCGCAAAGACCGGTCACTCCCGCATTCAAACCTTTCGAACCAGCCGCAATGTACTGACGCGTCCTACAAGGTGGCTTTTCGACCAAGGCCGCAAAGAATCGCTTGTTGTGCGTGAAAGCCACCACTCCGTTCTAACGTGACAATGCTCACAGCAACAGTGAGACTACGCAACATATCCTGCAATGCACCAGATCTCTAGAATCGATCCAGCCCGGGGGAGATGGGCATGCCTCTTCAATTCGTGTCCGTTTACTACACGCCGCCGTCCGTCAACGAATTATGAAATTAGCGCAGCGAAGACCTTCGTATTATAATGTCGAGGAACTAGGGGTACCAATAAACGACCTCGACTGTGTAGCGACAATCAGTACATTTTCGGCCACATTGATCTGGCTAAGCCTCCCTAGACAAGGCATTTGGATGACGAGAAAGGAGATCGCCGATTACCTCGCTCTGTGGCGCTACATAGCCTACCTGATGGGAACGCCTACCGAGATGTTCGAGACGCCCGAGAAAGCCAAGAGTATAACCGAAGTCTTGCTGCTGTACGAGATCAAGCCGACTCGCACATCGAGAATTCTGGCCAACAACATCTTAACAAGTCTCGAAGGCCAGCCGCCTAGCTACGCCTCGAGGTCTTTTCTCGAAGTTAATAGCCGCTTCTTGAATGGGAACAAGCTTTCTGATGCGCTTGGGATTGGTCGGCCCAGTCTTTACTACTGGGTACTTATGGTTGGGCAATGTTTGTTCTTCATGGCTGTATGCTATTCATATCGATCGATACCCTTTCTGGATAGAAGGAAAATTCAAGTGAGTGCAATACACCGTTCCAGGAATTCGGGGGGTCGAATCGCTAACGGGCGCTTGAAGGCGCTGCGAATACTCTTCTGGAAGGTTCTTATACTAAACGAGAGCGGGCTTGGTGGAGAGACAAAGTATTCATCTTCTTTTTCGTATAGGATATGCTACAGGGAGCTGACAAGTCATCCAAGCTTCGAGTTCAAATATATCCCTGACTTATCCAAATCAACGCAGATCGAAGAGTCCCCCCACATAGGTAGCAACCAGTCGGGGCTAGAGAGGCGAAACCTTCAAGCATTTGCCGTTGCATGTTGTTTGCTGGGGTTCTTGGGTTTTATCTGTCTGAGAATATGCATCGCCGTCACGAAAAGGCTGGCCAATGCTTGCATGTAGCGTTGGTCTGAGATATACAGTAAAACAGGAGCTCAGCATCAATACGCATAGTTCAATACTAGAAGCTAAGAAAGACAACACACTTCTCCGAGACAGTCACCGTCTCTTACAGCTGTATAATCATTTTCAACCAGACCTATTTCAGAAAGCATGGAGACCCCGTTACCTTTCCATAAAGAACTAGAATTTTGCCCTGCAGCGTTCCCCTGCCAAAGGGTCCAAGATGGTCTTTGACCACTTCAACTCCATATTGGGCGGCTGATCCCACTCATAGAGGCTTAGGCTACTTCCATCTGATAATATGATGAGTGGGTGGAGGGAACCCCTTGGACCGACTCTTTTCCACGTGATGTCCCGGATGAGCTTAGCTTTAGGGCATCTGTGTCTCTAAGGTGAAGCGCGGAACGCACCTCCAGAAGTAAACAATGGATCGCAAATGTTCTGCCGACGCTCTGCTGATGCAGGGCACCCAAGGACATGTCACTTCCACTACTTGGGCGCCTGAACCAATTGCTCTAGCACAGAGGCTGGAGTTGTCACGCCCCACAAACCTTCCAATGCGCCAGCGTCGGGGCCTTCCTCTTGCTCTAAGATGACTGCAATTGGCCATGGCGCGGGCTTGAGAGTCACGCCTAAACACAAGTACCACCCAAGCTACAGCGCAACAAGGGCCGTTCAAGAAGAGAGCGTGCCGCAACTGGCCCTAAAGAATGTCATTGGGACGACCACGGCCTCGGCCAACGCATTCGACTCGTTACCCGAACACAACAGTTTCCTCTACTGCGCTGGTCCTGCGGCGATACTCTCGCAAGTCAATCTGGACCTGAACATCAACCAACGGTTGTTTCGAGCTCGTCCGAATGCAACGCCAATTAATGCTACTCCGTCCTTCTACAATGCCTCGACTCCGCCGAATACTTCAGCCAGGCCTCGACATGGCTCTCCCTTGAAGGATGGAGGATATGGGGCACAATTTTCAACCCCCTCCGAATACGCACCAGACTCTTCGAATGCTACCAAAACCCTAAACCGTGTCAGAGAAGCAACGTGTGTATCTATTGGTCGTGGGAGTAAATTTTTGGCTGTGGGAGAGGTACTCCATGAGCTTTCTGCGATCTTCAATCTCAAGTTGATGTGTGTAGACAGGCTACAATCCCCGAGTTCTCCTCTTTTCGGCGGCACCTGATGCTCCATCAGACGTGCCTCTATCAATCCTCACAGACCACAGCTTTGGCGTTCAATCCGTTGCTTTCTCAGCCGACTCTCGGTGGCTTTGCTCCCTTGGTAACTCATACGATGGCTTTCTCTTGCTGTACTCGGTCAACTTGAAGACGGGCAAGCTAAGGTTGCATTCAAGTAACAAATGCAGCAATGTCCAGACTATTGTGTGGATGGGAGCCAATGTCATTAGCATTGGTACCCGGCACGTCAAGCTTTGGAGAGTCGAACGAGCCGGCTCCGCAGCACCTGTCAAAGGACGGCACGACCTTCTAGAGACTCCAACAGCACCTCCTGAAAGCCCAGGTCCGCAGATTTTCTCAGGGCGGAATTGCATTCTTGGGCCGCTGATAGACGCTACATTCACCTGTGCGGTCGCAGTAAGTGAAAATAGGGCCATTCTGTGTACTACTCAAGGCGACATTTGCCTTATGGATGACTCTGAAAAAGCACAGCGCCTTGTAAGAGTTGCTAGTGTCCAATTCGGCGTCCAGAGCATCGCATTCGACGAAAAGACTGGTCTTGCTTGGGTTGCGGGCGAAGAAGCGAGAATCGAAGCAATAGCGATAGATACCTTATTCGAGCCGTTCGACTCATCCACTTCTCCGAGCTCATTGTCAAAGCGCTCTTCACCGATCCGACCAAGCCTTCGAACACAACCCGGCATCCTGGCCATTGGATCGATTGGTAGCCTTCTTGTCACTATTGACTCAGACCGGATTGTTGAAATAAGAAGAAAGGACGAGAAGCACTTCTCAAACGCCCTCACCGATTCCAGGCGATTACCTGCTCACGAGAGCGCTGTCATAGGCATATGCAACCTCGTCTATCGACCTCACATAGGCAGTCCCGACTTTCTCACGTATTCTGCGCGAGGCACCCTCCTTTTGTGGTGCATCGATGGGACGTGCACGGGCCGTATCGATTTGTCTATAGACCAGCCTTTGGCGACACAGGGTGTCGACCCAAATGAGCTAAAGAAAGTTGTTGTCTCAGACTTCGACGAACTTGTGTTTGCTGGCGACAGGACAGGGATGCTGAGAGTCATTGATCGTGGCGGCAAACACATCACGCAAGCCCAAGCCCACAACGGTGATATCAGTGGCCTCGCAGTGGCCAGATCGAATGATTGCTACCTCGTCGCTTCATGCGGACGAGACAGGACTTTGCAGCTCTTCAGCAAAGACGAGTCCGGATTAAGTCTACTCCAGACTCTCGACGACCACGCAGCGGCGGTAGGGAATCTCATCTTTGTAGATAACGCTGCAACATTACTGTCAATGTCGTCTGATAGGACTATAATTATTCGACGCGCTGCACGAGATCAGGTTTCCGGAATGGCTTACATACCAATAAGGATCATCAACCTAAAAGCAACCCCTGTTTCGCTTTCAATGGTGCCATCAGAGCCAAATGTTCTCGTCGTCTCGACCATGGACCGGCAGATTCAAAGGTATGAAATATCGTCAGGACGCCTTCTGTACTCTTTCAAGGCTTCAGATCCAGTAAGCAATGACACTGTACAAATCAATTCACTCGAGGTACATAACTTTGGTGATACGAATAATGCAAAGCGTCTTCTGCTTGGAGTTTCATCGACTGATCGGTCGATCCGGCTCCACGATTTTGAGAGTGGTTCACTTCTTACTAAGGAGCATGGGCAGTCTGCGGTGTCGGCAGTCAAGCTGATGCAAAGGAAAGAAGATGACAAGGTCATTGATTATCTCATTAGCTCCGGCTTGGATGGTACGATCATTATATACACAGTTTCCTGGGCACTGCCACGGGAGACTAATGGGCTAGGAAGTCCTAGCCGTGCTGAATCACCTCTCAAACAAACTCCTAACTCTACACAGCCTCTGAGACGGATCCTTTCAAAAGCCGAATTATCGGAGTTCCAGAAGTCTTTGGAAAGTAGCGATGGGGATGCCATAAGTCCTATGCGAAGCCCGTCGCCTTCGCGTGTTAGGCGAAAAACGTCGAAATTCAGCCTGGCCAACCCGCCACGGATGGGTGGCGGGAGCCATATGATCATGACCGATTCACCGGCTCGTAAAGCCTTGCAAGATCAGTCCTCGGCCTCAACAAGCCCAAGGGCGCTGCGTACACCCCGATCGAACCGTCTCTCACTTGACCACCGACACCGGAGTAAGAGCGCCGCTAATCTCAACGATCTGAACGACTCAGCAGAACAGATGTCCAAAGCTCTGCGGGCTTTTAGAAAAAGGATCGCGTCATCAGTGGCTGATAAGTTGAAGCCTGATATAGTACGAGAGCTAGAACTCGAGCTCGATCTTGCACTGAGTGCCATGCGTGATAATCGAAAAACAGGGGGTAATCATATGACCAACGGAGCAATATCTGGTGATTTGCTTGATACATATCTGGCGAGGATGATTGATGAGAGACTCGCTTTCAGGACGGGCTCTGGGGAAGAGTTCGTCGTCCAGGAAGCTCAAGCCGCTGGGACAACGCCCAATGAGCAGGCGAGTGCGGGCACTTCGGTGAAGCAGACAGCTGATATGGAGAAAGAATTTCGGACTTGAGGGATTCGAGTTAACTTTTAGCGTCACCTCAAGGAATGTACCTGCTACCGGCGATGTGCTTTCCTGGGCTGGCGTCGAGTATTGCGCATGGAACTCGGTCATTCTTTCTGAGAACAGGTAAGTGGTTATACGCTTGGACAATCTGGGGTGAGTGAATACGGGATGGCTCATATGAATGGCGTATTGGCTGGGGAAAACGATGGCTCAGGGGGTCTTATCTTGGCAATACTCCTGTACAATTATGTTGACTGACGGAATGGGCATCTCGAAAAAAGATCTTAATCGTGTTATTTGTGGATTAATGTGAGGTACATGGGGGTGATGTAATTGAGTCTTCTCCCTTCCTTGTCTTTACCATCTACTCATGCCACGCCAGACCCTGGTATTTCTGCTGTAGGGAATCGCGTAGTGACCCTCCATCCTGGCACAGAGCCGACAGGGTGAGCGCTCTTTCTGCCCAGCGACGGCATTCGATATCTTGCGATAAGCAGTAGTAATCGACTGCATGGTTGAAAGTCGTGGTTGCGAGCCATTCGAGTTCTTCGCGAGGGTAGACCTTATCTTTGCTTCGAACACTCTTGACTACGATGATGACTTGATCGAGCAGCTGCTCAGCTATCTCGCTTTTGTACGTCAGGGCCAATGCAAACAGGCATCTGATCCACCTGGAGAGTCTCTCTATATCGTTGCCATCGCTGTTCCAAGTTGCATTGATTATCTGCTGCAAGGTTTTGATCATGATGTCCGTTGGCGCATCAGAAGCCAAAGCAATATCGGCCAAAACCGTAAAGATCGAGACATCTCCACGGGTCTTACACTCTTCAATGATCTTCTCTAGGCTTGGCCATGCTTTGAGGCGGGCAGCTGCCTCGAAATCAAACGTCAACAGGCTCGAATGTTTACGCTGAAGATCTTCTTTGGCACCTCCTCCAAGCCTTTCCAATTGAGCCGGTAAATGGGCCCTGAAGTCGTCCACAATTTTCCTTGCATTGAGGTAATGTTGCAGCTGTGCTTCCAAAACGTCTTCACTCCGTGCAAGGGCCACAAGCAACGAGCAATGGAGGAAGGCGCAGAATAGTCTTCGTAGTGATAAATCTGCAAGTATGGTCGGAGCTAGATCGCTACGATAAAGGTCGATGAATTTTAAGCAAGACTGCACCATCCGCGAGGTGTGCTCTGGAGTCCAACTGGTGCAAATCTTGAGCGCTAGATTATAGCTGCTCCTTGAAAACCAATCAAGCTCTGCTAGAGTGAACAGATCGTTGTTCGAGTCTCGCCGGCCAGCCCTGGCTTGAACTGCAGCCCTCTCAAAAAGCTTGCAAATGCTCTCGATACAACCTCCATCTCGTGCGTCGACACCATCGACGTCACGCAACAATAATCGGGCGGTAGAGCGAAGCAGAGCAGGGAGGTGAACCCCACTAGGAGCATTGTAGTCGTATTTGTCAAGCACCCGCAGCAAAGATGTGATACTTTGACTGTGGTTTCCCATTCGCTGGGCTTCGAGCACACAGGCGTACAGTATGGTGGCATCCTTCGTAGTAGCTATACAGATCGAATCGATACACTGCTTAGCCAAGTCTGAATCATGACACCTCAGTGCGACCTTGTAGAGAAGGAACTGTGTGGATGGTTCCTTTTGATTTTGCGTGGACATCTGAGAGTAAATGGTACGAGCTTTGATGGGATCCGAAATCCTAAGAGCGCAAACCATCAACTTCCTCTGTAATTTTTGGATATTCAATGAACCAGAGCTTCTGAACGCCTCGTGTAGAGATAAGCGACACCATGTCTCGGCGACCTCATATGACTCCTGCGTGCAATACGATTCGATGCATTTCCACAGTAGCTACTACCATTAGCAAAAGCCTCGGGAAGATACGCGAGTAGGAGAAAGATCCGAGTTGCATACCATTTGGGCTGCGTGAGTGGCTGACGGACTCAGTGACTTACTTGGATCAGTTGCGAAACGATCCAGAACCATTTCCAGCGAGCTCATGAAATCCGGAACATCCGTTGCTGTGGTACCATTCCAGATGATTGTAATCAGTGCCTTCTCGCAAAGGGTACATTCATCTGAGCCCAGTAGTCTCTCTGACAAGAAAGTTACAAGGATGCTATGTGCCAGAGTGGGGCTCCAAGCGCGGAGCTGATGTACGTGATGCAGCACAGTCTTGACATTTGATGCCGTGAGATGTACCACTCCAACGACCCTTTCGAGGACGTCACAGTAATCCTGTGGCGATGGGCTCGGCTCGTTGGAGTAGAGATCGAGCTTCAGGAGAAGGACCAGAAATCTATCACCGCAATCCATCTCCAATTGGCGAACGTAGTTCCACCCCTTTTCTCGATTCCCACTCCCACCCATGTTCAACAGAGCTTTGACCATACTATGCACGATGCTGATTTTAAGCTCTCCAGCATCACTGCTCAAAGCCTCAGCATGCTTCTCATCCGAGAGAGTGTCGTAGCCTCTCTCCAGCCAGTGCATCGCCTCAGCCCACGATTGTCGCTTGAGCAGATCTTTGCCAATCTCGAAAAGGAGATCCGAAAGCTTTTCGGTCAGCACAGGAGAATTCAAGTCCGCCGGAAGATGGATCTTGACAAGCATGAGCTTTGCGAGATCCAATCGGTCCTGTCGCCATGCCTATCTCTCTAATTAGCGGGTAGAGAGTCTACTCTGTTCTGACGGGGAACTTGCCAGCGCTATCCTCAAGACCAGGTAATCCGTTGAGAGAGCAGACAAGACGGCCTGATCTTTCAGCGAATTACGTAGTCTCTGTTCATAGAATGCTGCGCTTTCGATGGCAGTTTCTGCTAGACTTAATTTGCGCCGATCTTCTACAATGTCAGCATGCTGTGCAGGGCCGATCCAATTAGGAGGGAGAGGGAGGAAGAGAGTGCCTGACCAAGGCAGTGTTTGGCCGTCCGAAGTGCGCATCTCAGGACCCGTATATCGTCTGGAACTTCTTCAGGTCACGAGCGTTGTGTATCTCACAAGGACTCACTGGAGGCAGAACCTGTTGCGGCGCGTTGGGCGCAGTCAAGAAGTAAGCAGGCAAACACTCGCACTAGGATCATCAGTCACGAAAGACCAGGCTGCGCAAGGGTCGTACCATGGCAGAGGATTTCCTCATCAGTGGAAGCGTGGTTCTTGAGCTTCGATGCGAGATTCCAGAGCGTCGTGCCTCCCTTGTCGAGATCCACCCTTTTGCTTGTTGCATCGACTTTGCTGACCGAGACCACCTTATCGATCTCTCTATCGAGCTCGCTCGCGAGTGTTGGCTTGACTCTATCCTGACTAAGGGTCCGTTCCAGCTCTTTCGCAAACGCTGCCTAGAGTCAACGATTGAGCTTTCACTGGCTCGCAGGTAGCGCAAATGGCACTGACCGAGTGTAGTATTCAGCCTGCTCGTTTTGTCAGTCCGCCCCCAAATCGGAGCCATGAATCACGAGAACAAGAGAAGCGATTGCAAGCCTGGCGGCGTTGAAGTCGATGGCTTAAGACTCAAAAGCCGAGGTTTGGGCGGGAGGAGTGCGAAGACGTCAGATGGAAGCCATAGGAAACAGCCTATCAACAGACCAATAGACCAGGTCCAGCAACCAAACTACTACCGCACGCCTTCCAATGCATTTGGTGCAATTTTTACAATGAGAAGCTTTGATTCTGCTGTGATTCGGCTGTGATCCCAAAAGTGACTGTCACCTCTGAAGGCTGCAGATTACGCCGCCTTCCAACGCCATCGCTATTGGATACATGACAAAGCAGAGACCTTTATATGGGAGTCCGTATCTCTGAATTAACGCTGCCGAGGTATTTGAGGAAGGAAGTTCCCAACGATCATGGACGGGCTGTGTGTGCATCAGTGAAGATCTCGATGAGAAAAGAGAACTTGATCTCACACGTTATGCTGCGTGTCCCTGCGGATTGTGAATGAGAAGCAGCACTTGGTCTCGGGATCAGAAGCATTGGGGTCCGGGTTCTTGAGTGAGCAGGTCGTCAACATTGCCTTCTGCGAGTTGTCGAAGGCAATGGCTAGGAAATTGTCCCAATAGCTGACGAGATCCTTTTCCACAAAGATCTCATGGATAGCCAGTTTCCCCTTTACCAGTGTTAGCAATTAGTCCGTATGTGCATGGCTGTGCCCATACTTACATCCCTGAGCTTCTCGATCGGTACATGAATGAGTTCTGCCATGGCCTTGTTCCCACGAAAGATCTCTCCTGTACGTCTCCAACAGCATGCCGGTATTGCCATACTTGCGAACACTCTATCATACTCCATCAACGTTCGTTCGAACCACATTTCGACCATTGTGAGTTGCATGTCCGTCAGAGACTGCATTCGTTCCCGAAATTTGGGTCGGAATTTGTCTAGTTGCCGCAGAATTCTCTGCCTGGATCCTGGTTGCATGTTCTTCTCCATGTATTGGTTCAGGCGCGCATAGCCTTGGATGTAATTGAAGGGTTTGAGCATACCAGCAGCATATTTGGCTTTGAGTAACGTATTCATTCTTTCTTCCGGAGTATCGTTGCCGGATGGATCAGCTATCTTCATATAATACTTTTCTTCCTCTTTGTCTGACGGCCGCGTGCTTTTCGGACGAGCAATGCTGTCTCGAGGAGCTAGAGACGAAGTACTGGACCCAATTGTTTGATCTTGCTGTATAGAGGTCAGCTGGCTCCCAGTTCCATTGGTGCTCGCGGCAAGTGTGTTATGCAACGAGAGATCTGGATTGAGGCCTTGACCGTCGTCGCCGGAAAATAGAGTGCCGTCGTCCAGGAGGTTGGTGCTGAGAAATTCATTGAGGAGGTTATATTCGCTTGTGATGTCAGGCGCGTTGAACATGCAGGACGGATGATAGTTGTGCATGTCTTGAAATTGATTATAGCCTCCAAGGCTCCAATCTCCGTAGCCTAGGACTGCACACAGGGTCAGATGTGTTTTGGATCAGCAAAACCAAGCAGCCGAGCTCACACGACTGATTGCTCCCTTCGAACCCTTGGCCCAGAGCTGCAGAATTCGAGTTTGCTTGCAAAGAATCTGAAACACCATCTTGAATGGTCTGGGGCGCTGCGTGGAGACCCATTCCCATTCGTGTATCTTGTAGCGATTGATGTTCCGCTTGTTGCTGGTCGAAAGCTGGAGCCAATGGATTCGGAGGGAGCCCCTCCTGTTTGGTTGAAGGTGCAGTATTCTCCAAAACATGGTCGATGTCGTACTTCGAGGGTTTGCTTGGATCTCTGGGCTCGTCATGGCACAAATGCCCTATGCTCCGCTTGATACATCTCGCACAGGGACGTTCCTGCGGACCAAAAGATTAGGATCGAATCCGAGGTCAAGTTATAGTCAATGCAATGGGCTAACTCACCAGATCACAGGTCATATGCTGATGGGGTATGCGTTAGCCTTCGGGCATTCGTTCATGGTAGAAGTCTTTTGGTAACGTGGTCACGAAAGGTTGGCTTACAGAGCGTCGGCAGTAGATACAAGCTATCCACGAAAATCATCAGCGCCTTTGGAGACTGGGAACAAGGATCCGCGTAGGTCGTACCCACCGTGATTCACTTTGCGCCTCTTCTTTGGGCTCGCGTGCTCCGCTTGCGAAGAGGAGGGGGATTCATGCTTGACTTTAGGGCTCTCATCTTTGGTCACCATGGCTGTGGTAACAGGACTTCCATTACCAGATCGGCAAAAGTCGCGAGCAGTATGAGTGATGGAAAGGTAGAAGTATGAAGGTCATGGAGAGAAAAGGGGAATGTTGAGCTCGTACGAGGCTCGTACGAGGGGAGGTGGGAGGGGTTCGCGTTTTGGAGACTCGCGCTTGGCCCCGCACCAAAGGCTTTTCCGTGATTGTAAGGTCGTCACCCAACGGAAGCATTTACTTCACTCGTCTATGCATGTAGGTCGCTAATTTCTGAGAAAGCTACTGCATATGGTGAGGGCCTTTCAAAGAGCGTGATAATACTACAGTACTTCCTAGCTGACCTATCATCCCAGGCGAAACGTAAGAGCATCACTGGTGTCAAAAAGAAGAAGAAGACCACGGGACCAGGCCCCAGCATTTGCTTGCCTCCTTCCTCAGACTTGGAGTCGGCGCCTAAACGCAAGCAGTTGCTTTCTACGAGAAATGAATATACTGTCTCCAAGAACTCTCGTGCTAGGCAGATCATGAAGCCTTGTATGCGCACACTGTTCCCCTTGAGAAACTCTGCTAAGTCTCCCAGCACCCGAACCTTTGAGAGCCCAAACGAAGCACGTTTCTCAAAAGACTATCGAGACCAAATGGACTGTGCTGGACCAGCCTGCCCAAGACGGAGTCCGCCACCTCTTCCAAGCTGCCGAATTACCAGTGCTTGCGAACTGTGCCTCGGAGCAGAACAAGATCGAAGCCCAGGAGACACTGGTATCTATAAGGCAGGAGTAAGTTCCTGCCAGATGCTGCCCAGAGCCTTCAATACTAAAATCTATGTTAGCCTTCTTTCTCGGCTGCCAAAGATGCCATTCCCTCCGAAAACCAATGCAAGCGACTTCGATCACGCAAAACTTGTGAATAGCAATGTGAATCCTCCTGGAATATGCCAGGTCCAATATGTTGCTGACATGACTCCAGCGAGAATCCCAACAAAGACTGCAAAGCACACGTCGGAATATTGCCTCACGTAACAATGAGATACAAGAGCTGAAGGCTATTTTCGATGCAGAGACGCATGAAATACAGAGCCTCGAAGATTTGTTGGCCGACGATAGAGAGCGCACAAAAGAGCCAAGGTTCCTTCTCCCTCCTAACGGTAGAGTGTTGCGAAAAGATTTGCCCCTTGATGTCGGCCTCATGGGCAGCGACAGCGACTGAACCTAGCCGCATTTTGCCTTCATTGGGCTTTAGGCCGGAAGAAATCAGCCCACATGGGCTACGCTTCCAATGGACACTGGTTGGGGCATGATCCATATCGAAGGACGGTTTTCGACAAGTCTGGTGGAAACAGTCGTATGATCGGATCCCGAGAACCGACCGCTCCGTCGAAGAAGCAAAGCTACAGCAGAGCCGCGCAGATATCTCTCTGATTTGGGCTCAGGTTGCAGGCAAGGTGTTCATGGCAGCCTTAGGTGCATTGGGACTGGCCTTGGCATAGAGGGTTCTAATTGGGCAGACTTTTTGTCTCAACCAGGTTTCAGTCAGAAAGAAAGAGCGAAGGGGATAATGGAAGCTTTTGTTACAAAGAGACTTCCCATTGAGAGTCCCTTCTACGATCATGCCCTACGTATGGGTAGCCTCACGATATGTACTCCATAGCTCAAGTTTATCAGATGTCGAAATCTAAATAAAGATACATACCTTACTGTTGAGAATTAATTTACTGTCACCCCCAATTTTCCCGTCGAGTGCTCGGAATTGAATCTCAAAAATTCCAAAAATTCCAAAAATTACTGTTTTATTACTTTGTTATTTTTATCGTTGTTTTTATTTATTCTTTTTATATATAATGAAAAATTAAATAAATTTAATCTTTTTTATTAATCTTTTCTCTGTTAATTGTTTTTTTTTCGTTTTTTGAATGAATTCAATTAATTAAAATATTTCAATAAAATTGAAATTAAAACTTAAAAACTTAAATTTCAAGTTCAAAGAATTTTAAAATATATATAATTTAGAAAATAAAAAAAACTTTATTAAATAAAATTTTATTTAATAATTTTATAAAAATTTATATTTTAAATTATTCGAATTATTATGTTATATATGAAAATTAAAGATTTATAATAACCAACATTATATAATAATCAAAAAGTAATATTTGGAATTTCTGAAATTCCTCAACCGGAAAACGGAGGGTGACAGTAAGTATCATTCTTAACGGTATCCAGGTACCGGCCCGAACCTTGGCTTCCGTGGCTAGTCTGCCGAGGTCTGACCAGGCGAGCCAGGTCACCGTGTCACCCCTACATTCTTCGCATTACTTCGTCTATTCACACTCACTTGCTCAATTCTCTGGTGCCTTCTACTACGTTCTTATGCCTACATAGTCTTCACGAGCAAAGTCGCCGCCACCGCATGAGTCTACAGCGCTTATTTCTAGCTGTGGCGTTATATGGATGAAAACACAGTACAGATTTTCATTTCCTGCAGTTATCGACACTCGAATCTGTTAGGGATGACAGCGTGCCCTGAGTTTCGCATGGCTACTGAGTATGATTTCAACACAGAAAAATGATAGCAACTTCGAGCCCAAGGGAGCTCACACCTAGAGCTTTAGCTCTGTGCGCCCCGTAAGTCGTCTTTGGCCTCGCTCCTTTCCTTAAAAAGACATCGTATCGTGCTCGGGAAGACTACTAGACTGATGCAAATACCCGTACTTTAGATCTTTACGAGCATATAGCCTGGCCTATGCTTCCACCACCGCGCCCAGGCTCCTGGCATTAGTACTTGTGATTGTAAAGAAACGGCCTCATATTGCAAAGGTTTCATCTTCTGTATGTCTAGTGCATCCACTGATATAATTCGATTTCGATTTCAAGCAGGCGATGTTCGTCTCTGCTCTGCAGCTCATATCTCTTTGGTCCATCGCAAATACTGATGTGAAATCACCATCAGTTCTCTTCCATCATCACGGGATCGCTTGCCTTCCGGGGATCTCCAACGTTCTGCGCCGCTCTAATTGGCGGGTATACAGTCTTGCAAGTGCCACTGCGCTATTTGTACGACAGGCTTTGCATTAATCTGATCATGGGAGACAAGGAGCGGCAGGATTTATTGGCTTTCGGGACTATCGTATCTCGGTTTGTTGCCGGTTTCATCGCGGCTTGGACGAGCCTGCAGATCTTGAATACATCCAAACAAAGGGAAGCAAGGCCAAAGAAACCTGGCTCGGGTTACTTAGCAGAGACTTCGGATTCGAGTGTTCGAAGTGGTATCCAACCAGACCCGAACCCAGGGAGCACTCCAATTCTTTCGTATGGCAGGACCATCGACCTGACACTTTTGGCCACTACGCGGGCCGTCGAAGCGGTCGTGGTCAATATCTGGCGGAGAATATCGAGATCACACCGCAAGATTAGCTCACCAACTCTATCACCGATCTCCTATTACGCCGATGCTGTGGTCTTTGCTCTCAGCTCAGGAACAGTCATGTGGGCATGGTTTTACCACCCGTCAACCCTTCCCCACGCCTACAACAAATGGATAGGCGAAGCTGCCCAAGTCGATATGCGGCTCATCGAAGTCCTACGCAAAGCCCGTGCCGGTGCTTTCATTTACGGTAAAGACACAGGCGAGCAAGGTCGCCTGCTGCAGAGCATGTGCAAAGACTACGACTGGCCGCTGAGATGGGGAGATCCGGAGAAAATGATCCCAATCCCTTGCGCGATGGTGCATATGGGCACTGGGCCCAATTGCCACTGGCATGCCGCCGTGCGGTTCGTGCGCGCTTTTCAATTCGCCTTTGCGACGAACTTGCCACTGCAGCTTTTGGTAAAGGTGATTGCAAGGCGACAGATGTCCATTAAGTCTGTGGCCCAAGCGTGCAGGGAGGCCGTAAGATCCTCTGCGTTTCTTGGTGCCTTCGTTGCGCTCATGTATTACGGCATCTGCCTTTCAAGAACGAAAGTCGGTCCTAAGTTATTTAGCCCTGCGACGATTACCCCACAGATGTGGGATTCAGGAATCTGCGTCCGCGCTGCATGCATCCTCTGCGGATGGTCGATATTATTGGAGGCCGAAAAGAGGAGGCAAGAATTGGCTATGTTTGTGGCACCAAGAGCGTTGGCAACGCTGTCGCCAAGAACATATGATGCGAAGGTATGCGCTACTTACTTGAGAAGTGAGATGGCTCTGGAACTAATGGTTGACGTAGTATTTCTGGAGAGAAAGGACGGTCTTTGCGCTGAGTACAGCCATTGTATTCACCATGGCACAGGAGGATTCAAGGAATGTGAGAGGCATGCTCGGGAAGCTTTTGAACGGCATTTTATGATGATGAGGGCCTCTAAGCTTGGTTTGATTCTTTCATGAGTGAACACGGAAGCCAGAGAAGGAGATTGCTTCGCTTTAATCCCTAGTGGAAGAAATGCTGTGCAGCGGAGATGATCCGAGACCGCCGGCCATCTTCGCAGGAGACGCGATGATCTTTGAACTGAGTGCAGTCATCCGAAGAACCTACAGACGTCTGTCGAGAACATTCGCACCATGAAAGCCACGTTTATTGGTTGCTACTGTCTAGTGCGGATGCATAGTTTGTTCACATACTGTAATCAGTGGTGGAGGAGCGAAACCTCTGAATGAATATTGTGATTCATCACAGCGGAGTGACGGTCGTCATGGTGGCAGGACAAGCCGTATTAAATGAAGGAGAACCTTCGGAGGACCGATCTGTTGCTAGTATCTAGTAGGGTGCCAAAGGTGGTGCATCGAGTTGAGCATTACAGGTTCCTCCATTGTATAACAATTGGTAGGGATTCGAACGGAAATGGATAAGACGCAGTGGAATCTCATATACCATATTACAGCGCATCTTGACCGGCACTGCACGCCCACAAGGGGCTTCCACTGAACGAAGATTTACCGGGGCGACCTCCCTTTATCATGCAGGCAAATTCCCTAGGATGAGATTGCATGACAATACGCTGGGTCAAGGTGGCAATACAAGTGAGACTTCTCGAGAGTAGCATAACACTAGAATCCCCAAGGTCTCGACATGATATGATTCTCCGCAGATTGACTAATTGGCACGCCATTGAATGGGGTGGTGACAACTTAAAGTTATTTGCGGTGCAGGAAGTGTAGACTTTGCCACCATGGTTTGATTTAATTGTGATGATAAGAGCGATGTCGTCGAGGCTAGGAGGAAGAGGAACCAGGTTCCGGGGAGGGTTGCCATGTAGAGTACAATCACATATTCATCGTTCATGCTCGCCCTGCTTCCTTCGACCGCAATAAAACAACACCGGGAGATGTGACATGCTATTCCGCATGGGTGTACTCTTCTTCTTCGTCATCATCAACCTTTACGTCCATGACTCTCTCGCCGGCTTTCTCTAAGGTCCGTCGGCTCCAAGCCCGGACGCCCTTGTACACAGCCTGCAAACGCGTCGGTAAGTCTCTCAGACAGAACACAGAGAACACGAGTCATACCCAGAGAAAAGTACCTATTCCAATAAGCACAACCACCCAACTGATATTGGCCAGTCGATCCCTTCCAGTATTCCCAGTCTGCCCACCACCACCGCGCATAATACCTGAGCTCCTCACATTCCACCATTGAATCGGTGACAACGCAAATAGAACCTTGACAAAACCCAGCACCCCCAGTGAAGCTATGCCCTTAATAAAGTGCTCAGCCCAGGTCGGAACGTCATCATCCGTCAGGATTGGCTCTATTTTCGTCTTGAGGCTGGAGGGAGAGGAGAAAACAGAATAAGGGTCGATGTACAGATTAATAATAGGGTCAGCCACGAAGCCCATGAGGAACAGCGCAAGAATGAATATGGTGAATGTCAACACAATCTGTGTTGCCGAGCTGCTGATCCATCGTCCCCAGGCCATACGCTCCAATCGGTATTTGAAACCGCATGTGGGGCATTGCCAATAATTCCGTTTTCCATAGCCGGGGTCAGCGTGTCGCCATGCCTGCAGGCACCCTTCGTGGACGTATTTGGAGGAGCCTTTGCATTTGCACGGACGGAGTAGGCGGCCTGAAGCGGGATCTTCGGAGTCGTACGTGGGTTTTGGTGTGGCTCGAAGGATCTCTGGTAGGCTCTCTGAAAGGGGATGGAACGTTGGGTTGACAGTCTCGAGACATATGCGGCACGTTCTTGGTGGCCAGTGTGTTCGAGGATTTGAGCGTTTCTTTGGCTCTGGTTGTGGGTTTGGTGGGATGCCTGCCTCTTGGGTGCCCGTTTGGGGTATTGGTGGCTCTTCCTCGAAGGTACATGGCATCGAAGTGCCCATTTGAGGAGATAGACCCCCAGATTCCTTGGGAATGTCGCCTGGCCAATGCCAGTCTGGAGGAGGATCGATTTCGGTATTGGCCATGATGGCCTTGGCAAGGGTAATACTAGTGGTATGAACGATCAACCTGCCTCCAATAATTTGTAGATAAAACCTGATCCCGTCATCGAACTGAAGACTGACATTAGAGCGGAATTCTTGACGTTGTTTATCTGGTCTTAAATCTTCCCTCGTAAGCACCTCAAGGATCGGAGGCAATCCGTGCCGAGGTTTCTCCGTTGCATTACAGTAGGTTGGTACCTTACGCGCATCAAAGCTCTGCCTTGGAGCGAAGCTTTCTTAGGAAACTTGCTATCTCAATCTACTTGCATTAACAGGATACCGACCACCTAATAAACGGCATTCCCACCTTGAGCCTGGGAGGTGCTTCTGCAGCACTGAAACCGAAAGTCCTGTTTTTCCATCCGCTATGGCGGACAGATACTCATTCTCCCTCACCACCTTCTCTCCTAGGCAAGTTTTGTCGTACTACCCGTCCACCAGAGCCCCTACTGACTCTTGTATAGTGGAAAGCTGGTCCAGATAGGTCCGTAGATCGAGACTTCTCGATTCCTCTTACGTGGCTAATGCTACCACAGAATATGCCCTCGCAGCGGTGAACCAAGGTGTCACATCTTTGGGAATCAAAGGCATCTTTCAACCTCTTCCGCCTACAGGCTTTTAGTGTCGTTGGCTAATACCTCAACAGCCACCAATGGTATCGTGCTCGCCACCGAAAAGAAATCCTCCTCACCCTTGATCGATCCTCCTTCCCTCTCCAAAATCAGTCTCATAACACCAAATATCGGCATGGTCTACAGCGGCATGGGTCCGGACTACCGAGTTCTCGTTGACAAGGCCCGCAAGGTCTCGCATACGGGTTACAAACGCATCTACAATGAGTATCCACCCACACGCATTCTGGTTCAAGACGTGGCTCGGGTCATGCAAGAAGCTACACAATCAGGCGGCGTACGACCCTATGGCGTCTCATTGCTCATTGCTGGGTGGGATGATGGCGTGGAGCCAGAGACGAAGGAAGCAGCAATGGGGGAGACAATTGCAGAAAAGCAATTGGCAGAAGCAGAAGGTGGGGTAAAGCGAAAAACGGGCGGAATCCAAAAGGGCGGCCCAAGCCTTTATCAAGTTGATCCCAGCGGGAGCTATTTCCCCTGGAAGGCCACAGCGATTGGGAAGAGTGCGACAAGTGCCAAAACGTTTCTTGAGAAGAGGTACAAGGATGATTTGGAGCTGGAGGATGCTGTGCATATTGCTCTGTTGACGCTCAAGGAGACGATTGAGGGCGAGATGAACGGAGAGACTGTTGAAATTGGTGAGTCTAATGTTCCCATCTCCATGGCTTATATCGATTGCTAAGACTTGAATACCAGGCATCGTGGGTGGGCCAGCGGACCATTTGCTCGGCTACGAAGGCGTCGAGGGCGCAGTAGGACCGAGATTTCGCAAGCTGAGCAAGGAGGAGATAGAAGATTACCTGACGAATCTGTAGTACAGACATCTCGATTCATCACGTGATGGGTCAATATGTAGAATCAACAACGTCGAGGGGCGTATAGAACATGTCGATTCGCTTCTGCTCGTACACTAGACTATTCCGGATATCCTGTTCTGTCTGTATTGAACTTTAATATACTGTAATTTTATACGGAGGATAAAACCAATACCTTAGCGGAAAGCTATGAAAGCTCAGTACAGTGCTGGTACTGTTCTTCAAATTAGAACCGTTTATAGACAGTGAATTAGGCTTTTCCCTTGTTATTCAATTAATACCGCATATTTAAATATATGTTTATTTAATTATACCGTTTTTTAAAATAAAATAATTATATAAAAATAATATTTATAAATAAATTACGTTATTTATAAATAACGGTTTTAATACGATTTCTTTAAAAGAATCGTATAAATACGATTTTTAGAAAATAAAAGTTATATAATTAAATAATTAATAAAAATCTTAATGTTTAAATAGTTTAAAATAATTTATTATATAATTTTAGTCTATAAGCCGCAGATTAACTGGAAAATAGAAAGGTTAGCGACGATAATTTAGATAAATAAAAATAAACAAAAAAGTAAATATTGAATTTTGATAAATAAATAAAAAAACGTTTAAAAAAGGAAATATTTAAAAAATAAATAAATAAATAATAAGTAAAAAAGTAAATATTAGAAACGATAAGTAAACAAAAAAACGTCCAAAAAGGGAAAGTAATTAAAAATTTGAACTTTGAGAAAAAAAGTTAAATTTTTTTAAATTTCAATCTTTTCATAATAATATACAAAAGAACCGTTTTTTAATATTACTGTATTATAAATAATACGTTATTTAAAAAATTCTGGTTAATCTATATATACGTTTATCGTATGACACCGGCTCCAGACTATATGCGTTTTTTATACCTTTATCTTTCAGAACGGTGTCAGTACGGTGTCAGTACCGTTCCAAGCCCCTACTAAAACCCCCTAAGGTAGTTTTGGTTTGCGTTAATACAAATTGATTTTAAGTTTATTCTGATCCCCGGAGTAATTACTTAAACAAAAGTACCTGGAAGGTTTAGAAATTTTCGGTTTAAAATATTTTATAAATAAGAATTTTTAAGGAATAATTATTAGTAAATAGGCAAACTTGCTTAAAGTATACCTTATTCGTATTATACGTCCGGGGCAATAATCAACAGGATTAACTTACGTTGCGTAAACTTACTCGAAGCGCTTTAAGTAAAAATTAACAAAATTAACAAAATTAATAACTTTTGATTTCTTAAGTAAGTTTGCCGATTTGTTAATAAATTAAAAAAAAAGCTTTATAAAATTAATTTAACTGTTAATTAAGTTTTTTAACAAAAGCTATATTCCAAATTACTTACTTAACCCTAGCTTTGAGTTTTACTAGTTTTGTATTAACATGAACCAAAACCATTAGCGTTATCTTCCGTAAGGAGAATAATACCAAATACTTTAATTTTCGTTAGTAATATATTAACAAGATTTAAGGCTCGAGATTGACAGTACGGTTTAAAATATAACTTTAAAAGTACTGCTTAATTATTTAATCAGGAAGGATTCATAAAGCAAGTTCCGGGTAATAATCTTTAAAGATTCCAGTTTGAATATTATTCTAAACCCAAAGTCTTTAAGTAGTCCGGGGGCTTTCGCTTAAGCAAGTTATTTTGGGTTTAAAATCACCCCAGCCCCAATCAGTACTAGCGTAAATCAAGAGATTTGGTGTTATCCTCTATAGAATATGTCGATTCCCTTCTGCTCGTACACTAGACTATTCCGGACATCCTGTTCTCTCTGTGTTGAACTTTAGTGTACTGTAATATTGTACCATATGCCGAGTAGCCTGCGATTGAATGCATGCATTTGCCGCCGACTGCGCCCGTGGTTGGACACCCTTCGTCGCAAGGATTAAATGAAATCTTACAGCCCCAAACGCCCCTTAACACGATTGCATCTTGGTTCCGTTGGCGTTTGACTGCACCATTAAAGGCTTTCACACCCCTCCATAGCTACACCTTCCTTTCTCCTCTTTTCCTAACAAAAAGCTTCACTTCAGGCACTATGTCGACCCAGTCAAATCCAAATCCAAATGCTGGCCTCTACAAATATGATCCCTCCCTCGCAGCGGCAGCAATTTTTGCCGGGCTGTTCATCGTGACCACTGTTCTACATCTGTTCCAGCTAATCCGCGCCCGGACTCTTTTCATGATACCTCTGACAGTCGGAGGCTTCTGTCCGTGCCCGATCCTCACTTTCCTCGCGAAAGGCTTCCAAACTAATGCATGTCATCCACAGTCGAAATAATCGGTTATATATTTCGAGCCATCAATGCCAAAGAAACACCCAACTGGAGCCGAACGCCGTTCATCATTCAGACAGTCCTGATCCTGCTCGCTCCAGCCCTCTTCGCCGCCAGCATTTACATGTTTTTCGGCCGCGTCATTCTGGCAGTAGACGGTGAATCACGTGCTGTCATCAAGAAGCGATTCCTGACCAAGTTCTTCGTTCTGGGCGATGTGCTCTCATTCCTCGTTCAAGCATGTGGTAAGGGCTCCCGTCAAAAGTCCCATACTGCAGCTACTGACCTCCGGGCCCAGGCGGAGCGATCATGACTGGGAAAACGGCGTCGAAGATAACCCTCGGTCAACGCGTTATACTTGTACGAGACCTCTTTGCTATTTTAGCCCAAGCACATGCTTGTTCGAAGCCTACTGACTACCATAGGTTGGTCTTTTTCTGCAGTTGGTGTGGTTTGGATTTTTCGTTGTTACTGCCGTCGTCTTTAATCTTCGAATGAAATCAAATCCGACGCAACGCATTCTGCTGTCCAACATCCCCTGGCGGAGACACATGATGGCACTCTACGCTTCCAGCAGCCTCATCGTGGTGCGTTCGGTCTTCAGGGTGATCGCATACATCCAAGGCGCCAGCGGTTATCTACTTAGCCACGAATGGTCTCTCTATGTTTTCGACGCTATCCTGATGCTGGGAGTCATGGTTATGTTCAATCCCATACACCCCGCCGAGATCGAGATCATCCGGAAGGGCAAGAATCACATCACTCGCAGGGGCTTCGAGTTGAATTGATATGCTGCATATCTACTCCCGGAAATCAATCATAGAGGTATTGCACGGCGTTGTGAGAAAAGGGAAAGGGCCCTCGTGTACGGATTGCTGTTGTATGAAAGGAGTGTCCTGAAGAGGGATCAGAGGTCAAAGCTGGAGGGCAGCTACCATATTTGCTTTTTGCTTTCCTCCAAAGTCCACTTCTATGGGTATTTATCAAACTTTCTTCATCATACATCACCCTCCGCACTCCCGTAACTCTCCTTTAGAAAGTTTACACAACAAGGAAAGAAACCACTTGGATGCCCCCTCCTCTTATGATCTGAAACGCTCTCTCCCCATTCACATTCGGCGTTTTCCTTCTCCCCTTTCGCGCGTCCCACTCCGCATACGCATCCACAATTTCAAACTCCCGTAGAGTCATCACAAGCATAATTTTCAACTCGGTCAGAGCGAGCTCTTGCCCAATGCAATTCCTCGGGCCTCTTTCGAAGCCTCGCCAAGCGTCTTTGGTCGGATATAGCACATCCCCTTCAGGCACGAGCCATCGCTCGGGCACGAATTCCTCCACGCGCGGCCAGTAGCGTGGGTTGTGGTGGATACCGTGGTGATTTCCCCACACCAGGCAGCCTTCGGTGGGGAATTGGACACCCGCCTCCCCAAAGAGGTAGTAGGACGGCTGCCCTGCTCGCGCGGTTGGTGCTTGCGGGAACAGACGCAGCGCTTCTTTGATGACGGCTAGAGTCAGCGGAAGCTGATTCAGCAATTGCGGTTTCGAGGCGAGGATGGACCGAGTGGCGTCGACATCGGAGCCGAAGATGTTGGTATGTTCTTCTCGCACACAGGCTAGGATTGAGGGGTATTCGGAAAGGAGGTAGAAGATATACACCGCAGTTGCGGAGGTGGTGTCATGGCCGGCGAGGAGGAAGAGCTTGATCTGGCTTCTAACGAATGCCTTCAATGTTGAGTCCATGGCCGTGGTCTTCTGCTCGGTGGGTTGCTCGGCAAGATACGATTTGAGCGCCAGGTCGACGACGGATTTGCTCCTGGCTTTTTGCTGGACGGCGTCGTACCGGCTCTCCAGCTCACGCGAGATGTACGAGTCTATCCTATACGTGTTATAGGCATGCACTATCGACCTTACCATATTCAGATGCTCGAATGGATTCGTTTCCGCGCCCGTGGTACACCAACTCAGCTGACTTCTCAACGCTGTCGTCAAATGGTTCGGTTTGCTCTGGCTGCTCAGCCGATGGTCTAGGACTACGTTGCCGATTACGTCTATTGACAGGTTAAGGGCCAATCTCTCTAAATGAAACATCCCCCCTTCCCTGGCACGAGAGCGCAGTAGGTCGCGGAAGACGACTTCGGGAGCCCCCAATTCCAGGCTCTTTATCCTTAGGCGCGCGGTCGCTGGTCTGGGCTCAGCAGGTATCTTCACTGGAGCAATCGTCACCATAACACACATCATTCTACTCCGGAAACGCCCTATATACCTGGGCTTACTTGGCGTTTCGTTCATGAGTGCCACGGTCCGGGCCCAGTCCTCGGGAGTTCTTTTACGAATAAACTCAGCTGGCGGTGGTGTTTCTACATTAATCTCGAAAGAGGAGTCCCTACAATATTGATCCTCGTATTCGGTCTAAATTTACCAAGCCCGGAGCTACAGGTCTTGACTTTTCGGGATCAAATTAACCAGACCGATCCTTTGGGGATTGCAAGCTTCTTCCCTAGCATTGTCTGTCTACTCTTGGCTCTCCAATGGGGTGGTACGAAATACAGCTGGAACGATGCTCGGATCATTGTTTTACTTGTCCTCTTTGCAGTCTTGATCATTGCTTTTATTGGCGTCCAGTATTGGCGGCAAGAACGGGCGACTGTTCCCCCTAGGATTTTCAACCAGCGAAGCATTACAGCTGGCTTTCATTACTCCGTCACAGGGTGTGGCTCTCTAATAATAATGTCTTATTACATGACCCTCTGGTTCCAAGCCATCAAAGGGGTTAACGCTGTTCAATCCGGTATCGACATTCTCCCCCTAGCGGTCTCTCTCGCAATGGCGGGCATCATCGCCGGAGTCAGCGTCATGAAGATCGGATACTATACTCCCTTCATGATAGTTGACAGCGTTCTAATGTGCACTGGCGCAGGTTGCTTGATATTGCTAGAGCCAGATACCGGTCCTGCTCTCTACATTGGTTTGCAGATTCTCTTTGGCTTTGGGACCGGACTCGGTGTGCAGCAACCCAGCGTGGCGGCGCAAACAGTGTTGGCAGATGAAGACGTCTCGATCGGGGCGGCTTCGATGATGCTTGGACAGCAATTGGGTAGCTCAGTCTTCATATCTATCGCTCAGGCTGCCTTGACCAATAATCTAGAGTCTGGACTAGAGGGCTCACAGGGCTTGGATCCGAGTCTTGTGCTCTCATCAGGGGCTACAGCCTTTCGAACGCTGGTTCCCCTGCGATTGCTGGATGAAGTGATCGCGGCCTACAATGTTGCAATTGTGAGTGCGATCATGGTTGCAGTGGGATTGGCTGTGGTCTCGATCATGGGGACATTTGCTATTGTCAGATGCACTCAGGGCTAAATCGTCTGATTGATAAATAATGGTGCACAGCACCCTAATATATATGATGATAAGGCCCTAGATAGGGGCAAATAAGTGTTCCTAGCTGTTGGGGGGATTTGGGGTAGATAGGATCCTAATCCCAATCCAGTTAGCCTAATATTAGTATTGTATAGATTTAGGATCTTAACGGATCCTATATTAATAATTAATTTAATTATTATTATTATAAATCCAGTTAATTGTTCTTGTTTTATTTTCTTTTTAATAAATAATAGCAATAGGAGGTTTAACGACTATTAAACTAGTCTTGCCCTAAGGCAAATACTAGTCTATACTAATACCTGAGTAGATTTTTAGTTTATATAATATTAATACTTCTAATATAATCAATTTATTAGGAAGTTATTTAGGATCCGGGATCCTTTTTCTTTACCGAATATATAAAATTTTTATAATAATTTAGCAACCGATTCCTAAGCTTGAAAAGCTATTATTTAAACTATTTATATTAATATTCGCTTTCGAATTTCGGGCTTTTAAAGATAAGAAATTAAAATTTTATTATATTTATCTTATAATTTACCTTAGGCCTATAATCAACTTTATTATTAAAAATTACGAACCTCCGAAGGAAGTCTTTAAAAGGGTTAAATTATATATTTGAAGAAGCCGTTCCTAAAGCTTTCCGGTAATAATCGATATATCGGATCTTAAATTAATACTTAAAGTATTAATAATATATCCTTTATTATAAAATAATAAAGGAAGAACCTTAAATTCAATTAAAATAATATAACCGAATTTAGAAAAGGGATCCTAGACTTTCTGCTTTTAAACTAATATATTAATTAAATAGAAATATAAAAAAATTTATTAGCAATTTCGGTATCAAAATTAGTTAATATAAGATTAGAAGAGGAAAAAGTAAGATCTAAAGTAATAATTTTATAACCTAATCTTATTAATTTAATAACCCTGCTAAGGAAAATCTTAGGTTTAGAATTTATATATTTTCTATCTTTAAAAGAGAAATTCAAAATATTATTAATAATATCTTTATTTTTATTATTATCCTTTTAAGATTTAAATTTAATATTAATTTATATAATAGAATAAGCAAGATTAAGGTTATTTAGTTAAATAAAATTATTATAAATATAATAAATTCCGAGAGACGAACCTTAAAGAATAAATAATAATTAAATTCAATAATAAGAATTAAGATTTCTTAAATTAAGTTTATAACCTAATATCTTAAATCAAATTACGAAAATCGTAAAAGAAACTTTTAATTATATTATAAATTAATTTTTATAATACCTTCCTTAAGGGCCTTTAGGACCTATTAGACTATTAAATCCTATAAACCTTATCGGGGAAAACGGAACCTTAATAAGAAGAAGATTTAAAAAGTTTAATATTTTTAAGTTAAGTTTCTTCTATCCGGATTTTGAAAAATCCTATAAAATATAAAATATCGTATTTAAAAATAAAAAGATTATTTATTATAAAATTTATATCTTTTATCAAAAGGTATAAGATTTTGGATAAATAAAAAGGAAAGCTTTAATAAAGAATAACCTCTTAATATATTTTAAAGGATCCGTATTAATATAATAATTGAATATTTTATCTTAAAATAAAAAAGATATTTTAATATAATTAGAAAATAAATTAGATTATATTTTAATATAATTATAAGAACGTTTTAAAATCTTAATATTTTTAATATTAATTAAACTAAATAACGAAACTTTTATAATAATAAATATAAATATTCGATAGGATTCGGCTTTTTATATTTAGAATATTATAAAATATACGAATCAAGTAGGTATAAGTAATAAATATATTTAATATATATAAACTTAAAATTATTTAAATATAGAATTACAAAAAACGGTAGTTCTACTTATAATTCAAATTATATTAAAAAGCTTTATTAAAAAATTAAATATACAAAAAGAAATATAAAACCGAATAATATTAGATTAAGAAAATAATATAAAAGAAATTCGAAAAGGTTATAATTAAGATCGGGATTATAAACGATAATAAGATCAGGATTATTAAAAGGAATAAAATAAGAATCCTTCTTTAAAGTAAAATAAATATCAATTTCGTTAATAGTAAAAGCCTTTTGGATGATTCTTATTTATAAGATTTTAAACCTTCAAAACTTATTTTTATAAGTCTAAATTTATTAATTTAGGTTATATAATACCTCCTTATCCTTTTTACTTCTTATCGTTAAGCTTAAATACTTATATAAATCCGGATTAGTAGTTCTAGGTTTAACCCTACTTAAACCCTTTTCTTATAAATCCGGTTCTATTCGGACTATCTTAATTAAATAATATTTTATAAAGGCAAAGAAAAGAGATAAAAGCCTTAAAATAGTTTTTATTAATTATTATTATAAACGTACAATTAAATCAACGTTTATATAACTATTACGGGAATTAGATATATAATAATTAGAAATTTATTAATAAAAGATACCCAAATAACGATAAATATTAATTGAATATTAAATATAATTAAAGTAATAATAAGTTTTAAAGATATAATAAATATTAAGGATCCGGGCTAAATAAGAATTTTTAATTAAGGAATCAGGTACTTTAATAAGCCTATTATAACGAAGTACAATTTAATAATTATTTATAAAAAGCTTATTATAATAAAGTAGTATATTTCGATATCTAAAATTATTTATTTAAGAATATTCCTTAGGAATCTAGTAATTCTTATAAAGAGAATAATAAGAATTTCCAAAATATTCTGGAAAACAAAAATCAAATTATAAAAGAAAAAGAAATTAATATTAATTTTTTTATTATATTTTATTATATTTTATTTAACAAAATCTTAAATAAAGAAGTTATATATCGAAAATATAATAAGAATTTCGTATTTAATAATCGTTTATATATTTATTTAAAAATATATTATTAAAGGTAAATATAAAATAAAAAGATTTAAGATCTAGATTCAAAATTAAATTTAATAATTCCAAAATTACTAAAGGAACCAGGAAGTAAACTCGAATAGGATTCGCCTTATTTAATTATTTTTATAACTCCGTCTATATTATAGAACGGAATATCTTTTTGTATATAATATTATTTAATTATATAATACGCTTTTAATCTCGAGGGGTTAAAAGAATCTATTTATATAAATATAAATTATAATATAAACTTTAAAAATCAATTTTTCTTAAAATAATATTATTTAAATTTCGAAATTTAAATTTATAAGAATTAAATTATATTTAAAAATATAAATAGTAATTGATATATTATTTTAGACTTTATTCTTATACCCTTCTTTATTAAAGGAAAAACCTTATAAAAGAAAAATATAATTATTAAATTTATAAAAACTTTTTATATTATTAATAATTTAAAGGTTAATATTCTTATTAATATAAATATTCTAAGACTTAAGTAATATATAATCGATATTCTTAATATTAAGATTATTTTTAGTTTTTATAAGAATATTAAGATTTTTATTCAGATAATAATTAAAGATAATATTAAAATATAACGAATAATTTAGGTAAATAAAAAGTAAATAATACCCCTATTTATTATTATATAAATTAATATTGCTTTAAAAGGCAAAAAGAGATTATTAAAATAAAATTTTATATTTAAATTATAAATTAAAGAAGTTTATATATATTTTATAAATATAAAAATTAGTTTTATTATAATACGGAATAAGAAAAATAATATTATAATTATTAAAAAGAACTAGCGAGTTAGAATTATACTCGAATATAATATTAAAAAGAGCTATTCTATTAATATCGAAAACTATTTATTTATAATAAAATCTTAATTTATTTAATATTCTCTCGATATTTATTTTCGCTTTCGAAAGAATAAATCCCTTTTTATTAAATTAACTATTAATCTTACTCTCAAGATAAAATACGAAAATAAAATAGCGATTTATAGTAATTAAAAGCAGATAGCTTTAATAAAAGCGGTTATTAATAAATTTCAAAGGATTTAGGAAGATATAGAAGATATAATCAATTTATTAAAATTTAAATAATTAACGGTTCTATTTATTATAGATTAATAATCCTCGGAAGCTAAATTAGGGAATAAAATCTACCCTTTAAAAACAAATATAAGAACTTTGATAAATAAGAAGTTCAATAAAATATATAATTAAAAAAAGATATCCTGGTTTAGGAAAATAACCTTATTCGCTTTCCTAATATTTATTATATAAAAAATAATTTATATTAAGCTAAAAAAGATTCCTTAAAGAAAGAGTAGAGTTATTATCGATATCTGCAGCCTTAACAAAATAATAATTATAAATAATTATTTATTATTTTTTTAAAAGGATATTATTTTAATTCTTCAAGGATATTCCTATTTTATAATAATAAATTATAATAGCTAGTTTTACCTTTTTCTTATTAGAAAGGAAGATTATTATAAATTTATTATAATTTTGTATTAAGGAGCAAAGAATTATAATATAACTTTAATAAAATATAAAGGATTAGTCCTTTATATATAAAGGAAAATAAATAAATTCTTTAAAATATATTATTAATTTGCTCGTTATTATATTAACGATATTATAATTTTCTCTAAATTATTCGAAAATTATTTTAAATATTTTAAAATTATCTTTAATCTTTTTTCCAACTTTAAAATTATTTTGGAATTTAAGAAATCTTATTTAAAATACTTATTTATAACCCTCTTAAGTTAGAAAGTAAATATATTTAGTTTCGCTATTATAGAAGAAAAAATAGAAGCTATTAAATAATTTAAATTCCCTAACTTTATAAAGTTTTTAGAGTTATATATAAAGAAAGTAAACTAATTAAGAAATAATATTAAATAATTTATATAAATTGTAGAATTATTTTAAAAGAGGAAAATAAAGCTTATAAGAAAGTCCCTAATTAAAAGTAAATATATACGAAAAGCTTTTATAAAAAGAGCTATTTATAATCTAATAAAAATAAAGCTAAAATTATTCAATTTACTCTAAAAGGCGTTAATTTTAGAAACTTATTTCGTATATTATAACTTAAATTAGCAATTATATATTAATCTAAATTTATTCAAGTAGTAAAGAATAAATATAATAATCTATTATATTAAAGAAAATCCTAAAGATTATTAATATTCCTATATTAATATTAAATTAATTATATTTTTTTCCAAACTCCTTAACGTAATTAAAATAAAATATTAACTAATAAAATTAAAAGTAATAAGACTAGTTTAGACCTTAAAAAAGATCTATTATATATTATTCTAAATATCCAAGATTATTATTTATATAAATTATTTATTTATAATTAATATAACTAATCAAATAATATTATCTTTAATTTTTATTAATAAGTTAAATTTAAGATTAATTTAGGCCTTTTAATATATTTTACAATTTAATTTAGAAATCTATTAAAAAGAAAGGAAGAAAAATATAATATTAAATACCTTATTAAAGCTTATACAAAAATATAAATTACCCCGAAATAAAGAAATAAAAGGAATTCTTAATAATATATTAATTTATTATTTATTCTTAATTAAGATTAACTTTAAATTCAAATATCTTCTTAAAAAAGGTTATAAATATAATAAGAAATAGGCGAGGATCCTAGCCTTATTGAACTAGGATATAAATACTTCGAAAAATTAAAATCTTAATATTTTAAATCTAGAACTTCGGATTTATAATCTTTATAAAGATTTAATTAATTTATTAGGGAATTCTATTAGAATTAAAGAAATAAGAAAATTTATTATAAAAAAAAATTTAATTTATTTCGTAAATATAATAAATTAATAGGAAAAACTTTATATTCCCGAATCCTAAATATAAAATATTTTCTGTTTAATATATAATAAATATAGCTATATAAGCTTCTATAGGGTATATAAGAGAATAATATTTAATTATTATATATATAGTTTTTCGAAGTATCTTAAATATTATATTTAGTATTGCCTGGATTATTAATTTAATTAAATAAAGCAATATCGCTTATATAAGAAGCTAAAATTAATTATAACCCCACCTTATATATTTTATATAATTATAATTGACTTTATTTTGGCCTTATTAGATTCAAACGGTTTTAATTATATTTTTATAATTATAAATAAATTCTCGAAGAAGGTTACTATCGCTTTTAGGAGAAATACTTAGACTATAAAAGATTAAACAAAAACCCTTTTAAATATTATAATAAATTAAGGAACTTCTTAAGCAATTATTTCGAATAAAAATTTAAAGTTTATATTTTAGCTTTGGAAAGCTATTTTTAAAGAATTAAGAATTAGCTATTTAATAACGATAGCTTATTACTCTTAAGCTAATAGGCAATTAAAGAAGACGAATTAGACAATTAAGATTATTTTATATTTTTATTTTATAAGTTACCTTAAAAAGCCCTAGAATAAATTCCTGAATATATTAAGATTTATTTTGAATAATTTAATTAACTCCTTTATTAGTAAATCTCCGAACAAAATTGTTTATAAAACCAAGTTAAACAATAGCTTTTCTATAATTACAAACGGTATACGAATTAATATAGATTTAATAACCTAGAAGATATAATATAAGCAAAAAGCAATTAATATATTTATTTTTATTTTTATAAATATAAAATCTATTTATAATACGAAATATTAATTTATATAATTAAAAGAAAGGGGTTTTACTTTTATTAAGTTTTATTCGGAGTATTATTTTTTAAGTTTCGAAAACTTTAAGCTTTTGAATTAGAAAATAGGCCCTTTCCGAATCTTAAAGAAGATTAGAAATTATATTTATTAATTAAAATTGCCTAATAAATAAAATATTTATTTAATAATATTTATTTTTATATTAAAATTAATATTAAAAGAACCGGATCCTTATATAAGACCTTAATTAACCGGAGAAAAATTAATATTAAAATTAGAAAAATAATATTAATAATAAAATAATTATAAAATTGAGGCCTTGCTTAATCGATATATTAAAAAAAAAAATAAAGTTAAACTTCTTAACTTTAATATTTAATAAAATAGAAAAATTGAAATCTTATATATAATTCGTCATACAAAAAAGGAAATTTGTATAATATAAAAGAGTTAATTTAAGGTTATATTAAAAAATATAAAATAAGAAATCGATAAGAATACAAACTCTCGTAAAAAAGTAAATAAATCTTTAATAATAAAGTTTATTAATAATTAAAGTAGCAATATTAAATTAAATATAAAACGAAGCAAAACTTTCGAATTCTAAAAGCCTATTTATTAACTTTCTGAAATTAATAAATATTAAGTTATATTCGTTAATAATAATATTTTTTAAATTTTACTTTATTAACTTTCTATAATTTATAATTTATATTTTTTATATATATTATTTACTTTAAAATTACTTTTATATATTTTATTTATTTGAACCTTACCCTATTTAATATACTTAATCTGAAATCTAAATTAATATTATATTAAAAATAATAAGGCCCGGAATACTTATAAAGATTTAAGCCGAAAATAATAATTATTTGAAAGAAAATAAATTCCCTAAGTTTATAAATATTCTAATAATATTATTTTATTTGTTTATAAATTTAGAATAAATTATTTAACAAATTCCTTTTATAAGTTATTTTTTGAATAATATTTAGATTATATATATTACGAAAAACAATAAGATTTTAGGCTTTAATTAACAAAATATATTTTTATTTGTTTTCGGTAAAAGAAGTTTTGAAAAAGACTTTAAATATTATAAATAAATAGCAAAAGTAAATATAAAAAATAATAATAATCCGAAATAATATTATAAAATAATATTTAATATTAGTCAAATAATAGGAATAGAAGGATTATTAAGCAATATTCGAACGATAATTGAAGAAATAAAGAATATTAATTATTATATTATAATTAAAGACTTTGTTTAAATAAATAATAATAATTATATTTTTAATATTACCTTTAAGGATTCTTTAAATATTATAAATATTTTGGACTTAATAATTTTCAAATCCTTTATTCTAATTTATTTATAATAAATATATAATAAAACGGTTAAACTTATATATTATAAACCTTATCCTTATTATAAAAAAGGCTATAAAGAATTATAAGTAAATATTTAAAAGTATTTAGAAGCTTTTAAGGACTAAATTATTATAAATAATAATAATTTAAAATTAAAAAAAGATCTAATTATAAACTAAGATCCTAAAGATTATAAAAATAAAATTTAATAAATATAATTTTATAATTTAGAATAGCAAATTCAGGATTTAATATAATATAATATATAATAAATATAAGTTTAAGAACTGCTAAAACAAAATATTATAATATTAATAAAAATATTATAGAAATAAGGCTTAACGTATCTTATTACCTAGGCTTAAAAAAAGATTAATATTCTAATTATAAAGATTCCTATATAATCCTTATAAGATTATATATATAATATTAGATTAAAAACTTTTAATATTTCTAAATTTATAAGGCTTATAATTATAAAGAGGCCTATTTCCTAAATTACGCTTATTATTAAAAAGATTAATAAGCCTTAAAAATCTAAGTTTTTATAATCCGATATTATTACGTTAATTTTGAAAGAAAATTTTATATTATATTTATAAAAATATAAGCAGGCTATTTAATTTCTTTTCTATTTAAATTCTAAGATATTTAAAATTTATATTTAAATAAAAACTTTAGTAAATATACTAGCTATAACTTTGGAAAAGACCTTTAAAGAGATAAAAAGCTTAAATAATAAACTTAAAAATAAGAAGAAGATTTAGGAAGTATTTAAATTAGCAAATATTATTATTAAAAAGAAGCAAAGTATTCTATTAATTTAACTTAACTAGAATCTTAAAAAAAGAAGTTCTATAATAATCAACTTAAAGGATAATATTAATTTGATTTCCTATATAATATATTGAAAAAGAAATATAAATAATTATTTACCGGATTTCAAAATCCCGTAAAATCTATTTCTTTTCTTTCTAATCTATAGCAACAATTTAAGGCTATATTAAATAAATTCCTTGATTATTATTTTAATCCAAATATTTATTCTTATTTAGATCCTAAGATATAAGATTTTTTTAAGATTTAAAGTATTTTATATTTAATATTTTTTAATTATAGAAATTAAATAAATAAAAATTTATATTCTTCTTTAAATTGAGGTAATAGAATAAGTTATTAAAAGGGATATATAAATCCTTAATAAAAGGTTTACTTATATTATTAAGATTGTAAATTTCAACTTCTGCAAATATTTTATTAGGATTTATATATAAATTTATAAAATTTCTTAAGTCTTTATTATTAAGATTTATAATTTAATTTCTAAAATAAATCTTTTTAAAATCTATATAGACTTTAATATATTATATATAAAAGGGCTATTTAATAATATTTTTAACTTATCTTTATATTTTAGTCTATTTTGTATATATTAAGAGTTTAGCAGAATTTGGAAAAAGTTTATAAGTCTCGATCAGTTTTATATATTAATTATAATAAATATTATTTTATATTTAGATATAATTTAAGGTTATAAATTATATTATAAAATATTCGATTTTAAATATTTTAATAAATATTTTTATATAATTTTTAATAAGCTTCGCTTAATAAATATTATTAAGATTAAGAAGTCTTTTACCGACTAGTTTTGCTTATTTATAACGAAGCTAAAATCTATAATAATAATAGAAAGCTTAAATTTAATTAAGTTTATTAATTTGTATTTTCTGAATTTACGTTTTTTAAATCTAATCAAAATTCTTTTTAACTATAATATATTAAAGACTAATTTATAATCAACTTTATTAAATATAAATTTAATATTTATTTAATATTATCTTAATATATCTTTGCTTTCTTTTTACCCTAAATTTAATATTTATAATAATAATATAATTCTAGCTATAATTCCTTTTATTATAATTTATTATTATTTTAATATATCTTCGCTTTTTTTTCTTTATAGATTTAAAATTTATATTAATAATACTTCCGATATCCGTAATATTCCAATAGATAAACCTACCCTTTATTACCCTAACGATATTATATTATACTGATCCTCGAGGATATACGGACCTTTCTCGGTAGAAAAATTATTAAGGGGATTTGAAATAAATAAAATCTTAATCCTAATTTAATTAATTTAATATTAATCTTATATAGATTTAGGATCTTAATAGATCCTATATCAATAATCAATTCAATTATTATTATTATAAATCCAGTCAATTGTTCTTGTTTTGTTTTCTTTCCAATACTAGCCTTGTTTTATACTAATTACTTCCCCTGATAAAATAGAAAATAAATAATATAATTATAATGTTTTAATAATATAATTAAAGGTCTAAATAACCTTAGAGAAAGTAAAATAAGAAAAACAAACTAATAAAGAAAAATAATAATAATAATAACTTTATTATTATTATAACTTTATTTATTTAATAAATAAAGTTATATAACTATTTAAGTTGATAAGCTATAATATATAAATAAATTTTTTATATTT
>JAABUQ010002358.1_pt1 | contig 37566 bp, 31 predicted proteins | sample 5560001 | NCBI WGS metagenome assembly JAABUQ01 (sample SAMN10711888, study PRJNA513371) | rock metagenome | isolation source: Antarctica rocks | place: Antarctica: Victoria Land, Finger Mt nord | collected 2015-12-18 | reverse complement strand
CGCAACCCAACCCAAGCCAAAACCCCAAGCCGCCATCAACCATCACGCCATGCACTCACGCACACAACACAACAGCAGGACGCCGCCAACATATCCCTTCCATAACCGATGCAATTGTCAATGAACTAGACTACCTGGCTAACCAGGCCGTCAATCTCTGCCGAACGGCTCGTGTTCGGTAGGCGTTATCTAGGCTCCACTGCCGCCCGTGTCAACGCCAAGGCAGTTTCATGTCAGAACGACATCAGACGCCTAAAAACAATGTATTACGGCCTTTATAGGTAACTGGGGCAAAACCCCGGGCAAAGACGAACCGCATTCCAATCTATATCACTAAAAGAACGAAAAAAGCCGCATATATTCAATGTGGTAGAGTTACCGACCCACTCTGACCTTTGTTCTGCTGCAACTGCGTGCCCGGGGTTTTGCCCCAGTTACCTTTATAGACCCATTGTCGCAGTAAGCCGGGACGGATATCAAGCGATCAGCCCAGCCATGCACTAAGCACATGCACCACAACACAGAACCGCCCCAGGCGCATTGACGCCGGGGGCAGCCCCCCGGATCAGGCAGCGTCTGCCACCCGGTCGTTCAGCAGCAGGCCATCCCGGCTCGCCGACACCTGCACGGTGTCGCCATCCCGGACCGCCCCCTCCAGCAGCAGCCCGGCCAACGGGTTCTGCAAGCTGCGCTGGATCACCCGCTTCAACGGCCGCGCCCCGTACACCGGGTCGTAGCCCTCGGCCGCCAGCCACTCCATCGCCCGGTCATTCAGCGCCAACTCGATCTTGCGGTCGGCCAGCATCGCCCGCAGCCGGGCCAACTGGATGTCCACGATGGTCGCCATATCCGACCGCTGCAGCCGGCGGAACAGCACGATCTCATCCAACCGGTTCAGGAACTCCGGCCGGAAGTGGTCGCGCACCACCCGCATCACCTGGGCCTGCGCCAACTCGGAGATCTCGCCATCCGGCTGCGACGCCAGCACGTCGCTGCCCAGGTTGCTGGTCAGCACGATGATGGTGTTGCGGAAGTCCACCGTCCGTCCCTGCCCATCCGTCAGCCGCCCGTCGTCGAGCACCTGCAGCAGGATGTTGAAGACATCCTCGTGCGCCTTCTCCACCTCGTCGAACAGCAGCACCTGGTAGGGCCGCCGCCGTACCGCCTCCGTCAGCACCCCGCCCTCGTCATAGCCGACGTAGCCCGGCGGAGCGCCGATCAGCCGGCTGACCGCGTGCTTCTCCATGAACTCGCTCATGTCGATCCGGACCATGGCCCGGTCGTCGTCGAACAAGAACTCCGCCAGCGCCTTGGTCAGCTCCGTCTTGCCGACCCCAGTCGGCCCAAGGAACAGGAAGCTGCCGATCGGACGGTTCGGGTCCTGCAAGCCGGCCCGCGCTCGGCGCACGGCGTTGGCAACGTGCCGCAGCGCATCCTCCTGGCCGACGACACGCTTCCTCAGCGCATCTTCCATGCGCAGCAGCTTGGACCGCTCGCCTTCCAGCATCCGCTCCACCGGCACCCCGGTCCAGCGGGACACGACCGCGGCAATCTGGTCCTCGTTGACGGCCTCGTTGACCAGCGCACCCGCGGCCCCGCCATCCTGGCCCGCGGCGATCTGCCGCTCCAGATCCGGAACCGTACCGTAGATCAGCTCGGACGCACGGGCCAAGTCGCCCCGGCGCTGCGCGATCTCGATCTCGCCACGGGCCTGGTCCAGCCGCTCCTTGAGCTTCTGCGTATCACTGAGCCGGTCCTTTTCCGCGCGCCAGGACGTTGTCATCTCGTCCGACCGCTCGCCCAGGTCGGCAATCTCCTTCTCCAGCCGCTCCAGCCGTTCATGACTGGCCGCGTCCGGCTCTTTGCGCAGGGCTTCCCGCTCGATGCGGAGCTGCATCAGCCGGCGGTCCAGCTCGTCCAGCGCCTCGGGCTTGCTGTCCACCGCCATACGCAGACGGCTCCCCGCCTCGTCAATCAGGTCAATCGCCTTGTCCGGCAGGAAGCGGTCGGTGATGTAGCGGTTGCTCAATGTCGCCGCGGCGACCAGCGCGCCGTCCGTGATGCGGACGCCGTGGTGCAGCTCGTATTTGTCCTTGATCCCGCGCAGGATGCTGACGGTGTCCTCGACGGAGGGCTCGCCGACGAACACCGACTGGAAGCGTCGAGCCAGCGCCGCGTCCTTCTCGATGTGCTTGCGATACTCGTCCAGGGTGGTCGCGCCGACGCAGTGCAGCGCGCCGCGGGCCAGCTCGGGCTTCAGCAGGTTGCTGGCGTCCATAGCCCCGTCCGCCTTGCCGGCGCCGACCAGGGTGTGCATCTCATCAATGAACAGGACGATCTCGCCCTCTGCGGACTCAATCTCCTTCAGCACGGCCTTCAACCGTTCCTCGAACTCGCCGCGGAACTTGGCGCCGGCCACCAATGCCCCGAGATCCAGCGCCATCACCCGCTTGTTGCGGAGGCTTTCCGGCACATCGCCGTTGACGATGCGCAGGGCCAGACCCTCGACGATGGCGGTCTTGCCGACGCCGGGTTCACCGATCAGCACCGGGTTGTTCTTGGTGCGCCGGGCCAGGATCTGGATGGTGCGGCGGATTTCCTCGTCACGTCCGATCACCGGGTCAAGCTTGCCGTCGCGGGCAAGCTGCGTCACGTCGCGCGCATACTTCTTGAGCGCGTCGAAGCCGGCCTCGGCGTTGGGACTTTCCACCTTGCGGCCCTTGCGCATGTCGGCAATGGCCTTGTCCAGCGCCTGCGGCGTCACGCCTGTAGCGCGCAAGGCACGGGCCGACGGCGTGTCACTGCCGGCAAGGGCGAGCAACAGCCGGTCCTGCGCGACATACTCGTCGCCAGCCTTGGTCGCCGCCTGTTGCGCCGCATCCAGCACGCGCACCAGTTCCGGCGCCACCTGCGGCTGTCCGGCGCCGCTGCCCTGCACCTTGGGAATGCGCGCGACCTCGGCATCCACGCTCTGCTTGGCAGCGTCGGCGTCGCCGCCAGCGGCACGGATCAGGCCGGAAGCCGCCCCCTCCGGATCATCCAGCAGCGCCTTGAGCAGGTGCTCCGGCGTGATCCGCTGGTTGAACTCACGTATTGCGATTGTCTGCGCCGCTTGCAGGAAGCCGCGTGCGCGCTCGGTAAGTTTCTCAATATCCATGAAGCGTCCCTTTCAGTCAGGCGACAGGCCCGGCAACGCCCCTGGATCAGCAGGCAGTGCCAGGCTTCACGATGATGAGATGGTCATAGCGCCCACGGGACTCAAGCGGAGTGCGCGATGTCAATCCTTCGGACGTGCGATTAGCGACTTTGCGCCGAACGCTAGGCATAGATTCATATGCCTGTCCCGTGTCTTGCGAATGCTGTGCTTCACGGCGGAACCGGACTGGACAGAATACAGGGGGTGAAACGGCTTATGGCTGCGCCGCCGAACACTACACGGATCGGCCAACCTCCTGCCGGGAGCAGCGTTAAGCCGCGATCCCGGCCTGTCCGCCGCCGGTTCCTACGACGCCGACCTGCACATCCACGGACACGTGCAGTTGGTCGAAATCCCCGGCCTCGCCGATGTATCCGCCAGACACTGGCCTTGCCTGCTCGGCCGTCCTGGTCGCGCACACACGCACCAGGTTGCGTCCGGCAACCAGACCATTGGTCGGGTCGAACTCTACCCAGCCGGCGCCGGGCAGGTAGGCCGCGCACCAGGCATGGGTCGCACCGTCGCCAACCACCTGCGGCGTGCCCGCCCGCGCCTCGTTATACAGATAGCCGCTGACGAACCGCGCTGCGACCCCGAGCGAGCGGCAAGCTTCCATCATCAGCAGCGCGAAGTCCCGGCAAGTGCCGCTGCGGGTAGCCAACGTGTGCAGCGGCGGGTTGGTCCCCTCGGCAGCGCGGGCAGCATAGGTGAAGCTCTCCCGGACAGCGCGAGTCATCGAGGTCAGCACATCCATCGTGCCCGTCGGACCATGCGGGTTCAGGAAACTGCGCGCCCCTCCCTCCACGACCCGGTTCGGGTCGGAATACTGCCGCTCCAGCAGGCGGGCGAGGTCCGGCGCCTCCTCCGTCGAGTAGCTGAATGGGTAGGTCTCCGCCGCTGGGTCTATCGGCAGGTCGCGGGAAGTTGGATAGTGGTCGAGGTCCAGGGTGGACACGATGCGGATGACCCGTGTCAACGCCCGGTCCCAATCGAGGTAGCAGACCGAATTGCCGAACACGTCATGCGCCCAGCGCGTCCGCGCTGGCGGGGGCGTCACCGTCAGTGTCGCACTGCGCAGCCGGAGATCATGCGAGTCATGTGGCCGCAGCATCAGCCGGTGCGTCGTAGGACGAACCGGCTGATGATAAGTATATTCGGTCGCATGGGTGATGCGGACGTGGGTCACGGGACGCCTAATAAACCCCAAAGAGCTTCAGCAGGATGATGACGGAAATAGGCACTCCAAGCAGCCACAGCACGACGCTTTTCATGACGTCATGACGGCTTCCAGAATAAGGGTTACGTCCGGCCAACGTCCCCCGCCCCGGCCCGGTTGCCCCTACGCCGCCCGGTTACGCCGCATCCGCTGCACGAATGCGTCAGTCCGCCGCCGCAACTGCCCGATCCGTCCGACCCCGGCCAACCGGCGGTCCAGGAACGCCAGGGTGTCTTCGTCCTCATCGCTGTAATCCTGCAGCCAGTATAGCAGCGTCGCGCCATACACCCCGGCGAGGATCGCCCGCTTGCTATACCAACTGAAGTCCGCACTGGTATCCCCGGCCGCGAACCAGACGCTGTCCACCGTCCGCGCAGTGATCGCCACCGCCAGCCCGGCGTTGACCGGAAGCGCCAGGATGGACAGCGCCCGGCGAACCGCCTCCTTGTGCTCCCGCTGCTGGCGGAAGCGCAGCGCGACCACTGCCCGTACCCGCGCTGGCACCCGCATCCCCTGCAGGTCCATCGCCGCCGCGCCTTCGACCATCTGCCGGTCGCCCAGGTCAACGTAGGCGTTAATCATGTCGGTGACCCCGCCGGGGAACAACAGGTCCGCATCCGGCCCGGCGGCGGCGCGAAGAGCCGGGATGGTCCAGCCGTCGAGGCCGACGTTGGGCAGCAGCGCCAGGATGGCGGCGTCACGCTCCGGGCTGCGCTCAGGGGGGTCGAACATCGCGTGTGCCCTCAGGTGTTCGGAGCCGCCGCACGGGCCAACTCCTCGGTGAAACCGAAGTGGCGGAAGTCGTGCATCCGCATGGGATACAGGATGCCGTCGAGGTGGTCGTTCTCATGCTGTACCACGCCGGCATGGAAGCCGCCTGCCTCCGTGCCCACCGGCTGCCCGTCTGTGTCCACGCCGGAATACCGTACCCGGGCATGGCGCGGCACGGCGGCGCGCAACCCGGGAATGGACAGGCAGCCTTCCCAGCGCATCACCATCTCGTCGCCCAGCAGCTCGACCTCCGGGTTGATGACGACGGTGTTGGGCACGGGATCGCCCTCCTCCGGGCCGATACGGGCCGCGGGCACCCGGAACACGAACAGACGGAGGGGCACATGGACCTGCGGCGCGGCCAGTCCGGCGCCGGATGCGTCCTCCATCGTCTCGATCATGTCGGCGACCAGGCGCCGTATCTCCGGCGAGGTCGGGTCGGTCACCGGTTCCGCACGCTGCAGCAGCACGGGGTGGCCCATGCGGGCGATTTTCAGGATGGCCATGCGCTCTCCGTTCGACTGCGGGGAATGTGGGGCGGCGAAATCCTTTGGCGAGGCGGCGCAACGGTGCTATGCCACTGCCTCCCCGGCCAGGCGCCGGTTGGAAGCCATTATGCGTGGTCCCAGGGCTCACCCCTGCCCATGCCTTACCGCAGCCAGAGGAGGCGACAGCCAAGTGCAGGTTCTCGTTCGTGACAACAATGTTGACCAGGCGCTGAAGGCGCTCAAGAAGAAGATGCAGCGCGAAGGCGTGTTCCGGGAGATGAAGCTTCGCCGCCACTTCGAGAAGCCGTCTGAGCGCCGTGCGCGTGAGGCTGCCGAGGCCGTGCGCCGCGCCCGCAAGATGGAGCGCAAGCGTTTGGAGCGCGAAGGCTTCTAACCAGCCTCGCCGGATCAAGAATGCAGTGCGGCCCGGGGCGCCTGCCTCGTTGGCCGCACTTGGCGTTTTGGCGATCGCCACGCGATGCTCGATCACGTTTCCGTCACCACTACTGACCAACCTAATCGTTCTCGTGCTGGGGTTAGGGCCATAGTCCTGGGATGTCCGGGGATGGTCCGCGAGCCTGCCATCGTGGATCATCGCCTGCGCACGGGTCCGGAGGGTAATGGAGACATCCGCTTAATGGCATGGTCCGGCACGGCCGCCTTTGTTGCCAATCACCACCATTGAAGCGTCGGTACGCCTAGCCAGGCGGCGATCACCATTTCCGGCAGCTTGCTGGAGTTAATGCCGGGGCGTCGCCGCACCTCGCAGCGTTTCTGCGAGACCCCAGCCAGAGCCGGAGGAAGGCGTCGCTGTCCGGTGACAAGCTGACCGCCCACTAGGCAGGCGAAGATCACGAAATGCTGCACTGCCGCACAATTGCCCTGATTGCCCTGTTGGATGGCTGACACTACAGCAACAGGACGTCAGGCCCATGCGCATTGCCCAGATTGCCCCCTTGCACGAAGCTGTCCCGCCCAAGCTTTATGGCGGCACCGAGCGCGTCGTTTCCTTCCTCACGGAGGAGCTGGTGGCCTTGGGCCATGACGTGACCCTGTTCGCCAGCGGCGACAGCGTGACCTCGGCGAAGCTGGAAGCGATCTGGCCCCGCGCCCTCCGCCTCGACCCGGCGATCCGTGACCCTATCGCCCCGCACATGCTGCTGATGGAGGCCGCGCGCGCCAAGGCAGACGAGTTCGACGTGCTGCACTTCCATATGGACTACTGGTCGTTCAGCCTGTTCGGGCGCCAGCGCACGCCATTTGTCACCACCATGCATGGCCGCCTGGACCTCGCCGAGCTGCAGCCGGTGTTCAACACCTTCCCGCACGTACCCATTGTTTCGATCTCCGACGCCCAGCGCCGTCCGTTGCCGCAGGCCAACTACGTCCGCACCGTCCTGCATGGCCTGCCAGCGAACCTGCTGACGCCGCAGCCCGGCCCCAAGGACTACCTGGCGTTCCTCGGCCGCATCGCGCCGGAGAAGGGTCCGGACCGCGCCATACGCATCGCCTGCGCCTGCGGCATCCCGTTGAAGATCGCCGCCAAGGTGGACAAGGCGGACCAGATATACTTCGACAGCGTCATCCGCCCGATGCTGGCGGGCGGCGGCGTGGAGATGATCGGCGAGATCAACGACGCGCAGAAGCCGGAATTCCTCGGCGGCGCCCGCGCCCTGCTGATGCCGATAGACTGGCCGGAGCCGTTCGGCCTGGTGATGATCGAGGCGATGGCCTGTGGCACCCCGGTGATCGCCTTCAACCGCGGCTCGGTGCCGGAGATCGTCGAGCACGGCGTCAGCGGCTTCATTGTCGAGGACGAGACCGGCGCCATGTCCGCCGTCAGCCGCCTGGGCGAGCTGTCCCGCGACACGGTCCGGGCGCGCTTCGACGCCCGTTTCACCGCAAAGCGCATGGCGGAGGACTACCTGTCCATCTACCGCTCGCTAGCCGCGGAGAAGCGCGGGGTGCTTCGCGCCATACGCTGAGCCTGTGTACTGCCCCGGCTAGCCGCCGGGGCAGGTCCAGCAAAGGCGGGTTGCGGGGATGTCGGCTTGCCGCAACACTGCTGGGCAGTTGCCCTGCCGGAGGTGGCCGATGCCCAATAGCCTGCGCCTGAAAGTCGGCGGCCTGCACGATGAGAACCGCGTCGCCGCCCTCAAGCGATCCCTGGGCCTTGTCGCCGAGGTGCAGGGCGTCACGGTTGACGCCGAGCAGGGCGAGTTGATCGTGAGCGGCGATGCCGACGAGCACTTGGTGCGGATCCACCTCGCCAATGAGGGCTTCGAGGTCCACCCGGTTCACGAAGCGCCGCAGCACCCGAAGCCGTGACGCGGCCCATCCGGCTCCGGGGTGTTCCCCGGCTCATCTGCCGCTAAACCGTCGCTCCGTCGCGCAGCCCGCGTCGTCGCTGGCCAGAACGCCACTACGCCCGCACTGTCATCCAGGCGCCCAGTCCGTCCGACGGTCATAGCCTTAACTGCACTGGCCTTGATCTCGTCCAGCGCGGTGCCGAACATCCCCGGCGGGGCCGGACCAGCCGCTATCTTGCCGGCACCGCCGCCAGCGCCCGCGCGCTGATCCGCGCCGCTACCCGCTCCGACTCCTCGTTCGCCGTCCGGAAGTGCGCCCCGGCCCAGATGCGGCTGTCGCTGCACTCCCGTGCTATCTCCGCCAGGCCGGAAAATTCCCGCCGGGCTGGCAGGCCGCTGTCGGCATATTGGGCGTGCTGACCCATGCTGTTGGCGTCCGGCCCTTCTGGCGGACGACCCACCTGGGCGACATAAGCCACCGGCCCCTGCAGGTCCGGGAACGCCCCCTGCAGCACGTCTGATCCAGTGAAGCAGTCGCTCGCATGGCCGGACGGATATTCCGGATGCGCCGGCGTTTCTATGAAGGACAGCCAGTCACGGTCCTGCATCACACCTGGCGCGCCCTCGCGGATGACGGTCACGGGGCGCCAGAAGCCGAAACGCTCCTTCTCGTTCCAGATCAGCACCGCACTGTCCGCCAACGCCGACGCAAGCTGCGACATGATCCGCGCATGGGCCGCGGCGCCGCCGGGCCGCGGGTGCATATCCAGCAGCGCCGCCGCGAGATGCAAGTAGCCGCGTTGCGAGCTTTGGTAGGCCCAATACATCGCGGCATCCGACTGCGCCTGGGTACGATCCGTAGAATCCAGGCCGCCTAGCCGCTGCACCTCCGCCGCAGCCGCCTGGAACCGCGGCGTGCCGGCGGCCGGCGGCGGCTGCGGGTCCACCTCGGCCTCCCCTGCAAACAAGAAGGGCCGCGAATCCGTCGTGTAGCTGGTGCGGAACTCCGGCGGTGTCCGGCGCCAGCGGCCGGGCGCCTTATCCTCCGGGAACGGGCGCACGTGGCGGAACCCGTCGTCGCGGCGCTGGGCCAGGACCGCAGATCCAATTGCCTCCCCCAACGCCTCTCCGGCTGCGCGCGCCGGTCCGTCCGGGGTGCGGGCCAGGGCGGTTTGGTAGGTTTGCTCAATCGCGGCCAAGTCGGCGGGGTGCTCTGTCGCCAGCACGCGCCGGGCCGCGGCGGCCATTGCGGCGTCCGGGTCGGCGCCAGCACCGGCAGGCTCATCCGAAGTGGGAGGGAACCAGCGGATATAGACCGGCACCGCTGCGTTCCGCGCATCGTGCATGGCCTGGTGCATGATGGCCAAGGTGTGCCAGTTCGCCGACCCGTGCGCGACGCTGTCGGCCAGCAACGACCACTCCGTTACCGCATCCGCCGCCGCCGCCGGGGGGGCGGCGCCGGTCAGCAGCGCCACGGCGACAGCGGCGCCGACGGCGCGGCTGACCATGGCGACAAGCAAACGGGCGACATTTTGCAACATGAATGTTCACATAGTCCGAGCACGCCTGCAGTTCTACTGGGTCCGGGCGGGCCGGCGCCCGGGCCTCGCATTGACAACCTGCCAGGCGGCGCTGACGTTCCGCCACCCCATGCCGAGGCACCCATGACCCTCCCTACCGAGATGCGCCACATCGCCTATGTCCCCGGCGGACCCGAGGGCATGACGATGGCCACCGGTCCCGTTCCGCAGCCCGCCCCCGGCGAAGTGCTGATCCGCGTGCAGGCGGCCGGCGTGAACCGCCCGGACGTGCAGCAGCGCAAGGGCGCCTACCCGCCGCCGCCCGGCGCCAGCCCGCTGCTGGGCCTGGAAGTCGCGGGAGAAGTCGTCGCCGTGAACGGGACCAGCGCCTACGCCGTCGGCGACCGCGTTTGCGCCCTGGCCAATGGCGGTGGCTATGCCGAGTATTGCACCGCCCCGGCAGGCCAATGCCTGCCCTGGCCCGCCGGCTACGACGCCATACGCGCCGGGGCGGTGCCGGAAACCTATTTCACCGTCTGGGCCAACCTGCTCGACATCGGCCGCTTGCAGCCTGGCGAGCGCCTGCTGGTGCACGGCGGCACCAGCGGCATCGGCGTCACCGCAATCCAGTTGGCGCACGAGTTCGGCAGCACGGTCTATGCCACGGCCGGCAGCGCCGAGAAGTGCGACGCCATCCTGCGCCTGGGCGCCGACGCCGCGATCAACTACCGCGACGAGGACTTCGCCGCCCGGGTCAAGGAGCTGACCGGCGGCGCCGGGGTGAACGTAGTGCTGGACATGGTCGGCGCTTCCTACCTGGCCCGCAACCTCCGCTGCTTGGCCATGGATGGCCGCCTGGTGCTGATCGCCTTCCTGGGCGGCGCCAAGGTGCAGGACTTGGACCTGACCACCATCATGACCCGGCGCCTGACCGTCACCGGCAGCACCATGCGTCCCCGCACCGCGGTGCAGAAAGCGGCCATCGCCGATGCGCTGCGGGCGAAGGTCTGGCCGGTGCTGGACGCCGGGCGCTGCGGCCCGCTGGTGCACGAGGTGTTCCCGCTGGAGCGGGCGGCGGACGCGCACCGGCTGATGGAGAGCAGCACGCATGTGGGCAAGATCATGCTAAAAGTCACAGATTAGCTCGCGGCCAAGGAGGGCTGCCAATGAACGTGATATTGCGCCCGCGGATGAGAAAGGAGGAGTTCCTGGCGTGGGAGGAACGCCAGGAACTGCGCTACGAGTTCGACGGGCACAAGGCCACTGCGATGGTTGGCGCGACGCAGGCACATGAGCTGATCGTGACAAATATCCTGCTCGCATTGGGCGTCCGACTGCGCGGCGGGCCGTGCCGTGTGTTCGGCAGCGGCATGAAGATCGAAGCGGCCGGCAGCATCCGTTACCCCGATGCCACCGTGACGTGCGGGCCAATGCAGCCGCGCGAACGGCTGCTGACTGACCCGTTAATCGTGTTTGAGGTCGAGTCCGACAGCACCGCCCTGTTGGACCAGACTGTCAAGAACCCCGAGTATGAAGCCACGCCGTCCATCATGCGCTACGTCATGCTGTCGCAGGACAGCATCGCGGCGACGGTATTTGCGCGGGTGGACGACGTTTGGGCGGGGTCGCTGGTGACGGACCCGGCCAAGGTGCTGACTATGCCGGAAATTGGGGCGGAGGTGCCGCTAGGTGAGTTCTACGAGGGCGTGACACTGCTGGAGCCGGGCACGGCCCGGCGCAACCGTTACCGCCGGCGTTGAGGGTTTAGGCCGCTCTCATCTCCACGCCCTCGAACTTCCGCCGCCGCCGCTGTAGCAGCGTCCAGGTCAGCCGCGCCCCGGCCGCCGACAGGCGCCCACGCGGCGGCAGGCCGACCGACTTCAGGATCATGCCCATCGCCCGCTCGATATGGCGGAAACGGTAGAAGCTGATCGCGCGGCCCATATAGGCGGCGATGCACCGCTTATGCTCGTATGCCGTCGCTTCCGGCTCGTTGCCGCAATGGTAGGCGAATGCCAGCTCGTCGTCCTCGCTCTCGGTGATCCGCCCAGCGGCGATCTTCAACCGGTTCAGCATCCCCAGCCGCTCCCGCGCCAGGTAACGGCGCATGTGGTCATAGAACAGCTTGAAATGCCGGTATTCGTCCGCCGCAATCAGCTTGCACACTTGCTGCAGCACCGGCTCCCCAGTCGCCTCGGCAAGCGCCGTGTAATAGCTGCTGGTCCCCGTCTCCACCATGCAGCGCGCGATCAGCTCACCAGTCCGCGAGCCGCGCACCGAGGCATCGGCGTCCAGCGGCAGCTTGTAGCCGTCGCGGTAGCGCTGAAACGCCGCCTCGAAATTCCAGCCAGGGTCGGCCAGCATTGCCCAGCGGCCCAGCGCGTCGCCATGCTGGACTTCCTCGATGGCCCAGTTGTCACTGGCCCGGCGAAAGTCAGGGTCATCCACGAATACCCGGCCGAGATATACGGCGTAGTCCACGCCGTTCCGCTCGACCATCGCGGCGGCTTTCACCAGTGGCACGATGCTGGGGTCAACCTGCGCCGGGTCGAACCGGTCCCAGGCCACGTCTTCCAAACGCCAATGCTTCATCAGAATCGCTTCATTGGGGGCGGCCGACCGATCCTGTTGAGTCGCAAACATAGACCCGCCTGTCCCTTGCGCGAACCGGCCTAAAGTGTCTGTGAACGCCTGTGTTGCGGTTTGGTGACAGCCAGGCGCGCCCTTATGCCAGCCGGCATCGGCTCTGACCCATCCACACGCGCTGTCATTATGGGCCACTTGCGACCCGGGGATCCCCGGGCCTGTAGAACGATGGCTGCTAAGGCACGCCGGCAGCCGCCAGCATCGCCCGTGCCGATTGCACCTTGGCCGCTGCCAGGTCATACGCCGCCACATCGGTCCCAGCCGCGGTCACTTCGGCCTGCGCCGCCTGCAGCCGCGTCTCGGCCTGCGCCCGCGACACCTCCGCCACCGGAATGGCCTCGTCGGCCAGCACCGTGCACCGATCCGGCGTGACCTCGGCGAAGCCGCCGCTCACATAAAGCTGGCTCGTGGGCCGCCCGCCCTCATGGATGGTGATCGTGCCGCCCTGCAGCAGCACGATCATCGGGCTGTGGCCCGGCAATACGCCCATCTCGCCCTCGGCCGCCGGGATGACGGCCATGTCCACCGGCTGCGATAGCAGCAGCCGGTCAGGGCTGACGATCTCCAGCAGCGTCGGCATCAGGCGGCGACCTTCATGCCCTCGGCCTTCTTCACGGCGTCATCAATCGTACCGACCATGTAAAACGCGGCCTCAGGCAGGTGATCGTATTTGCCGTCCACGATATCCTTGAACGACCGCACGGTGTCGGCAACCGATACGAAGACGCCGGGGCTTCCGGTGAACACTTCGGCGACGTGGAAGGGCTGAGACAGGAACCGCTCGATGCGGCGGGCACGGCCCACCACTAGCTTGTCGTCCTCGCTCAGCTCGTCCATCCCGAGGATGGCGATGATGTCCTGCAGGCTCTTGTAGGTCTGCAGCACGCGCTGCACCTCGCGCGCCACCAGATAATGCTCCTCGCCGACGATCCGCGGGTCGAGCGAGCGGCTGGTGGAGTCAAGCGGGTCCACGGCGGGGTAAATGCCCTTCTCGGAGATCGCCCGGTTCAGCACCGTCGTAGCGTCAAGGTGGGCGAAGCTGGTGGCAGGCGCCGGGTCGGTCAGGTCGTCGGCCGGGACGTAAATCGCCTGCACGGAGGTAATGGACCCCTTCTTCGTGCTGGTGATCCGCTCCTGCAACGCGCCCATGTCGGTCGCCAGCGTCGGCTGGTAGCCCACCGCGGACGGAATGCGGCCCAGCAACGCCGACACCTCGGCGCCCGCCTGAGTAAAGCGGAAGATGTTGTCCACGAAGAACAGCACGTCCTGGCCTTCCTCATCACGGAAGTACTCCGCCAGCGACAGGCCCGACAGCGCCACCCGCGCACGGGCGCCCGGCGGCTCGTTCATCTGGCCATAGACCAGCGCCACCTTGCTGCCCTCGGTCGTGTTGTCACCAAGCTTGATGACGCCCGCGTCAATCATCTCGTGATACAGGTCGTTGCCTTCGCGGGTGCGCTCGCCGACGCCTGCGAACACCGACACGCCGCCGTGCGCCTTGGCGATGTTGTTGATGAGTTCCTGAATCAGCACGGTCTTGCCGACGCCGGCGCCGCCGAACAGGCCGATCTTGCCGCCCTTCAGGTAGGGCGCCAGCAGATCCACCACCTTGATGCCCGTCACCAGGATCTCGGCGCTGCTGCTCTGCTCCTCGAAGGACGGGGCGGCGCGGTGGATCGGGAAGCGCATCTTCTCGCCAACCGGCCCACGGTCGTCAATCGGCTCGCCGATGACGTTCAGGATACGGCCCAGCGTCTCCGGGCCGACGGGGACGCTGATCGGGGCGCCGGTGTCGGTGACCTCGCTCCCGCGCACCATACCCTCGGTCGCGTCCATGGCGATGCAGCGGACGGTCTTCTCGCCCAACTCCTGCGCGACTTCCAGGACCAGGTTGTTGTCGCCGTTCTTGGCGATCAGCGCATTCTGGATGTATGGCAGCTCGCCCTCGAACTGCACATCCACGACGGCGCCCAGCACCTGGGTGACGCGGCCGACCTTGTTGCTTACTGCCATGATACGGGATTTCCCTAGTTAGACCGCTTCGGCGCCGGAGATGATCTCGATCAGCTCTCGCGTGATGTTCGCCTGGCGCGTGCGGTTATAATTGAGCGTCAGCCGGTTGATCATATCACCAGCATTGCGGGTGGCGTTGTCCATGGCCGACATGCGGGCGCCCTGCTCACCGGCTGCGCTTTCGATCAGCGCGCGGAATAGCTGGATCGCCATGTTGCGCGGCAGCAGCGCGGCGAGGATCGTCTCCTCGTCCGGCTCGAACTCATACTGCGCCTGCGCACCCGTCGTTTCCGGAACCGCTTCCGCCTCCGGGATGGCCAGCGGGATCAACTGCATCTCGGTCGGCACCTGGCTGATGACCGACTGAAAGCGGTTATAGACGATGGTGCAGACATCGAACTCGCCTGCGGCCAGCATCGCCGTGACCCGGGCCGCGACCTCGTTTACGTCCGAGAACTCGACACGCTTCTTGCCGGCAAAGCTGAACTCGCCGACCAAGCGGCTGGCATACTCCCGCCGCAGATAGTCGCGTCCCTTGCGGCCGACGGTGAGGACGCGGACAGTCTTGCCCTGCCCCTCCAGCCGCAGGATCGCACTGCGTGCGGCGCGGCCGACGTTGGTGTTGAAAGCGCCCGCCAAGCCGCGGTCCGCCGTCACGACCACCAGCAGGTGGACCTGGTCCTTGCCCGTTCCCACCAGCATCGGCGGCGCCGTCGGCGACCCGGCAGCGCTGCGCGCCAGCGTCGCCAGCATGCGCTGCATCCGCTCGGCATAGGGCCGCGCCGCCTCGGCCTGGGTCTGGGCGCGCTTCAGCTTGCTCGCCGCGACCATCTTCATGGCCGAGGTGATCTTGCGCGTGGACTTCACGCTGTTGATCCGCGCCCGCAGCGCCTTGAGGCTCGCCATAATGCGCTCACTAGGGCTAGGCGAACGACTTGGCGAAGCCGTCCATGAAGGACACGAGCGTCTTCTCCACGTCGCCCTTCATTTCCTTGCTTTCGCGGATGCTGGTCAGCACGCCGGGCTCGCGCACCTTCAGCTCGGAGATCATCCGGCTCTCGAACTCGCCGACCTTGCCGACCGGAATGTTGTCCAGGTAGCCCTTGGTCCCCGCATAGATGCTGATGACCTGCTCCTCCACCGGCATCGGGTGGAACTGCGGCTGCTTGAGCAGCTCCGTCAGCCGCGCGCCGCGCGACAGCAGGCGCTGAGTGGAGGCGTCGAGGTCGGAGGCGAACTGCGCGAAGGCCGCCATCTCGCGGTATTGCGCCAGCTCCAGCTTGATGGACCCGGAGACCTTCTTCATCGCCTTGATCTGCGCCGACGAGCCGACGCGCGACACCGACAGGCCGACGTTCACCGCCGGGCGGATGCCGCGAAAGAACAGCTCAGTCTCCAGGAAGATCTGGCCGTCGGTGATGCTGATGACGTTGGTCGGAATGTAGGCGGACACGTCGCCCGCCTGCGTCTCGATCACCGGCAGCGCCGTCAGTGACCCGCTGCCGAACGCTTCCGACATCTTCGCCGCACGCTCCAGCAGGCGGCTGTGCAGGTAGAACACGTCGCCCGGATAGGCCTCACGGCCTGGCGGGCGGCGCAGCAGCAGGGACATCTGGCGGTAGGCGACGGCCTGCTTCGACAGGTCGTCGTAGCAGATCATAGCGTGCATGCCGTTGTCGCGGAAGAACTCACCCATGGTGCAGCCGGTATAGGGCGCCAGGAACTGCATCGGCGCCGGGTCGGACGCGGTGGCGGCGACGACGATGGTGTATTCCATCGCCCCGTTCTCTTCCAGCGTACGGACGATCTGCGCCACCGTCGAGCGCTTCTGGCCGATGGCGACATAGATGCAGTAAAGCTTTGCCTTCTCGTCCGTGCCGGCGAAGGCGCCGCGCTGGTTGATGATGGCGTCAATGGCGACGGCGGTCTTGCCGGTCTGGCGGTCACCGATGATCAGCTCGCGCTGGCCGCGGCCCACCGGGATCAACGCATCAATGGCCTTGAGGCCGGTCTGCATCGGCTCGTGCACGGATTGGCGCGGGATGATGCCCGGCGCCTTCACCTCGACCCGGCTGCGCTTCACGTCGGTCAACGGACCCTTGCCGTCAATCGGGTTGCCCAGCCCGTCCACCACGCGGCCCAGCAGGCCCTTGCCCACCGGCACGTCCACGATGTCCCGGGTGCGGGTGACGGTGTCGCCCTCGCGGATGCGGGTGTCGTCGCCGAACACCACGATGCCGACGTTGTCCGTCTCGAGGTTCAGGGCCATGCCCTTGATCCCGGCGCCGGGGAACTCGACAAGCTCGCCGGCCATCACGTTCTGCAGGCCGAATACGCGGGCGATGCCGTCGCCGACCGACAGCACCTGGCCGGTCTCGGCGACGTTCTGCTCGGTGTCGAAGGCAGCAATCTGCTTCTTGAGGATGTCCGAGATTTCGGCGGGACGGATTTCCATCAGGCGGCACCCTTCATGGCATACTGCAAACGCTGCAGTCGGGATTTCAAGCTCGTGTCGTAAAGGCGGGCGCCGATGCGGACCACCAAGCCCCCCAGCAGGCTGGGATCAACGCTGTCCTGGATGTTGACGGACCCATACCCGGCCTCGATCAGCCGGGCGCGCAACTGCTCGCGCTGCACGTCGGTCAGCGGATGGGCGCTCGCGACGGTTGCCACCACCACGCCGCGCTTCTGCGCGACGAGGGCGGCGAAGCCCGCGACGATGGAGCGCAGCGCGCCCAGGCGGCGGTTGTTGGCGATGACGCCGACGAAGTCCTGCACCAGCTTGCCGAAGCCCTCCTGCTGCAGGACGGCCGACGCGGCGGTGCGGGCCTGGGTCACGTCAATCAGGGGGCTTTCGATCAGGCGACGGAACTCGGGCGATTGGTCTATCAGCTTGCCCAGCGAGTCCATCTCGGACACCGTCTGGTCCAGGGCGCCGGTCTCGTCGGCCTGCGCATACAGCGCGTTGGCGTAGCGTTCGGCGAGTTGCCCGCCGGATTGGTTCGTGGAGCCAGAGGCCACAGGGGACATTTCCAAGTTATGGGCCGGCTGGTTCGCCGGATGCGGGCGTCTAGCATGGGGTCGGGGGTGCTGCAACATGATGCAGGCATATCAAGGCACATGACCCCGCCCGAGCCCGCTGCCCGCCCGGGTCCAGGACTGCCCCACCGTGTGCTGTCCTGTGCTACATCGTAGCAAACCGTGCCGCCCCTCCCCACGTTCCGGACCAGCATGCCCGACGCAATCACCTACGATCCCCCGATGCCGGAGGCCACAACACGGGAATGCCCGGAATGCGGGCTGTTCCAGTCCGTTCCCCTCCTGCGCCCCGGCCTGGTCGCCACCTGTGGGCGTTGCGGCGCCCTGCTGCGCCGCCGGCAGCGCGACAGCCTGGGCACCACGCTGGCGCTGAACGTCACCGGGCTGGTGCTGTTCGCGGTCGTCATGGCCTATCCCTTCATGGGCTTTCAACTGCTGGGCCAAACCCGGTACGCCACGCTGGAGGAGTTGCCGGTCGCCTTCGAGATGCAGGGGATGTGGCAGTTGGCGCCGGTCGTGCTCGGCACCACCGTCGTTGCGCCCCTCCTCAAGCTGTTGCTGACAGTCGGCGTGCTCGTCGGCCTGCGGACCGGCATGGCGCCGTCCACGCTCGCGACGATGGCCCGGCTGCGGCACCACCTGACGCCCTGGGCGATGGTGGAGGTATTCCTGATCGGCGTGCTGGTCGCCTACAGCCGCCTCGCCGCCACCGCAACAGTTCTTGTCGGCCCTGCGTTGTATGCGCTGGGTGGGCTGATGCTAGTCATGGTCGCAGCCGACGCCTGGCTGGACGAGCATGCGCTTTGGGAAGCCATCGGCCGGGCCCGCCGCACCCCGGCGCCGATGGGGTCCGGCCCGCTGATCGGCTGCGATACCTGCGGCCGGGTCAGCCGCGCCCCGCCCGGCGCGCCCTGCCGCCGCTGCAACTCCGAATTGGAAGTTCGCAAGCCCAACAGCCTGGCGCGGTCCTGGGCGTTCCTCCTATCGGCGGCGGTGCTGTATGTGCCCGCGAACCTGTATCCCATCCTGACCTTGATCCGTTTCGGCAACGGCCATCCCAGCACCATCATGGGCGGAGTGAAGGAGTTAATCGAATACCGGATGTGGCCCCTCGCCCTGCTGGTGTTTACCGCCTCCATCATGGTTCCCGTGTTCAAGCTCGTCGGCATCACAACCCTTCTGCTGTCCACACACAAACGTGCGGGTTGGCGTTTGCGGGACCGGACCCGGCTGTATCGTATCGTAGATGCAATAGGCCGGTGGTCCATGATTGATGTATTCATGCTGTCGGTGCTGGTGGGCCTTGTGCGCATGCAACTGCTGGCGTCGGTAACGCCTGGGGTCGGCGCCATCTGCTTCGCTGGCGTCGTGATCCTGACCATGCTGGCATCGTTCAGCTTCGACCCACGCCTGATGTGGGACGCCGCCGGGCAGACTGCCTGCGTCAAGGCGGAGGCCGAGGCATGAACGATACACCAACCCCCGGTACTTCCCCGAGCCCCGCACCACCGGGCGGGGACTCACGGACGAATGTCAGCCGGCCCCCGGTTTATGACCAGCCCGCGCAAGGCGCGTCTGTCCGGCGCAGCCGCATCTCCCCGGTCTGGATCATCCCGCTGATCGCGCTCGCCATCGCCGCCTGGCTTGGCTACCGCACGGTGAAGGAGGAAGGCCCGACGGTCGAGTTGACCTTCCGTACCGCCGACGGCCTGACCGCCGGGCAGACGCAGGTACGGCACAAGGCGGTGCAGCTCGGCCAAGTGGAGAACATACGTCTCAGCGGCGACCTGCAGCGCGTCGTCGTGCGCGTCCGGATGCAGCGCACTGCACTGCCTTACCTGACCGAGGGCACACAGTTCTGGGTGGTCCGCCCCCGCATCAGCAGCGGCAGCCTGGCCGGGATCGAGACTCTGGTGTCCGGCGGCTACATCGAGATGGACCCAGCGCCCAACCGGGATGGCGAACAGAAGCTGCAATACACGGGGCTGGAGCAGCCGCCCGGCGTCCGCAACGGCGAGCCAGGGCACACCTACACCCTCAAGGCACGGCGGGTGGGCTCGCTGACCGCCGGGGCGCCGGTGTTCTGGCGCGATGTGACGGTCGGCGAGGTGCTGGGAACCGACATCGGCGACGGCAGCGGGCCGGTGAAGGTCAGCATCTTCGTCCGTGCGCCCTATGACGGGTTCGTGCGGGACAAGTCGCACTTCTGGAACGCCTCGGGCCTGTCGGTACAGGTCGGCGCCACTGGGCTGCATGTGGAGGTCGCCAGCCTGCAGGCGCTGCTATCTGGCGGCGTCGCCTTCGACACACCGCAGCCGGGCAGCCCCTCCACGGCAGCGGCAACCGATACCGAGTTCCCGCTATACAGCAACTACGACGAGGCGCAGGCGTCCGGCTTCACCACGACGCAAGCCTTTGTGACCTATTTCGAAAACTCGGTCCGCGGCTTGGCAAAGGGGTCGTCGGTCGAGTTTTTCGGCATCCAGGTCGGCACCGTGACGGACGTGATGCTGGAGGTTGACGAGGCCGTCGGCAATGCCCGCGTCCGGGTCGTGCTGGAGATACAGCCCGAGCGGGTGCTGGGCGCAGGCAATGCGGCCAAGGAAGATCCTGTGACCACCGCCCGCCGTATGGTCCGGCGTGGGCTGCGGGCTCAATTGCAGACGGCCAATTACCTGACGGGGCAGCAGGTGCTGGCGCTCAGCTTCGCGCCGAACGCCCAGCCCATGGAGCTGCAGCAGGTCGGCAATGACCTGGTGATCCCCAGCCAAGGCGGCGGGCTGGACAACATCGTGCAGGCGCTCAGCGACATGGCGGGCAAGCTGGACCGGCTGCCGCTGGACCAGATCGGCCAGAACCTGAACAACACCCTGCGCTCGGCATCCGGCACCATGACCAGCTTGGATACCTTGGTGAAGCGCGCGGACTCCGGGTTGTCGCCGTTGTTCAAGTCGCTGCCGGGTATCACGACGGCGCTGCAGGACACTGTGGCGAGGGCCGGACGGACCTTCGGCTCGCTCGACAGCAGCTATGGCACCAACTCGCAGTTCCAGCGCGAACTGGAACGGGCAATGACCCAGGTGGGCGACACCGCGAGGTCAATACGCCTGTTGGCAGACTTCCTGGACCGGCACCCGGAGGCGCTGGTGCGCGGGCGCGCGGGCGTCGGGGACAAATGAAAGCAGGACGGATGAAGCGGCGGACCTTGTTGGCCCACATGGTTCCGGCTGGCCTCGCCCTGTCGGGCTGCGCCTCGCCGGAGCCGGCTTACTTCACCCTGGCGGCAATTCCCGGCACGCCCCGGTCCGGCGGCCCGAAGCTGGTGGAGCTGCAACGGCCCGGCCTTGCCGGCTACCTGGACCGGCCCGGCATCGTCCGCGCCAACGGCGCCGTCCAGTTGAGCGTCGCCACCAACGAGCGGTGGGGAGAGCCGCTGGGCGACCTGATCGGCCGCATCCTGGCCGAAGACCTGAACCAGCGCCTGCCCGGCAGCAGCGTCTTCACCACGGCGGGCAGCATCAGCGCGGAGCCGGATGGGCGGATCGAGATGGATATGCAGCGGTTCGATGCCGATGCGTCGGGCAACGTCGTGCTGCTGGCGCAGGTCGCGGTATCGCGTGGGCGCCGGGCCAATGCGGCGACGCGGACGGTGCGGCTCACGCAGCGCCCAACCGGCCCGGCGACGCGCGACCTGGTAGCCGCCATGAGCACGGTGCTGGGCAGCTTGGCCGATACGCTGGCAGGAATGCTGCGGGGAATGCCTGCTGCTCTCTCTCCCTCCGGGAGAGGGTCGGGGTGAGGGGGAGGGCAAACATGATGGCTGGCCGGTCGAGGGCTGCGTTCCTGTAGCGCAAGTGGTGCCTTGCGCCGCAGCTAGTCCCCCTCACCCCGGCCCTCTCCCGCAGGGAGAGGGAGCAGAGAACCGAACTCCTCACTTCACCAGCGGGCACCCACCATCGGCGAGCGGACGGAACGCCTGCTCCGCCGGAACCGTTGCGACCGGCTCATAGTAATCATAGCGTCCCGATGACTGGTCCGGCCGCTTGACCCGGTAAACGTGCATCACATGGACCGCCCGGCCATCCGCACGCAGCGTCACCCGGCCGAACAGCGCGTCGTCAATCGGCGCGCCCTGCAGGTGCGCCATTATAGCCGTTCCCTCAATGGTACCGGTCGCCCGCACCGCACGCAGATAGGCCAGAACCGAGCTATAAACCCCAGCCTGGTTCGCCGTCGGCATCCGCCCGCCCATGCGCGCGGCGAAGCGGCGGGACCAGGCGCGGGTGGCATCGTTCTCGTTCCAGTAGAATGCCTCGAACACGATCAGGCCCTGCGCCACCGCTAGCCCCATGCCGTCCACGTCGGTGAACTGGGTCAACAGGCCGATCAGGCGCTGCCGGGGCGTCAGCCCGAACTCGTGCGCCTGCTTGACGGCGTTGATGAGGTCCGACCCGTTGCTGGCCAGCGCCACCACCTTCGCCCCCGACGCCTGCGCCTGCAGCAGCAGGGAGGAGAAGTCGGTCGTACCCAGCGGATGCCGGCTGGATCCCAGCACCCGTGCGCCGAGGCCGCGCAGCGCGTCCGTGGTGTCCCGCTCAAGCGCGGCGCCGAGTGCGTAGTCAAGCGCGATGAAGTACCAGGTGTCGCCGCCGCCTTCCGGCCCTGGACCGGCCATCGCCCGGGCGGCGACGTTGCCGTTGGCCCAGGTGTCCATCGTCCACTGCATCGTTGTCGGCGAGCAGGACTTGCCGGTCAGCTCGGAGGTCGCGACGTTGGTGGCGACGAAGGCCCGGTTGCGGTCGCGCATGATGCCATTCACCGCCAGGCCGACCGCGGAGTTTACCGCGTCCGCCACCGCCGCCACCCCATCCCGGTCCAGCCAGCCGCGCACGATGGCGGCGCCGATGTCAGCCTTGTTCTGGTGGTCGCCATACAGGACCTCGACCGGGATGCCCGGCGACTCCGCCATGAACTCCTCCGCCGCCAACCGGGCAGCCACGACCGAGCCAGGGCCGGAGGCATCGGCAAACGGGCCGGAGCCGTCGTTCAGGATGCCGACCTTGACCGTGGCCGGCAGCTCCGCCCGGGCCGGCAGGGCGAGCAGGGCGGCAAGGGCCGCAACGATGATGGCGCGCATGGGAGTTGGTCCTGCCTGGCGGGTGCGGTGCGGTGCTGGTACAGCTTGGGGCAACTTCCCGGGGGAAACAACGCCATGACGCATCAACCGCCGTTCCGCGCCGACATGGTCGGCAGCCTGCTGCGGACGCAGCCGCTGAAGCTGGCCCGTGAGCAGCGGGCGCTGGGCGAAATCACTGACGAAGACCTGCGCGCGGTCGAGGACGCGGAGATCGTGGCCCTCATCCGCAAGCAGGAGGAGGTGGGACTGCACGCGGTCACGGACGGCGAGTTCCGCCGGGCCTATTGGCACTTCGACTTCCTGGAGCACCTGGACGGCGTCACGTCCGTCAACCTCGACAGCGGCATGAACTTCAAGGGCGGTGTCGGCATCAACAAGGCGCTGCGGATCACGGGGAAGGTGGGGTTCTCGGGCCATCCGATGATCGAGCACTTCCGCTTCCTGGCCGCGAACACCAGCCGCGTGCCGAAGATGACGATCCCCGGCCCGTCCATGCTGCATTACCGCGGCGGCCGGCAGATGATGAACCCGGGCATCTATAAGGATATGGACTCCTTCTATGCCGACGTCGGCGCGGCCTACAACAAGGCCGTGCACGCCTTCTACGACGCCGGCTGCCGTTACCTGCAACTGGACGACATCTCGTTTGCCTACCTGTGCGACCCCGAGCAGCGCGAGATGCTGCGCGCCCGCGGCGACGATCCCGAGGCGCAGCCCGGCATCTACGCGGCGATGGTGCGCGAGGCGCTGCGCGACAAGCCGGCGGACCTGACCGTCACGATGCACCTGTGCCGGGGCAACTTCCGCTCCACTTTCATCGCCTCTGGCGGCTACGAGCCGGTGGCGGAGCTGCTGTTCAATGCGATGCCGGTGGATAGCTACTTCATGGAATGGGACACCGACCGCGCCGGAGGGTTCGAGCCGCTGCGGTTCCTGCCGGCTGGCAAGCGCGTCGTGCTGGGCCTCGTGACCAGCAAGACCGGCGCCTTGGAGCAGCCCGGCGACGTCAAGCGCCGGATCGAGGAAGCGGCGCGGTTTGCACCCCTGGACCAGTTGTGCCTGTCGCCGCAATGCGGCTTCGCCTCCACCCAGGAAGGCAACACGCTGGCGGACGGGGAGCAGTGGGCGAAGCTGCGGATGATCGTGGGGGTAGCCGGGGAGGTCTGGGGCGACGCGTAGGGAGGCAAGGCCCGACGCCTTCGCTGGGCAGGGGGAACACGGGAAAGCTGCGTCGGACGGCCAGCACAGCAGCATCGTACGGGCGCTGAAGCACGAACAAGCAAGCTGGCCGCGTCGGCCGCCATGGATTTCACCCGTGCGCAGGCCTGCAAGGGATCGCTCCGACGGGTGACGGGCCAAGGCGGCAAAAACACTGGCATTTCGACCGGTTCGGAAGGAGAAAATGGTAAAGATAAAATGAAACCCGATTAACTCCGCAGCTTGGAATTAACAGAACGGGAGGTTAGCAGGCGGACAAGGAGCAAGGCAAATAACAAACAAAAGCAAACTCGCCAGTCATTAACCTTTGGCGCATATGACCGCAGCGGGTGGCGTCGTGAACCGCAATGGGTTCCGACGGGCATCGGACGGTCACACGACTTGCGAGAGCAGAAACAATCATGGCGACGACGGGAACAACGGGAAACCATACGAAGCAGCTCTCGGCGGTGTTGGCCGAGGACGCTTGGCAGGGGGATGCAGACGCCGTCATTCGGGTGGATGGGACTATAGCATTCCAGGGTCCGATCGTAGCGCAGAACAGCTTAGGTTGGTCGCAGACGATAGATCTCGGCAGCTATGATTCTTCGATAAGCCACGCCGTCACCGTCGAGTTCGACAATGCCGCGTCCGGCGGCACCGCGGATACCACCCGCACGCTCCAGGTGCAGGACATCCTGGTGGACGGCGCGTCAACAGGCCAGTCGGCGTCGCTGGCCAGCAACGGCACCGCGAGCTTCCAGGTTGCCGCCGCGCCGACGCCGGGCGCCGTGGCTCCGATCGAGTTCGGGACGGGCAGCCAGACGATCCACATCCAGGCGAGCGAGGATGCTTGGCAGGGGGACGCCCAGATGGTCGTCACCGTGGACGGCGTCCAGGTGGGATCACCGATCACCGTCACGGCGCTGCATGCCCAAGGGGCGGTTCAGGACATCCTGATCCATGGCGATTGGGGCACTGGCCAGCACAACGTCACAGCCGCCTTCGTGAACGATGCATGGGGCGGCACCGCCGACACCGACCGCAACCTGTATGTCCAAGACATTGCCTTGGACGGAGCGGACCTTGGCGGCGCCGCAACCCTTTACCGCAACGGCCGGACGACTGTGACCGGCAGCTTCGCGGCCCAACCCGCAGCCACGCCGACGCCGGCAGCCACGCCGACGGACCTCCTGGTGCTGAACCTGTCTGAGGACGCTTACCAGGGCGACGCACAATTCACTGTCAGCGTGGACGGCCAGCAGCTCGGCGCGGCGCAGTCCGTGACGGCCTTGCACGGGGTAGGAGGGTCGCAGGCGTTCAGCTTCGCGGCCAGCATGGCGCCCGGCCCGCACCAGGTTTCGGTCACCTTTCTGAATGACCTGTGGGAGCCGGGCATCGGCGACCGCAACTTGTATGTGGACGCCATCACCGTGAACGGGGCGGCCATGCCGGGAGCGGCAACCGCGCTAATGAGCAGCGAACAGGCCAGCTTCAGCATTGACGTGCCCAGCACAGCGACAGCCGCCGCGATGGTGTCCACGCCCTCTCCCACAGCCACCCCGGTGCCTACTCCCGTGCCGGCGCCGCTGCCGACGCCTGTCCCAACGATGCCTGCAGCCGGGACCGTGGGACCGACGGGCCTGCTGGACCAGGTGGCAACGCCATCCATCGCTCCGGGAACCCGCACACTTACGGTCGGCATTGACAAGCAATTCCGGACGGTCGCCGCGGCGCTGTCGGCGTCGCGGGACGGCGACGCGATCCTCGTTGACGCCGGCACCTACACTAACGACTTCGCCAGCGTTACCACCAAGGTCTCGCTCTATGCCGTGGGCGGCCGCGTCACCATGCTGGCGACCGTGCCGCCGCCCAACCAGAAGGGCATCCTCGTCGAGGAAACGAACCTGCATATCGAAGGGTTCACCTTCCAGGGCACGCACATCCCGGACGATTGGGGCCATAACGGCGCCGGCATCCGCGTGGACAACGGCAACCTCAGCCTGGTCAACTGCGCCTTCATCGGCAACCAGGATGGTATCCTGACCAATTCGGGCCAGAGCATCTCCGTCTCGATTGACCACAGCCTGTTCGACGGCATCGGCGGCAACGACGGCAACGGCGCCGGCAACATCCACGCGATCTACGTCGGCAACGTAGCCTCGTTCAAGATCATCAACAGCACCGCCGAAAACACCCTGGTCGGCCACGAGGTGAAAAGCCGGGCGCAGGTGAACACAGTCGAGAACAACACGATCATCTCCGGCGTCGGCACCGGCACTGGCAGCTACGCCATAGACCTGCCCAATGGCGGCACGTCCGTCATACGCAACAACACCATCATCAAGGGTCCGAACGCGGAGAACCAGAACATCATCCACTTCGGCGGCGAGGGCATCCCCTATGCGGGGTCGTCCCTGCTGGTTCAGGGCAACCTGTTCTCGAACACCAGGAATGGCGCCGTGGGGGTGCTGAACCAGACGGCGATCCCCGTCACCATCACCGGCAACGTCCTGGACGGCTTGCCGGCCGGCTCCCTTGTCCAGGGTCCTGCCAGGGTCAGCGGCAACTGGGACAAGACGGCCGGGTTGCTGGCGGACGCGACGCTTGTGGGCGTGCTGCCCGGCAGCACCATGATCATCACCGACGCGCTGGTGCACCAAGTTACGCTGAGCGGTGGGCAGATCCAGGCTGTCCAGGGCGGCGCCGGACATCTATCGGTTGATGTGCAGGCTGGCCACATCGTCGTAATCGGCGGCATTGGCGGCATGGACGTGACCGAGCACGGCACGACCGGCGGCAACCAGTACACGACCGCCGCAGGCTCGGTGAACAGCCTGTCACTGGCGAACGGCATGAACCTCGTTGACAGCGAGGGGACCGACACGATCACCGGGAACGGCAACGAGAACGGCGTCGTGAACGGAACCGCCACCATCACCGGCGGCGCCGGCAACAGCACCTGGGCCATCAACGGCACGGCGAAGCTCACCACCGGCAGCGGCTCCGAGTTCCTGAGCCTGGGCACCGCCAGCAGCCAGGTGTTCATCACCGGGACGCAGGACTTCTTCCGCCTGGACAGCAACGGCGGCACCGGCGCCTGGGATGTGACGAACGCCGGCCAGGCGGTGCGCGGGTCCATGACGGGCGGCGCCGTCACGATGCAGGTCTACAGCGGCGCGATGCACATCGCGACCTCCAGCGGCGGCCCGGGTCCACCTTGCGGTTGGACAAGGGCAACGCCGGGGTGGTGAGCGCCGGGAAGGACGTGATCTGGGCCGGCGCCGGCAACGCCACGGTGCTGGTGAGCGGCGGGGCCGAGGTCCACGCAGGCGCTGGCGGGCTGGCCGTTTATGCCCATGGCGGCGGCGGCGGCGCGAATGTGTATGGCGCCGGCGGCGACTACGTGATCGGCGGCGACAGCGGCGGCGTCGCCTATCATGGCGGCGACGCGGCGAGCACGGTCGAGGCGCAGGTTTCCGGGATCACCCTCCTGGGCGGCGCCGGGCGGATGACGGTGAACGGTGGGGCGCGGGACACGCTCACCGGCGGCTCCGGCGGGATCTGGTTCAATGAGAACGGCGGCGGCGCCAACACCATAACGACGATGGCGGGCAGCACGAACGTCATCGCCCTGACCGGCACCGACGTCCTGGACAGCGAAGGCGCGGACGCGATCACAACCACGGACGGCAACCAGGACATCACCATCGGCGGCACGGCAAGCCTGACGATGGGCGCGGGCAACAGCCACGTCGCCGTGACCGGCCATGCAGCGATCGTCGCTACCGGCGGCAGCAGCAGGGTGGACGTGGCAGCGGGCGGAACCGCCGATGTGGCGACGATGGGCTGGATGACCGTGACCGGCAGCGGCCCCGGCGTATCCCTCGCGCTGCTGGACGGCCAGGGGGCTGAGGCTGGGCGGATGTCGCTGCTTGCAGGCAGCGCGACGCTCGGGACCTACAACGAATACGGCATGCAGGTCACGACCGGCAGCGGCCATGCCGAGGTTGCAGCGTCCGGCGCGAACGCTGGCGGCAGCCTCAATATCTGGAGCAACGGCGCCGACACGATCCGCACCGGCGACGGCGCGGCGACGGTCACGCTGCAGGGCGGGGATAGCGAGGTTTGGGCCGGCACCGGCATGCTCACCCTCCATGACTCGACACAGGGTGGCCAAACGGCGGTTGTCCACGCCGGAGCCGGCTTCGTGCAGGCCGACGTGGGATCCGGCGGCTCCATGACTTTCCTCGGCGGCAGCGGCTATGCCCTGCTGCAGGGCGGCACGATGGACATTGTAGGCGGCAGCGGCGCCATCATGACGGCGGGCTACTATGGCAGCAGCGTGCGCTCGTTCATCGGCGGGAGCGGCGACGCTTACCTGCAGCTCGACAACACCGGCAGCGACCTCACGATGGGGTCAGGCACGGCGGTGGTGCAAGGGCTGGGATGGGGAAGTGCTGACATCTACCACTTCACGGCGGCCTCGACCGGGACGACGCTGATCGAGAACTTCCGCGCTGGCGCCGACCAAGCCCTGCTCGGTGCCGGCGTGGGCATCGCCTCGCAGGACGTGGTGAACGGAAGCGCCCATGTCCGTCTTACCAACGGCGCCGACGTTACCTTCGTCGGCGTGCAGGGCGGCGCGAGCCTGTTCGGCTGAGGCGATAGGGGCGGGGCTTACGGCTCCGCCCCCTGCCCTCGCTTGTGCGCCTGCAACGCCGCCAGCCGCCGGTTGCGCCAGGCGGTGCGCGCGGCCAGGCGCGCCGGCTCCGGGGCGTGCGGCCAGGCGGCGGTGATACGCGCTGCGCTGTCCGCGCTGAACACGCCGGGTCCCGGCGGCTCCGCGGCGACGCGCGCATAGAACCCGGTGTAGCGCGCGAGGTAGTCGGCAATCCCGCCGGGCGCATTCAGCTCGATGGTGGCGAACGGTCCCAGGAACGACCAGCGCAGCCCCAGCCCGTCCGAAACCGTGCGGTCAAGGTCCTCGGGCGAGATCACCCCGTCCGCCACCAGCCGGAACGCCTCCGCCAGCAGCGCGCCTTGCAGCCGGTTGAGCACGAAGCCCTCGGTTTCCCGCCGCACCAGCACCGGCACCTGACCGACGGCGCGATACACGGCATCGGCGCGGTCGAGCGCCTCCGGCCCGGTCCAGGGCGCGCCGCACAGCTCCACCAGCGGGATCAGGTGCGGCGGGTTCACGGGATGGCCAACCAGGCAGCGCCTGCGTCCCGGCAGCGGCTCGGTGAAGCTGGAGGCGACGATGGCCGACGTGGAGGACGCCAGCACCACGCCCGGCGCGGCCAGCCGGTCCATCTCGGCGAACAATGCTTGCTTGGCCGGCAGCGCCTCCGGCCCGGACTCCTGCACGAAGCCGGCGCCTGCCAGGGCGTCACCCAGGTCCGCATGGGTGCTGACGGGGCCATACCCGCCATCCGCCAAGCCGTGCTCCCGCAGCATCGTCAGCTCCGCCTTGACCAGCCCCGGCGCGGCGTCCAGCGTGGGGCCGTGCGGGTCGTGCAGCCGCACCGCCCAGCCCGCCCGTGCGAACACCGCCGCCCAAGCCCGCCCGATCAGCCCGGCGCCGACGATTGCAACTGCTTCCATTCCCTGCTCCCCATCCCTTTGCATGACCCTATGATGCCAGCGGGTGGAACCATAGCCGCCGGGCAGGCATAAGTTCACGCGTCGCACCCGGACTGGAACCCTGATGGCCGATGACCCCTACCAGACGCTCGGCGTCGCCCGCGACGCGACGGAGCAGCAGATACGCAAGGCCTACCTGAAGCTGGCCAAGACGACGCATCCCGACCTGAACCCCGGCAATGCCCAGGCAGAGGAGCGGTTCAAGGCGGTCAACGCAGCGCACGACCTGCTGCAGGACACCGAGCAGCGCGCACGCTTCGACCGCGGCGAGATTGACGGCGCCGGCCAGCCCCGTCCGCCGCCGGGACCGCCACCCGGCGCACGGCGCTACCGGGAGCATGCGGAAGGCGCGGCCGGCGCGCGCTACAGCGCGGGCATGGGAATGGACGGGGACGACCTGGGCGACATCCTGTCCGGCATGTTCGGCGCCCGCGGCCGTGCGGGATTCGGCGCGAATGCCGGGGCGGGGCCGCTGGGTGGGGCGGACCGGCGCTACTCGCTGGCGGTATCGTTCCTGGACGCGGTGCGCGGGGGCTCACAGCGCCTGACCCTGCCGGATGGCGGCAGCCTGGACGTGCGCATCCCTGCAGGGCTGAACAGCGGCCAGGTGCTGCGCCTGCGCGGCAAGGGCGGACCCGGCGACCCGCCGGGCGACGCGCTGATTGAGGTGGAGGTCGGTCCGCACCCGCTGTTCCGCCGGGAAGGCCGCGACATCCACCTGGACCTGCCGGTGACGGTGGCGGAGGCGGTACTGGGCGGGCGCGTGACGGTGCCGACGATTGACGGACCTGTCAGCATGGCGGTCCCTGTCGGGTCCAGCACCGGCACGCGGCTGCGGCTGCGCGGCCGCGGCGTGCCAGCGGCAGGGAGCCGGCCGGCCGGGGACGCTTATGCGACGCTGCGCATCATGCTGGCGCCCAGCGACCCCGGGCTGGCCGATTTCCTGAAGGACCGGGCGGACGCGCCGGACTGGAACCCGAGGGCAGGGATGGAGGGGACGTCATGATGACATGGGAAACCGTGGTGGTGACCGTCGCCGGGCTAGACCGCGGCGAAGTGGAGGGCTGGATCGCCCAGGACCTGGTCCGTCCGGCCCAGCAGGACGGCGACTGGCTATTCCGCGACATAGACGTGGCCCGGCTGCAACTGATCCAGGAGCTGCGCCATGACCTGCGGCTGGAGGAGGACGCGCTGCCGGTGGTGCTGCGTCTGATGGACCAGCTTTACGACGCCCGCCGGCGGCTGCGGCGGCTGCGCGACGCCGTGGAACGCGGTGCGGCGCCGGATGCACGGGACGCGGTGTTGCGGGTGCTGCTGGAGGGGTGAGGCGCCGGGCTGGTGGGAGAAGCTTGGCTGCTTCTGCCTTCGGTCAGGGTCACGGCCTATAGCGTCAGGACTGCCCCGGTCCCCTTTCCCTCCGGGAGAGGGCTAGAATGAGGGGGCGGGACAGCACCGTCACTGCCCCGTGTGGGCCTGGGTTCACAGGCACCTGACGTGCCCCGCTCCGCAGCAAAGACCTCCTCACCCCAACCCTATCCCGGAGGGAGAGGGAGACGTCAGACCAGGGTCAGCGTCACCAGGGGCAGCGGCGGGAAGCGGACCTCGATATGGGCCGGGCCGTCCCAGCCAGACCGGCAGGCAGACGCTGCCCAGCATCACCACCTGGCCAGCGCGCAGGCCGCCATGCGCCGCGGCCTCCGCGGACGCAGCGAGCCAGGCCAGGGCTTGCATCGGGCCGCCCGCCAGCACAGCGCCAGGACCCTCGCCCCGGACGGCGCCGTCCACCAGGATCGTGCCCGGCAGCGCAGGCAGGTCCAGGCCGCGCCAGCCGGGGACGGGCATGCCCAGCACCGCCGCCGCGTGATACACTCCGTCTGCCACCAGCGCTGGCGTGCCGAAGGCCGGCATGTCGGGGTAACGGTTCTCCACAACCTCGATTCCAGCCATGACACCGTCCACGGCGGCGGCGGCTTGGTCCGGGGTGCAGGGGCCGGGCGGCAGGTCTGCGCCGAGGTGGACGGCAATCTCGCACTCAACGCCGGGGCGCAGGAAGTCGCGGTAGGCCAGGGTGCTGCCGTCGCCATGCAGGTCGGCTGCCGCCATGAAGGACGCGGCCGGGCCGGGCAGGCCGAGGTAGGCCTGCATCGCCGGGTTGGTGGCGCCGATCTTGAACCCCGGCGGCGGCACGGCGCCCGCGGCCCGGGCGCGCGCGACCTGGGCGGCGATGCCGTCGGCCAGTGTCGGCGGCGGCACGGCCAGGGGGGTGCGGAGCTGCCGGGCGCGGCGGGCCTCAGCCAGAAGGGTGGCGGCTTGGTCCGGGTCGAACATGGCTACGGCGTCCGGGTCAGTTCATACAGGGCGATGGCAGCGGCGGCGGAGACGTTGAGGCTTTCCATGCCGCCGGGCATGGCAAGGCCGGCGATCTCGTCGCAGGTGTCGCGCGTCAGGCGGCGCAGCCCGGCGCCCTCCGCCCCCAGCACCAGGGCCACGCGACGCTGGGCCAAGGGAGCGCCGCGCAGCGGGGCGCCGCCGGCGTCCAAGCCGATCACCCACAGGCCCGCCGCCTTCAGCGCCACCAGCGTGCGGGCCAGGTTCACGGCGCGCAGCAGCGGCACGGTTTCCAGCGCGCCGGACGCGGCCTTGGCCAGCACCCCGGTTTCCTCCGGCGTGTTGCGATCCTGCATGATCACGGCGGCGGCGGCGAAGGCCGCGGCGCCCCGCAGCACCGCGCCGATGTTGCGGGGGTCCGTGACCTGGTCGAGCACCAGGACAGGGCCGGGCTGCTCCAGCACGGCGGACAGGGCCGGGGGGTTGAGCAGATCGGCCAGCAGGCCGGCGCCCTGATGCACGGTGTCGCGGCCCAGCAGGGCGTCGAGCTTGGAACGCTCCGTACGCTCGGGCGCTAGAGGCCAGGGCCGCGGCAGACGCTCACGCAGGGTGGCCTCGGCCTCCTCCGTCAGCAGCAGGCGGCGGGGGCGGCGGTTGAGGTTGGCCAGCGCCGCGGCGACGGGATGGAGACCGTGCAGCCACACGCTGCCGCGCGGGGCGGCGGGAGGACGGTGGCCTGCGGGCGGGGCGTCCGTGCGCTGAGGTGCGGCGGCGGCGCGCAGGGTGGTGGCGGTGGGTTCCCGCGCAGCCGGCGGTTCGGGCGGCGGAGCGGCAGGCGCTGGGTCGGGCCGCGGCGGACGGGGTTGGCCGAGGCGGGGCGCTTCCGCCGGGTCGCGCGGGCGGCTGGGGCGCGGGCCTGCCTTGCGGTCGCGCGGGGGCGCGCGGGTGGGCTTGGCGGAGCGTGGCGGGGCGTCGTCCGGCGCCGGGCGTGGGGCGTCGCGGGCGGGACCGCGGGGGGTGAAGCTGCCGGTGCGCTTGGCGGCTGGCTTGCCGTCGGGGTCGGGGCGCTTGGCGCCGCGTCCGTCCGGACGGGCGTCGGAGCGGCCTGCCGGATGTCCGGGCGGGCGTGGGGAATGGGCGCCGGGCCGGCCTGGGGGTTTGCTGGGCATCGGCCTCCTATACGCCGGGATGCCGACGGGGGCCATGCGCCGATTGGTCCGGCTGGTTTGGCGTGTGCCTCGGCACGAGGTGCAGTGGGCCGGGTTGCCGACGGCGGTTGCAGGATTTCTGGCGGAAGCATCGTCAGGCGATTGACAAGCGGCGGCCCGGCGGACTACCTCCGCGCCTTCCGTGCCCCAGGGCACGGGCCGCGGCGGAGGGGTGCCCGAGTGGCTAAAGGGGGCGGACTGTAAATCCGCTGGCATTGCCTACGTTGGTTCGAATCCAACCCCCTCCACCACCTAGACGCGACTAGCATTGGTGCAGCAAGGACTTACCTGGGAACGGTAGCTGGTTACGGCCCGGCATGTAGCACGGGATGTCGCCCTGGTCTTGTAACTTGTGTAATCATGCCTTCCGGGTGATCCCACGCGTCAGAATGCAGGTCCACACTCGTGATCGCCTCGTCTTTTATTACTTCCAAGGATTCAGTGTTGCCCTCGCGCTCATCCACTGCCGATCCCCTTCAAGACATCATACGCCCGCTGGAGACGTTACCGCCCGGCTACTCGAAATTTTTGGGCGATGTCATAGCGCGATGGGCGATAGTGGAGCACGTCATGACAAGCTGCGTGCGTTTAAACGTTCGTGTGCCTCGCCAAGTGGCCGAAATTGCCGTTCGAGAACCGCGTGCGTCCGACCGGATCGACATGATTAATGAACTCATGCAGGTCCGAAATATCACAACGACCGTCGATATGGGGCGACTAAGAACTGATGTCGTAGTAGCAGAAGGCCAGCGCAACATGTTGGCTCACTCGGTTTGGTGCATACTTGAGGGCACTGACCAAGTGTTTCTTGTCCGTAGCTCAGGATCATGGAAACCACCAGGGATCGGAAGCCGAGTATCTAGGCGAATGGTGCCTGAAGCCATCCCCTGGGGACTGACTGACTTCCAGCCAGTGTTCAAGGCTCTTTTTGCGTCGTTAGATGGTCTGGACAAGCTGCAACGGGAACTCATTGCCGCACGCGGTCCATGGCCTGGTAGACTTCCTTAACGTGCTCACGAAAATCGTTGTCGGCACGCGCCGAATGTGTCTCCCATAAATAGGGATTGAAACTTTGAGACGATCATCTCATAGCGTCTAAGACCTTGGTAAGACGGAGACACCAATGCTTGTAGATTACGCCCGCACCAGCACTGCCGAACAACACGCTGGACTTGATGCCCAGCTACGTGACCTGCAAGCTGCCGGGTGCGAGCGCGCCTTCTCAGAACAGGTGTCATCCGTTGTGGAATGGGCACAGCTTGCCGCCTCGCTGGACTTCGTTCGTGATGGCGACACGTTCATAATCACGAAGCCAGACAGGTTGGCGCGTAGCGCGGCGAACTTGCTGGGGACTGTGCCTCACTTAGAAGCCAAAGGCGCTGGTCTTGTGGCCCTGAGCATGGGCGGGCAGCGTATAGATGCCCACACGGCTACTGGGAAGCTGATGCTGACCATGCTGGCGGCGGTTGCGACGTTTGAGCATGACCTGATGCTAGAGCGGCAGCGGGAGAAGATCACCAAGGCCAAAGCGGAACGCGCTTACAAGGGGCGTGTGCCCGCCGCCCGCCGCCAGGCTGATGACGTACTTGCATTGAATGCTGACGGCGTGCGTCCAACGGAGGTGGCAATGCGCCTTGGGATTGGTCGGGCAAGCGTATATCGCATCGTGTCGGATGATAACGACCGGCAAGAACCTACAGGTCTGGGTCATTGATAGGAGATTTAAGATCACGCCATAAATCACTTGCTGAAGCAGTGCGGAACGAAACTCGGCGCCGGAGTGCTTTTTCCAAAGCGAATTTACAGGGCATCGGCAGCTCCAAAGCCATCTCGCGAGGAAGTCCCGCCATTATCTGCTCTGGCGTAAAAGCGATTTTCTTGCCGCGAAGTATTTGAAGGAATAGAAGACCGCAGTGGTATAGGTCCATGCGATGGTCGAGAGGCCCAAACCGATCAGGGTCTAAAGCCTCGGGTGGTATCATCCACGGCGCGAACATACTTTTTGTCGCCTGCATCTCAGCGATTGGAGAGGAAATACCCATATCGCCTAGTTTGAAATTTCATCCAAACTCGTTAGTGGGAGACCCCATTTCATTTTTCAGAGTATTCGCAAACACATTGCCCATATGAATGTCTTTGTGAACTACGCCAGCAGTGTGCATATATTGCACCGCCTGCAAGAGGCAGCGCGCGATGGGTTGGATCCACAAGCTGCCATCAAACCAATTTTGTTCGACATAATCTGCGAATGGCCCAAAGCAGCGTTCAGTGATTACATAGAAGGTATCTTGAAATTCAAATGCGTCATATACATGGGTGATAAAAGGATGGCGTAAGTGAGTGAGTGTATGGAACTCACGCATGGCATTTTCTTTGACTACATCGTAATCTTGCCCTCTCGGCTTTAAAACTTTGGCGGCTAGGGCGTTGTCCCAGGTGTCCTTGCACTCAAACACATGTCCAAAGTTGCCCTCCCCAATTTGGGAGCCAATGGTATATACATTTCCCGTTATATTAGCGATGATTACAAGCCCCAAGCTGGGCAAAACAAAAGATCTAATCGGCGTGATTGTAGACTCGGTGTGGACTAGGTTCTGCTTGGTGTCTAATGAACCGTCAGGTTGGTCACCCAAAATTAGTGCTCCGATCTTCCTTTAAAATACAAATGGCCTGCCGGTGCCCAGGGCGACTCCGACGCGTGGGTTGATACCGTAACACAGACTGTAGCACGGTTGGAATGAGGGCCAAAACTAGCGCACCTAGATACTTGTTCTTACTACGTTAGCTCTGGATAGTGGGGTGTCCACCCCTTCCACCAAACCGACATCACAACCCAGCAACTGCCATTACCGCCGCGACAGTGCCAACGCACTTTCAAACCGCGCAATCGCGCCCCCCTGCGCCTCGGCCAACGCTCCCGGCCCCCCAGGTCCCCCATGGGCATAAACGGAAAGAACCAAAGCGGCATCTCCGGCCGTGCCGGGTCGTTCGGGGCGTCCAGATACGACGGCAACAACGCCGACCAGCGCGCACGCGGCTCCAGGTCGCGCCGGATGTACGACACCTCGATCACGTCTGCGACCGGGAACATGTTCCCGGCCACCGCCAGCGGCGCATGGTTGTTGCCATGCACGTGGTGGACCGTGAACGCCTGCGCCAGCTTGTGCAGCACCGTTTTGGCCCGGCTGCGCCACCCAGGCTCCCCGGCCCGGCGGAAGTCGTGCAACTCGATCACGATCTGCTCGAAGCGGTCCAGGACGGCTGCAGGCAGGGCAGCCAGGGCGTCCCACTCCGCCCCTTCGATGTCCAGCTTGAGGATCATGCCCCACGCGTCCGGCGCCAGCCGCGCCAGGTGGTCGGGCAGCGCGAACAGGCGCTGCTCCGGCGCGCTGACGGCTGCCAGGCCCTCCTTGAACCAGTGGGGGCCGGGATGCTGCTCCGGAAGCGCCTCGATGGTGTGGTCGAACATGAACACGGTGTGGCCCCGCTGGGCCAGGTCGGCCTCGAACGCGATGTTCCAGCTCAGGCCATAGCTGAACACGGCCTGCGATGGTCTGAGGCAGTCCAGCATGACGTAGCCGCCGTCGTTCGGCGACCCCACCCGCATTTTGCCGCATCCCGGCACGTCATACGGCGTAAGGTCTGACAGCAGGTCGAAGATGGCCTTGCAGCTCATGTCGCGTGATGCTCCGTGCTCAGGTGGCGCGCCCTCCGACGTCGTGATTGCGGCGGCAGCCCGTCCGTTGTAACGCCCGTATCCGGCGCCGTACCGGCCCAGCCTGGAGTGACCCGTGCGTATTTTGTGCATCTCGGTCCATCCCGTCCTGGAATACGATGAGATCCAGTTGTTCGAAAGCATGGGGCACGAGGTTTTCAGCCTCGGCTTCTACTTTCGCCGCCCCAAGCCGGACAACCTGCGCGGACCCTTGCCGGAATCGGACTGGCACCGTGCCTGCCGGGAGGCGTTCGTTGCGCACGGCTGCGCCCAGGTCCGGGGTGATGTGCAATGGCGGGTGTCGCGCGCGTTCTGCGCCGGATTCGATGCCATTCTGGTCCATTACAACATGAACTTCATTGCAGAGAACTGGGAGGAACTCGCTGGGTCCCGAGTTATTTGACGAACGATCGGCCAAGGGCTTCACTGGGCCGAGGATCGGATGCGGGAGTACCGGGCGCGCGGCATGAAGATAGTGAGGTGGTCGCCCGAGGAACGGTTCATTGAACGCTATATCGGCGCCGATGCCGTCATACGCACCGCTAAAAACCCGGCCGATTGGGGCGGCTGGACTGGCACGGCCGCACGGGTCGTGACGTTCAACAACAATTTCCGTGTTCGCGGCCAGGGCATGAGCTTCGACTTCCATCAGCGCAGCGTCGCCGGCCTGCCATTCGACCTGTATGGACTGGGCAACGGGGACGTCCCGGACTGGCGCGGCGTCGCCGGGCCGGAGGAGCAGAAGGCGCTGCTGCGCCGGCACCGCGTGGCCTTCGTGACTGGCACCAACCCTGCGCCTTATACGCTCGGCTTCGTAGAAACCTGGATGACCGGCATCCCGGTCGTTCATGTCGGGCGGCAACGCTTCTCCAGGGGCTTGGCAGGCGTCTATGAAATAGACAACCTGATCGTGGACGGGGAAAGCGGCTTCCTGGTGAACGAGATAAAGGATGCCGCGGCGCTGTTCCGGACGCTGCTGGACGACCATGCCCGGTGCGCGGCGGTTTCCGCTAAGGAACCGTCATAAAATAACCGCATCGTTTTCTGGTTTCCGCGGTTTGATGGTGTAGTTCCATTCGCCGTGGAACGGGTCGCGGTGGATGTTGAGGCCGGCCATGTCCTCGTCGGAGACGCGGA
>JAABUQ010002356.1_pt1 | contig 37578 bp, 38 predicted proteins | sample 5560001 | NCBI WGS metagenome assembly JAABUQ01 (sample SAMN10711888, study PRJNA513371) | rock metagenome | isolation source: Antarctica rocks | place: Antarctica: Victoria Land, Finger Mt nord | collected 2015-12-18 | reverse complement strand
GGTAACTCCACCCGCCGCCAGCGATAGATCAGGCTCTTGCAGATGCCATGGCGCTCCGCCAACTCCGCCGCCCGCACGCCAGGCAGGAGCGACTCTGCAACCACTCGAGCCCGGAACGCCGCGTCATGGGCGCGCCGCCGCTCGCCCACGATCTCAACCCGAAGCTCCGAAGCTGCCACTTTGGCTGCCACACTCGTCATCACGCCCCCAACGCCCTGAACGCCAAAAGCAGACCAAATCACGCCCACGCCAACAAGGCGGCCATTACCAGACGCTTACGTTCAAGCAGGAGATCGGTGACGGGTTACGCTTGCGCACTGACCAGCGTCGGGTAACCGAGGTGGGCGTCTCCGTCCACGTCCTCAACTATATCTGGGATATTGGACACCTGAACTACGTCCGCACCGCTCGACTAGAAGCGGTGCTCGGGCAACCGGGCCCGCGTCCCTTGTCTGTGCAATGCGGCGCTCATAGTGGCATGTCAGATTTCGACCCTGATGAGGCACCAAAATCTGATGTGCGGGGCATTGGGTTAGTCAGTCCCAGAGTGTGCAAGTCTGGCCACCGCGTGTGGACTCTGCCGACCTGCCGTGTGGACTTAGGCGACCGGTGTTGCCCGTGGTATGCGCCGCACTGGTGGCGGCGACGGCTTTAGAACCAGACCGCCGTCACTCACGTCAACACGGGCATCGCGGTATACTGCTTGGGCCAGCGCAAGGCTTTCCGTGAAGGCCGCCTTGAAGTGCTTGCGCAGCTTTATGCCCGCACCGAACTGCGAGGCCAGGGCTGCCCAGCTGATAGGTTTGTCGGCAGTCAACGAGTGCAGTCGGTAAGCGAGCCAACAATATACGTCCAGCGCCATGGACGAGTTGTGGATATGGCGGATCGCTGCCTCGTCCAATGGCACGGCATGCTGACGAAGTTGGTTAAAGAAGCTTTCCGAAAGCCTTGCTGTTTCGACGAACAGATTACCTTGCTTGGGATCACCATCTTCGGCCTCAAGGAACATGGCAATGTCAACGATGTTCTGGTTGACCAGCATGCTGCTGCCGCGTCGGGTTGCGTGGAAGGTAAGCCGGCACCGGCTGATACGCTCTGCCTGTTCGCGTACCAGCCGCGCGGTTTTGCCTCCAACTGAGATGTCCAGCCGCTTCAGGAATGCGCGCAGGCTGCCGCCCAATTCCACGTCGCGCGAGCCTGTGCGTAGCGCCTCCGATTGCAGGTAGATCAGGATAAGCCGAGCAATAGCGCCAAATGGAACGCCGACATGGACTGGCTCTCCGGCAGGGCTCACGCGCACGCCGGGCTCCACCAATAGCGTCATGTTGTCAGTCTCAAGCTTCCAGATCAGGGTGTCGTCCTTGGGACGGCGGTGGGGCAGAGCCGTTTGGCACCACCCTGAATGAGTGTAGCCCGTTCCGAAGTCCTCGTCTGAAGCCCAGGCCGACGCGGCTTCGATCATTCTTGGGCCACGGCGTCCTTCTATCAGTCGACGTGCAACGATGCGTCCGTGTGTGTCGAGCAGATCGTGAACCGTTCCCATTCCCGCCGCCTCTCCAACCCAGCCCAACCTGCGTTTCCCGGGGTGAAGAGTCTATGTGGACTTTGCCGACCAAAGCTATTTGAGAAGCTACTTGGAAGATATACTTGTTCTGTGCCGGCAGAGTCCTCGGGATAAACCTAGTAACCCATTGATTCTTGTTGGCGCTGGTCCGGCAGAGTCCACAGCTAGGTCGGTAGAGTCCACACCTAGGTCTGGGAGTATCTTAAGCCCGCAGAAATGCGACTCGGAGCCCTTCCAGGGCCGTTGTGTCCGGACACTCGGTGGCACAGGCGCGGCGGGGGTCGCCAAAGTCCACACCTCCTCGGCGAAGCCCGGGGTGTCCATGGTCGGTAGAGTCCACACCTTATACGTCAGTTGGCGTGCCGCGTTGGCCAAGGTAGGCCTGGTACAGGTCAGCAATCTGCCCGGTAGCGAATTCGCCGAACCCCGGGGCAAGCCGCTCGTTAATAGTAAGCCGAGTGGTCGCGGGTGAGCGCTCAATACGAACAACGGGTTCGCCGTTGGGATCGCGCCAAACCTCCTCGCCAGGCACAGCGCTGGTCGCACGCCGGGCTGCGTTGAAGAGTAGCGAGAAGCGGGCGTCACTGCCCAACCCGGTGAACTCCGGCGCCTCCGTTGCGGCCCGCATGGCGACAAGCGCGCCCTTGTTTCTGGTGATGCGGGCCAGCTCCATCCAGCGCGTGCGGCCTGCCTTGGGTGCTGGGCCGATCGCTCGTACGACCTCGGGTGGAATAGCGCGGGCGACGGAGAGGTAACGTGTCATCTCTGCAGCATGGGCCGATAGGGCAGCGTTCAGGGTCGCGCGATCAAAGCCGCGTCGCTCCAATTGGGCAGCAAATTGGGCACGCTCGATGAACGACAGGTCGCGCCGGCCCAGATTCTCCTGACCCTGTGCGATGGCCAGTTCGGCATCCGTCAAGGGCCGCACGACCGCCTTGAGCGGCAATTCCAAAATGCGCACTGCACGAAGACGGCGGTGGCCATAAGCGATCTGGTAGCGGCCGGGGGCCTCGGGATGGGGGCGCACCAGCGCCGGGACCTGCTGTCCGGACTCGCGTATGCTGCGGATCAGGTCTTCAAGCTCCGCCGGGTTGTCCACGGCAAGCCGGTCAGTCAGGGGCGAGTTGTCCACGGCACCCGGGTCCAGCTCGGCAACTGTCGCCCCGGCAGCGATCTGCTCGCGCAGGACATGCGCCGCGGCGGCCTCGTCCTGTAGCCGGCCCAGGCTGAGGCCCATGGCGCGAACGGCGCCAGATGGCAGGCGGGCGGTGGGTGGCAGCGGATCGCCAGGACCCGAGTCAAGGGCAAGGAGAGCCTTGCGGTTACTCTTCCCGCTCATGCCGGCACCCGCTTCCACGCCTGGACAAGAAGCTGCGCGATCTCGGCGTTGACGGCGTCCAGTGCCTCGCTGGCCCGGTTATAGGTTTCCCGGGTGAAGTTCTGCGGTCCCACCTCGTACAACGTCTGCTTACTCAAGCCGGCATCCGATATTGCGGTGGTCTTGACCATTGGATTGGTCAGCACGCGCTCGGCGAATAGGCTGCGCAATAGGCCGACAACCTGGGTCTGCGGCCCGTCCTGTGGCTCGTAGCGGGTCACAAGATAGCGCAGGAAGTCGTAATTGAGCTGGCCCCCGGCGTTCCTAACCACTGATAGCAAGTCGGACGTCATCAGGAGAAATTGGCACATACTTGCAATGTCCAGCATCTGAGGATGGACCGTGACGATGATCCCCGTCGCAGCACAAAGGGCGCTGAGCGTCAGGAAGCCAAGCTGTGGCGGGCAGTCCACCACCACAACATCGTAGGCCGGCCCAGCTTCTGCCAGAGCATCGGCCAGGCGTGTGAAGAACATGCCTTCGCGCCCACGACGAGACTGAGCGAGGGCGCGTGGGGTGTCGTGCTCAAACTCGTGCAGTTCTAGGTTGGCAGGAACCAGGTCTAGTCCCGCCACATACGTCTTGCGGATCACCTCCCGCAACGGACGCCTCTGGCTGTCGTAGCGGAGAGCGGCGTATGCCGTCTCGTTTTCGCCCAGGTCGAGTTCTGGCTGATAGCCAAAAAGCGCTGAAAGGCTCGCCTGCGGGTCGAGGTCCAAGGCAAGCACACGGTATCCGTGCAGTGCCAGATATTGAGATAGGTGGGCGGCTGTGGTCGTTTTGCCGGAACCGCCCTTAAAGTTGGCAATCGCCAGAATCTGTAGATGTTGGCGGCCAGAGCGCGTGGGCAGCGCGTAGCGACCTCGCGCGGCTAACAATTGCCGAAGCTGGTGAACCTGCTCCAGCGAGTAGAGCCGGCGCCCCCCGGCGGACTTCTCAGGGACCGGTCCCTCGTTGGCGAGGGAAAGCTGGCGCAGGTAGGAGTCGCTGATGCCAACGAGGCGTGCAACCTCTCCGCTGCCGAACCGGCGCATGACCTTCTGCGAGGCCGGCGGGAACAGTCGGTCGCGTAACCGGCTGAGCTGTTGACTGAGAAGCTGGGCGTCAGCGTTGATGGTTGTGTCTAACGCCAAACTATCTATTAACGACATAACGCTTGAACTCAAGACCGACGCTCCAATGCCATAATCAGTGAAGTTACCGTTTGAATGCGCCAGACCTCACGATCCCGTCAAGACCGGCTCCGTTGACAGGTGTCAACGGAGCTGGTCTGCCCACCGGACGGCTTCGCTCGGAATAGCTAGGGCCGGCATCGACAAGTTTGGCTGGGTTTCGGTGCGACTTTGTTGCACGGACCCGCTCGGTGGCGCCGGGACCTGGTCCGGAGTAGGAGGCTTTACCCTCACCTCGGACATCAATCTTGCCGTTCAAGCTGAACCAGCACCGCCGTCACCATATTCCCAAGCAGAAGCGCAAGCTCATGAACTGGCGCGAGTATGACGCCAGCTTGCGCCAGCGCGGCAGCCTGACGGTCTGGTTCACGGACGACGCCATCGAGGGCTGGCGAGCGCAGCCGCGCACAACCCAAGGTGGCCAACCTTCGTATTCGTCCCTGGCGATCTTGACAGCACTCACGCTCAAGGCCGTGTTCCGCCTGGCGCTGCGCCAGACCGAGGGCCTGATCAGCTCCGTCATCGGCCTGCTTGGGCTCGATCTAGCGGTGCCGGACCACTCGACCCTTTGCCGCCGGGCGGAGACGCTCGAGGTGCCACGTCCACAAGCGCGCAGAGACGGCGAACCCCTGCACTTGCTGGTGGATAGCACCGGCCTGAAACTCTGCGGCGCGGGTGAGTGGCTGGTCGAGAAGCACGGCACCAAGACGCGCCGGTCCTGGCGCAAGCTGCACATCGGCTTGGACGCCGACACCGGCCAGATCGTCGCGGCGACGCTGACCACGAAGGAGGTCGACGACGGCGCCGAGGTCGGCCCCTTGCTTGACCAAGTGGCGGCATCGGTGTCGTCCTTCACCGCCGACGGCGCGTACGACCAGGAGGGCGTTTCCGCCGCCGTGGCCGAGCGCTATCCCGAAGCGGCGATCATCGTGCCGCCGCGGTCCACGGCCGTGCCGAGCGATACGGCCGCGACCGCGCCCACGCAGCGGGACTGCCATCTGCAGGGCATCGCCGAGCACGGACGCGCAGCCTGGCAGAAAGCCTCCGGCTACACGAGACGGGCTCGGGTCGAGGCGGCCATGAGCCGGTTCAAGCAGGTGATCGGTGACGGGCTGCGCTCGCGCACGGATCGGCGTCGGGCGACTGAGGTGGATGTCGCCGTCCATGCGCTCAACCGCATGCTAGAGTTGGGACGCCCGATCTCCGTCCGTATTGCCTGAACCACAGCAGGGGCTGGGGTAATTGCGCCCGCATCCCCGGTCCATGCAACACGGCACCGGCCAAGCGGCCGAGTGGGCGCGAGATCCGCGCTTTCCTGCGCCGCCTCGTGCGCCAGATCCGCGCCAACTGGCCCCGGGTCGAGATCCTGCTGCGGGCCGACAGCCATTACTGCGGCCCGGAAGTGCTGAGCTGGTGCCGGGCGAACCGCGTTGACTACCTGCTCGGCGTCGCGCCCACCAGCACGCTGCGTCGTCATATCGAGAGCTTGGAAGCCAGCACCGCAGCGCGCTTCGCCGCCTCGGACGGCTCGGGCAAGCTCCGCCGCTTCACCGAGTTCTACGACGGCGCCGCAAGCTGGGACCGCGTCGAGCGCATCATCGCCCGCATCGAGGCCGGGCCGGATGGGACGGACACGCGCTTTATCGTCACCAGCCTGCCGGACGGCTCAGCCCGCGCCCTCTACGAACGGCGGTATTGCCAGAGGGGCCAAGCGGAAAACCACATCAAAAGCTGGAAGCGCCACCTCGCCGCCGACCGCACCTCATGCACGAAGGCCACCGCCAACCAGGTCCGCCTGTTCCTGCACGCTGGCGCCTACTGGCTGATGTGGAGCCTGCGCACGCTGATGCCGCGCCGCTCATCGTGGCGCACCCTCCAGTTCGACACCCTGCGCCTGCGCCTGATCAAGCTCGCCGTGCGCGTCGTCGAGCTGAAAACCCAGGTCAAGCTGCACCTGCCCAGCAGCACCCCGTGCCAGTCCATCCTGGCCCTCGTCCTCGGCCGCATGCCGCGTCTGATCAGCTGAAGGGCGGGGCAGCGTGCCCCACCGTAACCCGCTTCCGCCAACCCCCAACGCCGCCGTATCGCGCCGACAGCATGCCACCCCCAAGGTGGCAACGATCCCGCACGCCCGCACAACCATCACGCGAGAAACGCCTGTCTCTGCCCGGGGTCGCTCCGGCCTGATGAATAATGGCGGCTAAGTCGCGCGACGCTCGTTCGTGCGCGAGCGCAGCCCGTCACCGATCACCTGCTTGAACCTGCCGATGGCCACCTCGGCCCGAGCCTGCTTCGTGTAGCCGGATGCTTTCTGCCAGGCTGCGCGTCCGTGTTCGGCGATGCTTTGCAGATGGCGGTCCCACTGTGTGGGTGCGGTCTCGGCCGTCTCGCTCGGCGCGGCCGTGGATCGCGGGGGCAAGATGATCGCCGCTTCGGGGTGGCGCTCGGCGACGGCGGCGGAAACGCCGTCTTGGTTGTACGATCAGGACCGCGTTTATGCCGGTCTTGCCGAGCGCTACCCCGAAGCGGCCGTCGTCGTCACGCCACGTACGGCAGCCGTGCCGAGCGAGACGGACGAGACTGAGCCGACACAGCGCGACCGCCATCTGCAGCACATTGCCGAACACGGCCGCATGGGGTAGCAAAATTCATCTGGCTACACGACGCGGGCGCGAGCAGAGGCAGCGATCGGCCGACTCAAGCAGGTGATTGGGGACGCACTACGTTTGCACACGGATAGCCGTCGGGCGACCGAGGTGGACATTGCCGTCAACGCGCTCAATCGCATGTCGGAACTTGGGCGCTCGAACTACGTCCGCACCGTCTGACCTTAACGGGGTGGGGGCTACTGCGTTCGCTATCCAAGTCTATGCAACACGCTGGCAGGGCAGACATTCAGCAGTTCAAGCGTCCACCTTGGCCGAGCCTGCCCGATGGCCCTCGTCGAGGGACTGGTCATAGCCCAGCCGAACCGGCCCTTGCCGATCCAGCAGGGACTCCGCCACCAGCACACGATGCTCCGGTGCCGTTCCGCAACGTAGGCTCCAGGCCGCCACCCGGCGATACCAGAGCTGCTGGTCGAACTCGGCGATGAAGCCGATCCCGCCAAAGATTTGCTGGGCCATGCGCACAGCGGCCAGGCACTTCTCACTAGCGAACGATTTGGCCTGCGCCACCTCCACCCGCGCCGACAGGCCGTTGCTGATCCGGTAAGTCGCCTCCCGCACCAGCAGCTGCGCACCATCGACGCCGATGGTCATGTCCGCCGCCATGTGCTGGATGGCCTGGAAGGACCCGATGGGTTGGCCAAACGCAATCCTCTGCTTGGCATATTCCACCGCCCGATGCGTCGCCTCGCCGGCCGCGCCCACCATCAGTGCGGTGGTGAAGGCAGCAGCCAAGTCCATGAGTTCGAGCACGATGGACCGGCCAGACCCAGGGGCGCCGACCATGTCGGCCACCGGCACCCGAACGTCCTCGAAGCGCACCGTCGCCTCAGCATCCCCGGCCGTGGTCACCAGATCCGTGACCGAGATACCTGATGCCTTCGTGTCCACCAAGGCCAGCCCAAGGCCGCTTCCATCCAGCATCCGGAACACCACCAGGCATCGCCCGGCACTACGGAGATTGTCGACGAAAGCCTTCTCGCCGGTCAGTACAAGCTCATCCCCCCCGATCCTGCCGGCCAGCGATACGGCATCCGGTGACCAGCGGCAGTCCCGTTCCTGCACCGCATAAGTGAGCATCAGCTTGCCCTCGACCACCTGATGGAGAAGGTCGCGCTGGGTCGCGCTACCATGCCGGGCCAGGATGAGGGCAGTGACCATGGTGCCTAGCATGGGCACGGGCGTAATCTGCCGCCCGAGTTCCTCGAACAGCAGTCCCAGATAGGAAAGCGGGAGCTCCTGCCCGCCGCAGGCTTCTGGCAGGCTGATACCGAGCCAGCCCAACTCTGCCACCTTGGCCCAGAGCGCACGGGATATCCGGTCCGGGTCATGTTCGGCCTCGCGGGCCAGGGCCGCGGTTGATTCCGTTGCCAGGAACTCGGCCGCCGCTCGCTGCACCATCGTCTCGTCTGCAGTCAGCAGGACATCCATATCTCAGGCTTCCTTCCGGCGCTCTGCAGCCTGGGCGGCGACCCGGGCCCGGGGCATACCAAGCCCGTTGCGGGCGATCTGGTCGCGCATGACCTGGACGCTGCCGTGATTGACGGTGGACTGGAACGCGCCCAGCAGGTTGTGGGCGAACAAGCCGTCCTCGACTGCATCGGGCGAGCCGTTCAGCAGCTGCGCCGACGGGCCAAGGATTTGGCTAATCGCCTCCGTCGCGCGCACGCCATGCTCGGGCGCCCAGACCTTCTCGGCCGAACCCTCGTAGGAGAAAGGTTGCCCGCGCTGAGCGATGGACATGCTTCGCATCGTCATCAGCCGGGCCACCTGGCCCTCAATCCACAGCTCCGCCACCTTGTCGCGCACCCTTGAGTCGGCGCGCAGGCTGGCATTGCGCGGCTCGTTCTTCTTCAACCAGTTCACGATGTCCTCGTCACGCATGACCGAAATCAGGTAGCGCCACGCACCCACCCGATCGAGGTTGAGCCCCCGCCGAGCTACTGCCCAGCCGTCGCCTTCTTCGCCAAGCAGGCATGAGACAGGAACTACCACATTGTCCAGGAACACTTCGTTGGTGCGCGGCTCGCCATAGGTCGTCAGCGTCGGCGCACGCGGCTCGTTCTGGATCGTCCATAGCGGGCGCACGGTGATGCCGGGCGTGTCGATCGGCACGAGCAGGATGGACAACCCAGCCTGCCGCTTACTCTTCGGATCCGTCCGCACCATCAGGAAGATGTGGGTGCAGGCATGGGCGGAGGTCGTGTAGATCTTCTGCCCGTTGATGACATAGGTGTCGCCCTGGCGCAGCGCCCGGCACTGGATGCCGGCCAGGTCGGTGCCGCAGCCGGGCTCGCTGTATCCCTGGGAGAACGAGATCTCTCCCTTGATGGTGGCGGGGACAAAGGTGCGCTTCTGCTCCTCCGTGCCCGAAGCCAGGATGGCCGGGGCGCCCGTGCCGCCGCCGCCGATGCGCTTGTAGCCGATGCGCTGGAATTCCTCCTCGATAATAAACTGGTCCATCGGGCTGCCGCCCTGGCCGCCATATTCCTTGGGCCAGCTGACCGCGGTCCAGCCGCGGGCCATGATCTTTTCGAAAAAGGCGTCACCCTCCGAGCCCGACCCGCGGGCATCGTCCTTCAACTCGGCCCGCAGCGTGTCCGTCATGTTCTCTGCGATGAAGGCTTGGACATCGCGACGCAGTTGCTTCTGCTGCGGTGTAAACTCGAATTCCATGCTGATCTCCCGACTCTTCTTATGCCCGGTGCTCTTTCCAGCGGCTGAGCGTGCCGCCCTTCATGACCTTCCCTGGCAGCACGTGCCCGACCATGTCCTCGGTCATCTTCGCCGCTTCGACCAAGGCATCCAAGTCAATGCCGGTCTCGACGCCCATCTCGCCGCAGGCGAAGACCAGGTCCTCCGTGCACACGTTGCCGGCGGCGCCCTTATGCCCGGCGAAGGGACAGCCTCCCAGGCCGCCCACCGACGAGTCGAATTCCGCGACGCCCATCTCCATCGCCGCCACTGCATTGGCGACCGCGCAGCCCCTGGTGTCGTGCAAGTGCAGCTTCAGGTACAACTCCGGCCACCTGTCGCGCACCTTGCCCACCATGCTCTTCATCTGACCCGGCGTGCCCCAACCCATCGTGTCTGCCAGCGACAGGTTCTTCAGCTTGCAGCCATTATCCTCCATGATCTGCATCGCCCGGCCGATCAGGCCGATCACCTTTTCCTCTGGGATATAGCCCTCGAAGTTGCAACCGAAGGCCGCCATCACACCAAGCGAGTCCGCGGCAATCCCGGCGTTGCGGTAGCTTTCAATCCAAGCCGGCATCTGATCGAAGGTCTCGTCGATGCTGCGGTTGGTGTTGCGCTTCACAAAGGTCTCGCTGGCCGTCAGCGTCAGCTTGCCATCCATGTCAACATGGCCATTGGCCAAAGCCCGCTCCAGCCCCTTTGGGTTCAACCACAGCGCGCGGTAGCGAATGCCCGGCCGCTTATCGAGCTGATCGAACAGCTCGTTGGTATCGGCCATCTGCGGCACCGTCTTCGGGTTGACGAAGGACCCGACCTCGATCTGCCTGATGCCGCTATCGGCCAGGGCGTCGACCATCCGAACCTTTTCATCGGTGGTCAGAATACGCGGTTCGATCTGAAGGCCGTCCCTCGGGCCCACTTCGATCATTTCCACGTGTTTCGGCAGGTCGGACATCGCCTCTCTCCTCCGTCGCTGGCCATCTGGTGGGCCACTTCCGTCCATCAAGATGTTTGCGAATAAGCTATCCGCATCTTGAAATCCACCCCCGAAGCGTGTCAATTCGCCGCAACGAAGAAGACTTGGCGCTGAGATCGAGCACGAGGAACCGGCCATGGACACGATGCTGTTCACACCCATTCGCATCCGCGGAGTGGAACTCAAGAACCGCATCGTGCTGTCGCCGATGCTCACCTACTCCGCGGTGGATGGGCATGTCGGCGATTGGCACCTCATGCACCTGGGCAAGTTTGCCGCGGGCGGCTGCGGCCTGGTGTTCATGGAGTCGACAAAGGTTGACCCGCGTGGCTGCACCACCCCGGCCGATCCCGGCCTATGGAACGACCAGTTCATCCAGCCGCTGACTCGGATCACCGGGTTCATCAGGCAGTTTGGCGCGGTGCCAGGAATCCAGCTCAGCCACTCCGGCCGCAAGTCGCGCAATGCGCGCCCTTGGGAAGGTAGGGGGCCGCTGGAGATCGCCCCCCCCATGCCGGGCGGCGGCGAATGGGAACTAATTGGGCCGAGTGCGATTCCGCACGAGCCGGGGCACCCGGTGCCACGGGCCATGACGCAGGCCGACATCGACGCCACCGTCGAGGCGTGGGGCAAGGCGGCGGCGCGCGCCGCCCGGGCCGGGTTCGAGGTGGTGGAGATCCACGCGGCCCATGGTTACCTGATCCACCAGTTCCTGTCCCCGGTCGCCAACCAGCGCACCGACGCCTATGGCGGCCACCTGGAGAATCGCATGCGCTTCGCCGTCGAGGTGGCGGCGGAAACAAGGCGCAACTGGCCGGATGACAAGCCGCTCTCCGTGCGCATCTCCGCGGTTGACGAGACCGGATGGGAGATCGAGCACAGCGTGGAACTGGCAAAGCGGCTGAAGGCAGTCGGCGTCGACATCATCGACTGCAGCACCGGCGGCATCGGCAACTACACGCACGTCTCCACCTCAGCCACGGTGGGCTACGGCTACCAGGTGCCGCATGCGGAGCGCATCCGGGCGGAGGCGGGCATCATGACCATGGCGGTGGGCCACATCATCCATGCCGATCAGGCCGAGGCGATCCTGCAAAAAGGCCGTGCGGACCTGGTCGCCATCGGGCGGGAGATGCTGCACAATCCGAACTGGCCCATCGATGCCGCGCAGAAGCTGGGTGTCGAGTCCGGCTTCGCCCAGGCGCCGCCACCCTATGCTTATTGGCTGGAGAAGCGGGCGCAGTCCCGCTTCCCGGGCCGCCCCTCCACCTGGCAGACCGGGATAGAGGCGCCGAGCCCCGACCCAGTTGGGAGTACCGTCTGATGCGGCACCCGATGTCGCAAATCCCTGGCGTTTATCACCGTCGCCTTGGCGACCTGCTCGTCACGGCCGTGAGCGACGGCTACGTGGACCCGCCGCTGGATGCGGTGCGCGGCATAAGCACCTCCGAGGCAGATCGGATGGTGCAGGACGCCACTGGCCGGCCAACGGTGCGTATCGGTGTCAACATGTTCGCCATTCGCGGGGCCGGGCGGATCGTGCTGGTGGATGCGGGGTCCAGCACCACCATGGGCCCGACCTGTGGCCGCCTGCCCGAAAGCCTGCGCGCCGCCGGGATCGAGCCCGGCGACGTCGACACGGTCCTGCTGACCCACATCCACCCCGACCACTCCAACGGGCTCACGGACGACGACGGTGTCGCCCTGTTCCCGCGGGCCGAGGTCGTGGTGCACGCGACCGAACTGGCCCACTGGTTCGACGATACCGAGATGGCAAAGGCCGACGAGCGCACCCGCACCCGCTACTTTGCCTCCGCCCGCTTTCGCCTGCCGCCCTATCGAGACCGCACCCGCACCTTCCAATCGGGCGAGGTGTTGCCCGGCATCGTCGGCGTGCCTAGCCCGGGGCACACGCCGGGCCATTGCGCCTATCGGATCCGCTCGGGTGAGGAGGAGATGATCATCTGGGGCGATACTGTGCACGTGCCGGAGCTGCAGGTGCCGCGCCCGGATGTCACGATGCTGTATGACTACGACGGCCCAATGGCCGCCGCGTCCCGCAAGCAGATCTTCGAGATAACCGTCCGGGATCGCCTGGTCATCGGCGGCATGCACCTGCACTTCCCCGGTTTTGCCCGCCTGGCCCGGGACGGGTTCGCCTACCGGTTGCAAACGGAGCCCTGGGCCTACGAGATCTGACCCGGCGTCCGTTCCAAATCGCGCGCGACCGCCAGCAACACGGGCGCCACCTGCTTCCGCAGGAAGTCGGCCGAATGCGTCATGGCCGAGCCGGCGCAGGTGAGACCAAACATCGCCCGGTCGTCGAACCCGCGCACCGGAACCGCCACCGCGTTGTAGCCGGGATGGAAGACGCCGATGTTCAGGATGAAGCCGACCTTGGCCGCTTCCTTCACCGCCACCTGAAAAAACGGCTGCACGGTCGGCCAACGCGGATCGTTGGGGCCATGCTCCTCCAACAGTGCTTCCCGCTCGTCCGGTTCCAGACCCGCCAGCAAGCCCCAGCCCACGGCCGAGCTGAGCAGAGGCAGCCGGGCGCCGACGCGCAGGTTCATCACAAGGGTTGCTTCGCTGATGCAGCGCTGCACGAACACCATGCGACCGCCGTCCCGGGCGCCCAGGCCGCTGGCGGAACCGAACCGGTCCGCAATCGCCTGCATCGGTGCCCGGGCTACCTCCGCCAGCGGAATCGAGGCGAGGGCTGAGCGCCCCAGCTTCAGCACGGGAATACCGGGCCGCAACTTGTCACCGTTGACCGGAACCAGATAGCCGAGCTGTATCATAGTGTGGCACAGGCGCCAGACCGTCGGCTGCGGCAGCCCGGTCATCGCGGCTAGTTGCGTCCCGCCGATCTCCGGCCGGGAGGAGCTGAAGCAGCTGAGGATATCCAGCCCCCGTGCTAGAGCCGTGACGAAGGGTCGCTCCCCGTCATTTGCAGCGGGGTCATCTGCCGCGGGCGCTGGAATGATGGCGCTCCGCCGGGCCTTCTGGTCGGTCACGTCGATGTCGCGATCAAGGCGGCCAGGGCGCGCAGCCGTGGCCCGACTTCTTCCCGCAGCCGCGCGCCGGACAGCACCGAGGCAGCGCCGCCGCAGTTCAGCGTGAACGAGGGTAGGCCATCGGCGCCCATCACGGGAACGGCGGCGGTGGTGTAGCCGGGATGCAGCACGCCCGGGTTGATAATGAAGCCCTCGGCCTGGAACTCCGCCAGGGCTGCCCGAAAGGCCGGCTTCGCGGCAGCCCAGGCCACGGGAGCGCCGGTGGCCTCGTCCCAGGCTGTTTCCGGCAGCCCCGCCAGGTAGGCCCAGCCCATAGCAGAGGTCGCGACCGGCACACGGGAGCCGACGCGAAGGTTCAACACGAGCTGGGATGCGCTTTCGCACCGCTGCACGAAACGCATGTCGTGCCCGTCCCGCACGGCCATGCCGGCCGCGCCCCCCACTTCGTCGGCTAGTTCCTGCAAGTAGGGGCGGGCCAGCTCGGCCAAGGGCAGTTCCGAAAGCGTGGCATAGCCAAGACGCAGGACAGCTAGGGCCGGTCGCAGTCGTCCGCCTTCCCCCGCGCCCAGGTAACCGAGGGACAGCAAGGTCTGGCACAGGCGCCAGGCCGTCGGCTGTGGCAGATTGAGCTCCGCCGCTATTTCCGTCACGCTGAGGCTGGGCCGCGCCGGATGGAAGCAGCCGAGGATCCTGAGCCCGCGGGCCAGGGCAGTGACGAACTGGCGGTCCGGCGGCGCCTCGCGCCTAGCCCTGTTCGAGCTTGTTGCCGTTTGAACCAAGCATCCTCCGTGACGGCATCTGAACGGTCGACAAGCCGGCGTTTACAAGCGCAGGAAGACCGGGTAGCTTAATGATAAGCGAGTGAATAACTCGCACAGTGAATACAAGACGTCAAGACTTGGTACGAAGCCGACAGAGATCGGCATCTCCGGGAAGCGTTCAATTGATGTCCAGTCCTCTTAGCCACATCAAGGTTATTGAGATCAGCGTGGCGATGGCCGGACCATTCTGCGGCATGATGCTGGCAGACTACGGCGCCGACGTCGTCAAGGTTGAACGCGTCGGGCACGGCGACGACAGCCGGGCCTGGCCCCCGCACTTCCACGGCGGCATGTCCCATTATTACGCCTCCGCGAACCGCAACAAGCGCAGCATCGCGCTCGATCTTAAAGACAGGGAAGGTGTGGCCGTCGCGCGCCGGTTGATCGAGGACGCGGACGTGCTGATCGATAACTACCGCTTCGGCGCCCTGGCCCGGGCCGGGCTGGACTACGAGTCGCTCGCGGCTGCCAATCCCCGGCTGATCTACTGCTCCATCAGCGGCTTCGGCGCCAGCGGCCCGCGCCGGGACGACCCGGCGAACGACCTATTCATGCAGGCCTTCAGTGGCGGCATGAGCATCACCGGCGAGATCGGCGGCGCCCCCATGAAGATGGGCCTATCGGTCGCCGATGTCGGCGCCGGGCTGATGGGCACGATCGGCATCATGATGGCGCTGGAAGCGCGGCATACAACCGGTCGTGGCCAGCGCGTCGACACCTCCCTGCTCGAAGGGCAGGTTTCGATGCTATCCTACCACCTGTGCCGCTTCTTCTCGACCGGGAAGGTGCCGGAGCCTTCCGGCAGCGGCAGCGCGACGCAGATCCCTTACCAGGCGTTCAAGGCCGCGGATGACTGGATCGTCATCGCCGCATTCAACCAGCGCATGTGGAGCGGCTTTTGCAGCGGGGTCGGCTGCCCGGAGTGGGAGCGCGACCCACGCTTCACCGACGCAAATGCCAGGGCCCGGCATCGCGACGCCTTGCTGACCCTGATTGGGGAGACCCTGGCCCGGCAACCCGCCCAGCACTGGATCGGCAGGCTGGATGCCGTCGGCGTGCCCTGCACCCGCGTCAATCGCATCAACCAAGTGGTAGAGGAGGACCAGGTAGCCGCCCGCGAGATGATCCGGGAGATCGACGTCCCTGACCTCGGCCGCATCAAGGTTGCGGGGCTGCCGATCAAGCTGTCGGAAACGCCGGGCCGGATCGAACGGCACCCGCCGCACCTGGGCGAGCACACGGAGGAAGTGTTGCGGGCGCTGGGCTACGGCGCGGAGGAGGTGGCCACCCTGGCCGAGGCCGGTGCCGTGGGCCTGCGCCGCGCGCCAGGCCGGCCCGTATCCGAGACGACCGCAGCGTGACGGGAGCCGAACCGATGGCCACCATCCTGACCGACGAGATCCGTTCCTACATCGGACGGCAGAGCGACACCGTCACCGCCTGCGACGCGGTCGAGCCCGGAGCTGTCCGCCGCTACGTCCAGGCGATCATGGCCGACGATGACCGCGACTACGCGCCAGACGCGGCCGCTGCGCGCTTCGGCGGCCCGGTGGCCCCGCCCATTTACCCCGCATTCATGTTCCGCCGCCCGCTCGGCACGCCGGACGTGCTGAACGAACGGGCCGAGGACCCGGACTTCGACGGCCTGGTGTCCGCTGCCAGCGACGGCCTGCCCGAACTTCCGCTGCCCGGCCGCGCCCTGCTGAATGGCGGGTCGGAGATCGAGTTCCTCCGTTTTGCCCGTCACGGCGAGCAAGTCAGCCAGCACTCCCGCTACGCTGACATCTATGAGCGGCAGTCGAAGAACGGGCCTATGCTGTTCGTGGTCGTGGAGACCGAATACGCCGTGGGCGCGGAGGTGCTGCTGCGCGTCCGCAAGACCATCATCCGCCGGTGATGCTTCGATGAGCGGCAGCGAGCCGGCGCCGTGGTCTGCGATCGAGCGGCACGCGCGGGTGCTGCGGACCCCGTGCGGCGCCGGCGAGATGATTTGGCGGGTCTGGGGCGCTGGGGCGCCCCTGGTGCTCCTGCACGGAGGCGCCGGATCATGGCGGCACTGGCTCAGAACGATTGAGGCATTCCGGGGCGAGCGCATGGTGGTAGCACCGGACCTGCCCGGCCTGGGTGAGTCCGCTGACGTGCCGGATACCGCCACGGACGGTGGCGCCGGGATCGTGGCGGCTGGGCTCGCCGAGGTGTTGGGAGACACGGCAGCCGCCGACCTGGTCGGCTTCTCCTTCGGCGGCGCCATTGGCGGTTTGGTCGCGGCGCGGCTTCCGGTCCGTTCCCTCACCCTCGTCGGCGCCGGCGGGCTGGGCGTGATCCGCGGCGGTGCCAGGCTGGAGCGGGTGCGGGACAAAGAAGGTGCCGCGCGCGAGGCCGCGCACCGCACCAACCTGCACCGCTGGATGATCGCCGACCCCGGCCGCATTGATGCCGCCGCGGTCGCGATCCAGGACTGGAACAGCCGCCACGCCCGGTTCGACAGCCGTGCCATCGGCACCGGCGACGCCCTGGTGCACGTGCTCCCCTCCCTGCCGTGCCCAATCGCCGGGATCTGGGGAGAGCACGACCACTCGGTGAAGGGCGAGACGGATCGGCCCCGCGCCGTGCTGCAGTCAATCCAGCCCGGGTCCCGCTTCGTGGTCGTGCCCGGCGCCGGCCACTGGGTCGCATACGAGGCGCCCGATGCCTTCGCCACCGCCTTGCGCGGTCTGCTCGCCCCTTCTTCCGCGGAGAACCGCACGCATGAACCCGTCTGACCCGATGATGCCGGCGCTGGCCTTCGAGGATGTCGCGGTCGGGCAGGAGGCCGGGCCCATGCACAAGGGGCCCTTCACCACCGCCCACCTAATGCGCTGGTCCGCCGCGATGGAGAACTGGCACAGGATCCATTACGACCTGCCTTTCGCCACCGGCCACGACAAGCTGCCGGGTCTGCTGATCAACGGGTCGTTTAAGCAGCAGCTGATCGCGCAGCTGTTGAAGGACTGGGCGGGCCCAACGGGCTGGGTGTGGAAGATCCGGTTTCAGTTCCGCGCCATGAACCTCGTGGGCGAACGGCTCGACATCTGGGCCCGCATCACTCGGACCGAGCGCCGTGCGGAATACGGCCTAGTCCAGATGGAGCTGGGCATCCGCAACGAGCACGGCGTGGAGTCGACGCCCGGCAGCGCCACGGTTGCCCTGCCGTTCCGTGGCGGCAAGCCGGTGCCGTACCCTTTTGTTCCGTCCGCAGTATAGGAAGTTCCCATGGCGCTGACCCGTGACCTAGGCCAGTTCGTTTCTGACCTGTCGCCCAACCGCGTGCCGGACGCAGCCGCTTCCATCGCCCGCACCGGCTTCATCGACTGCATCGGCGTGATGTTCGCCGGGCGCGAGGAGGAGCCGACCCGGCTGTTGCAAGACGTGCTGAAGCCCGCACCGGGCCCGGCCACGCTGTATTTTAGCGAGCAGACCGCCGGCGCTCCTGAAGCCGCCTGGATCAACGGCACCGCCGCCCACGCGCTGGACTACGACGATGTGGCCCTGCGCGGCCATCCCAGCACCGTGCTGGTGCCCGCCATTCTGGCCGAGGCGGAAACGCTGGACGCCTCCGGCCGCGACATGGTGGTGGCCTTCGTCGCGGGATACGAGGTCTGGGCGGAGTTGGGCCGGCGGGAAACCGGCTATCACCACGGGAAGGGCTGGCACCCCACCGGCATCTTCGGCGCGATCGCCGCAGCAGCAGCCTGCGCCCACCTACGCCGGCTGGACCCGGTTCAGACCGCCCAGGCCATAGCACTCGGTGCCTCGCAGAGCGCCGGGCTGATGGCGAATTTCGGTACTATGACGAAGCCATTCCACGCCGGAAAGTCCGCCCATGCCGGCGTGATGGCCGCGCGTCTGGCCGCCGCCGGGTTCACCGCCTCGATGGACGCGCTGGAGCATCCGCAGGGCTTCCTGGCCGCCGTGTCGCCGGAGGGCAAGGTTGACCGCGAGGGCAAGGCCGAGGGGCTTGGCGAGACTTGGCGCATCATGAAATCCGGCCTGGCGGTGAAGAAATACCCTACCTGCTACTGCACCCACCGTGCGATCGACGGCATGCTCAACTTGGTGCGGGAGCGGGATGTGAAGCCCGGCGACGTGGCCGCGGTGACCGTCACCCTCAGCGAGAACTTCGCCACCATCCTGCGCAACCACTTGCCGCAGACCGGGCTGGAGGCAAAGTTCAGCATTGAGTTCGCCATGGCGTGCGCCCTAGTCGCGCGGCGGGTTGGCCTGGGTGAGCTGACCGACGAGTTCGTACACCGGGCGGACGTGCAGGCGCTGATGCCCCTCGTGTCCGTGCAGATCAGCACGGAACCGGATCCCGGCTATCCCGGTGCCGCGCTGAACGACCAGGTGACGATCCGCCTGGTGTCCGGCGACACGCTGGTGGGGGCGCCCGTGCACCGCGCCCGCGGCCACATCGACAATCCGCTGACGGAGCAGGACCTGTTCACCAAATTTGAGGACTGCCTGACGGTCGGCCGCTCCGCCGTACCGCCTCAGGTGATGTTTGACCGGCTGAAAGGGATGGAGCACGCATCGGCCCGCTCCCTGGCCGCCGTGCACTAACGGACATGGACCAAGCCAGTGCCCCCGTCTGCTTGCCCACAGTACCAACCACGGCGCCGGCCGGCTTCGTGCCGCCGCCCGACGCCTGCGACGCGCACGTCCACGTTTTCGGCGACCCGGCATGCTACCCTTACGCGGCCGAGCGCAGCTTCACCCCTTCACCAGGCCAGACCCTGGCCGCGCTGGACGACCTGCACCGCACGCTCGGCTTCGCCCGGTCCGTGATCGTGCAGAGTGGCGTGCAAAGCCCAGCGGTGATGCTGGACGCGTTGCGTGCGGAACCGGACCGGCTGCGCGGCATCGCGGTGCTGAAGGGCGACGTGTCCGACGCGGAGTTGCGGGAGCTGCACGAAGCAGGCGTGCGTGGCGTCCGCGTGAACCTGTTCCAGCGCGGCGGAGTGCAGGTGTATCGGGGCGGCACCGGCTTTGCCGACCTCGAAGCGATCGCGCCGCGGGTGAAGCGGTTCGGTTGGCACATCCAAGCCTGGCTGGACGCCGACCACCTCGCGCACTGGGCCCCGCAGCTGTTGGGTTTCGGCCTCGACGTCGTCGTGGACCATATGGGCCGCATCACCACGGACCGGAGAGTGGGCAGTCCCGGCTTCCAGCACCTTTGCACGCTGCTGCGGGAGGGCCGCGTGTGGTGCAAGCTCTCGGGTGCGGACCGGATCTCCGTGGCTGGGGCGCCTTACCAGGATGCCGTGCCCTATGCCCATGCGCTGCTGCAGGCCAACCCCGGCCGGGTGGTGTGGGGCACGGACTGGCCGCACGTGAACTACTATGACCGACCGGTCCCGTCCGACACCGGCCTGGTCGAGCTGCTGCCGCTGATCGCACCCGATCAGACAGACAGGCAGCGGCTCCTGGTGGACAATCCCGGGCAACTCTACGGCTACTAGAACAAGTGGCGCGGCAAAGCGCCCGTAACGGAGGAACGATGCCATGACCCGATCCAAGCTGACCCTGCTCGCTGGCATCGCGGTGGCGATGCTGGCCGCAGCACCTGCCCGTGCGGCATGCGAGCTGAAGCTGGGCATCGTCGGCGGTCTGTCCGGCGCCACGGCGCAGTGGGGCCTGGCGACGAAGGCGGCCGTGGAGTTTGTGGCTGCGCAAACCAACCAGGCCGGCGGACTGCCGATCGGGTCCGACAAGTGCCAGGTCATCACGTCGGCGATCGACGATAAGGCCTCTGCCGAAGGGGCCGCCGCCGCCGCCAACCAGCTGGTCAGCCAGGGCGTTCGTTTCATCATCGGCCCGGTCGTGGCGCCCGCTGCCACCGGTATCAAGCCGATCGCGGCGCGCAACAACGTGCTGGTGTTCCTGGACAGCTACGCGAAGAACGCCATCGCTCCGCAATTTCCACTCGTCTTCCACGAGGGGCCCGGCCCCAGCGTCTGGGCCGACCCCATCATTAAGGCGGCGAAAGCGAAGTTCGGCATCAAGTCGGTCGTGGTCGTGGCGCCCAACGACCAGGGTGGCACCGATATCGCCAGCGTCGATGTGGACATCTACAAGAAGAACGGCATCGAGGCCTCGGACGAGTATTACCAGCGCGGCACGCAGAACTTTGCCGCCATCGTCACCCGCATCCTCAGCCGTAGCCCGGACGCGGTGGACACCTCCTCCTCTGCCCCATCGGATGCCGGCGTAATCGTGAAGCAGTTGCGCGAAGCAGGGTTCAAGGGTCCGATCGGCCGTCTGGGCGGGGCGGCAACCGACGAGATCCTGCGCATCGTGGGCGGTCCCTCGGTGCTGAAGGACTTCTACTGGTTCGAGAACGTCCCGACAGAGGACGAGCAGGTCAAGGCGATCTACCCGGACTTCAAGAGGGTGATGGGCGTGGATGCGCCCGAGAACACCAACCTGATGCTCTGGGCCGCAGCCACCAACATGCTGCTGAAGGCCGTCAGCAAGGCCGGCACGGTCACTGACACAAAAAAAGTGGCCGAGACCCTGCGCGGCCTTCCGGTCGAGGACTACTACTTGGGCAGCGGCCACTGGAGCGGGAAGGCCTTCTTCGGCATCAACCAGGAGATGGCCTTCCCCTTCGGTATCGGCATGATGGTCGACGGCAAGCTGCTTCCGGTGGAGCGCGTCGAAGCGCCGGCTGACTGACGGAGGCGGCACGGTGAACGTGATCGTGTCGGCCGGGCTGATCGGGTTAAGCCTGGGCGCGCAGTATGCGCTCCTGGCCCTAGGCTTCACGCTGATCTTCGGCATACTGGGCGTGGTGAACTTTGCCCATGGCGGCTTCTATGTGCTGGGCGGCTACCTCGCCTATGCCGCCGTAACCGTTCTCGGTCTGCCCTATCCCTTGGCCGTGCTGCTCGCCGTGCTGGCGACCGCGGCACTCGGCTGGCTCTTCCAATTGCTGTTGATCGAGCGCGTGGTGGACGATCACCTCGCCACGCTGATGCTGACGCTGGGCCTCTATATGGTCCTGTCCAACGGGGTGCTCGTGACCTTCGGGCCGGAGTCGCGCCAGTTCGCCTTCCCGGTCACCGGCACGCTCCGCTATGGCGGCTTCTACATGCCCCTGGCCAACCTCGTCGTGCTCTGCATCTGCTTGCTCGCTATCGGCTCCGTGTACCTGCTGATGTATCGAACCGGCCTGGGCCGGGCGCTACGCGCGCTAGCGGATGACCGGCATATTGCGGCGACCCAGGGGCTGCGGCCGCGCCTGCTGTTTCCCCTGGCCTTCGCCATCGCTGCCGGGCTGGCGGGGCTAACCGGTGCCCTAGTGACGCCCATCCTGTCGCTGGGGCCGAGCGTCGGAGATCCCGTGCTGGGGACGTCCTTCCTCATTGTCATCCTGGGTGGTTTCGGCAGCATCGGCGGCGCCACTGTAGCCGCTTTCCTGGTAGGCCTAGTGGAGGCCTATTCCAGCGTCTACCTCGGCGGGTCCATGGGCGCGCTGGTTCTGTTCGTGTTGGTGTTGCTCGTCCTGGTAGCCCGGCCCGCCGGCCTATTCGGCCGCGAAGTCCGGAGCGCGTGATGCGCAACCTTCATGGCACCGTCCTAGGCGAAGTCGGCGCAATCTTGGTGGTCGCCTGCGGCATGGCCGTGCCCTTCGTCACCGTCGATCCTTTTGCCACCTCCGTTGCCAACCAGGTCGCTATCGCCGTCACCGCGGCGTTTAGCGTATACCTGATGCTGCGGATGAACCTGCTGACCTTCGCTGTGCCGGCTTTCATGGCGATCGGCGGTTACGCGACCGCGATCGCCGGGCTGCGCTTGGGGCTGACGGACTGCCTCCTCCTGACCGTGGTCAGCTTCGTGGTCCCAGGCCTCGTGGCGCTACCGTTGGGCGCCCTCGTGCTGCGGCTCCGGGGCGTTTACTTCGTGCTGGTCACCTTCCTGCTGACGGAGATCACGCAACTCGTTCTATTCGAAACTCCGGTTTTCACCGGGGGCGCGAACGGCCTCACCGGCATGCCGACCGTCACGCTGTTCGGGGCCGAACTCGGCGACAACCGATCCGTGCTGGCGCTGGCTATGGGGCTGGCCCTCCTCGCTTCGGTGGTCACCGCGCTCGCGACCGGCCTCTACCGACAGCAATTCGCCGCCATCGAAGAAAACGAGCTGCTGGCGCAGAGCCTGGGCCTGGTGGTCTGGCGCTACAAGGTGATCGGCTTCGTGCTGGCCGCGGGGTTGGCGGGAATGGCCGGTTTCTCGCTGGTCAACATGCTGCTCACGGCGCACCCGTCCTCGTTCAGCTCCGCCACCGCGGTCAACACCATCGCTTACACCATCATCGGCGGCCGCTACTCCATGCTTGGCAGCATCGTCGGCTGTGTCCTGCTGGTCTGGATGTCCAACGTGTTCAGCGCGCAAGGCCAGTTCTCACAGGGCCTATTCGGCTTGCTGCTGATCGTCACCGTACTGGCGGCGCGCGGCGGTATTGTCGGCACGGTCGCGGGCCTGGTCCGCCGGGCGTCGCTCCAGCCACGCCCGCCCATCGCGCCCGCGCCGGTCCGCAAGGGTCCGGCATGAGGCGCGGGCTGGAACTGCGCGCGGAGGCGGTGAGCAAGCGCTTCGGCGGTCTGCTCGTATTTGATGGCCTGGAGTTCGCCATTGCTCCTGGCGAGGTATTGGGCGTAATCGGGCCCAACGGCGCCGGCAAGACCACGCTGATCAACGTGCTCTGCGGCAAGCTGGGGCTCAGCAGCGGCCGCGTCCTGCTGGGCGGCCAGTCCGTGGGCGACTTGCCGCTACATGCCCTAGCCCGCCTCGGCCTCGTGCGCAGCTTTCAGCAGACCAACACATTCAAGAGCTGCACGGTGCGTGAGAACCTGTCCCGCGCCATCCGCTTCAGCAGCGCACCCGCCAGTCTATGGGACCAGCTGCACCCGCTCTTGCGCCAGTTCGATCTTGCCTCACGGCTGGAGGAGCCCAGCGACAAGCTGCCTTACGGGCTGCAGAAGATGCTGGGCCTGATGCTGACCTACGCCGTGCAGCCGAAGGTACTGCTGCTGGACGAACCCGCCGCCGGGCTGGAGCGTCGCGAACGATCCCTGGTCGACGCCTTCGTGCAAGCGGCCCAGGCGGATCACGGCTGCTCCGTGCTGATCGTGGAGCACGACATGGACCTGGTTCGCCGGCTCTGCCCCCGCATCCTGGTGCTGGACGCCGGGCGGCTGCTGGCGGAGGGCCCGCCCGAGACGGTGCTGGCCCGGCGCGACGTGATCGACGCCTACATGGGCGTGGTCGACGATGGGGAGGCTGCCCCATGCTGAGCATCGAGGGGCTTGAGGTCCGCTACGGTGGTATCACCGCGCTGCGCGGCGTGTCGGTAGAGGTGAACGAGGGTGAGACCGTGCTGCTGATCGGCGCCAATGGGGCCGGCAAATCCAGCCTGATCAATGCGGTGATCGGCGCCGTGCCCAGTTGCGGGGGCGCCATCCGGTTCCGCGGCACCGACCTCGGCCCGCTCAGCACCGACCGCCGGTCCCGCGCCGGGATCGGCTACTCGCCGGAAGGGCGCCGCGTGTTCCCTAGCATGTCGGTCACTGACAACGTGCTATCCGGCGCCTTCAACCTGCCGCGGCAGCGGCAGCGGGAGTCGCTGGATTTCCTGCGCACAGCCTTTCCCATCCTGGCCGAACGCTCCAATCAACCCGCCGGACAGCTGAGCGGCGGCGAGCAGCAGATCGTCGCCTTCGCCCGCGCTCTGTGTGCAGAACCACCTCTGGTCCTGTTGGACGAGCCATTCCTCGGCCTGGCCCCGGTCTGGATCGGCCGCATCAGCGACGCAATCCGCGAGATGCAGCGCCGAGGCACCACCATCCTAATGACGGAGCAGATGGCCCGCCCGGCGCTGAAGCTCGCCACGCGCGGCTACGTCATGCGCGGTGGCGAGGTGCGTCGCAGCGGCACCATCGCCGAGATCCGTGACCAGGCGCTGGTTGAGGAATATCTCTGACTCCGAGGAAGGGCACCTCCGGCCGCTCCGAAGCGGCGCCGCAGGCTTTCCCTCCGCGGCAGCCCCTTCGGGCTCGGCACCGACACTTCCACGAATGCCGGTCCAAGGTCGCCGGCCATGGCGGGATCCACGGGCAGTACCCCTGACCGCTGGAGGCAAACCGCCAAGCCAGGATCAGAACGACCGTGGCAACCCCAACACGTGCTGCGACAGGTAGGACAGCACCATGTTGGTCGAGATTGGCGCCACCTGATACAGCCGCGACTCTCGCCATTTCCGTTCTATGTCGTATTCCCGCGCGAAGGCGAAACCACCATAGGTCTGCATCGCCGCCTCTGCCGCCTTCCACGTGGCTTCCGAGGCCAGCAGCTTGGCGATGTTCGCGTCCGCCCCGCAGTCCCGTCCGGCGGTGAAGGCCGCGGCGGCGCGGCGGCACATCATGTCCGCCGCTTCCAGCTCCGCGAAGGCGCGGGCCAACGGGAACTGCACGCCCTGGTTCTGCCCAATCTCGCGGTCGAATACCCGGCGATCCTTGGCGTAGGTGACTGCACGGTCCAGCAGCCAGCGGCCGTCGCCGACGCACTCGGAAGCCACCAACACCCGCTCCGCGTTCATGCCGTCCAGGATGTAGCGAAATCCACGCCCCTCCTCGCCGATTAGGTTGGCGGCCGGCACTTCCAGCCCGTCCATGAAGATCTCGGTGGTGTTGTGGTTGATCATCGCCTTGATTGGTCGGATGTCCAGCCGGCCGCCATGATCCCCGCGCAGGTCCACCAAGAACACCGAAAGCCCGTCGGTTTTCTTCTTCACTTGGTCCAGCGGCGTGGTACGGGCCAGCAGCAGCATCATGTCCGAGTGCAGCGCGCGCGAGGTCCAGACCTTCTGTCCCGTGACCACGTAGGTGTCGCCCCGTTTCTCCGCCCGGGTCTTCAGCTTGGTGGTGTCGGAGCCCGAGGTCGGCTCCGTCACGCCGAAAGCCTGCAAGCGCAGCGCGCCGGAGGCGATCTGCGGCAGGTAGCGCTGCTTCTGCGCCTCGCTGCCGTGGCGCAGCAGCGTGCCCATGATGTACATCTGCGCATGCGCCGGGGAAGCGGTGCAGCCGCTGGCGTTGATCGTCTCCAGGATCACCGCGGCGGCGCGTAGCGGCAGGCCGGTGCCGCCGTACTCCTCGGGGATCAATGCGCCGAGGAACCCGGCTTCCGTCAGCTCCTTGACGAACTCGGTAGGGTAGCCCGACTGCTCGTCCAGGTCCCGCCAGTATTTGCCGGGGTAGTTCTCGCACAGGCGCCGGACTGCCTCCCGCAGCTCCGGATAGTCCTCGCCGAGCTCGACGGTCACGGGGAGGTCGGTCGTTTGATGCATGTCCATCTCTAGCGTCCCTTAAACACCGGCTTGCGCTTTTCGCTGAACGACAACACGCCCTCGCGGCGGTCCTCGGTCGGCACCATGCGGTTGTAGGCCTCGATCTCGAACAACATCCCGTCCTCCAGGCTCATGGACAGGCCGTGGTGCATGGACCGCTTGGCCTGCCGTATGGAGATCGGCGCGTTGCCGGCGATCACGGCCGCCGTTTCCAGCGCCTCGTCCAGCAGCGTGCCCGGTTCGCACACGCGGTTGACCATGCCCCAGCGCTCCGCATCCTCGGCCGACCAGGGCCGCCCGCTCAGCAGCAACTCCTTGGCCCGGCGCTCACCCACGGCGCGCGGCAGGGTCTGGGTGCCGCCCGCGCCGGGCATGATGCCGATGGTCACTTCCGGCAGGGCGAAGCGCATAGTGCGGGCGGCGTAGATGAAGTCGCAGGCCAAGGCCATCTCGCACCCTCCGCCATAGGCCGCGCCGTTCACCGCAGCGATCACCGGCACCGGGCAGGCGATCAGGGCTGCGGCTTTGCGCTCGAAGATGTGGTGCTGCGCCTGCCACTCCGCATCCGTCATGCCGCGGCGCTGCTTCAGGTCGCCGCCGGCGCAGAAGGCCCGGTCGCCCGCGCCCGTCAGCACCACGGCGCGGCAGGTGCTCGGATGGGCGCCGAGGGTTCCGAACACGTCGAGCATGTCCAGGCCCATCTGCGTGTTCATGGCATTCATCGCTGCCGGACGGTTCATCGTGACCAGCAGCACGTCCGGATGGGGCCGGGTCACCAGGAGCGTCTCGTACTCTGCCTGCATGCTACTGCGCCTTGTCCAAGAGGTCGTTGTGCTCGCCCAGGCGCGGCACCGGCCACTGCATCTCCGGCCGCATCCCGTCGAAGCTGACGGGAAGGCCGACCATGCGCAGCCCATCCGCCCGTTGTGCCTGCAGGATGCCCAGCGCTTCCGTCTGGGGATGGGCCGCGACCTGGGCGACGTCCTGCAGCGGCGCGTTGGGTATGCCCAATGCGTCCAGCCGCGCCGCAAGCGCGTCCAGCGCCTGGCGCCTCGTGGCCTCCTCGATCATCGGCAGCAGCACCTCCCGGTGCGCCACCCGCCCGGCATTGGTGGTGAACCGCTCATCCGCTGCCCATTCCGGATGACCCAGCACCGTGCAGAGCTTGCGATACAGCCCGTCATTGCCGGCCGCGATCATCAGCCAGCCATCCCGCGTGGGGAAGCACTGGTAAGGCACGATCTCCGCCACGCCGGAGCCGTAGGGCCGCCTCGTCTCGCCCGAGGCCCCGTAGCTTGCCATGGGCAGAGTCAGCCAGCTCAGCGCCGTCTCGTATAGGGAGGTGCTGATGCAGCCGCCGCGCTTCGTCTTCGCCCGTTCGATCAGGCTCGCCAGGATGCCGATGGTCGCCCACATGCCCGCACCCATGTCCACCAGCGAGGCGCCGGTGCGCACGGGCGGACGCCCGCCACCCTCGCCGGTGATGCTCATCAGGCCGGCGAAGGCCTGCATCAATGGGTCGTAGCCCGGCTTGCTGGTCAGCGGCCCGGCCTCGCCGAAGGCGCCGACATTGCAGACGACCAGGTCCGCCTTCTCCGCCAGCAGCCCGGCCGCACCTAGCCCGGCCGCCTCGAACACCCCGGCCCGCAGGTTTTGGATGACGACGTCCGCCCGCTGCAGGATCAATTCTCGCAATGCCGCGACGGCTTCCGGGTCGCCAAAGTCGACCGTCAGCCCCTTCTTGCCGCGATTATAGGCGTGGAAGGCGGACGCCGTGCCTTCCCAGAACGGTGGTCCCCAGCCGCGCGCGTGGTCGCCACCCTTCGGGTTCTCCACCTTCAACACTTCGGCGCCAAGTTCCGAGAAGATCAGGCCGGCGAACGGCGCGGCAATGCTATGCCCAATCTGGATTACTACGATTCCGCTGAGAGGCTTGGCGCTAGACATGATTATCTTTCTGCATATGCTGTCACATACTATGTAGATAGTTAACTGGGGCAAGCAACGTCCCTGTAGCAGCAACGGAGGTCGTCCCATGCCTGAACTGCTCCCCCGGGCCACAGCCCTTGCCGTCATTGCCACGCGCTTCGCGGACCGCATCGCGGTCACCGACCGTAGCGGCGCGATCAGCTACGACGCCCTGTTCCGCAAGGCGGCTGGCCTGGCGCATAATCTGGTTGCGGCCGGCGTGAAGCCCGGCGAGCCCGTCGCCAGCGTGGTGCGCAACAGCATCGGCTCCGTCTGGGTGGGGTATGGCATCGCGCTGTCCGGGGCCGCGGACCTGGCGCTGAACCCGAACCTGAACGAGGTGGATCGTCGCCACTGCCTCGGTTTGGGCCAGGTCCGCCACGTCGTCACCACGAATGGGGAGGCCGGGTTCTTCGAGGGGCTCGGGCTCACGGTGCACCGGGTCGAGCAGGTCGAGGAGCGCCCGCTGGTCGCGGATGAGTTGCCTGCCACCAGCATGGAGGATTGGGCCAGGGTCGGCTTCACCTCCGGCACTACGGGCATGCCGAAGGGCATCGTCACCACGCAGCGCGGCCGCTGGATGGGCAACCTGCTGCAGCGCGCCACCATGCCGCACCGACCGGGACTGGATAGCCGGCTGCTGCTGATGACGCCGTTCTCCCACGGAGCAAGCCTGCTGACCTTCGCCTACATGGACGTCGGCGGCTCCGTGGTCCTGCTGGACGGGGTGGACACCGACCACGTCATCGGCCTGATCCGCCGGGGCGAGGTGGACGAGATGTTCGCGCCGCCCACCGTGCTGGCCAAGATCGTCGCCACCGCAGAAGGAACCAGCTTGCCGGGGCTGAAGACGATCTACTGCGGCACCGCCGTGCTGTCGCCGCGCCTGTATGCCCGCGCCCGCGCCATCTTCGGCCCGGTCATCCGCATCACCTATGGTAAGACCGAGGTGGTTAATCCCATCACCGTGCTGGAAGCACCGGAAACCGAGGCCTGGTATGCTGAGGGCGGCGAGCACGCCGATGCCTGCGTCGGTTGGCCCGCCAGCGGCGTGGAGATCACCATCGACGGCCAGTCCAGTGCGGCACCCGGCACGGTGGGGGAAGTCCGCATTCGTGCCCAGCAGATGATGGCGGGCACCATCCGTCCAGAGGGCTACGAAGCGCTCCCGCCCGACGGCTTCCACAAGACCGGCGACTTCGGCTACTTCGACGATCGGGGACGGCTGCACCTGACCGGGCGTGCCGCCGACGTCATCAAGTCCGGTGGCTACAAGGTCGCGCCCGAGGAGGTCGAGCGCGTGCTCAGCGCGGCGCTGGGCCACGGCGAGGTGGCAGTGTTCGGGGTCGACTCCGAATACTGGGGCCAGGTGATCGTCGCGGTGGCCGAGAACCCGGCGCCGGGTTGGGAAGAAGTAATCGGCGCCGCGATGGCCGGCATCACGCAATACAAGCGGCCCCGCGCCCTGCTCGCCATCCCGGAGTTGCCACGCAACGCCATGCTCAAGATCAGCCGCAAAGCGGTACGGGACTACGTGCTGGCCGGGCACCGCCTGGTCGACGGACCGCGGCCGGTGCTCGAACCGAGATGAGGGTTCAGCCCGCCCCATAGACCAGGTTCGGCAGCCAGAGGGACAGTTCCGGCACGTAGGTAATGATCGCCAGGCAGACCAGCAACAGCAGCAGGAAGGGGAAGATGCCCCGCACCACTTCCATGATCGGCGCGGAGGAGATGGTGGCGAGCACGTAAAGGTTCAGGCCCACCGGCGGGTGGATCAGCGCGATCTCCATGTTGTGGGTGAAGACGATCGCGAAATGCACGGGATCGACGCCCAGCGGATGCAGCGCAGGGGCCAGGATGGGCATGACCACCAGCAGGGTCGCCGCAACCTCCAGGAAGCAGCCTAGAACCAGCAGCAGCACGTTGATGGTCAGCAAGAACTGCCAGGGGTGCAGATGGTGGTCCAGGGTGAACTGCACCAGCTTGGCCGGCACGCCGGAATCCGTCATCCAGTGGCCAAAGGCGAGCGCGGTGGCGACGATGATCATGATGGTGCCGGCGCTCTTGATGGCGTCGGCGATCACGCCCAGCGTTTCCGACGGGCGGAAGCCCCGATAGAACACCAGGCTGACTACCAGGGCCGTCGTCGCGGCAACAGCCGCCGACTCTGTGACGGTCATCAACCCGCCATAGATGCCCACCATGACGATGATGGGGACGCACAAGGCCGGCAGCGCATGTAGCGTGTTGCGCAGGGTCTGGCCGCGCGGCACCGCGGGCTCCCGCGGCAGCTTGTAGCGATATGCGTAGAACAGCACCCAGCCGAAGAAGGTGGCGGCCTGTAGCAAACCGGGCAGGATCCCGGCCAGGAACAGCCGCGGCACGGACTGCTCCGCGATCAACCCATACAGGATCAACGACAGACTGGGCGGGATGACGATGCCGATGGTGCCAGAGGCACCGACCACGCCCAGGGCGAAGTGCCGGGGATAGCCACGCTCGATCATGGCCGGCACCAGGATCGTGCCCATGGCCAGCGCGGTCGCGACCGACGAACCGCAGATCGCGGCGAACAAGGTGCAGGACACGACCGTGACCAGGCCAAGCACCCCGCGCATTTGCCCGAACCAGCCCGTGGCCACGTCCACCAGTGCCTTGGCCACCCCGCCCCGGCGCATGAACGCCGCTGCCATCACGAACAGCGGCAGCGCCATCAGCGTGCTCGAATTCAGCTCGTCGACGATCTTCTGCGCGATGGAAACCAGCGGCTGCCCCGTGGCCGCGAACAGCCCAGCGGCGCTGATGCCAAGCACCAGGAAGATCGGCATCCCGGCCGCAAGCAGGCCGAAGAAGACCACCAGAAAAATAATGATGAACATGCCGGGACCCGTCAGTGGTCTTGCGTGGTGATGACCATGGTCGCCGGATCGAAGCGGAAGACATAGCGGTAGAGGCGGATCACGTAGCGGACCAGCATCAGGAACCCGCCGGCCAGCACGGAGGCGTAGTACAGCCACATCGGGAACTCGAGGCCGGTGATGCTGCGCTCATCGAGATCGAAAGAGCCCTGCGCCACCTCGAAGCCGCAATAGACCAGCCCGGCACAGAACAGGATCGCGACGCAGCAATTGAACGCCTCCACCCAACGTTGGGTTTGAGGGCGCAGCAGACGCAGCACGATGTCCGGCCGCACGTGACCATCGGTCCGCACTAGCTGGCTGCTGGCGAGGAACACCGCCCAAACGGTGAGATAGATCACCACCTCGTCACCGTACTGGAAGGCGATCCGCTGGTCGACGTAGCGCCCGATGACCTGGTAGGTGCCGATCGCGAGAGCCAGGGCGCCGAGAACGCCGATGAGGGTGCGCTCGGTGAAGTTCCACACGCGCATCAATGCCGCGCCCACGGAAGCGAACCGCTTAACTGCCGTGGAGCGATTTGTCGCCGTTCACCTGCTTCAACAGGTCCGGGGTGATACGCAGCTCCTTGGCGGTGGCATCCTGCAACGGCATCATCTTGCCGCGGATATCGGCGAGCTCGTTGGTCGGCGGCGAGTAGAAGACGATCCCGTTCGCCTCCAGCGTCTTGCGCGCCTGGGTCTGCGCCGCTTCCATTCCGTTGCGGTAGGCGCCGATGTTGTCTGTCCACACCTTGACGACCAGCGCCTGCAGGTCCGGCGGCAGCTTCTTGTAGAAGCTGTCGCTGACCATCGGGATGTAGAAGCCGATGAACTCGTGATCCTCGAACCCGTATTTCACTCCAGAGTCCCAAAGCTTGGCACTGGCCAGGCTTTCATCCGTCGAGCTCAGCCCGTCGAACGTGCCCTGCGATAAGGCGAGAGGGACATCCGGCCAGGCCGTCATGTTGGGCTGAGCGTTGAAGAACTTGGCCCGGATCGCCTGTCCGGCACCGCCCGAGTTGCGGATCTTCATGCCCGCCATGTCCCCGAAACTGCGGATCGGCTTACTGGTGCTATAGGTGTTCTGGTAACCCAGCGGCAACCAGGGCCCGAGCAGCTTGACGGAAAGCTTCGCCTGCAACTCGTCGTCGATCATCTTGCCGATGCCGCCGTCCACAGCGGCATATACAACCTGCGCCGGCTGGCCGAAGAAGCTTGGCAGCTGGAATACGTCGGTGTTCGGCACGAAGCCGTTCAGCACCCAACTGCCGGGCACGGCCATCTCGATCCCGCCCTGTCGCAGGGCCTTGACCACGTCACGGTCGCGGAACAGCTGGCCGCTGCTGAAAAGCTCGGTCTGGATGCGTCCACCGGACTGGTCCTGCAGCTTTTTCAGGTAGTCCGTCACCGCGATGGTGCGGGCATGGGTGGGGGATGTGTCGACGGAGGCCCGCAACTTGAACGTGGTCTGCGCCGGGCTGGTGTTGCTGAACAATAGGCATATCGCGGCGACCGCCGCAAAGGTCCATCGCATGGTCAAATATCTCCCTGTCACCCGTTCGTTGGCCAAACGTGGCGCGCATGTAATTTTCGGCTGCAGTCCGGCCAGACATCTTGCCGTTCTGCGAATAAGCAATTCAATATCAGGAATGCCGTTCGCGTCAACATTGATAGTCCTGATCCGCTTCCGCGATGCACGGGTAGGGCCAAGCGACCTGCCCGCCGGGGGACCGTTGACTTGTTGTGCTGAGATTGCGATGGGTCGCGATAAGGGCGGCGTACTTGCAGCTATGCCGAAGCGGCAACGCCGGTGACCTCGGCCCAAACCTGAAAGGCTTGGCTCCAGGCGGCTCGATACTGGGTGGCTGGAATGACCTGCCCCCTAGAAGTGTTCCGCCGAAGATGAGACTTCGGTGGCAACACGGAAGGGACTGGGATGGCGCGCATGCATCACAAGCCGGAGTAGATCGTCGCCAAGCTGCGGCAGGTCGAGGTGCTGATGGGGCAGGGCAAGCCGGTGGCCGAGGGTGTTCGGGCGATTGGGGTGACGGAGGCGACGTACCACCGCTGGCGTGCCGAGTATGGCGGCTTGAAGCTGGACCAGGTGAAACGCTTGAAGGTTCTGGAGCAGGGGAACGGGCGCCTACGCCGGGCGGTGGCTGACCTGACGCTGGAGAAGCTGGTGCTGAAAGAAGCTGCGTCGGGAAACTTCTGAGCGCTGCCCGTCGTCGGGCGTGCGTTGCGCACGTCACTGCTGAGCTGGACATATCCGAGCGTTTTGCCTGTCAGGTGCTGGGGCAGCACCGTTCGACGCAGCGCAAGGGGCCGGGAGCGGCCGACGGCGAGGCGACGCTGATTGGAGCGATCATTGAATGGGCCAGGCAGTATGGCCGGTATGGCTACCTGCGGGTCACGGCCCTGCTGCGGGCCGAGGGCTGGAAGGTCAACCACAAGCGAGTGGAGCGGATCTGGCACCGAGAGGGCCTGCGCGTGCCAGCTCGGCAGCCGAAGCGCGGTCGGCTGTGGCTGAACGACGGGTCGTGCGCGCGGCTGCGTCCGGAACGGGCCAACCATGGTTGGGCCTACGACTTCGTCGAGGACCGTACCCGAGACGGGCGCTAGATACGCATGCTGAACGTGGTCGATGAGTTCACCCGCGAATGCCTGTGCATCCGGGTCGGGCGCAAGCTGGGGTCGGCTGAGGTAATTGACGTGCTTGCTGACCTGTTCATCGCCCGCGGCACGCCTGGCTACATCCGCTCGGACAACGGGCCGGAGTTCGTGGCCGTGGCCGTGAAGGGCTGGATCACCGGCGTGCGAGCTGCTTAACATGGAGGCGTTCGACACGCTCAAAGAGGCACAGGTCCTGATCGAGCAATGGCGGACGCATTTCAACACCGTGCGTCCACACTCATCTTTGGGCTACCGGCCGCCCGCGCCGGAGGTCCTGCTGTCGGGAATGCTGGTGCCGCCCGGCCGTCCCGGTCCTATTGGATCACCTCCGCCGCCAGCTACAATGCTGCACTAACATTTTGTCCGGACCACTCGATGGGGGCTGGTCAGTACGCCCGCACACCTGATCCATGCACCACGCTCCCTCACGTCCCCCCGCCTCACGTCATCGCCCCCACGACTTCCACAACCGGGGCGGTCCGGCGCGAGGCAATCACGGCGGCCAGGCTGACCGCGGCCGCAAACGACAGCCACAGCGCCGGTGAGGCCCGGTCCCCGGTCCAGCCGATCAGCGCCGTGGACACCAGCGCCGTGGACACCAGCGGCGTAAAGCCGCCGAACACCGCCGTCGCCAGGCTGAACGCCAGCGAGAACCCGGCCGTGCGGATCTGCGGCGGCATGATCTCGGCCAGCAGCGGGATCATCGCGCCGTTATACAGCCCGAAGAACGAGGAGAACAGCAGCAGCACCACCGCCAGCAGCTTGCTGAAGCTCGGCCCGGCCACCAGCCAGGTCAGGCAGGGATAGGCGACCAGGAGGGTCACGACCGGCACCAGGAACAGCAGCGGGTAGCGGCCGATCCGGTCGCTGATCGCCCCGCCGACCGGCAGCCAGATGAAGTTGCTGAACCCGACCAGCAAGGTCACGACCAGCACGCCGAATGAATCCATGTGCAGCGTCTCCCGCCCGTCTCAGCTATCCCCTCATTTTTTCCATTTGGAATCAGCGTTATGCATGAGCCTACAGCCGTCGTCTCCTGGACCGGCACAGTGGGTTCGTGCGGCTGCGCTCCGTGCGCGGCTGATCCAAAGTCCTGGAAAGGTCACGGCTACCTAAGCATGAGGCACGCAAGTCAAAAATGAGAGGATGGCTGAGCCCGCCCGTAGGTCGGGGTGTAGGCGGTGATGAGGTAGAACGTCGTCGTCGTCAGCACCGACAGGCCCATGCCGGTCAGCACCAGTCCCCAGTTCGCCCGCAGCATCCGGAACACATCGGCGGCCGAGTGCGCCTTGTGCTGCATCCGCCGGAACGCCTCCGTCTCGTCCAGCGAGCGGCGCAGCCACAGGATCAGCGGGATGATGGCGCAGCCGATCAGCAGCGGCACGCGCCAGCCGAAGCTGCCCATCTGCTCCGGCGTCAGCGACCCGGTCAGGGCCACGCCGATCAGTGCGGCGATGATGACCGCGACCTGCTGGCTGGCCGACTGCCAGGCGCAGTAGAAGCCGCGGTGGCCCGGCGTCGCGATCTCCGCCAGATAAACCGACACGCCGCCCAGCTCCGCCCCGGCGGAGAAGCCTTGCAGCAGCCGTCCAGCCACGATGATGAGCGGCGCCGCGATGCCGATGGCGGCATAGCCCGGCGTGACCGCGATGGTCAGCGTGCCCACCGCCATCATTGCGAGCGTCACGATCAGCCCCTGCCGCCGGCCCACCCAGTCTATGTAGGCCCCCAGGAAGATCGCCCCCAGCGGACGCATCAGGAAGCCGACGCCGAAGGTTGCCAGGGACAGCATCAGCGACGCGAACGGGTCGCCCGACGGGAAGAACACGCGGCCGATATAGGCGGCGTAGTAGCCGTAAACAAAGAAGTCGTACTGCTCCAGGAAATTGCCGCTGGCGACGCGGATCACGTCGCCGATGCGCTTCTGCCGTTCGGCTGGAGTCAAGTCGGACATGGTTCCTCCTGGTCCCCGCCCCTTTGCGGGGTCGGAGGGGTGTCAGCGGGCCGGCGTAGCTGCGGCGACGACATGCGGCTTGGGGCCGTTTGCGCCAGGCCGCTCGATGGCATGGCGGATCAGCGCACCCGTGCGATAGATGCCGTGCACGAACTTGCTGTATGGCATCGTTGCGAAAAACGCCAGTACGAAGCCCAGGTGGATCGCAAGCGCCGTGCCCATCGCGCCGGTGGCCCTGACGGCCAGCAGCAGCTCCCCAGTCACGCCGATCATCAGCAGGAGCAGCAGCAGCCCGGCGTCGGCGCCCAGCAGGCAGCGCGCTTGCGGCTCCTGGTCGCCGGCCAGCTTCATCCAGAACAGCCCGGCGGTCCCCGCGATCAAGCCGGCGCCGCCGGTGGTGCCCAGCAGCACCGGCAGGCTCCAGAACCGGTAGGGCGCCGGCCAGCCCAGCAGGTGGTCATACACCGTCGCCGTGGAGGTCGAGGCGAAGCACAGCAGGAAGCCGTAGGCCATCAGGTGATGGAACCAGCGCCGCTGGGTGGAGAAGCTGGCGTCCGTGTCGTTGCAGCCGTGCCCGCCGCCGCCGAGGTAGCGCAGCGTCGCCGCGTCGCGCAGCGCCTGCAGCAGCGGCCGGCCCTGCGCCAGCTCCGCCGCCCGGCCGCCGGTATCGCGCCAGAACCGTGCGAAGCCGATGCCGAGCGCCAGGATGGAGAACAGGAAGGTCGCGGACGCGACGCCGACCATCACGCCATACGGCACCACGTTGTAGAAGCCGGCACCCGGCACGACCGGCTGCGGGCCGAACAGCACGGCATGGCGCTGCAGCAGCATGGCCAATAGCAGCACCCCGCCGACACCCAGCGCCATCGCGAGCGACATCACCAGCCCGTTGCGCCGGTACAGCGCCGCCAAGGGGCCGGGCCAGGCGTATTGGGCGTAGCTTTCGCTGCGCACCTCGGCCAGCACGCGCGGCACGTTGATGCCGAACTCATGCGGCGGGGCATACTGGCAGGCGTAGTAGCAGCCTCGGCAGGAATGGCAGAGGTTGGCGAGGTAGTTCAGGTCGCCGCCGGTGAACTCGCGCCGCAGCTCCATTGCCGGGAACACGGCGCAGTAGCCCTCGCAGTAGCGGCAGGCGTTGCAGACCTCCATCGCGCGCCGGGCTTCCAACATCGCCGGCGTCTCTTCCGGGATGGCTTCTCCGGCGGCCAGCCTGGTCAGGTCAATTGCTTGCATATCTTGCCGCCTCCTGTCCGGCGATGCGTCCGAACACCGTGCCGATGGCCATGCCGAACCCGGCCAGGTAACCCCGCCCGAGGATGCTGCCGGCCATGATCTCGCCGGAGGCAAACAGGTTGGCCGCTGGCCGGCCGTCCTCCATGATCACCTGCGCCCGCTCGTTCACCCGCACGCCCAAGTAGGTGAAGGTGATGCCGGGCCGCAGCGGGTAGCCGATGAAAGGCGGTTCGGCGATCGGCCGCGCCCAGTTGGTCTTGGGCGGGTCCAGCCCCTCGGTATGGACGCCGTCCAGCTGGCTGCTGTCGAAAACGCCGGGCTGGCAGGCGGCGTTGAACGCCTCGACGGTCGCCGTGACCGCGGCGGGATCGAGGCCGAGCTTGGCCGCAAGCTCCCCGACGGTGGCCGCCTTGATGGCGGGGAAGACGGAGGGCATGAACAGCCGTTCGCTCCGGCTGTCTATGATGCTGTAGGCGACCTGGTCCGGCTGCTGCGCCACCAGGCGGCCCCAGATGGCGTAGCGCTTGGGCCAGACGTCCTGGCCCTCGTCGTAGAAGCGCTGGCCGTGCCGGTTCACCACGACCGAGAACGGCACGCAGTCCAGCCGGGTGACGATGCCGCCGTCGAACTTGGGGGAGCGGCCGTCAATGGCGACGGCATGGCACTGCTTCGGATCGCCGACGGAGGCGACGCCCTGCCGCAGCAGGTTCCGCAGCACGCGGCCGGTGGCATACGGCGTGCCGCGTATCAGGAAGTTCTCCGCGGCGTCGCCCCAGGCTTCCTTCAACCACTCGATGTTGGCCTGGAAGCCACCGGAGGAGACGACGACGACCTTGCCGCGCACCTCCAGCGGAAAGCCATGGCTGGTGACGGTGAGATGGCGGACGAAGCCGTCATCGAGGGTGATCGCCTGCACTTCGGTGTCATACAGCACCTTCACGCCCAGGCGCTCGGCGGTGGCGTAGTAGGCGTTCACCAGCGCCTTGCCGCCGCCCAGAAAGAAGGCGTTGGTGCGGGACAGGTTCAGCGTGCCGGTCAGCGACGGCTGGAAGCGGACGCCGCAGCGGGCCATGAAGGGCAGGGCGTCCTGGGTGGCGCGTATGGTCAGCCGGGCCAGGTGCTCGTCGGTTTCGCCGCCGGTGACGCGCAGCAGGTCATCCCAGTATTCGTCCTC